>Ga0065705_10000007_pt1 | contig 11552 bp, 12 predicted proteins | sample SwibulcommuniRL2_FD_59092 | JGI IMG/M metagenome (GOLD analysis project Ga0065705, IMG submission 59092) | Bulk soil microbial communities from switchgrass field near Rose Lake, East Lansing, Michigan, USA - RL2 Bulk Soil v2 (version 2) | ecosystem: Environmental > Terrestrial > Soil >... | reverse complement strand
AGTTTGTTCTTTATCAAGTGAGTATTCTTTGGCTTGTGTTGTCCTTAATGATATAATTAGTTTTTCATATTTTTCTGTGATGAGTTTTACCAGATTTTTAGACATATTTTAAACATTCATCATAAAATTTTTTAACTATCTCTACAAGTTTGGTTCTTACGTAGTCCTTAGTTAATTGATTCTCTTCACAGTATTCTTCGNTGACTGTTTGATACTCTATTTTCTGCACGATTTTGATTCTACCACTAGGAAATGTGTCAAGCGAGAACGTAATGTTTACCATGTGTACCCCCTTTTGTAATGTTTTACTTTGAATCTCAAATATAATATCTGCTAAGCCAGTACTATCTATTCTTGACACCCCTCCTTTTTTATTGATGAAATCCCTACACTCAAGCATTACAGGATGTATAACGTCGCTTACTATTTGCTGGAATGTTTGCCTCTGTTGATCGCTAGCAAGTTTTTCCTTTTCTTGCTTCTGTTTAGTCTCTCCCTTTTTTCTGGTGAATTCATCGACAATCGCTTGGAGTTCTTTTTCAAAATCCTCCATTAAAAAACAGTTAAACTTGACTTATATTATAGCCTTTCAAACTCAACCTTAACGCATCTAGACTATCATTGTATGAAGTAGTTTCTCNGTCTAATGAGTATTCTTTTGCTCGTGCTGTTCTTAGTGATGAAAGTGAAAGTGAGGTTTCAACTTATTAAATATTATTTCTTTATCTGACATTCCGACTAATGATAATCCCTTTTTGAGCAACTTGTACTTCACATGTTCTGTTATCTTGTCCCTCTCTAATATTATTATCATTTTGAAGATTCTCTCACTACCATTATTTATAGCCAATAAAACTTATAACATTGTACGGCAACATTGTATATTACCTTCCTCATGACCACAATTTTAACAAATATACTGTTTCTTTTCTATTAATCTTACTCGATATTGCTGCTTTTTGAGCCTCCGTAGAATTACAATGGAGCATACGCATCCCAAAATTTTACATTTGTAAAGTCCTATTGTTATATTTCATATAATTTACTATAATGTGTGGCTAAAGACCCCATATGTGGTATGTATGTCGAAGAAAAACCTGATTCGGTCAGATACACAATGAATGGTAAGGAATATTTCTTTTGCAGTACTCAATGTCTAAACGAGTTTAGGGAACCAGAAAAAGAACTGAAAAAATTACGAATCCAAGTAGCTGTAAGTATTGTTCTAACAATTCCTATCATTTTTTTGAGTCTGCCTCACATGCTACCAGCACAATTTGGTCATTTACTTCCTATGGATTTGATGCATAATTCGAGCTACATTATGNTTGTATTAGCTACTCCATTACAATTTTGGGTTGGATGGAGATTCTACAAAGGGTTTTGGGACGGCATTAAAGCAAAAGCGTCAAATATGGATACACTTATAGCAATTGGAACATCAGCAGCTTATCTGTATAGTGCAGCAGTAACTATTGCTCCAGAATTATTTCCTTTTAAATCCGTATATTTTGAAACGGCTGCGGTAATTATTACTTTGATACTTATAGGCAAATTACTTGAAACAAGAACAAAAGAGAAAGCATCGGATGCCGTAAGAAAACTACTTGACTTGCAACCCCGTAAAGCTAAAGTACTGCGAACAACAAAGAGTCCTTCTGGACAAATCCTTGAGGTAGAAACCGAAATACCTATCGAGGAAATAAAAGAACAAGATATATTAATCGTTAGACCTGGTGAGAGCATCCCTACCGATGGAATAATAATAGAGGGTGCTTCCACATTGGACGAATCTGCAATAACTGGCGAAAGTATTCCTGTTGACAAATCAATGGCTGATGAGGTTATTGGAGCAACTATAAACATGACAGGTTTATTAAAAATTAAAGCTTCAAAAGTTGGACAAGACACCGTACTGTCACAGATAGTAAAACTCGTGGAAGAAGCTCGAACTGGTAAAGCTCAGATGCAAAGAATGGTGGACCAAGTTGCAAAATATTTTGTTCCTGCGATAGTGATTACTGCCATAGGTGTTGGTCTAGGATGGTATTTTGTAGGCAATATAGGATTTACTTATAGTCTTCTGGCTTTTGTTTCAGTCATTATCATTGCATGTCCTTGTGCACTAGGAATTGCCACACCTGCCGCATTAATGATGGGTTCTGGAAAGGCTGCTGAGCATGGTATATTATTCAAGGGTGGANAGTACCTGGAAATCGCTAGTAAAGTACAGACGATAGTATTCGACAAGACGGGAACATTGACAGAGGGCAAACCATCTGTTACCGACATCTATGACATTTCCGATTCTGGAATTGGAGAAAAGGAGTTACTGAGATTGGCAGCCATTGCAGAGGCAGGGTCTGAACATCCCTTAGGGCAGGCAATTGTAAGCAAAGCCAAAGAAGATAATGTGATTCCAAATCCAGAGATATCTGAAGCGATATCAGGTAAAGGATTAAGAGCCATATACCAAGGGCACGTATTATTTGTTGGAACAAGAATNCTTATGATTGATAATAAAATTGCAATACCTGAATTGGTTGAGTCAAAATTAAAGGAGCTCGAAAGTATGGGAAAGACTGCCGTCTTGGTGACAATTGACTCGAAGCTCTCGGGAATTTTAGCCCTCGGTGATACAATAAAAGAAAGTGCCAAGAAAGCTATAGAAGCTTTAAAATCAAACGGCAAAGAAGTCATAATGCTCACAGGAGACAATGAAAGAACTGCCAATTATATCGCAGCTCGACTTGGAATCGCAAGAGTTATAGCGCAAGTCCTTCCGCAACAAAAAGAAGAAGTAATCTCAAAACTCAAGTCTGAGGGAAAAATAGTAGCCATGGTAGGAGATGGAATCAATGATGCACCGGCATTAGCTAGAGCAGACCTGGGAATTGCAATAGGATCAGGAACTGATGTCGCAAAGGAAACTGGTGGGATTATACTAATTAAAGGTGACGTTAGAGATGTGGCCATCGCACTCGAACTAGGTAGGAAAACAGTTTCCAAGATTAAGCAAAATCTTTTCTGGGCCTTTGCATACAATACAGGATTGATACCAATTGCTGCTGGAGCTTTAGTCCCGTTGCTTGGAGTAGGAATATTTGGATGGTTACCAATGTTGGCAGCACTTGCAATGGCCATGAGCTCTGTAACTGTGGTAGGTAACTCTATACTATTAGGAAGATACAAACCAAAACTTCCGCTTACCGAGGCAGAGCTTGAAAAGACTCACACTCAAGAAGACACCTACAAGAAAGAGATACTTTAGGCCGTTTCTCAACAATTGGTATGAAGCTTACACAACACATTACCATATCCTTGAATGACGTCTTTTGTATCATAAAAAGTATGTACTTTCGTAATTTGTAAGGCCTTCATGCTGACAGTTTCAGTAATTTATCTGATAATACCGTCATGTCAATTCTCGACTATTAGTGAAGCTTTAACAATTTTTGTATATAATAAAATAGCCCTTTATTCATACCTATACCTAGACACAAATGATTGAGTACGTATTCATAAGTGGTAATGTGGAAGGATTATGGAAATAGATTATGAAAAGAACTTTACCTTGGATGTTACGGAACTTAATATGGTAAAAAATAATGTGACGGAATATCCAGGAACTATTGAAGATTACTTGAAGGGGAAAGGTTTTGAAGAAGTGCATTTTCGCGAAAGTGGAACACCTCCTTCTCATGTCCATTATGGAAGTAAACGAAGTTGTTCATTTAGATAATTGTTATTACAGGTTTTTATGAGTTATATAGAAAGTCTATGAGCCGCATGAGACTAATTTTTCATAGATTGTCGATAGTATCATAACGGTTTATTCATATCATATAATGGATTCATATCTGCTTGGTCCCATTTAGTAGATGGGTTCAATAAAATATTACCAAGGTTGTACAAATTACGATTAGATGAAGAGAAATTTTAATCGCTTCTCATTTGCATCTGGACGGTTACACTTTAAACATGTTCTTCTTCAACATGTTCTTCAAAATAATCTGAATTAATTTTACTTATGATATAGTCCTTAACTTCAGTAACCTCTATATTATAATTAATCACGTATTGTGCTGATTGCTTCCCATCGATAAGAACAATTTTGGTATCAACATTTTTTACGTCCAATGGTTTAGATGTTAATTCTATAGATTATTCTAAAATAGTAATAGAAAGAATATTTTAAAAAAAAGAAAGGTTATTTCAGTAATATTAAACCATTTTGAAGCAAAAGAAACTTTACCATTCGATAGTAGCTATTTCTATGGGGTTTAATCACATATGTCTTATAATATGCGTTTCATGGATGAGGAACTTAGCTTTCTTTTCAAAGAAGCCCCTGAAGAGTATTAAAAAACTATGGTTTGCTGAATACTTCTTTAATCTAACGGATATTTTTCGTTAATTCTTATTGCATCCATATGTAGCCTCGCGTTCATCTCAGAGTCAGGTCCTCCGACCAGCATTTCTATTCTTTTACTATAGCACTGCATTAGTAACGATAAAACATACGCTCTATCCCTTACACTAATTTTGGGATCCTGTTTGTCCTCTAAAATTCCCCATAAATTTTTGGTAATTTCATTTAATCCAGATATATAAATCTGAAACTCATTGGGGATTTCTTCACTTATATAGCGATCTATTGTCTTTCTTGCCTTCTTTCTTATCTCGTTTAGGTCTCGGCTGACGGTAGATTGATTAACATCTAATTTTCTTGCTATCTCTAACTGTGAAAAACCCTTGCTGTGTAGAGTCAGTACCTTGACTAGTCTGTCTTGATGTTGTAAATCTGGTTCTGGTTCAGTAGAGTCCTCAACNTCTCTTATGCCTTTATTGAGGAGGGAGGACTTATGCATGTTTGAGTTCAATTTATGCAATATGTGCATAATCATATAGTTATACCTTCCTCTTTGCAGAGCTTTTAAGAGGGACAGATTTTGGATACAATGCGTTGGTGGTACCAAATAATTTTCATACTATCTACGAGAAATCATTACCATTGAAAATAAGTCAGGAGTACCAATTGTTTGGCTGAATAATGCAAAAACGGTGGTTCGGAATCAGACTCCTCCAATTGCTCATAGAAGCATAATGCGGTTAGGAATTGTGTTGTTGGCAGATAAGGGTGATTTAAATAGATTTGAAATGCGGATAGATATTAATTACATTTATTCAGCTCCATTACCTTTTTTCGATCCGCACTAGGGATCGCTTCAAGCTTTTCAATAAGGGTGTAATCATTGAATGTTAATGGTATCTGATGACAGTCTTTCTGATCGTCTACATAACATTTTNAATGAATCCAAAATATCCATTTCAATTATTCCCGGCAGATGCTCAATATTGGGGGTATAATTATTTAAGGTATATAGGTTTTGTATTCTGACTTCAATTTTGATATCACTGCTTTTTAGATCATCAGAATCTGATCTATTGATAACTTTTACTAACTTTGCAATATTTTTTTGTTGATTTTCTAGAGGATATTTTCCAGTGTGGATAGATTCCTCAATCATACTACACAATTCCGAAATTTTCATATGGGTTTTAGCAATAGTCTGATACTTTAATTTATGACACCAAAACTTAGCATATTTTTGAAATAAGGTTAATTATCAATTATTCCGAAAACAAATTGAACTATGAAAATAGTAGGAATATAAATTTACTTTGGAATGATATTAGAAAACATATTGATAAAATAGGCAAGTAAGCAATTTTTTATTTTAAAAGTACTGAATTAGATATCTGTATTAGAAATTTTAAATAGTTTTTCCAAGAAATGATATTGTCATCTATCTTGACATTTGAGCTTGACAGATGATTTGGTTGGTGCTTCGGTTCAATAGCAGTGCACCAATCAATTTATCCTTTTTATTTATTATATTTTCATGTTGTTATCACACCTCTATAGATATTTTAATATCAAATACCAAAAACAAATTGAACTTCGCAAAATTGTAGAAATATTATACGATTCTGCTCATTAGGAAGGATATTTTTTTTGGACTTCGTAAGAATCCAACTGGGTATTTACTTCCTTAATAAGATCGTGTAAACCTATTGGCTTCTGAAGAAATCCATTTATGATTCGCATTTTAGTATAATCTTGAAATAAATTATCATCTATGGTGAAGGCAGTCATTAGTATCGTCCTTACGAAAGCGATTTGAATCCTTTATCTTTCTTAACAATTCCATTCCATTCAAGCCGGGCATTTTAAAGTCAGATATTACCAGCACATACGCATAACCATTAACCTGAAAATGCTCGAGTGCCAATACAGGATCTGTAAAGGTAAATATTGTAATTCCTGCAATAGTTCGTAAAGCCTCGTGAAAAAACATAGTGATACCTGGATCGTCATCTACTATACTGACAATTCTATTGTTAGCGGACATTGGAAGGTTAAGCCTCTATAACTCAGTTTCTGAGTTATATTGTAGGGGAAACTAGCATTATTGGTCTTGTCGCTATCATCGTGGCCTCTTCATATAATTCTCTTGCCTCTTTTCCATACGCTTGTACTGAGTAGTTAGTTCCATCTTTGCATTTTAATCCCACATAACAGTACTCCACTCCGTTACTTAGTGTATTATCTTTGGGCGAAATTTTTACTATATATGCTCCATTGTCTTGTGATCGTATTAGATGACTAAGTGCATCGGTACTGCTAATATAGGCCAACTGTGTACCTCCTTTGATACCATCTTGTTTGAATTGAATACATCATTACAAGTAATATACCCGTGAATATAATATCTAGTCAGCTCGGTTTATGATAAGTACAAAATTGAGCTTATTTATCATAATCGCAGCTTATAGAAATTAAGAGTCCAATTGCTTTTCGGATAGAGCCGCAGATTTTATTTTTCATTAACGCAAACTTGATACAATATCCAGTCTAGTATCTGAAGTTCACCATGCAATTTATCGGCCTCTAATATTGAATAGGTCTGATTTATTGCTAGTATAATTTCATTCATTTTAGATTCGATAAGGCCACAAATCTCAATGCCGGGATTTTTCATATTTTCTAGAACCCAATTTATCAATTCAATCCTTTTTTCAAGATCTCGTTTGTAGACAGATTCATCATTCTCACGATCAAGCCATTTCTTTGATTCATGAATTTCATTCTTTAATATTTGTTCTAAGGTCAAAGANTCTACATTTAGTTAATGTAATTTTAATACACACGAGTCCCTCAAAGAGAGGGAGTTCCGGCATATTTTATAAGAGGGGTCAAACTGGTGGCAAATAGGAATAGATAATAAGATTCCTTTAGCACCGGTAGATAAGAAATAATATTCATTTCTTTGCTAATGTTAATACCTGTCTATAGATATTTTAATATCAATTAAGCATATGTCAGTAGAAAAGCTCATTGAGNAGGTAATCTTGCAAAAAAAAATATCTCATTCTCACGATTACGATCCAATTCTTCTAGAAAGAATGTTATTTAAGATATCTAAGCGATGGATTGCGGGATATTCCAATACTGACGCAATCGCCGAGGCAAGAAAATCAAATCAAAATGGAATGTCAGCCATTATAAACTATCTTGGCGAAGCAAATACTGAAAGATCTCAGATTGATAGTTCAGTTTCAGAATATTTTACTTTACTTGATCTATTAAAAGCCAGGAATGTTAGCGGTAGTATTTCTGTAAAACCAACGCAAATTGGACTTAGTGTTGGGTACGATATCTGTATAGAGAACTTTACAAAGATTTCTGAAAAAGCAAAACAAAGTGGGCACTTTATGTGGATAGATATTGAAAGTTCCAACTTCGTAGAAGACACTTTGTCAATTTATCTTGAAATCCTAAGAAAAAATAGGAATACAGGAGTAGCAATTCAATCATATCTTAGAAGGAGTCACAGTGATATGCTACATCTTATGGAAAATTCTGCCAATTTAAGAATTGTTAAAGGCGCCTATAGTGAAGAAAAACATGAAGCGTATCAATCAAATAATGAAATAACTCAGAATTTTTCCACACTCATGAAATTAGTATTCAAGGAATCCTCTTACAAGGGAATTGTGGCCATTGCAACTCATGATTCAAAACTTGTAAATGAGGCATTATCTTTATCCACCAAAGGGTCAGAAAGGATGAAAAACTTGCAGTTTCAATTATTAAAAGGAGTCAGAGATGAGTTGAAACAATTGGTTAAAAAAGGATATGAAGTACTGGAGTACATACCATACGGTGAAAAATGGTTACAATATTCATTAAGAAGAATTAGAGAGAGAAAAAGAAATATATTTTTACTTGCCAGATCCCTGATAGAATCTTGATTGCTTTGATTNATCNATATCTTCGTACTTCTAATTATTATTATCCCCGTTATTACATGGTTATTATCTACTTTTTAATGATGAGTGAGAATTAATAGTATGGCGTTTAAGAATGAAGATACGTTTCAGACCTTTCTTGATCGTAGTCAGGAGAATCGATTTCATAGCCGATATGAAAAAGCAGTCAATTTGGTTTCTTCTGAATTTGGAAAAACCTATCCTGTTATTATTGATGGTAAAAAGATCTATACATCAGAAAGCATGATTCGCACGTCCCCAACAGATAGAAGAATCATTTTGGGATATATGAGTAAAGCCAATTCAACACATGCAAAAAAAGCAATTCAAGCTGCAATGAATGCGTTTGAAAATTGGAGTATAATAGATTANAAAAAAAGAGTAAAGTTGTTTAGAAAAATAGGTACCATTATAAAGAAACGCAAATTTGAATTATCTGCATGGCTTACTTTTGAAAATGGCAAGAATAGATATGAATCAATTGCCGACATAGATGAAGCGATTGATTTTATTATGTACTATTCAGATGAGATGGAAAGAAACAATGGGTTCGTCACTAGGAAGTTCCGAAGTTCAAATGAGCAGAATACAAGTATGATGAAACCATATGGGGTATGGGCTGTTATTGCGCCTTTTAATTTTCCAGCAGCAATTTTAGTAGGTATGAGTGTTGGGTCGCTTATAACCGGTAACACAGTAATTATAAAACCAGCCAGCGATACCCCAATTATCGGTTATAAGATTGTTGAGATTATGATTGAAGCAGGAGTCCCTAATGGAGTAATAAATTTTGTTCCAGGATCAGGTGCGGAAATAGGAAAGANAATAATTGAGAGTAAAGAAGTAGCTGGTATTGTATTTACTGGATCTCGAGAGGTAGGCTACAGGTTAATGAGTGAATCGAGCAAGACAAAGCCGCGCCCAGTAATTGCAGAACTGGGAGGAAAAAATGCGACTATCGTGACAGATACTGCANATTTAGACATGGCAGCTGAAGGAGTAGCTAAGGCCGCGTTTTCATTTTCAGGACAAAAATGCAGTGCATGTTCGCGTGTTTATGTNCAGAGGAATGTTAAATCTCAATTCTTATCAAGGCTAGTGGAAAAGACAAAGAAACTAAGAGTTGAGAATCCCAAGGCGAGAGAAAGTTTTGTGGGACCAGTGATAAATTTAAATGCATACAATAATTTCAAGAAGTATTCCAAGCTTGCNTCGAAGCATGGTAACATTCTTACAGGAGGTTCAGTATTACAAAGTGAAGAGTTTAGACATGGCTTTTACGTGGAACCTACTATTGTAGACGGGCTACCAACACGTCATCCTTTACTTAAAAGGGAACTATTTGTTCCTATTTTATGTATAACAGAATACGATAAATTTGATAACGCAATTAAAATGACAAACGAATCGGAATATGGGCTTACGTCTGGAATTTACAGTAACAAAAGGGAAGAAATTTTGAAATTTCTTCAAGATATAGAGGCAGGAGTTGTTTATGTAAACAGGAAAAAAAGTTCAACAACTGGTGCCATGGTGGGACGCCAATCCTTTGGAGGTTGGAAAGATTCTGGAACTACGGGAAAAGGTACGGGTGGCAGATATTATCTTACACAATTTATGAGAGAGCAGAGTCAAACTGTTGTGGAGTAGGCTGACTTTATTGGAAATACAATTCGCGTAAAATCCTGAATATAGCTTCTTGAAAATTTAATACTGGTAGGAGTTTGGCCAATGAAAAAGAGCAACAACTAACGGTAACCCACCAGTTGGTGTTTAGGCGTTAATATAAAGTGTTCAACAAATTTTATAAGGATCTGTGATTGTGCTTCAAAATAATGAATCCTATTACATCAAGTCACTTTTATTTTCAATGATAACAACTACCTCCACCGATCTTTTGATAATACTTTTGATGATAATCTTCTGCTTGATAAAATGTAGTTGCCGGTACAATTTCTGTAACNATTTTGTTTTGAAACTTTTTTGAGGCATCGAGCTCTTGTTTTGATTTTTTTGCAATACTCTCCTGCTCTGGAGTATGATAAAAAATAATAGAGCGATATTGAGACCCAATATCGGGACCCTGTCTATTCTTAGTTGTTGGATTGTGAATGGACCAAAACAAATCTAAAAGTTCTTCATAAGAAATTTCTTTGGGATCATATTTTACCTGTAAGGCTTCAGCATGTCCTGTTCTATCAGTACAAACATCCTCATAGGTTGGGTTTCGAAGATCTCCTCCAATATATCCAACTCTTGTGGATTTTACTCCTTTTGTTTTCGTGAACGCTTCTTCTACACCCCAGAAACAGCCAGCAGCAAATGTAGCAATTTGAAGATTATTTTCATGCATAGCATAAATTAGTAATTCAGAGCCCTAAAACCTTTTTCCGTATGTCTTGAGGCCGGGACATATTTCAAATTCTTTCACCAGAATTCCTGGGTTAAGTTTCACTTTCGTGATCTTATGGGTTTGAACCTAAGATGTAGATGACAACACGGACAAAACGATCCATCATGAAAGAAATACACCGAACATCTTCTACAATATTTGACTCCATCACTATAGCTTGCTCCTAATATTCCTATTTCATCACAAATATGCTTGCAACCCATTCTATAAAATTACTAGAATCATTTTATAATGTTGAATATACCTGGCCGGGAGTGGGTGTTAAGNAGAGACATGAATTTCAAATGCAAGATCTTTGACTTTTAGGGTAATTATGAGAAAAAATAAAAGAAATTATTTCAGATGTAAACATTATCTTTTACTAATTTCTGTAGTTTGACTATTGCTTCCGAAAGTGGTTGANTAGTACCAAAAATTATCAATGTGTGATTACCAGTCTTATTATCNGGCCAGTACTTACCTTTGCAATACGAGCAAGTGTTATAGGTGAAATTGTACTTGCTAAGAATATTAAAGTCGTTCTTTGGGAACTCACTTTCATAATAACCCAGCCATCCGGGATGCATTATTCCCTCATTGTCCAAACTATTCGATACTTGATGAGTTGGAGAATAGAATCCACCGACTACCTCATTACCCGAAGAACTTTCATCCGTTACCGAAATGCTACCTTTCATCCAATCATATATAGTATCTACAATACTGTAATTTCCTACTGGTAATTTTTTTAATTCAGATGCGTCAGAATAATTCATCTTTCCGGTGGTATAAATCACATTTCCAGAGCTATCCTTTACGTTGA
>Ga0065705_10002988_pt1 | contig 11562 bp, 6 predicted proteins | sample SwibulcommuniRL2_FD_59092 | JGI IMG/M metagenome (GOLD analysis project Ga0065705, IMG submission 59092) | Bulk soil microbial communities from switchgrass field near Rose Lake, East Lansing, Michigan, USA - RL2 Bulk Soil v2 (version 2) | ecosystem: Environmental > Terrestrial > Soil >... | reverse complement strand
AAGTCTTTGACTTGCCGGCAGCGAATCCCTTTTCTTAGGGTCTTCGACCCAGTTCGCGGTCACAGACCGCAAGGTTTCTGGTTGATCGTGCCGGCAAGTCAAAGACTTGCCGCGCATCGGCGTGGCAGAGCCAGAACATAAGTAACTCTCATTCAATATCTTTCTTGTCCGTAAGGATTGAACCTCAAACCGCGCTCCGGAAGGCGATCTGTCGTAAAATGCCGTTTGATGAAGACTACTCTTGCACCCGGTCTCACGATCAAACCGTCGCGCATCAACGGCAGAGGTTGCTTTGCCACCGTCCTTTTTCCGCGCGGAAAAAAGATCGCGGAGTACACGGGCGAACGCATCTCTGATTTCGAAGCTACGAAGCGCAGTCGCAACCGCAGAATCCTGCGCATCTGCTACGTCAATAGCCGTTGCAGTCTGGACGGCGCACGCGGAGGCAACGGCACGCATTACATCAATCACTGTTGCGAGCCGAACGCCTACATGAAAAATTTGTACGGCCACGTATTGTTCTTCGCCTTGCGGGATATTCATCCCGGCGAAGAAATCACCGTCGACTACGAAGAAACACTGCATCCTGACTCCAAGCGTTGCCACTGCCGCGCAAAGAGTTGTCGCGGAACGATTAATCGAGTGTGAGTCAGACTGCCCGACCGTGAGGGCTCGCGCTCGTAAGCGGCACCCGCAGGAGGCTTTGCCTCAAAAGGTCCGAAACAGTGACATCTCATTCACACCGGGCTTCAGCCCGGTGTCGAACGACGATAAGAAACGAAAACCGTTTTAACGGTTTCATCTTCTGGTCACAACACTGAAGCCGTTGATTACGTGGAGGTTACGTCGGCCATTCAGGGAAACCGTTGAAACGGTTTCCGGATTTATTGCCAAGCTGACACCGGGCTGAAGCCCGGTGTGAATGAAAGGTGGTACTTTTGGATCTTTTGAGGCAAAGCCCCCCTTCGCGTATTCTTCATCCTTCCTCCTTCAGCCTTCATCCTTGTCTATTATGACGCCCGAGCGCTGGCAACAGGTTGAGCAATTACTGCAGGCGGCACTTGAATGCGAACCCGCCGAGCGCGTTGCCTTGCTCGAGCGAGAATGCGCCACCGACCCGGATCTGCGCGAAGAAGTTGAGTCGCTGCTCTCGTCGGCGCAAGAGACCGACTCTTTCCTTAACGCGAACGCCGCCGCTGATGCTGCTGTGTTACTCACCGACGAGCAGTCGGGCGACAATTTGCTCGGAAGTCGCATTGGTCCTTACTCCATTCAAAAGCAGCTCGGCGCCGGTGGCATGGGTGAAGTGTTTCTGGCCGAGGATGTCAGATTAGGCCGCAAGGTGGCGCTGAAGCTGCTCGATCCCTCACTCACGAGCGACGCCCGGTCGCGCCTGCGCTTCCTTCGGGAAGCTCGCCTCGCCGCCACGCTCGATCACCCAAACATCTGCACCGTCCACGAAGTTGGCGAGGCCAGGGGCCGCCCGTTTATTGCTATGCAGTTCGTCGAAGGTGAGAGTTTGAGGCAGACGATTGGCGGGCGGCCGATGAGCCTCGAGTCGCTACTTTCGATCAGCCTCCAGGTTGCCGATGGCCTCGCCGCAGCTCACGCCCAGGGTATTATCCATCGGGACATAAAATCCGGAAACATCATCGTCACGCGGCGCGGGCAGGCGAAAGTGCTCGACTTTGGACTGGCGAAGCTGCTGGAGCGGGATGGGGGAGAGGCCGCGACCGATATGACCATCTCGGGCGCGGTGATAGGCACGCCCGCCTCGATGTCGCCAGAGCAGGCGCGGAATGAGCAGGTGGATCATCGCAGTGACATCTTCTCGTTCGGGGTCGTCATGTATGAGATGGCGACGGGGCGCACTCCTTTCGATGGAAAAACGCGTGCCGACGTGATCAGCGGGCTGCTCAGAGAAGCGCAAACGCCCGCCGCGGAATTGAATAGCGAGCTACCGGCGCGTATGTCGGCGTTGATCGATCGGGCATTAGCTAAAGAGCCGGCGGATCGTTATCAGTCTATCCCGGAGATGGTCGGTGACTTGAGGCAGGTAGTCAGCGATGCCGGCGGGTTGGATCGGCTCTTCAACTCTTCAGAAGGGCTGCGCGATGTAGCGCCGCTTGTTCCCATCAGACGAGCGGCGCTACTCGGACCATTAGGTCGACGGATTCAAAGTCGCACAGCCGCAGTCCTGTTTGGGATAATGGTGGTGTTGATAGCCGGCGTGGCGCTGGCAATCTACTCCTCACGACGCGAACAACCGCTGCCGTCAAGTCCGATCAAATCAATCGCGGTGCTTCCGTTCAAGCCGTTAATTCCAGAAAGCCGCGATGAAGTGCTGGAGCTGGGCATGGCGGATACGCTGATTAGCAAGTTAAGCAGAATCAAACAAGTAACTGTCCGATCGCTGAGCGCGGTGCGTCAGTACGTGTCCGTGAATCAGGACGCCGTGGCCGCGGGGCGCGAGCAGAAAGTTGACGCAGTGCTTGAGGGAAACATACAGAGGTCGGGCGATAAAGTCCGAGTCACGGTGCGCCTGGTGCGGGTCGCAGACAGCGAGAGTATCTGGACGGATCAGTTCGATGCGAGCATGACAGACATTTTTGCCATGCAGGACTCGATCTCTGAGCGCGTTGTGCGAGCGCTGGCGGTGAAACTGTCGAGCGAGGAGAAGAGCCTGCTCACCAGGGGTAACGCCAAAAATCCAGAAGCTTACCGGCTCTACCTCCTGGGGCGTTATCAACTGAACAAATATACGGATGAGGGCATCAGGAAAGCACTCGAGAATTTCCGGCAGGCGATTGACTCGGACCCGGGCTACGCTCTGGCCTATGTTGGATTAGCGGACGCTTACATCGCCCAGGGCTCTTTCAATGCGCTGTCGCCAAAGGAAACCTTCCCAAAGGCGAAAGAAGCTGTGTTGAAAGCTCTGCAATTGGAAGAGCAGCTTGCCGAAGCTCACGTCTCGCTGGCAAACGCCAGGTTCCTTTACGACTGGGACTGGGCAGGGGCAGAGGATGAGTTCAAGCGCGCCCTCGCGATCAATCCCGGCTATTCGGACGCCCACCAGATGTATGGCTATTTTGTTTCCTCCAAGGGTCGCTCAGACGAAGCTCTGAGAGAGATGCGGCAAGCGCAGGAGTTGGACCCGGTCTCACTTCCGAAAACCACCGCCGTGGGAGAAGCACTCTTCGATGCGCGCAGGTACGACGAAGCGATTGCAGCATTCCAGAAGGCGCTTGAGATGGATCCTAACTCTGGTTTCGCGTACTGGGCGCTGGGTCGGTCGTACACCGAGAAGGGAATGTATCCGGAGGCCATCACTGCTTTTAAGAAGTCGATACCGTTGTCGGGGGACAGCCCGGACGAGCCGGCATCGCTGGGCTGTGTCTACGCCCGTTCAGGCAGGAAAGCCGAGGCGCGAAAGATCGTAGAAGAATTGAAGGAGCTATCGAAGAGAAGGTATATCGCGCCGAGCGTAATCGCCGAACTTTATACGGCGCTGGGCGAGAAAGAGCTGGCCTTCGTCTGGTTAGACAAGGCTTACGAAGATCACGACTTCATTCTCGTCTTGCTTAAGGTCGAACCCACGTTTGACAACCTACGGTCTGATCCGAGGTTCACGGCTCTGCTGAAACGCATCGGCCTGGACTCATGACCAAACTCTCCAAAGTCTGCCTGAACTTGACTGGAAGACGATCTCGCGGCTATCCGCGGTCCAGGCCAGACTTCTGGTAGCCATGTTCACCGCCGCAAAGAACGTCAACGACCGGAATGTTCGGATGATTCAGAGCCGATGCCGTTTCATTCGGGCAGCTTCATCCGTTTCAGCATCGCTTTGAATCGCGGTTCGGAGCGCAGGTCGTCAAGTTCGGGCAAGACTGCAAGATAAATGGCATTAAATGAGCGACTCGACACTTCCTTTTCAAGCTGGTTCAAGGCTTCCACTTTATCGCCAAGTCCAATATAGACAACTGCCAATGTGCTTGGACGAACATAACCTTCGCTCGCTGCTTTTTTTAACTCCGTAAGAATTTCCAGTGATTCATCGCGGTTGCCGGATTTTGCCAGCCATAATGCCAAATACCCTTTTATGAAAAAACTGTTATTTAGTTCGAGCGCGTTGCGCGCCTCAGCGATGGCTTCTGCATACATTCCCTTCGCTCCGTATGCCCAGCCCAAATAACTATGGGCTCGGGAGAAATTCGGGTGTCGAACAAGCGTGCGCTTGAGTTGGACGATCGCTTCATCGTATCTGCGGGCAAAGACGAACGTGGCTCCAAGATCCGTGCCGATGTCGGGCGAAAGCGGATCGAGCTCCTCGGCAAGTCTTAGTTCGGCAAGACTCTCGTCAAAACGTTTTACCACCGTGAGATTTGCAGCAAACCATTGATGCGCGGTCGCGTAATCCGGTTTGAGTTCGATGGCACGGCGAAACTCATTTTCCGATCGATCCAGGTCAAATTCATACAGGGTCAGATAATATCCCAAGGCTGTATGTGCCTCAGCCAATGAATCGTCAATCGCTAACGCCCGCAAAGCAGCCGCCTTCGCCAAGGGCATACTGTCGTTCGCAGGTGCGACATCGAAACCCGAAAAGAGGATGTAAGTTTCAGCCAAACCCGAAAAGGCAAGCGCGTAGTTCGGGTCTTTCTCAATCGCCTGCCCATAATATTTAACCGACTGTTTGAGCGACTCGCCTGTCCGTTTATTCCATTGATACCGACCTTTCAAATAAAACTGATACGCTTCGTTATTGTCGGTGTATTTCTTTGCTAATTTCTGTTCGCCTTCGCCCGATAGCTTTAATTGCAGTTTGTTCGTAATCTCGTCGGCAATCTCGCGCTGCGTCTGAAGCAGCTCCGACATCTTGCGCTCATACTGCTCGCCCCACAGCGATTTGTTGTTTCGCGTGTCAACCAGATTAACGCTGATGGTTAAGCTCTCGCCGCGCTGCGTGATTCTGCCCGTCAGCACCGAATCCACGCCGAGTTCGTCGGCCACGTTTTTCGCGTCCATTTCCTTACCTTTGTAACGAAAGACCGAACTCGTCGGGCTGACTTTCAAATCGGGCAGTTGCGACAAACGATAAATCAGCGATTCCGCCAGACCGTCCGACAGATACTCCGTATCAGCATCGGAGCTTTTATTTTCAAATGGCAAAACGGCGATGGAATTGATTTGCCTGGCACTGGTTGAGGCGGCGCGATTCGAGTAAAACCAGTAGCCCAAGCTCGTCACCGATAAAAGCAGGACTGCTAGAGCGGCCAGGAATCCGCGCTTGTGCTGCTTGATTTCCCGGGAAAGGTATTCGACGCGTGAGGTTGTTTGCGCATTCAGAGCAACTGTGGCATCTGCTGCTGCGCCCGCGGTTCCTTCTTCATTGCTTGCGACCGAACGCTCAAGTTTTTCGCTAAACGCCAATCCTTGTTTGAAGTCTTTCAAATCATTCAACAAATCTTTCGCAGTCTGGTAACGCTCCTCGCGGTCCTTTCTGAGAGCTTTGTTGACTATCCGTTCAACTTCGTGCGGTACTTCCGGCACCTGGCGGCTCAACGGCACCGGGTCTTTGTTCAGGATGGCAGCGATGGTCTCGATCGGGTTCCCGCCGCCGAACGGAGGCTGGCCGGCTAACATTTCATAAATCAGCACGCCAATACTGAAAAGGTCGGTGCGCTCGTCAACCTGCTCGCCTTTCGCTTGTTCGGGCGACATGTATTTGACGGTGCCCATAATCACGCCTTTGCCCGTCAGATTCTGCCGCACGGTGGGATCTTCCGGCCCGAGCATGGACTTGTTCTTCTGCTCGACGAGTTTCGCCAGCCCGAAATCCAAAACTTTTACATAACCGTCGGGGCGCACCATGATGTTTTCCGGTTTCAGATCGCGGTGAACCAGATGCGCTTTGTGCGCGGCCGCCAGAGCACCGGTTATTTGGATTGAAATGTCGAGAATCTCGGGCAACCTGAGAGTTGATTCGCGGATGATTTCACGCAGGGTTTTGCCTTCGATGTATTCGCTGACGATAAAACGCGCGTCCTCGGCTTCACCGAATTCGTAAATCGTCAAGATGTTCGGATGGTTCAAAGCCGACGCGGCTTTCGCTTCAGAGACAAATCTTTGGAGGTTCGATTCGTCCTGACTGAATTCTTCGTTGAGGATTTTAATCGCTACTTTTCGGTCAAGTTGGTTGTCTCTGGCAAGATAGACCTCGCCCATGCCACCGACACCGATTTGATTGATGATCTCGCAATGCCCAAAACATTTTCCCGGTTCGAGTTTTCTTGTTTCAATAGCGTTTGCAAATTTGGCAATGGCTGGGGTTTCCAGAAAGCTGCCGGCGCTGTCGAATGATGACAAGAGTGATTCGACTTCGCGTAACAACGTTTTATCGTCGCCGCAAACTTCACTGACGAATCTGGCGCGGGCCTCGGGCTTTTGACGCAAGGCATCTTCAAAAATCCTTTTAGCTTGTTGCCAGTGTTCTTCTGCCACCGTTTCCGACCTTCACACAGCTATTGCTTATTGGCGAAACATTTTCTGAGAACAGTGCAAATCTATTTCGTCACTCGTTCGTTTCGGACACGCGCTGTTCCTACTCACGACAATAGACCTCTTTCACTGACGAGGGAAATTGACTCCATAAATGTTGACCTGTGGTTTCAAAAACTGTCGCGCTAATAAATAGATTAGGAAGAAAGAGAAGGGAAAAAAATATGAACAACTTTAACTCGAACAAGCATTCAATGCTCGTCCGTCGCCAGCTTTTTGCAGCGCTGTACGCTGTGAGAAAGATTACCGCCATCGTCACCGGTCGGCAATTGGCGTTGGTGGCAATCGTCGCCGCGGTTTCCTGTGTAGCCGTCGCAGCTGCTTTAACTCCGTCGTTCGGAGTCGTGAGCGCGCCCGTCCTCGCCCGGGCAAGTTTTGCGGATCCGACCGACCTCAAATTCAAGATCAAGGGGCAAAGTCAGGAAGTCATTCAAGTGAATAACGCACAGGAGACGGTGATCCAGCAAGTCATCATTGCACCCGGCGGCCACACTGGTTGGCATAGCCATCCAGGACCAGTGGTTGTGCTGATCAAGTCTGGTCAAATGTCCTTCTATGATAGCGAAGATCCCACCTGCACGGCTCGTACCTATTCGGCCGGCGAAGCCTTCATCGATAGCGGCCAGGGACACGTGCACATAGCGCGCAACGAAGGAAGCGTCAATCTCGAGCTCTGGGCAACCTACTTTGATGTCCCAGCCGGCGGGGCATTTCGGATCAACGCTGACAGCACTGGAAATTGCGGTTTCTAGTCAAACCAAGCGGCTCGAAATACATTTCGCGTTTAGGTGGTGGGGGCGGGCTGAGGGAGCTGACCAGGATGTCATCCGGGAGTTGGACTCAGACAGGTCGGCCGTCCCCATACCGCGTCCCGTAGTGATGTTCGTCAAGCCGTTCAAGTCGACCAATAGCTGCTCTGATCCGAGCGCAACGGTGGGCGTCGCGCCCGCTGCGATGATGACGGTGGAGCAGATGAGGACCCTCTACGCCTCGGCAACGTCGGAGCCACCGTCCACAACGCAACCACAGCCAAAGCCTGGAAGCGTGGGCGAGTTTCAGGAAACCTGCCTCAATTTCCCATAAATTTTGACCCCTGTTTGCAAAAACTGTCGCGCTAATGAATAGAGAACAAATTATTTGACTTTAGGAGTCTGCTTCCGCGCGTGGTAATCGAACATCATTTGGGCCTTATCCCTCATCCCCCTGCGCAACGTCCGAGTCATCGTCGACTCTGATGCCAGCCGGGCAAATGGTCGCGCTCTTGACGTTGGAGAGTTGCGGCGCAGACCTTGGAAGATGGGAGCGGCAGACTTTTTTGAACCACTAAAAAGGGAACAACATCGTGAGCAGGATTCGAACTTCTCCTGCTAACAAAATTCAAAGTGCCACGCTGCCGGCCGCATCGCCGGTTGCAGCTCTCACGTTTTCAGTCAAACTGAATTCTTGCGCCGATTACTGCTCCCAACGGGTAACCCCCTGCTCAGTTGGGGGACGGGCCTGATCTGTCACAGCGTCTCGTTCGTTCGGAATTTCGGAAATAAATAAATCTTGACCTGAGTTTTGAAAAACTGTCGCGCTAATAAATAGAAGAAAAAAAACTACGACACTGGCTTCAAGTGCGAAAGAAACGAGAAATGGCGAATCAAAAAATTATTTGGCTGTTGTGCGCGGTCCTGTTAATCGCCGGCTGCGGCAGATCGCAGTCCGTAAAAATTAACGAAGCGGCGCGAAAGGAAGCGCAAACGGCGGAGAACGACGCGGTGACGGCATACAAAAGGGCTGGAGAAAGTATCTCGCTGGAAAATCGCTACGGCGTGGAAATGGCGACGACGATGGGAGATTGGAAAACGAACAAAGCGAAATTTGCCGCCGCCGCAGAAGACTACGATACGGCGCGAGTCAAGTTTGCGCTGGCTTCGACCAAAATGCGGGAAGCGATGAACGGACAAGCGTCTTTCGATAACAAGGAGGCGAAATTTCTCGGACGAAGTAGCGAAGCCTTTAAGCTTTGGTCGGAAATGGCGGAGTTTGAGAGAAAAACTTGCCAGGACTGGTCGGAAGCGAAAGACCCAAAAACGATTCAGGACAATTTGGACGTGGCTGTTAAAGCCAGAAAGAGAATGAACGATGCGGTCATGTCAATGATGACCAACTTCTAATAAGACGTCCTGCCGATCCCGCCATTCGAATAGGCGGAGCGCGAACGGAAAGTATTTTTCACGGAGAAGGTGGCCAAAGCTGAAGAATCGAGGGTGCTACTTTGATGAAGTTGATCTTAGCAAGTTTATTAATCCTGGGAGCGACATTGAGTGCTTTTGGCCAGGTAAGCACTCGGGCAATTGAAGAGTTGCACGCTGGCGCGCGCTCCTACGAGGACGGACAGTTGGTGGCGGCCCAGCAACATTTTGAAAAAGCAGTCGCTCTTGAGCCTGGATACAGATATGGCCAACTCTTACTCGGACTGGCTCTGCATGCTCAATATCGACCGGGTATTCAGTCGCGGGCTAATAGTGCTTTAGCTCGTAAAGCCGTTTCGACTTTCAAAAAGTACTTAACCATTGATCCACAAAATGAAATGGCATTTGGTCATGTCGCTCTGTTGTATCGCTCCATCGGGGAAATAGAGTTACGACGACTCTGGGTATTGCAACGCGCCAAGCTCGAATCCGCACCAAAAGCTCAGCGCGCCGATTGCTATGCCGTCCTTGCCAGCTACCAGTGGAACTGTTCATTTGACCTGAGAGAGAAACCCACCGGCATTGATGCGAAGGGACGTTCAGTCGCCAGGCAGTGCGTCCTGAATGGCTTGGAGCTCACTGAAAAAGCCATAGCCCTTGATTCCGCTAACGATTTAGCCTGGTTCTACAAGGCGAGCCTACTGCGCGAGATGGCCAAAGTGGGAAGAACGAACCAGAAGGCTCGCTTCGATAGGTTGGCAGACGAAGCCGAAGCTCGTTCTGAAGAATTGAGAATGAGACGGCCAAACCCGTCAGACGATGGCGAAGAGAAGCCGGTAACCGGAGACAAGGAATTGGATAGAATGCTTAATTATGTTCCCTTTAAGCTCATGTACCTGGCTGCGCCTGTACCAATAAACCCAGAACCGCCTCGATAGGTTAAGAAGGAAAGAATCATCAACACCTGAAATGACACAAGAAGTTAAGAAAGTAATGGTGGCGAAAGCGAAGCTTCAAACTCGACCATTGGCCGGTCGCGCAAGGAAGGAAACAAACAGGGTGTGAAATGTAAGGCAATAGTTTCCTTTACCCTCATCAGCCTTCACCAAAGAGCGTCAAGCTCGGTGTTCGAAACGGTTTCGGCCCACAGTTATTCACTTAAGGAGAGAACAAATGACAAGAATTTCATCGCTGGCTTTCGCGCTCCTAATTATCACGGCTTTCGGTCTGCAATCCGCTTCGGCGCAGTTCCCGATTCCTGACATCCCGCGGATCAAAAAACCGAAGGCGGATCCCCCGCGAACGGCAGGTAGCCAGAGCGAACCGGCGCCGGCGCTTTCGGCCGGCAACTCCGCCGCGAGTCCAGACCAGCCGACCATCGCCAAAGACTCTATTCAGGTGAAGGCCTTTACGAACAGCTCCTACCGCAAAGATTTCTCCGTTTGGAGTTGGGTGCCCAAGATCACGTTCCGCGTCAACGGCCCCATGGCCAGTGGCAGCCAACTCTCTGTGGAATACCTGGTCCCCGGTAGCGCGCCGGTGAAGTTCGACTGCGCGACCCAGGAGACCCAAAAAGACCACTGGTCGCAGACCGAATGCGGTGGTCAGGCCCTCTCCGAAGACAAGAATTCGACCTACACTGGCCCGGTCAACTTCGCAATCAAAATGCGGAACGAGTTGGCCGGCACCGAGTCCACGCTCTTCACCGGCAAGATGCAGGTCGCGAAGGCCCGCTCAAACGAATCCGGTCCGCAGGCCGCCAACCACTTCGTCTATTACGTGGATCACGATTGGAACTTGCCCATCGGCTACATCTTCTACGAACCGGATCAGGTGTTTGGCTGGGACCTCGCGGGGTTCAGAGTCGCGTTCTGGGTGCGCGGCGACACGGGACGGTTGGAGCCCCACCTGTTTTACCAGGGCAAGGAAGTCGGAATGGTTTACTTCCAGGGTGAGCGGGTATCCAAGCCCGGTTGTGGAGAACAGGAAGTGCAGAACGATACGACGCACTACGTGGAGGACTCGCTGCTGCAGAAGGCCAAATGGACGCGCGTGAAGTGCCACTTCCCGGCAGTGAAGAGTTGGGACAAGACACCCGGGGGGCGGGCCAACGCCAACGAGATGTTCATGATCGCCTCAAACCCAGGGGAGTACGAGTTGAAAGTGCTTTGGAATAACAAACTGGCGCGGTCGATCAAGTTCACCGTGGGCGCCGACGGGAGGTTCGATAACGGCATCGCCTCAGCCAACAAGCTCGGCAGCGACCGCGTCATTGTCCCCGTCCAGATTCTCGGGGATCAGGACGGACCGTGGAACCGCGCGGCGTGGCGGACCGAGGCATTCTATGGCCACCCTTTGCAGGGATTCACGGCCCTCGGCGCTCAGTGAAGGAGAGGACAGATGACAAGGATTTCATCGCTCGCCAGTTTCTGAAAAAAGGAGAAAAGTATGAAAACAATTACGTTACTTTTAGTTTTGGCTTTTTGTTTGGGGTCCATTGGCTGTAACCGCCACACCGAAGAGGTCAAGACTTTTATCAATGGAAGAAGCGAGGTGGTCGCGCAAATGTGCACCAGGATGGACGCAAGTCCGAATGCCGCCGGCATCGGTGAAGCGCGGAAAATATTCGAGGCGAGAAAAGCCGATTTGAAAGCTAAATGGGATGCCATCCAGAAAGCGAATATCAGCTTTGACCTGTACGCAACAATACTGAAGAGCAGTGTGTTCGATAGCAACATGTTTAATGCCGTTCGTGAGAAGAATGCTTTTAAAACGTCGTCATGGGACAAAGCAGTAGAAGAAAAATTCTACGCATTAAAAACGGATT
>Ga0065705_10002370_pt1 | contig 11566 bp, 18 predicted proteins | sample SwibulcommuniRL2_FD_59092 | JGI IMG/M metagenome (GOLD analysis project Ga0065705, IMG submission 59092) | Bulk soil microbial communities from switchgrass field near Rose Lake, East Lansing, Michigan, USA - RL2 Bulk Soil v2 (version 2) | ecosystem: Environmental > Terrestrial > Soil >... | reverse complement strand
GCGACCGACAGGAGGACCGCGAGGTACGACTTCCCCGTGCCGCCCTGCGCGAAGCAGATCGTGGGTTTGTAGTCAACGAGCAGCGGGTCGACCAGCATGAGCTCGCCCGTGCGGTGGAGGCCGTTGCCCAGCGTGACGACGGGCGTGCCCTGCCGTTCGGCCTCGAGGACTCGAGAGCAGAACTCTTCGATGAGCTCATCCCACGGGAACGCCTCAGGTCGCGACCGCTCGACCAGCGTCTTGACCAGTCTGTCCCGGGCCACGGTGCTACTGATGTTGAACATCGCCTCGTGGAGCCTGCCGCCGAGCCGCGGGACCACGGCTGCGCTGACGACGACCTCGCCCTGTAGGCCGTCGCTGCGCCGCTTCAACCGGCTGATCTCGACCTGTATGCCGCCCTCATCGCGGACGGCAACGTAGCCCGAGGCGCTGCGGTAGAACGTGCCGATCTCACTCACGCTTCACGAGCTCCCTTCGCAGGTCGCTCTCGAACGCCTGCAACGCCTCCCGGTGGGCTGTCCACGTCGGCGTGCTGAGTGGATAGCGCCGCGTCAGGTCGCCCATGAAGTTCGCAAGGCGCTCGAGCGACTCGGCCGTCAACGCCGACAGGAGGTACGAGGTCTCATCGAGCGGCACCGGGTCGCCGCGCGTCGGGAGGAACTGGTCCTCCGCGACGATGCTGAGCACCTTCATGGCGCTGAGTTCCGGTGGCAAGACTGCCCTCCTTCAAGGCACGCTCGACCACGGCCAGCGCGCGCCCATCCTCAACCATGTGCGCGGTTACGCGCAGGACGCGCCACCCGAGGAGGGTGGCCTCGTTGTACTTCTCGCAGTCGGCCTCATAGCCCGCCGGGCGGGTATGCCGTCCACCGACCCAGCTGCCGCCCTCAACCTCGACGGCGAGCTGTCGATCGGGCCACGCGAGGTCGAAGCGCCAGCGCCGGGGCTTCGCGAACGAGTACTCGCGCTCGGGCGGCGGGAGGCCGACCATGCTGATGACGACCTCGAGGTGGTCCTCCCACAGGCTCACGGCTTCGACCCTTGCTGGGGCGCCGTGAAGTCGGGCGCTGCGGGTGCGTCGTTAGGGAGCGGCGCAAACGTTATGGCGATGCGTACCTCGAGGTAGGCGATGTTGTCGGCGGTCATCCAGATCCGCCAGTCGTCAAGCGTCGGCCACGGGAACGGCTTGCCGTCAAGGAGTACGCCGTGCGCGCCGACGAGGAAGCCGTTATCAGGGACCGTTGCCGGGTCGACCGAGATCACCGCGGGCTTCATGGGTAGTGCTTGATGTGAACGCCTGCCGCACGGGCCTTCGTGACCATGTCGCGGGTGCCCCGGGACTTGTCGAGGTCGTGCGCGAAGGCGATGACGAGCTGGGGCTTCCCCGACGCCAGCATCTCGGCGTTGCGGATCGGCCCGGCGGCCTTGCCGAACTTGTCCCAGTTGGCAGGGTACGGCGCGAACGGGACGCCCCGGTCCTCGGCCCACTGCCGAGCCATCGTGTCGGCGCCCGGGGCTTCGCCCTCAATGAGGAGCGTGATCGGCTTCGCCCGGTGATGGGCGTCAAGCACCCGCCACAGGAACTCGGGCTCGGCCCAGTCGCGGCTGCCGCAGACGAGAACGATCATGCCGACACCGGGATGGCCGTCGGCGCCTTGAAGTACGCGCTGGGCGTCAGGTCGCCGAAGCCGAAGGCCCTCGCCAGCGTGGCGTTGAGCTCGGCGTCGCTGCGCGCAGTGAGCTGGTACGCCAGCGCGCCACAGGCGCACGCCCACTCGCCGTACCACGCCGCCCCTTGCGCCTCCCAGCGCCAGTAGTAATCGTGGATGTGGCCCTGCTTCCTGAACAACCTCATGGCCTGCTAGACCTCCATGCATGGACGGCGAGTGCGACCACCAGCGTCAGCACGAGCCCGATGTAGACCGCGCGGCCGAGCCCCCGCATGAACGGCTCCCGCCAGTCCGGCCCGGCCACACACTCGATGATGTGGCGGGCGTCGTCGATGGACAGCGGGTAGGCGAGGCAGGCGGGGTCGACCGTCACGCGACCCTCGGTGGCTTCTCGTTGCAGTCGCGCTCAGGGCACGCGAGGAACGCGCTGTAGGGCTTCTGCGTCCTCTTGCTCACGCCCGCCGGAACAACCTTCACGGTGCCGTGGACGGGGCAGACCCAGTCACCGAGGTTCTGCGGCGGCGCACTGCCGCCCCACGACACGCCCTGCTGGGGTCCGAGCGCCGGTGGCGGCGGCACCGCTACCGGGTGCGGCTGAGCCTGAGGCGCCACCAGTTGTGGGGCATTGTGGGCGGGGACAGCGAGCGTGCTCACGCTCGCGAGGAGCTGGATGGCTCCGGTGAGGCCGTCGATCGCCTGAGCGATCCGCTCGGCAGCGGCGTCCGACACGTGGTAGTCAAGCGGCCCGAGCTCGACGTAGTCAGTGCCCTCGCCGACCGGCTCGCCGTCCTCGTCGTACTGTGTCACGGTTGCACTCCCTCGGTGTACGGCACGCCCTTCGTGTACGGAGCGCGCTCTTTGGTCCAGCGGGTCAGGGTGAGGCAGGCGAGGAACGCCTCCCAGTCGCCCTCGCCTACCTCGTAGGGGATGAGCGTCCACGTCCCGTCCTCGCTGAGTTGGAGGACGCCGAAGTGCTCGAACTTCGGCAGCGGGTGCTGGGTCGGGTCGTCGGCGGTCGCGGTGAACTCGCCGCGCTCGTAGCCGACGAGCTGTAGCGAGGTCTCGGCGTAGGCGCCGCCGGTCTTGATGTCGAGCAGCGTCGGCACGTTCTCGCCCGGGAACTCAAGGCCCCAGTCGAGCGTCCCGCCGTAGCCGTGCTCGAGGTTGCAGATGAGCGCCTCGGTGTAGATCGTCCGGGGCCTCATGTAGGCGATGAACCGCTGGTAGGCGGTGACGTACGGGCCGACGTTCACGCCCTCGGGTACGTCGTAGCGCTCGCCCCGGGCGATGGCGTCAGCGATCGCATGGACGCCGCTGCCGAGCTTCGCCGCGTTGTCGCGCTGGTAGTCGGGGATGCCCGCGAGCCAGCTCTGCGCGGCCTCCTTGCCGCCCGTCTCAACGAGCGTCCGCAGCACGTCGAGGTTCCGCACGGCGCACGCCGCCGTCTCGCGCTTCGCCCAGCCGGTGAGCGGGCCGCTCCGGTCGAGCGCCTTGATGATGTTGGTCACGCCCGGCATAGGCCCGCGCTGACCGTAGTAGTAGCGATGTTGCTCGTCCCGGCGTAGCCCGGGGGCCTCCGAGAACGCCTTGCGCTCGGCGGCCTTGTCGATGACGACCGTTGTCACGCCTGCTCGGCTCCTTCCTTGCGCCGCGGACCGGTCCGCCCGAGGTAGTTCCGCCGGTAGTCCTCGACCGAGGAGCGGCTGAGGACCAAGAACGACCAGCCCGGGCGGGCTGCCAGCCTACGGCCCTCGATCCGCCCGAGCCGGAACGCCTTGCGCACCGACCCCGGCTTGATCCCCAGCGCCTTGCTGGCCTCATGAACGGTGATCTCGTCAACCGCCACTAGCGGCGTCCTCCTTGCCTGCTGGTTGAACCCGGTCCCCGGTGATGCACCGGCTCCCGCCGTCTGTCCTGTGGACCCACCCTAGGGTCCGCGCCCACCTGATGGCGCGACCGCAGTGGGCGCACTTCGGTGAGTGTAGCGGAACGACTACTGTCACGTCTACCTCCTGCGGTTGCGGTCGAGGGTCGTGATGACGAGGTACGCCCCGGCCATCACGAACGCAATGAGGAGCACGTCGCCCAGCGGCACGACGGCGACCAGCGTGCTCACCGCGGCACCTCGAGGCGCTCGAGCTCAGCCCTGAGCCGCGCAATCTCGGCGCGAACTCGCGCACGGTGCTCGCGCTCTCGTTTGATCACTCGCAGCGTGTCCGCAAGCAGTGCAACCGTGATCGCGATGCACATGACGTCGACCAGCGCGCTCACAGCCCGAGCAACGCCCGGGCGGCGATGCAGTACGGCTCGTCGTCGAGGCCCATTGCCCACATCTTCCGGTAGAGGCAGTTCCCCGAGTGCCACTCCTGCCGCCCGTCGATGTCGTACTCGTGGCCGGTGAGGCCTACGACGTGGCGGACCTGCATCATGTACGCCTCGAGGTCCTGCGCCTCGACGCGGACGTACCGCGACAGCGGCCCTAGGGCGGCCAGCGCCGCCCGCAGGTGGTACTCGGGCGTGTCCTGCGGCGGGCCTAGGGCCGGTAGCCGCGTGTAGCGCCCGCTCACCGCATCACCCGGGTGAGCATCCGGGCCAGCGGCCCGGCGGCCTTCGTGATGCTGCCGGTATAGGGGATCGCCCGATCCTCGCCGTAGATCTCGGTCTGCCTGCTCAGCCGGTCAAGGGCCATGCTGATCACCTCGGTGCCCGCCTTGCGGGCCTCCGCGACCTCGTCTCCGAGGCTGTGCTGCCCCTCGCCGTCACTCAGGAACACGATCATGGTCCGCTCGCTGCCGCGGGCCTCGCGGAGGATCGCCTTGCGCGCCCAGCCCATCACGGTCGCGTCGGGCGTTGCACCCATGTTCACGCGGGCCGCGTCATTGAGCCGATCGAGGCTGTCGCCGGTCTCCCAGAGGTCGGTAACGCCTGCGCTCGCCATCGAAGAGTTCTGCGGGCTGGTCCAGAGCTTCACGGCCAGCCGCATCTGCCCGACCGAGCGGCTTGCCGCCGCGAGTGCCCGTGCCGCGCTGAGGGTCTGCGCAACGTTGCCGCCCATGCTGCCGGACCAGTCGATCAGCACCCACACCAGCCAGTTGTCGGGGCTCGGGCTGCTCCTGCGGTGGAACAGGCGGGGGTCGCCTGCCGCGATCCGGTAGAGGCTGCCGTTGTCGCAGCGGCCGCGGGTGGTGCCCTTCGTGATCTCGGTGTGGCCGCCCCGGCTGCGGGCGAAGGCGTTGCGGATGGCGGCGGCTGCCGAGCCGCTCGTCTGGAGGTCGAAGGTGCGCTTGATCTGGGGCAGGCTCCGCGCTCGGCGATGCTCGACGAGGTCGCCGTGCGTTGCCTGCTCAAGCACGCTGAGCTCCTGCATCGCGTCGTTGGCTGCCTCGTCCCGCTCCCCGCGGGCCTCGCCGTCGAGCGAGGGGTCGTTGCCGCTCGTGGTCATCTCGGACTGCCGCAAGGCTTCCGTGATGTCCTCGTCGCTGCTGGCCTTGTCGGCTTCCTCGGCGATCTCGCGCGGGCTCTTGCGCTTCGCGTCGCCCGGCTCCTCGGCCTGCTCGCCGTCCTTGTCCTCGGGCTCATCTGCGCCGCCCTCACCGGGCTGCGGCTGGTCGCTGTCTTCCACCACGCCGCCGCTGTCATCGCGGTCGCCGTTGCCCTGCTCGGGCTGCGGCTTGTTGGGCTGGTCGGGCTGAGCCTGCTCAACGATGTGCTCCAGAGCCACCCGCACGCCCTCGACGTGCTTGTCGGCGCTCTGCACCGCGAAGGTCCGCGCCCAGTTGGTCCACCAGCTCAACTCGTCCTCGTTGCCGGTCCAGTCAAACGACTCGCTATAGCGCACCGCCTGCACGCCCCGCAGTAGCGGGCTCTCTGACGGCACCGTGCTCGGGTTCTCCTGCGCGGCCCACTTGGTCGCCGCTGCGAACACGCCCGTCCAGCCCGGATACTCGCGCTGGAAGGCCCGCTCGATGTAGGCGTCGTCGAGGAGGTTGGAGAGGGTGTGCGCACTGCGGGCGTCCTTGCCGAAGGTCCGCCGTGCCCGCTGCTCGTGCTCGGCGCCGTACCGGCTGTGGCTTGCCTCGTGGCAGGCGAACCCGACCAGCACCCGCGCGGCCTCCTCGTCGGAGAGGCCCGTGTCGTACAGCGGGTCGGAGGTGATCCGGACCTGCCGGGCCTCGCGGTTCGAGTAGGTGGCCTTCCCCTCGCCGAAGGTCACGACGTACTGCTCGCCTGCCGTGGTGAAGGTGTCGATGAACGACTTCACGGTGCGCTCGGCGAGGATCATACGCTGCGCATCGAGCGGCGCGCTGTTGCCGTAGCCGCGCCCGGCAGTCCATCGGTCGGCGAAGTAGTCATCGATGCCCCGCGGGTCCTCGATCATCTCGCCGTCCCAGAGGTCGATCTCGTCCTGCTCGAACATTGTGTCCTGCTCCTGCTAACGGTGTGAGTAGGACGGTAGCCGCTCGACTACCGTCCCGCAAGTCCCCGTTGCGCTGTCTGCAACGGCCTAGTTCTGCTCGCCGTACATGAGCGGCCGCACGCCGACCCAGAGCTTCGCGATCTCGCTGCGCACGCTGCCCTCGCCGCCCTCGTCGGAGGCAACGTTCAGGATCGCCACGCTCACCGCGAGGTCGGGGTTGAGGCCGTTGTGGATGAGCTTCGCGGTCGCCAGCACCTCGCGGGTGCTCACGCCGATGAAGTCGGGGTCGGCCGCTGCCCGCTGCCGCGTCTCGTTGGCAAGCCGGACCAGCGTGGAGGCAACGCGGGGGTCGAGGCCCGGGTACCGCTCGAGCACGACCTGCGCCTCTTCCTTGTCGGGGAGGTACGAGAACTCGAGGATGTAGGCCCGGGTCATGAGCGCCGGGTCAACGGCATAGGTGCCGGTGAACTGGAGGCCGCGGTTGCCGCTCATGATGATGAGGCACTGCGGGTGGCGCCGGACCACCTCGCCCGTGAGCGGGTTGGTCACGCGGCGGGTGAGGTCGGTGAGGGGGAGGATGATGTTGCGGTGCTCGTCGCGCACCCGGTTGATCTCGTCGAGGAGCAGCACGCAAGGCCGCTGGATCGCCTCGACGAACTCGCTCGGGCGGTAGGTGGTCACGCTCGTGCCGTCAACCGCGATCACCTCGCGGGTGCCGAACCAGCTCTCGGGGTCGGTCATCGCCGCGGCGTCAACCTTCACAAAGTCAAGGCCCAGCATCTGGGCGATGTACTCGGCGCTGGTCGTCTTGCCGCAGCCGCTCGGGCCGAGGAACATGAGGTTGTCAGACGGGCTGCCGTCAGCCGTGCCCGCCATCACCGCGCTGACCACGTCGATCAGCGTCTGGCTCGCGTGGAAGGTGCTCTGCGGCGCGACGTTGGTCGGCGCGGTCAAGGTTGCCTCCTGCTCGAGGTGGGCTGAGGCGAGCGTCGCCTTCGGCGTAATCGGCACCGGCTGGCCCTTGCGGGCTGCCCGGTACTGCTGGTTGCGGACCTTCTGGCATGCCTTGCAACGCGGCTGCACGACACCGTTCCACATCGGGAAGTCGATGTCGGGCTTCGTGACGCGGCAGTCAATGCAAACGACGTCGGACATGGTTCACGCTCCTGCTACCTGCTACTGGCGCTCTATCGGTTGCGCTTCGGCGACTATAGCAGGACGGCGACCAAGTGCAAGAGGCGTTGCACCATGCGCAACGCTAGGTCGCTTGGTCGGAGAAGCCTAGGTCGAGCTGGGGATCAGGCGGCGCCGCCCGGTCGTACGACCAGCCTCGCTCGGGCGTGCCCTTGACGAAGCACAGAACGTTCTGGTGTCCGCGCCCGAGCTTCCGGCCTGCCTCGAACTGCCGGGTCGCCCGCAGCGCGAGGGTGCCGACGGTGTTCACGAGGACCGCGTCGTTGTAGAGGTGGAGGCCTACCCGCTCGAAGGCGTGGATGGTGCGCGGCACGAGCCCCCGGTAGTTCCCCTCCTTGCCCCTGATCTCGCTCACGACGAACACCGCGAAGTGCCCCGGGCGCAGCCGCTCGGCGACCACCTCGATGATCCGCTCGTACGCCTCGAGGAAGGCCCACCAGTCCATGTTCGACAGGTCGGCCGGGTCGTCGCTGTAGACCTCGAGGTCAAAGTAGGGCGGGCACGAGAAGACCATGTCGTAGAGCTCGCCCGGCGGCAGCCGCGTGTCGAGCGTCCGGCTGTCGCCCTCCATCCAGATCGGGAACGGCTCCTCGTCGGTGAGGATCTCGGCAGCCTGTTGCTGGTTGGCGATGATCTGTCGGCCCGACAGGTCCATGCCGGTATACGGGTGGCCCAGCTTCGCTGCGACGATGCCCCGGACGCTGCCGCCCGCGAACGGGTCAAGGACATGGCCGCCCGGCGGCGCCCACCAGCGGTAGGCGAGCTCGCAGAGCACGGGGTCAAAGATGCTGGTCGCATTGTACTCGGCCATCGCCCCACGCGGGTTCGGCCCTGCCGCGAGGAGGGCGTTGAGCCGGTCTTGACTTGCCGTCTTGAACAGCACGCCCTCGTCGCGACCCAGCTCGCTCTTGATGCCCAGCGACAACCATGCGCGGCGGCGGGCTTGCCAGCGGCCCTGCCGGGAGTCAAGGACGCTGAACGGCGGCTCAACGAACTTGGTCGCAAGGTTGCCCGGGATGAACGTCGGGACGATGTCGACAACGTCATCCCCGTCCCATAAGGCCGCCTCGGCCTCGCTGGTCACCCCTCCCTCCCTGCCGTGGCGGGTGATGAGACTCCATGATGGCGAGCCTCTACGTCTATCGGGTCGTGGTCGCACTCAGGACAGCACGTCTCCCGCGAACACTGGTCCGCGTTCTTGCGGCATGACGAACACTCCCAACGCGGCCATACGGTCCCTGCCGTGGCGGGTGATGAGGCGGCGAGGGCGGCACGGAACAGTCGGTCGAGTCGTCGCCATTCCTCAATAGGGCGCGTTCGTGTCAACGTCCCGTTCCCGGCCCCGGATGCCAGTCGGATGGCCTCTGTCAGCGCCTCTCGCAGCGTCCCCGCGTCGGCCTGTGGGGCGGCAAGTCGATCAGCCGCGCCTTTGAGCAACTGCGGGGTCGTAAGGCGGGCTTCCATCGCATCATTCCAGCCCCGTTGGTAGTCGGCCTGTGGGGCGGCACGGGCGACGGCTCGTGCTACGGCTGCTAGGTGGTGTGCGGCATCCTCGACGGCCTGCCGCCTGCGGCCGAAGAGTCCCGCCTCCCGCATGGCCTCAAACAGCGCGTTCGTCGCCCGTACCTCCTCCGTCGTCAACTCCGAGGGCGGCGACACCGGGCGGGGGTCGGGGGTGTCAGCGGTCACGACGGCCACCCGACGACCCAGCGACCGTTGACGAGCTGGACGAACTTCCGGCAGCCCCTCGACATGCAGCGCCAGCCGCCGTCAACCCAGCCCCGGTGCGCGTGCGTGCAGCCCTTCACGATCCCGTCTCTCCCTTCTCCTGTGCGGCCACGAGGGCGGCGAAGATGCCGGGTGCGTCTTCGTCAATCCACGTTCGTGGGTGGTCCCCGAGCCGTCCGTACCAGTCCTCCATCGCCGTCGCCAGTTCGGCCTCTGAGACGCGTCGCGGCCCAGCGTCGGTGACCCAAATGAGCTTCGCCGTCGTGCCTGTCTGGCTCATGTAGTAGTTGGACTGACAGTCAGCGCACAGCAGGTCTTCGCCGCGATCCGGCCCACCGAGGACGACGCCACACACAAGGCATCCGCCGTACTCGCTCACGTCCCGCTCCCTTCCCGCGAGGCTACGCGGCCCCGGAGGTCGGCACGGGCGGTGTCGAGGACGCGGAGAGTCGCTTCTACGTCGATGGCCTCGACTCGGACGTAGCGCGCAGACGGGTGCAGCGCGGCAAGGGCCAACCTCAACCGGCCATCTGGCGTCTCCGAGGGCGGCGACACCGGGGGATCGTCTTCGCGGTCGTAATCGGCCGGTTCAAGGTACACCGGGCGGGGGTAGTCGCCGTGAAACCTCCCTTCCCGCGAGGCCTCGCGGCCTTGGAGGAGGCGCTCGGCATCGGCGCACCAGCACCCCGAGTCGTAGTCAAGGTCCATTTGCTGGTGTTGCTCCAGTGCTCGCCTCAGCGTCTCCACCAGCGCCGCGAGGTTGGCCTGTGCGGTCACGCACCGTTCCTCGGGGCAGAGGCCCACGGCGTGATGGGCGTAGAGGTAGTCCAGGTCGGCACTCATGCCGGTTGCCTCCCTCGGATGCGCTGTAGATCGCCCCGGGCCACAAACACCCGAGCGGCGTCGCCTGATGCCTCTGCGGCTGCCAGCTCCCGTTCAGCCTCGGCGGGCGTTGTGGGCCGCCACGCAGCGGGACAGGCACCGTCGCGGTGGAGCCGGTAGGCGGCGCCGCATTGCGAGCAGGGTGGGCGCCCGACGTGGATGCCCTCTTGCGGTTCGTACATGGTCATCGATCTCCAGATCACTCGTATCGCTCGTGCCACTGCCGCTCGGCATAGGCCTCGCAGGCGTTGCAGCCCGGGACCATCACGCCCTGAGCCATCTGCTCGGCGTGGTCCTCGTGTGGGTCGTAGGCTACATCTTCGAGCTCGCGTGCTCGGAGCATGGCGCCTACCTCCTCGCCGTCGAACGGCGGGTACTCGTCGGGCCTGCACATCAGTCGGCCCACACCGGAACGATCCGGCTCTCGGGCACGGCGATGACATCCATCTCGCGCCCGAACTGCTCTTCGTAACGCTTGACCACGATCAGGCGCTCGCGCTGCCCCAGCATCAGGAAGCAGCCCTCGTCTTCCAGCGCGGCCTTGATGGCGTCGCCGTACTCATAGGGCTCGCCGCCGTCGGCCTCGAAGTAGAACTTGCGGTACTTCAACATCTCAGAACTCCCGGAGTGCTTGCTGGATCTCGTCATCGGTCCAGCGGAGGGCCTGCCGCAGCCAGAACTTCTTGTCGGCAGCGGACATGTTCGCGAGGCGGACGCGAGCCTCAAGCTCGCTGCGGGCGCCCAGCCCGCCAGCCCTACGCGAGGCCTGCGCCTTGAGGATGGCGGCTTGTGTGTGTTCGGACATCTCGGTCGCTCCTGCTAGCGGTGTAGGGCATCACAGTAGCAGAACGACTACTGATGTCAACCCCGTTGCACGTGGTGCAACGACTGGACGGCGCTGCTACGGTGGACGCTCCCTTGGCGCCGAGGCATTGCACCCGAAAGGGCCGCTCCCTCAAGGCGCCCGGGGGTGCTACAGGACCAGAACGAGGCGTCACGTCACGCCTACCGCGAGCGCGGAGCCTGTAGGGACAGACAGCCCCGAGCGCAACGTTGCGGTAACAGCGTTGCGAGGCGTTGCGCGCAACAGAGCGCAACATGAGCGCAACATGATGTTGCGCAGGGCGTTCACGCACGGAACGACCAGCGACGACCCTTGCGCGCGTGGGCGCGCGTGCGCGCGCGTTGACTGTCCTCCGAAGGAGGACGACTGAACTATCTAGAAGACTCTTCGTCGTCTGTTCCTACATTGAGTCATGTCGTCTGGCTTGGGATTAGTCGAAGTTGCCGGACCCTTGAGTAAGAAGGGTTACTCCGAGTCACCGTTGCGCTACTGAGATCATCGTTGTAGGGTGTCGGGCGAGCGACAGGTTGTCGCGGCAACAGTAGGTCTGACATGGATGCTCTAACGCTGGGCGTTGCGGTCATCGTCGTAGTGATCGTCTTCGCTCTGCTCGCCGTCCGCTCTGAGCTCACGTAAGTCAGTGGGTGTTGCGGCGCCGTGCCTGAGGTGCGGCGAGCCGACCCCTGCCACGTATTGCCCCGAGTGCGAGGCTGCCCGGCCCGGTACCGACACCCGCCTGCGCTCGAGGCTATGGCGTAGGCTGAGCGCCGCGTACAAGAGGCTCCATCCCCTCTGTGAGTGGCCGGGCTGCTATCGCCCCACCGAGATCAT
>Ga0065705_10005634_pt1 | contig 11577 bp, 4 predicted proteins | sample SwibulcommuniRL2_FD_59092 | JGI IMG/M metagenome (GOLD analysis project Ga0065705, IMG submission 59092) | Bulk soil microbial communities from switchgrass field near Rose Lake, East Lansing, Michigan, USA - RL2 Bulk Soil v2 (version 2) | ecosystem: Environmental > Terrestrial > Soil >... | reverse complement strand
TTGCGGCGGCCGGTTGATTCTGGCGGAAGAGTTGATCGCCCCAGGCCAACGCAGTCTTCGCCATCTTCAGCCAGACGTACGGCACTTCGATTCCGCGATTGAGGAATGGATAGGCATGCGTGGATCGATACTCATCGAGTGCTTTTTGGAAGCGACCAAGCGCGTGATAGGTGTCGCCAATGGCGATCGGTAACACGAAGAAGTAGAGATGAGGAATGTAAGCTACGAAATTAGTCTCAACCTCTTCGAAGAAGGCCAGGCCTTCGACTACCGTCGCGTTCACACGTTGGTTGTAGAGGTTCGCGACCAGATTAGCCTCATAGTCTGCCCGGCCGAGTGAAATGGTCGTGTTGCCCGCAGCGGTAACGATGCCTGCACGTCGCTCAGCGGCTTTGGGAACCTGCTTTTCAGCAAGCACGCTGGCCGCAGTCTTTACTACGCCCGCATCAGGCAAGCTGAAAAACTTTGCTGTCTTGGGCGATGGTAGTACGGCAAGACCGGGAATCGTTGGTAGCGTCACGACCGGGCCGGTGATGATTGTTGGGCCAGGTGCTGGTATTTCTGCTTGCGCTTGCGCCTGATTATTTTTTGCGAGCGCAGCGGCCGTGGGATCGCCAACTACGGTGAAGAGTTTTTCAGCTTCAGCAAAAGAGCTAACCGCAACTTTCAGGGCATTGATCCGGCCTGGGCCTTCGGCATAAGTAGCGCCCATCGCGCCCGCTTCGCTCGCCAATTCGGCCGCGAATTTCAGTTCGCCACTCTTCGTCGCGCGGTCTTTTGCATCCGAGTACACTTTCAGGGCGCCATTCAAGTCGCCGTCGGAAACGAGATCACGCGCCGCGTTGCGACGGTCTATCAAATCCGCCTTACTCGCAACTTGTGGATCGAGTCCGAGTGTTCCGGCAATCTTCTGCACCGCCTGATTGACCGGAAACTCTCCTTCCTGGATCATCCGCTTCGTTCCACCGTTTAGTTGGATGGGGGAACCGGGTTTTGTATTCACCATATAGCGACGGCTTAGTTCGAAGAGACGCTTCGAATCGATTGCAATCGAAGTGAAGTCCGTGAACCAGTAAGCGCCCTTCGGAGCAGTCGGCATCTCCGGATGACTTTGGACGAGGATGCGGTAACGAAGCGCGAGATAGTTCTCGAGCGCGATCGTATACTCGCGATGGAAGAAGTTGACGTTGGCTTCGGAAAGCAAATCGCGATAGTCGCGCTCTGTTGAAGTGCTTGGATCAGCCACTTCCAGGTGGCTGGTGCGGCGCGGATATTGTTTCCTGATGCTAACGAAGTTCTCGAAGTGAATAGCCATGTTGAACCTCCGGGCGTCGGGGACGTGAGATACACTGCGGCGCATCGTTCGACGATTCGAGCGAGCGTGATTGATTGGGGGACTCGTACAACTCAGCGGAGTTGCGGGTTACGACTTACTGTCGTTCGTATTCCATTTTGTAACCCTCTTGCAAATCGCCTCTGGCCCGATGCTCGGAAGGAGTCAGAGAGTGGAAGGATCAAGTGAGGATTCGGTGTGGCACCGTATCCTGAAGGCTCAGTGAAAAACTGAGGAGCGCACTGTAAGCCTGTTATTGAATCGTGTCAATAGAATTCTTCTGTCCACAGATTACACAGATTATTTTACACCGGGAGGAATGGCGTCAGTTTGTTTACGATCACTTGCTGGCAGACGCCGCAGAAGGGGCGATTGATGTTGCGCATGCGGCAGTCGAACTCGGGGCGATAGACACCGCAGTGAAAATAGTCAGCGCCTTCGAAGAGTCCGATTGTTCCGACTGCAACGGGTGAAGGTTGAGGATCACAGTTCTTACAGTTTGCATTGCTCGTCGTCGGTACCGGAGTTGACGACTGGATTAGACTGCGCCACTTTATCGTCGCGCGATTTTTGTTGGTGGTGATGTTGGGTTGACTCGGCTCGCTCTTCGAGTGTTTGTCGTGGCCTTTGTCGGTTGCGCAACCACTGTAGTATTCGTACTCATCAGCGAGGCCAAACGCAGTGTGGCCCATCTCGTGGATAGCGATCTCGATGGCGCCTGTCGCTTTTGAAAACGTCGCGACGGATCCTCCTGACCCTCCCGAGATGGGACTGTTGACTGCGAGGAACGCCATGTGCCATTGCGGCACAAGCTTGCTCACGACTTTGATCACGCGTCCGTTGTTTCCGATCAGCAGTCGACGAATTCCGTTCGAACAAAACGACGCGTCGAAGTAGGTGCGCGGCTTTGCCCCAGTGCCACCCTGGCACTTCTTTGGATCTTTCGCACCGCTGTCGGTCGATGTCACATCGATTCGATAGATGTTAATCGCGGCGCGGAGACGATCGAAGGGAGCGGCAGCGAGTAACGCGTCGGCAAACTGTTGCGCGTCGGTCGCAAACTGGGCCATCTCATCGCTGCGATAGCCTTCGGATACAATCACCACATTCCAGCGATGTTCCGGAGGTCCAGCCTCGACGATCCTCGTCGCTCCGAGGACTTGCCCATCTGATGTGCCCATGAGGTGCTCCTACTTCTTGAGTTTGAAACGGAGTATCTCTTCAGCCGGTTTGATCGCGAGGGCGCTAATTCCCTTTGTTGGTCCTTTTCTTTCGGGCGCACTGCGACAGAGTATTACCTCCTCGCCTTTCGCAGTGTCTGGAACAACCACCACGAAGACGCCTTTTCTCTTCGGCGCCGGCTGGCGTGAGATTTCTCCACCCGGCGTTTCAGGAAAGACTTCGGCATCGTTCTTTGTCGGGTTGTGCATCACGGAGCGATAGAGAGTCTTATCGCTTCCGCTTTTCAGCTCGGCCCAAAAGCCTTTTTGTCCATAGCCCTTCAATACGTCGGAAGACGGCACGNTCATTTCGATGCGTTGCTGTGTAAGCAGCTTCACATTNTTCCCGTCGTAAGAGAACGTCAATCGCATCGCCTTGTTTGACTCNGGCGATTTCTTGCGTGCTTTTGGNGTCTTGCGCGCTTTAGCTTTTGAGGTCTTCTTTGACTTTCGTGAGCCTTTCCTGGCTACCATCGCTTCCTCGCCCTTGTATCCACAGATTACACAGATTATTTTATAGAGAATCTGCGTAATCTGCGGATAAGTCAATATCCTTGCGTCTCGCTAATCAGGTTTGAGGGAAGGGCTCATGCCTCCAAAAGATTTCAAAAGAGCCGTTCACTGGATTTGTCTTCTTTTCCTCGCAACACTGCTGCTTGGCTTATCTCTGCTCTTCATCGTTCAGGCTGAAAACGAGGAACATACATCAACGAATGGTTCACACTCACACTCGCCGTCCGGCCAATCTCAGGATGCGAGACTGAAGTTAATTCTCGACTCCCCAATACTTTCAGATTTTGACGACTGGCTCAAAAAAGCCGGAAACCCAAGTTATTCACTCAGTGAGACGGACATTGAAAAAGGGAGAGTGTTGGCAGTTAATCGTCGAGAGCTTTTCAAAGAACTGATGTCGCTTTCTCCCAAGTCGGCGTTAGACCATGCAGTTTCAAGTGACGTCTATAAACGGATACCTGCATCGATCAAAACTCAGTTGGAAACTCCGGTAAGTGCTTATGGCGATTTCCGGGTGTACGTGGTCATGCTCCACCAGGACCATCACTCGCCCGAAATGATGACCGGCTCGCGAATAGAACGCGAGGTAACGATTGGAAGCGCGACGTACCGCGCTTTGGTTTATGGAAGGCGCGAAAACATCACTACCAAACTCAACATTCCGCTTCAGGGAGTAGTGCTTGACGGAGTCATGGTTGTCGACGAAGAGCCCGTGAGGAAAGTGCAGCCCTCGCAGGCAGAAATCGGAGGCAAGCTCGTCAACTTCTCATCGCCGTCGGAACTTGAAACCTTCGTGCACGATCAAATCGAGTGGGAGGAGAAGATTGGCCCAGTTCGTCCCAACGGCGTTGAGGCATCATCACCGTGGACAGAGGGAGCAAAAACAGTTCTGTTTATTCGCCTCGATTTCCCGGATAAGCCAGGCGAACCCGTTGACTCCTCAAGTCAGCCATTAACAGTTTCAAGAGCGGAGAACCTCATCAACAATCAGGTAAGCCCATTCTACGTGAGCAATTCTCTCGGCCAGACGTCGCTCCAGCCAACCGTTACCCCAGTGGTGAGAATGCCCCAGCCACAAACGTTTTACTTCAACAACTTCGGAACGTTACGTACAGACGCGGAAAATGCTTCACGTGCGGCTGGATTTGATCCAAACAATTTCAATCTCGAACTTTTCGCGATGAGTTACAACCCGGGGTTTGGTTATGGAGGCATAGCATTCGTCGGTGCGCGCGGCGCAGCTTTGAACGGGTTTTTTGATTTGAGAGTTACGGCTCACGAACTCGGACATAACTACGGACTTCTTCACGCNAACCTTTGGCGCACCCTGGATGCTTCAACAATTGGGCCCGGAAATAATGTCGAATACGGAAACTGGTTCGACGTGATGGGCGGAGGATTTGATTCACGTGCTCACTTTACCGCGGCTTACAAGAAGCGTTTGGATTGGTTAACCGATGCCGACGTGCAGGTCATAAGCCAGGACGGAGTCTATCGAGTCTTCGCCCATGACGCGCCTAATGCCGGGGGAATTCGAGCGCTCAAGATAAAAAAGAATATAGACAAGAATTATTGGATCGAGTTCAGACAGTTATTCACGGACACACCGCCCAGCATGAATGGCGCGATTATCAATTGGGACTATCGTAGTCGTGATTTCAGAGAAACTGAGATTCTCGATATGACTCCTGCCACCCAGAGCGTGTGGGATGCGCCTCTCCAAATAGGAAGTGTTTTCGACGACACCGAGAATCGAATTCGAATTACCGTACTGGGCAAGGGAAACACGACACCGGAAAGTCTCGATGTCAAAGTTGAAATGAATGTGGGATGTACCTTTAGTCTCAACCAAACGAGCCAGAGTTTTACTGCCAGCGGCGGTGAAGGAAGTATTCCTCTGACGACTCTGACGGGATGCAGACCGTCAGCGACGAGTAATAACAGTTGGCTTCAAGCCATTCAGGAAGATTCCACTCCGCTGCGTTTTGTAGTTGCCGCCAACTACGATTCGTTACCGCGAACGGGAACCCTCACCATTGCCGGTCAAACTTTTACGGTTCAGCAGGGAGGCGCGACTACGTCGTGCGCGCCGGTACCGCCAGGTCTGGTTGCGTGGTGGCAAGGTGAGGGTAATGCACTGGATCAGACGGGGACCAACAATGGCGCACTCGTGAAGAATCCGAACTTTGCCGGCGCAAAGGTGGGTGGTGGTTTCCTGGGCAACTTCGCAAACGTTGGCGGTGGCGGTTACGCTGAAGTTCCTGATTCACCCTCACTAACACTGACCAAGTCGATGAGCATCGAGGGCTGGTTGAAGCTCAATTCCACGGGCGGTTACGTGCTGCAGCGTTCACTTAATACTTCTCCCCTGACGGGCTCTTACGAAATTCATGTATTCAGCGGGAGTGTCTCATTCACAATCTGGTTCAATGGCAACCAGGGCACGGGTATTTCCAGCGGTTCCATACCTCTCGGGCAATGGATTCATTTTGCCGCNACACTNGACGACAANTCCAGCATCATTGCCATGTATTTGAATGGCAATCTNGTAAGACAATTTACGATGAGTCAACGACCACAGGCCACGCCTGGAGCCACAGTGAAGATTGGAAACGTAAACGGCATTACCGATGAATTGTCTGTTTACAACCGAGCTCTCACGGCGTCTGAGATTTTTGCGATCTACAACGCGGGGAATGCCGGTACAGGTGCCACCGGTAAATGCTCTGTCATTACACAAGCCGCGCCGAAACTGATGCTGGAGCAGGCTGGGCCAACGAGCAATCAAGCGGTCGCGCTGGATTCTGTTCTCTTCCTGCGAGATCCGTTTCCGGTTGTCAATGCCGGAAATTTATTAAATCCTGTTAACGATCGGAACACGCGAGTTTTGATCTTTGTGGGGAATGTTCAACTCGCGCCCGGTGAATCGCCGAGTGCCATCCTCGTAAACCTGGTTGATAGCAACAACGTGAGTCATGATGTTGCCGCTGAAAACGTCTGGTCCGGCGCCAACGCTGACTTTAGTCAGATCAGCTTCAGACTCCCCGACGCCCTCCCACCCGGCAGTTGCACCATAGCCGTGAAACTACACGGACAGGTCAGCAATGTCGGCACGATCCGCATCAAGCCTTAACTTAAGCATCAACGACATTCGCTACACCTGCTCGGTACTGCTGAATCCCGCCAACGGAAGTTGGCGGGATTAGAACGTGGTTTAGGGAACGGATTTTAGAAAGGACTTGAACCATCCGCCAACTTCCGTTGGCGGGATTTAGAACTTTGTGCTAGCTCCTTCCAGGAACTTATCTCTTTCTCAGGCGTCTAACTCAATCAGCATTGACACTTGAAAGGATACTGCAATGAGTAAGCTACGCAGAGATTTGCGATTAGCGATGGCCGGCGCTTGCTCCGGACTATTTTCCGTCAGCATGTTTCTTCTCGCTGCTCGGGTTACAGCGTATTACGATTACCTAAGGTTTAGAGCAGATTATGGCTACAGCGAAAGATACGGTGACGGCGTCGAGGATCTATCGTGGATTCCTGTTGTTGCATGGCACGTAGTGCTTTCAATCGTAGCGTCTCTGCTCATACACCGTTATCTGGCGGCAGGTCGCATATCAACGTTTCTGCGCTGGCAAGCGATCGGTTTTGTCGTGCTGATTGGATGGGTACTCTCGCTGTCCACCGCCGTCGGCATCGATTGCCTGATTCGTGGAAGTACCTGGCCCGTCGAGCAAGCCGGGAGCATGCTCAAGCTAATGCCTGTTACCCAATTTGTCGCGGCAGTATTCGCTTCAAATGTACTGTTTGGCAACGCGGTCCAGGTAGCAGCAGCGGAAGGCGTGAGCGAGCCGACTCAAATCAATCAGAGTGAAACGTGAAGTTCGCTTTATCCTTTTGAAGCGTTGCTACTGCAGTGGCAACGCCATGCTACTACAGTGGCAATTTTGTTCGTAGAAAACTGATCTAAATTGTTGACTTAGACCAACTGCTAATGTAGTCTGCCCGGCGTCTCAAATTGGTGTTGAAAAGGTAGACTCTTCCAAGTGCAACTTGCGATACCGTATCGCAAGTAGGGTGTGGTTCTTCTCGTGACGCGAATCTCACCCGACAAATAAAACTTACGTCTTCCTTCTTAACGCTTTTCCCAACGCGCACACGAATGTGAGGTTATCCGGACCGTTGAGGTTCAACGGCTGTCCCTACCAGTCTGTCCAAGACTGTAGCCCACAAAGGGGACGGCTCGTGCGGCAATAACAACTTCAACCTCTGAGTGCATTCTGCAGAACAGCGCGAGCGGCGCTTTACACTTCGATACGAATAAGATCGATCTCCATTGACGGGACCTGAGAGCTGTCGTTGGGCGATATACCTCTCATCGTAGAAGGTCCCTTATTTCCGACCGGGAGTCTTCAAACTCAATGAAACAAAAGCCGAAGTCGTTACGCACCAGAGTCTCACTGCGAACCTGGACCATCCTGGCGCTGGTACTGTTCATGGTGTTTGGAATCGGAGTGAGTGCTCTGCAGATTCCCGGTCAATCCGGGGGACGCAACGCGGGAGTTAAGCCGAAGCGAACAACGGACCGTCGCGCGCGGACCAAGCGAGACAGCAAAAACAAGTCTCTGACCGATACGTCGAGTAACAGCATTTTGTCGCCCGTACTGGCTACGGCAGATTTCGACTTATTAGGATTAGCCGTCACCGCCGATCCCGCAACACTCACCGTTCCGAAGAACACGGCGACCTCCATTCGCACCAGCGTGCGCGTACCCGAAGGAACAGATCCTCTCAACATCATCGCAGCGTTGAATCCCAACTACCGCGTTCGCGGCGAACTAACCGGACCATCGTTGACAGCACCGCTCGCGCTCGAGGCTCCTATCGGTCAGCCATTGAACATACCGGCGCTCAGCAATGCCGGAGATCATATCGTCCGCAATCTACGTGTCGTTGACTTGAGCACACCTGAACAGACCGTTGTGACGTCCGTCACCCCTGACTCGGTAGGTATCGTCGTTATCGAACGACTGCTCATTTCACAGGTCCAGGTGAATGAGTTGAATTACGACCAGATCATTCAGGCGGGGATCAACATCACGGGTGACTCGTACCGCGCTTTCAACTTCACTCTCGGTGTAGCGACAACTTCCAATGCGCAGACTATCACCATCCCGGTCGCGTTTCCTCCGGTTGGCGTGCTCGACCCGCGCCCAATTATTGGCACACCTTCCGTGAGCTCTCCCGGTATCGACGTGCCGACTGTGATGCCCGTCATGCTCACAGTAGAGGGACCAGACGGTGAGCCGTCAGGTCTACCGGTTTTGGCCGGTGAGACGCCCCTGCAGATTCCGGGTGTAATAGTTTTCCCGGGCCGGGTTGGTTTTCTACATCAGTTCTTCGAAGCAATCGTCATCGTCAGTAATGGTGCGCCTAACGGAGCGCCGCTCGTGATTCACAACTTGCGCGCCAAGGCACACCTCCCGGATCAGGGAACGCCTGCGGATGTTTCAGACGATCCGCTTCGCATTGCTGAGACACAGCTTGGCGGCAGAGTTGAAGAGCTCGAGCTGCACGGTCTCGGCGCCGACAACAAGTATGGGACCGGCGACGACGTCACGAGTTTTGGTCCGGGTGAAGCGGGCCAGGCGTCTTTCCTGCTCGAAGGTCTTAAAGAAGGACTGCACACCGTCAATTTTGATCTCGAGGCGATGCTCGAAGGGCTGCCGAGTGGTCCAGTCAAAGTTCGTGGTGAAGTTTCCGGAGCAGTGCTGGTTCGCGACGCCAGTTTCGCAGTCACGTTTACACATCCGAGTGTTGTTCGTGACCGCACTGAGTATGACCTCGGCATGACGATTTACAACTCCGGGCCAACGGACATCCAGGGCGCGTTTGCGCAACTTCCACCGACGTCAATCAGCGGTGCAGAGTTTAGGGATCAGGACACGGGCCTGCGTCAGTTCGCGACCACGATCAAGCGCGGTGAATCCTCGACTGTGAAGTGGCGCTTGCGTGCCACCGTCACCGGCGAGGTCACAGCCTCTTATGTAAAAGTCGGAGACGGAGTCAGCGCGGGACTCGCTCTCGTCACGGGTGTTGGGGATCGGAATATCCCGCTGTCCCCGGATTCATTGATCCTTCCCGATCCCGTCAAACAACTGCCACCAAATGTAGTTGATGCAGCGCGGGCGTTACTGGGCCAGGCATGGAGCATCGCAAATGCTCCCGCAGGTTCGTTGCCGCAGGGCGTCACGAAGGTGACGAAACAGACGGTTGTCGATCGTGCCGTTGAGTTGGGTATCGCGGGAATGCGAGTGGACTTCGGTGAGCCCGTGATGGTGTCACTCGATACTGCCCTGCGCGATTGGTTGGGTGAACTGCAAGAGGCTCCCGACGCCGGCTTCGCAGACACACAACGCAACACGCGTTCAGGTTACGAATGGTTCGACAGCGTCGGCGCGGAAATCTACGATCGACTGAATACCGGTCCTTCNCCCGTCACACCGCTCGTTTTACATCAGGAGTTTGCCAACACTGAATTGCCGCGCTCGCGCTTTATCTCGGCTCTCGTCACGCACGCGAGCGGGCAGGCAATAGCCGGCGCGCGATTCGTCGATGCTCGTGGTAAGCAAGCGGGCTTTGGTACCACTGCCGACGAGCGTTACGGTGATTTTACGCAAGGTAGTTCATTGCGTCTGTTCCACAAGGACGTCATCAGCGGAGACGTCACCAACGGCGGCCAGATGCTGGTGGTCTCAAATCCTGCGACTGACACCTGGACGCTTGAACTAAACGGCTGGCAGTCAGGCACAGTCGATCTTTCGCTCGTCGCTCCCACCACCAATCAGAATTACAACCTGTATAGCTGGACCGGGATCCAGATTACGCAGGGTGATAAATATCGTGTTCGCTTCAAGCCGTTGTCGTTGAGCACTGTGCCTGTGCTCGAAGTATTTCGGGATGGCTCATGGAAAGCACCGACTGCGCCGAGTGCGGTTACACCACTGACTCAACCTGCGCCGCGCGTGGTTGGTGTCATCCAGGTGACGCCCGAGGTTGTAGCTGGTGGAGACAAGTACGGTCGTCTGGTCGGGATCCTGTTCTCGAAGCCAATGCTGCAGGACCAGGCGCAAACGATCTCTCGTTACCGGATCGGCGGCGGCACATTGAAAGGTTCAAATCCGGCGCAACAAGTCGGTGATCCGATCGGCATCACCGGTGCGAGGATGGACTACGGGAATCGCTTTGTGTTTCTGAGTCTGAACTCGACCATTGGGCCATACATCGAACGGGACCTCACCATTTCAAGTATGCAGGATACGAAGCGTCTCCTGCTTACACCTTCACCCGCCACGACCATCATTGAACCCAGAGTTTCGCAGCAACACGTTCCCCCCGGTGCATATCTGACGGGTCGAGTGCTAAATGCCGACGGTACTCCGGTTCCCAATGCTCCGGTAATGTACTGGATTCTGGAATGTCCCGATCCTGCAAAGCTACTACCACCGGAACCAGAAGCGATTGTTCTCAAATACACCGATGCACAGGGACGATATGCAATCGACTATGTGCGCGACAGCGATTGCAATCCGCTTAGCATCACGGTTAACAATCCAACAACGCATTCCGAAAAACGCTTAACTTCTCCAGTTGCTTATGACGGCCAGCACATGGTGCTGGACATGGTCTTCCTGGCGCGCGGAAACGTCGAAGGCAACATCACGAGCGCGGGCCAACCGATGCCGAAAGCCTTCGTGCGCGTGGTTTCGGAGCTGGATGTGGTGGGGACCAAGGTGGTCCAGGCCGATCAAAATGGCCACTACGTCGCTACTGACATTCCCGTCGGCAACATCTCTGTACTGGCCGTCGGCGAGGGTGTTTTCCATAACGCCTCGGGCTTCAACGCCGGCACGATTGATGGACCAGGTCAAACCACATTCATCAACGTCTCATTGCAAAACGTTGCCGGAGTCGTGCGCGGTCGTGTGTTTCGTTCCACCCTGGCCCCCGCTCCGGGATCGTTGGTTGTCGCCTACGCAGTAATACCAGGGTTCCGATCCACACGTGGCGATGGAGCCACGGCGGTTGGTTACGCGTTAGCTAATCCCGATGGCAGTTTCACGATCTCGAATCTTCCGGTGGGAGATATCAAGCTCGAGATCACTGATTACGTTACCGGAGTGGTCGTTAATCAGAATGTTCAGTTGAGCAATGCGGTACCTGAAGTTAACGGGCTCGTCATCGTTCTGCCGGGATCCGGTATCGTCAGTGGTCGAGTCACGGATGACGTGGGCACGCCACTGGCGAATGTGATTGTGAGCAGTTCAGGGCGTGCGGTCCAAACCGACAGCTTTGGCGTTTACAAGCTGCCGAATCTTCCCACCGGGATGCGGAGCATCTCTGCGTTCGATCCCGTCACACAACGCGTCGGTTCAGCCCAGGCGCAAGTAAACCTCGAAGAAGAGACCACCGGTATCAACATCGTGCTGCTGCGTCCGAGTACGTTGCAGG
>Ga0065705_10104740_pt1 | contig 11583 bp, 16 predicted proteins | sample SwibulcommuniRL2_FD_59092 | JGI IMG/M metagenome (GOLD analysis project Ga0065705, IMG submission 59092) | Bulk soil microbial communities from switchgrass field near Rose Lake, East Lansing, Michigan, USA - RL2 Bulk Soil v2 (version 2) | ecosystem: Environmental > Terrestrial > Soil >... | reverse complement strand
GTCGGTCCATCTGACCTTCCACCTTGCCAGCCATGCTGCGTAAGCGTTCCACGCTTGTCGATTTCAGGGACATTGGGTATCCTTTCTACTTTTGTGAGGTAGACTGGTCCGTTGGCGTAGACAAAGGTTCGAAGACGTGGGAAACATTCAAACTTGAATGGTGAATAGCTTGCTCTAACGCCCAGCGCAATGTTTCCTGATTGACCGTGGGGTACTGTTTCGCAAGTGCATTGTGGAGGTCGACCAAGAGCGACGATAGCTTTATAATCTCGGACTCTTTTTCTAATGTGGTCTTCGCGTAATACATGTTCATATAATACCATATGTCCTAAGTTCTTGTCAATGGCTAGTAGATAGCCACGATCTTTCACCCGTACAAGAGGGTCTTGACTGCTACCGCCCAGATAACCGTCCAACTGGTCCAGATACCCGAAACTGTCAGACGTAGCGAGCGACTTGTCTTTGAACTTTTGAAAGCCAAAACTAGTAGTAGACTTAACGTCCACAATACAGCCGTCGATAACACAGTCTCGATGACCGGTGATCCCGTCGAGAACAAGTTCATCTTGCTCTCCCTCTACTTGATGTCCAGCAGCTTTCGCTAAGACAATAGCAAGAGCTTCTAGAACGTGCCCGTAGGTATATTTGACCTCCGCCCAAGGTGGAAGAGGTTCAGCAAGTTCTGGCGTGTGAATTGAGTGCCAAAGAGCCTTTGGGCAGCTTGGCCCCATCTTCGAGAGCCGTAGCGTAGGTTTGGTTGCTCGTTCTCCAAATTGGTTTTGAACTCGACGAGCGACAGAAGCTGCGAAATCTTGGGAGAGTTGTTCATCGAACCACCCATCTTTCCTTTTTACCAGCGCATAGATGTCTGGTATCAGTGTGTGAATACTCTTTAATGGCGCTGAACTAGCGCCTGTTATTTCGCTCACGGAGCACCAATTGCTTTCAAGTTCAAGAATGTGAGTTTAAGAAGCCACGATCCCAGAGCTAAGGCGGTAAAGCCGACTACAGGCGCGATGAAGAATATCGTGATGATCCAGAGTTCAAATCTGGAAGCGGTAGGCTTCGTGTTGACTTTCTTCTTGACATCCCATTCCTTCTCCAAGTCTTCGTAAAATCTCTTGGCTTTTCGAATTCGCTTCAAGGGATTTCTTCCCCATCCTCCTCCGCTATATCCCGGAGAAAATCCAGGATTAAAGGTCTGTCGGTACGGAGGGGGAATATCACAGTATGGATCGTCGAAACGCCATGCCATGTGTGCCTCCTAGGTTAAATTGTTTAATGAATATAGGGCGGACGCCCCCGCCAGGGCCAGATGCCCGGCGAGGGCCTCACGTTTATGGTGGAACTTCCAATGCCAAGAGGAACTTGAACATTGATCTCTCCATCATTGACTTGTCTCGATTGTAGTCCTTCGAGACTTGAGGCCGACACTCCATACACCAAGCTAGAATAGGATAGCTGGGTCTTTGATCAGTAAGGCGCATCAAAGGTTGCCAGAGACTACGCCATTCATCTTGCTTTTGCCTCATTTCCTCAGGATCGCCCGTTATTGGAACGAGGTTGATGTACAAAGAGAGCATTTCCCGTTCTCATGTGCTTCGTACGTCAGCTTTGGACGTACCTTCGACGTTACCCACTGTCCTGGACTTTTGCCATCCCTTATCGGGATGTGGGAGGATGAGAACTGCTTATCGTCTCCTTCCGGAGCTGGACCGCTGGTAATGACCTCGGCTACACCCACTAGCGGGCGCTTTTGTCCAGTATAACCTTATGCCTTCAGTTATAACGACGTAGGCTTTTGCCCTTATCTGGGGCAGCTTTTTCAGAGAGTTGATTTTCAAGACAGCCGGGATTACTTCGACAGCTGGCTGGTGCTCCACTCCAGATCTCCGAGGTTGCGGCCTCGGCGCATTGCGCATGACAATCGTCGTTACTTAACAGACTTCGAACCGTACGCGGCCAGTAATGACTGACATGCACTAGCGTCGGGTATCTAACCCGTGGGGGATCGCACCCCATTTGGTTCGATGGCGCCTGTATTACAAACGAGTGTACTACACTATACCAGGATTTGCACCGGGAATGCTCGTTTGATGACGTGTCCTTTTCTGCCACCATTTCTGCCTTCAATCTTCAGGCTCTCCGGTAAAGACCGGAGCATAGTCTCAGCATCTTGTATCAGAGCTAGAACAAGGCTCTCCTACTTCCAGTTTCTCACTCGGGCTTTCACTAGCGACACAGCTAGATCAGCTCAATCAAGATGTGACTGGGGCACTCTGTTTGCTGGTTCACTACCGGTTGTTAGCCGGCGGGCTCGGACACCTTCCTTTGCTCACCCTTCTGCCACGGTTTCTTCCTAACCATTAAGTGGGCCACTCGGACCCAACGGAGATCGCATCCGTATTTCACCTTGGTCATTCACGAAAGGATATTGCAGACTGATCTAACGTCTGTCACCGGAGGTTGGCTTTAGAGCCGAAGGTCGTTGATTTTTAGCCTCCGCTCAACGACAAGCAGGCATTCAACCAAGAACAATGGAAGCCCCGTAAGCCTCAACAAGGTCTCGGCTAGCGCACTCCAACTATAGTATCCCTTTGGAGGGGATCTTTACGTCGGTGCGGAGTCATTGGCAGTTTTGCGAACTCTGCTTCTCCCTGAGTCCAGAAACCAACGATCAACAGTCGTAGTATCCGATGCACAGGGTATCTTAATATCATCGCATCATCCACCTTACTGGAGCCTTATAACCACTTTGGGTTGTCCACACGGACTTAAGCTCGCAGCTCTAGGTTTCAGCTAGACCACAATGACCAAACAGGAAATAAAGGCAGGCGCCTTACAATGACCCAAGAGGAATTGCACCTCACATATCCTTCACCCACCGTATATCGGGGTGACGCATCACTGTGTGCTAAGGTCCAGCGCCCGCCTTTGTTATTAGAGCTTCACCACCTTGGTGGTGTTGATCTCTTCCGGAGCACAAATCTTTGCCACCGGGGTCATGACGAAATACTCTTCGCCACCGTTCCAAGCACGCCGACGGGCCACTTGCTCGGCCTCCTCATACGTGTCATAAGCTCCGTAGTTGTCCTGCTGGGCAACCATGAAAAACTTATCGTTCTTAACATCAGCCATTTTCTTATTCCTTATTGTTGCACTTGGGGCTTGTATTGGTAACCAATTAAATGATTTTGACAACTTCGACCTCGGGAATTGGCTGCTTAGCCTTTGCGACGGTCTCAGCAATGTAGTAGTCACCACTGTTGTATCCAGTAACAGCGGCCTTACGCTTAGCGGTGTTCACAGCATCCTCGTACTTCTCGTACTTTAAACAATTGTGAGCAACCACAACAAAGAACTTATCAGACATAACTTTTCCTTCTTGGTTTTCTGGTAATTCGTCTTCGTCTAAGTCATCTAAAAAGAAATCATCTTCATCCATGTGAGGAATCCTAAATGTACTACCATCCCTTGTCCTTTGTTGAACTAGTTCCGGTAGATCCATCATTGTCATTAGCTTTATCCTTTGGTACATATGGAACTAACTTATTTACTTTCAGACCATTCCATCTGATGGCATGGTTCGGAGTACGGCTACTGGGAGGAAAGTACGAATACAATTCGAACTTTATAGTACACTCGCTGTTATCGCCAATAATATCAGTTCCAAAAGGTTTACCTTCGGCATCCACAACTTCTGGTGGAGCAAATCCCACGAGGGACCCCTTTATCATTTTCTGTTGTGGACGACGGCACCAAATGAAATAACCGTCTTCGTCTTTCTTTATTTCGTTCTTGAGCCCTTTCTCATCCTTGAGGTTTCGGAATGCTTCTAGTGAATGTTCATTGGGGTAAAAGATCACAGACCAATTGTTAAATGCGTCAACAGTATTGTGTCTGCATTGTTTGACCTTACCGTCAAATTTATAGAAATCCATTAGAGTGGCGGAACCTGTGTTACAGCTTCAATCATCAGTTCAGCTTCCTCTGGGATATCAATCAACTCTATCGCAGCATCTTCCGCTGCTTCTGGATTATCTGCATTCACCACAATGCTATCTTGGATGGTGTAATCAACTTCATAAGCGGGCATGCTTCTGTCTCCTAATTTCGTGTTGAAGTTTATTAAACAAACGCTTAGCTTTTCTAAACGTCGGAATTGTTTGCATTTCAATTGAGGTTTCCATGTAACTGAGTGTGACCAGATACATGGTGGGCTTGTTGCTCCATTTGACGAGAGTGATGTCACTACCGTCCCAAAGACGTCTAGTGAGTGCTCGCCCAGTTCGTGCCGATCGTATAATCTCGGATGTCGTCATTGTAGTAACTCCCAGCCAGAGGACAACGGAGCTTCAGTTGTTCGCCTACTATTCTCAAACTATCTGCTTGGATCTTGGCAATACGTAAAGCAACATCCATACTATTACGACATTCAGTCTGCCATTCGTCATGGACCATGTCCACAATTAATGCTTCTGGTAGTTGGCGGGACCATAAGATCGCCGCCATTTTCATGACTATCGCTTCGCCATTCTGCAGATAGCCAGACATAGCCAGATGGGCACGTTTGCCGGCACTTTCACCGGGTATCGCGACCCGGCGACCATCAATGCCCACGAACCATCCGCGTTCTGCATCAGCGGGAATGACACGTTTTTTGAGATCGGTGAACCCTTGGTATCGGTCCATGAGACGCGCAAGTGCGCTTTCAGTTTCATTCTTGGATGCGTCCAGGATTTCACCCAGTTTGCCAAGTCCGCCTCCCAAGAGGAGAGCAAAGATAAAACGCTTCGCTGCGGCTCTAGTTCTGCAGACAGCACCAAGTATTCGCTGGTTGAGGCTATGTGGGTCACTTTTGTCCTCCTTCTTTCCCTCTACGAGGGCTCGGGTGAACTCGGCATCGTCGATCAGATGCGCAAATATTCTAAGTTGAATACCCTCAGCATCCACTCCAACAAGCAACCGATTTCTCGGTGCCTTCCAGAGTGCACGCATTTCTTTCCCGAGAAGTTTTACGTTCCCATTCAAGTCATGCGAGTTAGGGATGTTGGCCATGTTCGGCTTCTGGTGGGACATTCTATGTGTCCAGGCACCAATGCCGATGAAGTCACCATGAATACGTCCGTCTGGACGTACTAGGTTTAGCCATTCGGTGAGGGTTCTGCGCCGCGCCTCATACAAAATTCGTCTGGCGAGGGTTCGCGCTGGGGCGGGAGCATCAGGAGGCAATGTGGATAAATTAACTTCGTTAATCTTCCATCCATATTTTTCTAATTTTACAAGAGCATCATAGCACTCTTTTATTCTTTCTGCAAGTTCTAGACTAGCCTTCCCAGACCTCTTTAGCACAGACATGCGTCTGAGCCACTCTAAGTGAGCCTTGGTCTTTACTTCTGGCTGCCATTTGGCGTCAGCCAAGACCTCGATGATTTGCTTAGGTGAAGCTGGGTTAAACTCAACTGTCTTTGTGTGACGATATGTTCTACCAATCTCATAATCAGCGATGTTTTCCCAAAGGCTTCTGGGTACTGACGTTTTAGAGATTGTTTGATACTTAGTAGCTTTGGGTGTAAATTCACGAATTAAAACTTCTCTTGGCGGAAAGACGTTAAGTATTTCTTTGTCTAGTTTCTCTAGCTCCTTCGTCACGAAGGCTAGGTGACGCTTAGCCTCCGTAACGTTGAAGCAGAAACCGTTAGCATGTAACTTATTAACAACGAGCCATTGGAACTCTTGTTCCATTCCCAGAGGTCCTCTCTGAGTAGGATCGTTAATCCATTCGGAATATTGATTATATATCTTATGGCAAATGTCTACATCACGTATGCAGTATTCTTCGAGCTTTTTCGACCACTTCGAGAAGTCTTCGAACTTAATCTTTTCTTCTCCGAAGGCTTGGCCATATGCTTCGATACTGTGTCCATCAGGTCGCGAATAGTGTATGAGCTTAGAAGCGATAAGAGTATCAACGCATTGCCTTGCGTAACTGGTAAGCTGGATACCGAGTAACCCAGCCAAGACAACAAAGTCATAATTGATAACGTTGTGACCAATCCACAAAGAAACGTCACCCACAAAATTTCTAAAGTTGGCCAGAGCTTTTTCATCATCTAATAAATTCCTAAATATATGGTACCGTCCAGTGTCTATGTCTTTACAGACAATACACCAGATCTTGGTAGGGTCATGGAGTGCATTGCACTCTATGTCGAAGACAACCTTCAAGAGGCTACTGCAAACTTATCAAAGAATACTTTAAGTATCTTACGCTCTTGTTTAATGTTCAAGTCATACTTAGGATCATGTCGATCTTCTAATGTACTAATAGAATTCCTTAATGCTTTCGCTGTCAACCAGTCAGCATAATCAATTGGTTCACTCGTACTCAACGGTATCCTCCTCTTCTTCTCCGAATTCAATTATCTCTTCCAATTTGAAATTGTCACAGAAGTCTGTTGGATGGACCCAATCAAACTTATCGTACATCAGGTCCAGTAACATAACATTATACTTCGAATGCTCCCAAACTTCAAACTCATAAAGTATCCAACTGGTGGATTTCTTGGGACGAACCAGGAATTTGGTTCCCTTGCTCATGGGGGTGAGCCAATCCTTCGGAGGTTCCTTGCCTCCAAGTTCAAGCTCCGCTTTGGGATTGGTAATTACTCTGACACCTTCCTCAAAGGCGGGCTTTTCCTTTATATTCACGATCTTGCTCATTTGGTTTCTCGCTTATAGAATGCCCCTGTAAGCCCCTACGGAGGCCGCTGGTGCGTTTTTTGTAGTAGGCCCTTAGGGTGGTATAGGCCCGATTAAACGTCGGCCACGGAGGCTCGAAAGGATGCTGTTCTTTCGCTTCTTCACTCGTTATGAAGCGTAAATGTTCCAGCATAACTTTTTCGGCAGCTGCCCTATGGCAAGACAAACAAACCTTTGTTCGTCTGAAAGTAAATCGTTGGACCATCCCATTCTGCTGACTGAAATAACTGTCGGTCTTTAGAAATTGCATTTCTTCCTGATGGATGGGACAGAACAGTTTCCACTGAGGTTTCCACTTGGACATAGCGACCTCACTTCAGGCTAGGCTTCAACACTGGTCCAGGGTTCGGGTTTCCTTTGTCTACGTAAGCCACACCATCCAGATAATGATCCGGATCGAAGTTCATCCAGAACTCCATACATCCGTTGCACAGAAAGATACCTAAGTTGGGAGGATCTTTCCACATGTAGAGGGTGAAACCACGGTCGTGTTTACAGTCACACATTTCACCTTCTCCTTTGGCTTAGTCCGTCGAAGCCATGATCTGTGCTTTCGCCATCGCCGTTGAAACCGGCATTGTCTTGGCAGCTTCTTGCGCATAGCGCACCTCTGATAGGACGATATACGGAGCGATATGAGGTTCATACCGATAACACCAATCCCCGTAGAAGTGACCTACTCTACGAAGAATGAGAACTATGTCCCAATCTTTCATCAGAACCTCCATTTTCTTATTGACAAATGAATAATTCATCTATAAAATAGGCGTCGCCGCCGGGGTAGATATATCTATACATAGTAAACATAAGTACATTAAGTTAAACATGTAGTACTATATGTTAGACATTAGACGCCCTTGACTGTTAGGGCTTTATAGCTTCCAGTCGATTGTGTCCTGTTTCAATTCAACTAATAGATTGTTGCACTTGGTGAATACCTTGCTTCCCTTAAAAGCAAATCTACCAAGGATTTGCCCTCGGGGAGACGGATGTGAGCAATGCAGTACTCGATTTGTTTTAGTGTCAATCCCCGTGCAGAAAGCTCGTGCAACAGCTCCAAAATTGACAAAGACGATGTTTCCTTTTGCATCTAATCTCCTAATTATTTCTTTAGTCAGAAACTCCCACTCTAACCAATTACAAGACAACGGCTCGTTCGTCTTGCAACAGGGAATTACATTCCACAACAGTACTCCACGCTGAGCCCAAACCTCTATGGAGCCGTTCGCGGGGCTTGGGAAGCCTGTATCGGCTGTATACTCAGCCAAGATATTCTGTAGTGTAGGTGGGAGTTTCTTTATGGTGGGGGGAACGTCAAACGCTATCCCAGTGGCATGTTTATGGTCAGGATATGGGTCCTGCCCGAGAAACACCACTTTAACCTTATCGAAGGGAGTAGCGTCCAATGCGTTAAACAAATCTTCTCTATTCGGATTATATGAAATCTTTTTCTTTTCAAGATCTTCCAGCTTCTCTTGCACTACTTGCCATTCACCGGAAGACCAATAATCCATGTCATCCCATTCAAACGCCATGAGGCTTGTTTTCCTTTATCTTTTGCTCGATGTCGGTGGCATTGAAGCCCTGACGTGCGAGCCCTCTTCGGTATTCATCTTCCGTTATTGCCTGATCACGAAACCGTGTGTCCAGGCTCTGAACGATGTCGTTGTGATCTGCCCAATCAATGGGTTCTCGTCCGCTGGTCACGATACGTACCTCCGATAGCTGTTGATTGCCTGAGCACGCAACGTGAACGGGAATTCCTTAGCATGTTTGCTAAGCAGCCATACCATGTTGATCATGTATGGGTGCTTTACCCACAGTTTCAATAGACCTATTGTCATTTGCCACCTCCGTGTAAGAGTAAGACAAAGGGTCAAACAGGAGAGCACCGGCAGGACCGGTCTTCCCAATGGGTCGGTTCTTAGAAATTGTTAAATAACAAGTGTTCTTAATTATAGGGTCCGGGTTGACGATGTCGCGGATAACGTCAACCCGTATGTCGCAGACTTTGCTAATCAATCGACTGCCTCGTGTCTGACCTAAGTCATTGACGTGAGAGACGACGATTAACGAAAAGCCAAGCTCTTTGACCATCATTTCGAGTCGCGTTGCAAGATAGTCGAGAGCGCGTCTTTCATCTTCTCCCGCAAGGCCACTAACGGCCATAGTAATATGATCAAGCAAAACATAAACCACGCGCCGGGCAGTAACGAGGAACCGTATTGTGTCCAGAAGTACATCTGGATCGTCGCTCCCATAATGGCTGTAAAGGTGCAGACGGTCATCCGTAACCAGAACCTGTTCGAGAGCAGCCACGACTTGATCAGGTGAACAACCGCTGTCCGGAAGATGTACGGGTCTTTTGAGTTGGACTCCTGCAAGAGCTTGAAGATGCCGCTGTTTGGGTTCTTCGAGGAAGATTGCTCCGACATTGTCGTTGGTCTCCGTTAAGAGTTTGTGTTCGATGGCGTGCAGAATTTCTGTCTTGCCAACTCCCTCTTGGGCAGTTATTAAGACAGTCTCAGCTGGACGTATACCGTACGTCATAGCTGACAACGTGGGGAATGGATACTTAATCCCCCACACTGGCGGGTCTTTCAACAGCTTCTTGAACTCATCGAGCGAAGAAATGATATTCTCTGGCAAATACCGTTTGGCATTGTGCCAGATGTTCCGAAGTTCATCAAGATGACCAGCCTGTAGATAGTCGCTGGCATCTTTGTGTCGATCGAACTTTAGAACAAAGACTTTATTATAGTCGAACAGCTTTGCCACGCGTTGGAGAGCTTCTCGCCCGGCAGCATCACCGTCAAATGCAAAGTATATCCGCTCGAATGAATTGAGATAATCCCGGTCAGTAACGCAGTCCCGATAAGCAGTAGCAGCAGACTGTACAGAAACGACAGGGAGATTAACAACCTGGTTAAGACTGAGAGCATCGCCTTCTCCTTCGGTTACAGTGATCCACTTGTTGCATCCAATAGGAAACTTGTCTCGCCCGTACAATCCTGCCGTGGCGATGTCTCCTACAGAATAGAAGTGCTTCTCTGTCAACGATCTAATTTTGTAGCTTTCGTTAGGATATTTATAACCTAATGAGATTGGTTTGCCATCCTCGGCAACCTTAGTCTTAACGTCATATCTGCGCATAGTAGCGACAGAAATACCACGCCAAGGAAGATACTCGTAAGTATATACATCCTCTGGCGTATCTTTTGGTGGCTTGTAGTATTGGCAACTAAAGCAATATCCGTGCCCATCTTCATACAGACAATATGCGTCTGATGACGGGCAAGACGGGCACGGAATGTGACGTTGAACTATTTCAGAAATCTTGATACTCCAAAGGCGTGAATTGATAATAATGTTTCAGCAGCGCTTCTCCGTTAACCATCGGAGTGTTCGCTTCGAAATGGCGAACGGGCTTGAATGCGAACCCACCATCGAGTTGGTTGACCCAGAAGGCAGGAAGACCCACATACATCCAGGCTCGTACTGCAGTAGTGTGGGTTTCGATAGCTGTGAGATTTCCTCGTCGATAGACCATTCGACGATATGGAATGAGAAGTCTGACCTTCTCACGAACGTAGTGTAATCCATTCGCCTTGATGTTGTCAAGTTCAATCAACTCGGGAGTTGAAACATTCCACAACTCCCCTCTAATCCTTAGTTTTTGGATGCCGTAGAAGTCAGGGACATCGGGGTCACCGCCGCGCAGAGCGATCGGATAACTCACCTTGCCCAGGTTCTTACGCCATAACTGAAACAAATTCAGAGTGAAGCCAATGCACTCGAACTTTGAATTGTCCAAGCACTTATTGGCGTAGTGCTTGCGCTGGAACTGATCGTACACGAAAACTAGATGTTGAGTACGCTGTTCCAGCTTAACTAAATCAGGAGTGTGCTCGGCTTTGACAACACTGAGCCAACTCTTGGGAGGCCGCACAATTGCATAAGATACTCCGTCAACAGTGAAATCTCCAACGGGGTTGGTCTCTTTCTTGCGCCACAGCATTGAGGATACTCCTCATTGAAAAGGAACAAAAGAAGGGAAGGGTCCGAAGCTGGACAGAGACAGACTCTTCCCCCAAGTTTGCTCAGAACGACGCTAGGCCGCTGTTCGCGACTTGATGCGCGACTGAACTACCTGCCGCTGGGGGGCAGCGGGAGGCGGCGGTGCCACAGGTCCAGGGACCGGCGGAGCTGCCGGTACCGTCGGAGCTGCAGGAGCAGCTGCCGGTTCTTCCTTGGGCGGCGCCGTGAGCTTCTCGACCTCCTTCAGGAGGTTGTAGTATGCCGTGCGAGTATTGTGCAACAGCAGAGCTGTCGCTGACGGCGAGTTATGGGCGTGCTCCCACAACTTTGCAAAGGGCCAATTGAACGTGGCCTCCAGTCCCTCCGTGAGGCCGAGGGATTTGAAATAGTCAGGGATCGACGCTTCCCGCTCGTGCAGCTTGACCGGGTCCTCCATCTGGCCAGACTGGCCGATGTTTTTCAGGAAAGTATCCTTGAGGTAGGTCTTTTCCTTCTGAGGGATTTCAGGAGAAGCCACCGCAGGAGTAGCGGCGGTCTTGGCGTCGAGCGCAGGACCCACTTCTTTGAGGTCCTTGACGATCGTCGGCTTCTGAGCCGGCAATGTCAAGACCTCCTTCCTGCGCCTGATCTTCACAGCAGGCTTGGTTTCCCAATTCTTGGGAGGCTTGTTGAAGCCCCAGTCCTTGTACTGCTGCAAAGTCTGCGCCCTGGTTAGGTTGGCCGCCGGTTTGACGGTCACCTCTTCGTAGATGACGGCATTGGGATCAACCGTCGGGGCAGGCG
>Ga0065705_10104741_pt1 | contig 11586 bp, 6 predicted proteins | sample SwibulcommuniRL2_FD_59092 | JGI IMG/M metagenome (GOLD analysis project Ga0065705, IMG submission 59092) | Bulk soil microbial communities from switchgrass field near Rose Lake, East Lansing, Michigan, USA - RL2 Bulk Soil v2 (version 2) | ecosystem: Environmental > Terrestrial > Soil >... | reverse complement strand
GGCTCGCGCGAGAGAACCTGCCGCATCACGCGGCTCACAAATTCGTCGGGCGACCGCGCATCGAGGGCCAGCGCGACGAAGGCGCTGTCCTCCGACAGTTGTGCCGCCCGCTTGCCGACGATGCCATTGGCCAGGATGGCCGGGGCCAGCACGTTCGGCTCGCGATCGCGCACCGTGAGCGGGTCCTGTCGCGACGCCCGCCAGCCGAACGCCTCCAGCACATCCATCGCCGTTTGGGCATACGGCAGCGAGAGGCTCGGCCGGTCGCGCTCGTTCGATAGGCTCGTGAACTGCCACGCCCGCCGCGGCAGGCCGAGGTGAATCGCCGCCGTCTCCTGCATGCTCCCATCGACGTCGAACGTCAGCTCCTCGACGTGCGGCTCTTTGCCGGCCGCGGCCAGCAGCGAATCGAATACCTGCTCGGCCGACATCCGCCGCTTTAGCGGAGCGGCAAAGAGCTTCGCGCGGTCCACGTCCGCGGTCGCCACGCGCTGATAGGCCCGCGAGCTGACGATTAGCCGCGCGATGTGCTTCAGGTCATAATCGTGCAGCACCAATTCCCGAGCCAGCCAGTCGAGCAGCTCCGGATGCGACGGCTCGACCCGCTCCCAATCATCGACCGGCTCGACGATGCCGCGGCCAAAGTACCGCTGCCAGAGCCGATTGACCGCCACCTTGGCGAACCGCTCGTTCTCGGGCGCGGTGATTCGCAGGGCCAGCTCTTCGCGCTCGTCGCTTGGGTCGAGCAGCAGCGCCTCAAAGCCCCGATCATTGGTCGGGGTGCCACGGGTGGCTGGTCCACCCGTGCGCTCCGCACTGCTGGGCAAGCCAGCAGTGGCACCCGGCGATTCGTCCTTGGGAGTAGTCGGATCTCCGCGCAATTCACCCTGACCACTGGTCAGGGCTTTGTTGGGCCCCCACGCATTCGCAAACGGCCACTTCGCCGGAATCTTCTGCCCCGGTTTGAGCGATACGCTCACCAAGAGCGACGCGTGCGAGGCATCGTCACCGGGAATCGTGCTCGTCTTCGGCAGGGTCTGCTCGCCGCGGTGCAGCATGGCCGCGAGGTTGAAAAGGTTCTCCTGTGTGAAGCGATGGGCCGGGGCGTCGTGGCAGCGGGCACACCGCATGTCAAATGCCAGAAACGCCAGGCCGATGTTCTGGGCCTTCGCCGCCAGCGGGGCATCGTTCTCGCTCGCCACCGCGAACCCCGCCGGCCCGCCGTACCGCGTGCTCCCCTCCATCATGACCAGCTCGGTCGCGAACCGGTCGAGCGGCTTGTTGTCGAGCAGCGACTCGTAAATCCACCAGCGGAACGGGCCGGTGTTGTTCAGCGTCGGCTTGAGGATGTTCGGATTCTCGGCCAGCACGTCCTGCCAATAACCGACCCAATTGTCCGCCCAGCCGGGATGCGCGAGAAGCCGCTCGATCAGTTTGGCCCGCTTGTCGGCCGCCTGTTCCAGCGCGAACTGCTCGACCTGGTCAGCCGACGGCGTAACGCCCACGAGGTCGAGATAAACTCGTCGGATGAACGCCTGGTCGCCGATGTTCGCCGTCGGCTTGACATCCTTCTGGGCCAGCTTGGCGTCGATGAAGGCGTCGATCGTGTCCAAGTGGGGCAGGCTTCCAGCCTGTCGCTCTTTGCTTTCATCCAATCTTGGCAGGCTGGAAGCCTGCCCCACAAATTCCCTCGCGTACGCATGCCGCCTGTCCCAATAATTCGCATACTTGCGGCTCGCCTCCCGCCGCCGCAGTTGATTGATCCAAACGAGTTCGTCTCGTCGGGCCCGCTCAAACGATAGCCAACCGTCGTCGGTCAGCGGAAAAACAATAAAGCCCCGACCATTGGTCGGGGTATTGGGCGACAGGGCAGTGGCACCGTCGGCTAAACGATCGGCCCTGGCGCCGAATCGCACATCACCCTGACCACTGGTCAGGGCTTTGGTGTGCCCCACCACCCAAAACCCGTCGCTCCCGGCCGGCGCGATTGAGACGCTCGTCTCCCCAACTTCCAGCCGCCGCTTCTTTCCGCCGACAAACAACTCCAGCCGCACGCGATGCCAACCCTCGGCCAGCTCCACCTCGGCATCTTTCTCCTGATCCCCAGGCTGCAGCGGGCGGATGTTCGGCGAAATGTGGCTCTCGACCGGCCGATAAGGATTGTGCCCATCGCTTTTCGTCGTGGGAAAGCCGTTCTCAGCCACTAGTTTGTCGTCGATGAACAGCTTAGCCGCACTGCGCGACCGCACGAGCAGCCGCTGCTTGCCGGCCGGCAACTGCACTTCGGTATGTAGCCAAAGCACCAGTGGGTTCGCCCGGTCCTCTTGAATACCGTGCGGGTTGTACTTCTTTGGCAGCTCGACCAGGGCCAGCTCCCGCTGCGTGAATCGCTCGGTCGGCGTCGGCGGAATGAAATTCCAATTCCAATCGTCCGGCAGCCCTTCGAGCACTTCGACGAGCACGCCGTCGCGCGGAATCGGCATGCTGGTGACGTAAGGCTTCGGCTGGACGACCTGCCAGCGGGCCGCAATCCGTTCGGCAGGCAAAGCCGAGCGGTAAATCGCGATTTCGTCGATCCCGCCGCGAAACGAATTGGCGGGATTGTTGCCGCCCTCCTTAGTACCAACAGCCGAGCCGATCCAAATCTGATCGTCATCGACGACGGGGGCCTCGTCGGTCTGGCCGCCGTAATCCCACTTCCCGGGCGTCGCCTTGCCATCGACATATCCGCGGAGCGAATCTCCTTTGCCGAACGTATAGACGACCGCGATGTGATGCCAGCCGCTGCCCGGCGCGAAGCCCGCGTCGCTCGTCCAGCGGTGCCAGTCGTCCTGGTTGCTCTTGCGGTTGGCTGCGCCGCGGAAGAGGAAGTTCAAGCGGCACGTCCCACCCTGGCCGGCCAGGCGAAGCGACCAATTCTGGTTATCAGCAGCTACGCTTTTGTTTCCCGTGCGTCCCTTCCCGATCACATACACCTGCTGGCCGTCCCCCAGCTTCGTCGGGCTGACCCAGGCTTCGAGCGTGATCGTGTCGCCGGCCGCAAAGTCGAAGGGGCTGTTCGCTCCAGAATCGTCAAACCGAATCGAAGCCGGCTCATCGAAACTTACCGCCCCGTTCTGCGGGTCGAAGAGCGGGAACTTCGCCTGCCGCGGCCCGGCCTCGCGCCACTTCACCGGCCCGGCCACTTGCACCGGCTTCCAAAGCGACAGGGCTGGCGACGGTTCGGGCGCCTGTGCAGGCGCCAACTCGGCCGCCGCACTCTCATCCTCCAGTCGCCAATAGGCCACGGGCTTATCAGCCCGGACGATCTCGGAATAAGCGACCCGTTGCGGCAACTTCGTATCGTCCGAGTCGTTTTGGGCGAGCGCGCCAGTTCCTACGGCCAGAAGGATCAGCGAACCAGCGGCGAATTGAGTGAACCAACGCAGCATGATTCAAACCCTCGGCAATTCGAACCACAAGCCTGAAGCGCAAGCGAAGGCCATCGGCGGCAAGCCGAACCCATCCAGACTATGACAATCACCAGCAAATCGCAATTGCGACGCGTTGTCCGTAGAATATGGCGAAAGTTGTCCCACCCACCGACCACTGACTACGGACCACTGACAACTCCCCCCATGAAAGCTGCCTACATCGAAACCTGCGGCGCTGCCGAAGCAACCATTAAATACGGCGATCTCCCCCAGCCGACCGCCACCAGTTCGCAAGTCCTGGTCAAAGTCGGCGCGGTCGCCGTGAACCCGATCGACACCTACCTCCGCAACGGAGCGAACTACTGGGAGCTACCCAAGCCGTTCATCATCGGCTGCGACCTGGCGGGGACGGTCGCGGCCCTCGGGCCACAGGTCAAACGGTTCAAGGTCGGCGACCGCGTGTGGGGGAGCAACCAAGGTCTACTCGGCCGGCAGGGGACGTTTGCCGAATATGCCGCTGTCGATGAAGCCTGGCTCTATCCTACTCCCCAGAACATCACGGACGAGGAGGCCGCGGGCTGTGCCCTCGTCGGCATCACGGCCCACCTGGGCGTCGTTCGCGAAGCGGGCCTCCAGGCCGGGCAGACGGTCTTCGTAAATGGCGGCACAGGGGGCGTCGGTTCCATGGTCGTGCAGATGGCCAAGATTCTGGGCGCGAACGTGCTGGCTACTGCGGGAAGCGAGGAGAAGGTCGTGGCCCTGAAACAGCTCGGTGCCGACGTCGCGGTGAATTACAAAACCGACGACGTTGCCACGGCGGTCAAGTCCTTCGCCCCCAGCGGTGTCAATCTCTACTGGGAAACGGTCCGCGAACCCGATTTTGATCGCGTCGTCACCTACCTCGCCGAGCGCGGGCGGTTCATCCTCATGGCCGGCCGCGACGCCCGCCCGCCGTTCCCCGTCGGGCCGTTTTACGTCAAGGGCTGCTCGCTGCACGGCTTTGTGGTGTTCAAGGCCACGGCCCAGGAGCAGCGCGCATGTGCCGACGACATCAACCGCTGGCTGGCATCCGGGAAGCTCAAGGCCAACATCAGCCGCGTCCTGCCGCTGGCCGAAGCGGCCAAGGCCCACCAGTTGCAGGAGGCCAACACGCTTCAAAAAGCGGGCACGCTCGCCGGCAAGATCGTCTTGCGACCGTGAGAGGGTCAGCAGACGGGGCCCTGGAGTCGAGAGGGCGAGGCTCCCGCCGAGCCTGGGGTTCGGGGTTCAGGGTTCAGGCGATCGGGTTCAAGGTCAAGTTGGCGGCGCGGCATGTGTACTCCGTACTGAGTACTGAAGTACGATGTACGATGTATTCCTGAACCCTGAAACCTGAACCCTGCCTCCCGACCCCATGCCCCGCTATTCTGCGTTTGTCCTAATCCTCGCGGTTTTCACCAAGACCGCCTTCGCCGTCCCAGGCGATGTGCCGGCCCCGCCGCCCGAGGCCCCGCAAATCGCCGCTGCGTCGGACGAGGGCCAGCAGGCCATTAAGGGCTTCAAGATTCCCGCCGGCCTGAAAGGGGAGCTGTGGGCGGCTGAACCCGACCTGGCCAACCCGGTCGCCTTCTGGATCGACCAGCACGGGCGGATCTTCGTTTGCGAGTCATTCCGCCAAAGCCGTGGCATCGAAGACAACCGGGGCCACGAGCACTGGCTCGACGACGACCTGGCCGCGCAAACGGTTGAAGACCGCCTCGCTTATATCCATAAGCACCTCGGCGACAAGGCCCGCGATTATACGAAGTACGACGATCGACTGCGGCTGCTCGAAGACACCGACCGCGATGGCCGGGCCGACAAGGCGACCGTTTTCGCCGACCGCTTCAACGGCATCGCCAGTGGGACGCTCGCCGGCGTATTGACCCGCGGCGACGACGTCTTCCTCACCTGCATCCCCAACCTCTGGCGGCTGCGAGACAAAGACGGCGACGGCCAGGCCGACGAGCGGACCTCGCTCTCCTACGGCTACGGCGTGCGGTTCGCCTTCCGCGGCCACGACATGCACGGCCTCGTGATCGGCCCCGACGGCCGGCTCTATTTCAGCATCGGCGACCGGGGCCTGAACGTCACGCAAGGGGACCGCCACTTCGTCAATCCCGAATCGGGCTCGGTGATGCGGTGCGAGCTCGACGGCTCGAACCTCGAGCTGTTCGCCAAGGGGCTCCGCAATCCGCAAGAGCTGGCCTTCGACGACTTGGGGAACCTCTTCACCGGCGACAACAACAGCGACAGCGGCGACCGGGCCCGCTGGGTCCACGTGGTCGAAGGGGGCGACAGCGGCTGGCGGATGGCCTATCAATATCTGCCCGACCGCGGGCCGTGGAACCGAGAGCAACTTTGGCATCCGTACCACGACGGGCAGCCGGCGTACATCGTCCCGCCAATCGCGAACTTCGCCGATGGGCCGTCGGGCCTGGCCTATTATCCGGGCACCGGCCTGCCCGAGCATTTCCAGGGGCGGTTTCTGCTTGTCGATTTCCGCGGCGGCCCAGCCAACAGCGGCGTCCGCAGCTTCAAAAACAAGCCCAAGGGGGCCACGTTCGAGCTCGTCGAGGCCGAACAGGCGATCTGGAACGTGCTCGCGACCGACGTCGATTTCGGTCCCGACGGCGCGATCTACCTGACCGACTGGGTCAACGGCTGGAACGGCGAAGGGAAGGGACGGATCTACAAGTTCGTGGCGACCGACGCGACGGTGGCGGCCCAGGCGAAGGCAACGCAGCATCTGCTTTCGGAAGGATTCTCACAGCGGACAGTCGATGAATTGGTGGGACTACTGTCGCACGCCGATCGCCGGGTGCGGCAAGAGGCTCAATTCGAACTGGTTGAGCGGCGAGCTTCAACACCGCTCGCACACGCAGCACGCGATGCCGCAACGCAATTGGCTCGCATCCACGCTGTCTGGGGGCTCGGCCAACTCGCCCGCCGCGGCATCGACCACGCCAGTTGCCTCAAGCAGGTTCTTCGCAATCTGGCCGACGACTCCGATGCCGAGGTTCGCGCTCAAGCCGCGCGGACACTGGGCGACCTGCGGTACGATGCTGCCGCGCCTGAACTTTGCAGCCGCCTGGCCGACGAGAGCCCGCGCGTTCGCATGAATGCGGCGATTGCGCTCGGCAATCTGCAGGATCCCGCCGCCATTCAGCCGCTAGTCGCGCTGCTCGAGGAAAACGCCAACCAGGATCCAGTCTTGCGGCACGCGGCCGTCATGGGCCTGGCCGGCTCAGGACGCGCATCCAACGAGGCGCTGCTTGCGCACGCGAAGCATCCGTCTGCTGCGGTGCGGCTGGGCGTGCTGCTCGCGCTGCGTCGCCTAGGCTCGGAGCAGATTGCCGAATTCCTGAGCGACACCGATCCGGCGCTAGTCGTCGAAGCGGCCCGCGCGATTCACGACGAGCCAATCCCCGCCGCGCTGCCGCAATTGGCGGCGCTCATCACCCGCAGCACCCAGGACGACGCCCTCCTGAGGCGCGTCCTCAACGCCAACTATCGACTGGGTAGCCATGAATCCGCCGCCGCGCTTGCGAAATTTGCCGGACACAACGACTCCCCCGAGGCGATGCGCCTGGAAGCCCTGAAGATGCTCGGCGAGTGGGCCAAACCGTCCGGCCGCGACCGCGTGCTGGGGATGTGGCGTCCGCTCGATCCGCGACCCGCCAGCGACGCGGCCGCTGCGATGAAAGGGAACCTCGCCGCCATCTTCAGCGGCGCGGGCAAGGTGCGCGTGCAGGCGGCCCTGGTCGCGACGAAGCTGGAGATTCGCGAGGTCGCCCCGGTCCTGCGCACCATGCTCGCCGACAAGTCGCAGCCCCCGCAAGCACGGGCCGATGCGCTCACGGCCCTCGATTCGCTTCGCGAACCCGACACCAAGGATGCCGCCACGTCGGCCCTGGCCGATGAGACGCCAGCCGTGCGGGCAGCTGCGCGGAATGTCCTCGCTCGGATCGAGCCCGACGCGGCCATTCCGCTACTCGCGGCGGCTGCCACCTGCGACGTGACCGCCGAGCGTCAGGCTGCTCTCGCCAAGCTGGGCCAGCTCGACCAGAAGGCGGCCGCCGACGCCCTGGTCGCCGCGCTCGATCGCCTGCTGGCCGGCGATTGGCTGGCCGATTCACGGCTCGACCTCCTGGCCGCCGCCGGCGAGCGGAAGGAAGGGGAGATCAAGGAGCGGCTGGCTCGTTACGAGAGCCAGCTTGCCAAGGACGATCCGCTGGCCGCGTGGCAGGAGTGTCTGGAAGGGGGCGAGGCCCAGCGCGGCCGGACGATCTTCTTCGAGCGGGCCCAGGTCTCCTGCGTCCGCTGCCACAAGGTGGGCGGAACCGGCGGCGAGGTCGGCCCGGACCTGTCGAAGATCGCGGCCGACAAAAAGCGCGACTACCTATTAGAAGCGATCGTGATTCCCAGCAAGACGATCGCCAAAAACTTCGAATCGGTCGTGATCCGCGACCTCGATGGCGTGACCCACACGGGAGTCCTCAAGCAGGAGACCGACCAGGCAGTCCAACTCATGACCGCCGAGGGGAAGCTGCTCACCATCGCCAAGGAGAACATCGACGCCCGCAAGCCGGGCAAATCGGCCATGCCCGAGGACCTGACCAAGCATTTGAGCAAATTCGAAATGCGGGACCTGGTCGAGTTCCTGGCGGGGCAGAAGTAATGTGCCGCTGCTCCATCGTCGCCTTTCGCACCGCGTATGGTCACGCTCGCGTTGTGGCGTAACACATTGCTGCCAATGGACTTAGCTCAATCGCGGCAAATTGTCGTGCGCAGGGGAATATACGGCGACTATCCTGGTTCAATAGTGTTGCATGGCTACCGCTGCGCTTGTTTGCGCATGCGCGACCCCTTGTCGCCGTGCGATTTGAATTCCCGTTTCACGAGGAGTGGAGAAATGAAGAAGTTTGCTGTTCTGGTTGCGATTTTGACGCTCGGTTTGGTCGGCTGCGCCGGTGAGGATACCGCCACGAAGAAGGCGGTTGATGACGCGAACAAGGCGGCTGCGGAAGCCGCGAAGACCGGTGCCGACGCCGCGAAGGCCGCTGGTGAAGCCGCCAAAGCAGCGGGCGAAGCAGCCAAGACTGCTGCCGAGGACGCGAGCGCGGCGATCAAGGATGCAGCCGCCGGCGCTGCAGCTGCTGACGCTGCCAAGGGCGCAGCCGAAGCCGCCAAGGGCGCCGCCGAAGCACCGAAGCCTTAGTTGCTTCGCTTCCGCTCGAGCGATTCACATCCCCAAGCGCCGACGGCCCCTTCGCCGCCGGCGCTTTTGTTTTCTTGAGCCCGCACTCTAGCCCCTAGCTCCTCGTCCCTCGCCCTGCCAAGCGGATCTTTTGCTGGCGGTGTTTCTCGTGCGTTTCGAGGTCGAATCCGCCGTGGCTTTCCAGGCCCTCGATCCCGCGATACTGTGCCTGGCAGCGATAGCAGTGGAGCAGGTTGCCTACCACGAGGTACAAGACGACGTCGATCAGGGCCGTGGCGAACAGCACGCCATACGTCCACAGCGGCATGCGGTAGTACCAGAAGACCGAGCTGATCACAAAGCCCAGGGCGACGATCGCCACGCCGAGCGTCTGCGAGAAATCCTTGCGGATATAGAGTTCAGTGCTGGGGCAGACGAGGCACTGCCGCACACTGTCGCTGGCGATGGCCCCTTCGGGAATCGGCCATTTCGCCGGGCAATTGGGGCAGGCCAGCTCGCGGGTTGCAGCGTCAAAATCGGCCCGGCCGATCCGGTCGCAATGCGGGCAGCGGAAGGTGACGTTCATCCGCTCATTGTATGGCGAATGGGCGATTCGTCCGAGGCGGCAAACGCGGCCGGACTCCGCGCCCTCACAGCGAATGGCACGCCATGCAGCTTCGGTAGAGTATGGCCACACATCCCAGCACGGCGAGCTAGGCGCTGGCGGCGTTATGGCGCTCGGTGCAACAGCGCAGCCCGCCGCCAGAAACACTGCGCAGAACTGCGCTGTTGATTGCCGCGGGCGCCGCCGACTACGACGCGCCCCTTCATGGATGAAGCTCGTGTGGAAATAGTTCGCGCGGGAACATTTGGCCGGCAGATTGAGCGAGGTCACCGTCACTGGCCCCGCCGGGGCGAGGCGGGTCGGCGCGCGGCCGCTATTCTACGGAAGCTGAATGGCCATTCCGTCTTCACGGTCGCCCATCCGATTGAAGACCACCACATCGACCGTGAACGGAATCAGGCGGACCGAGCCGTCGGCCAACACCCCATTAATGCCCGCCGGATGAGCCGAACCGAATTGATAGCCTTCCCATCCGTAACCCGTTCCGTTTTTGTTGTCGCGTACCGGCTTGAATCCGGTGGTGCGCATCACGTCGGGATCCCAACCATCGATCCATCCCTGATCATCGTGCCAATCACCCGAGTCGTAAGCGTTGGGATTGAGCCATTTTTCCGAAATCATCAGGATGCTGCTGGTGCCATCCTGCAAGTGGGCAAAATTGGCCGGGCATTTCTGGGTCAGCGAGCGTGGAAAAACGTTGCGATAGGTGGCGGTCGTGGGCACGCCCCAGATATTCCCGTACCAAAACTGGTCCCAAGCATTGGGAGCGTCGGCGGGCGTAGCGCCGGCGTAGTCCATTAGCTGACGATGAGCACTCTTCCCTTGTTGTCGCCGCGACGGGCAGTAGTATTCCGGAATTCGGATCGCCTCGAGTCGTTCCCGATCAGCCAGGGCGTAGGCGTTGATGTCATAAACCGACTTCTTTTCGTGAAATGGCAAGATCTGGTAGGGCCAGGAAGTGCCTTGCTCGCGCGTGGGCACAAGGGTCTTGTAGTTCGGCGCTTGATACAAAACTCCAGCCCAGGGAACCGTTCCGCCCGAAGGGAAACACTGGTTAATGTCGTGGTGGTTGTGAACTGCCAGTCCCATTTGCTTCAAATGGTTGCTGCACTGGATCCGGCGCGCCGCTTCACGGGCCGCCTGCACCGCCGGCAGTAACAGCGCCACGAGGACGCCAATAATGGCAATCACGACCAGCAATTCCACCAAAGTGAACGCAGGCCGCGGTTTGAGGGGAGAGGTCGTCATGTTCGATTCCTGAATGGAAAGGATGATGGCGCCATAGAATCGAGGTGCCAGGAAAGCGAATGGATCGAATCGGAGCGGCGATGTTTAAAGCGCCGGACTAGCAATTGTTGCGTCAGAGACAGCTATTCGGCTGTAGGGACAGGAATCGATCTGATTTAGGGACAGCTATTTTGCGTCAGGGACTAGGGTGTGGAACTGAGCGTCATCCACCTCTTGCACGGCGCCTACCGCAGTGGCCACGTAGCGCTTGCCTTTCACGCCTTCCTGTTCATAAGCCACCACGGGCGCGCCTGCTGCGCCCGGCGGACCTGTGGTGCCGCCATAGCGAATCACGTAAGGCTTCTTGTCACGGCTCGAGATAAACAGCCCTTCCACATCTTTTATTGAGAAAGTGGCGGCCGGCGACGCGGCTTTCGACTTGACAAACTCCTTGAACGCCTGTTCGCTCGGCGGGGCCTGTCCGCGATGTTGGCCCACGTACTGACCGTAAAACACTGCCAGCGGTTTTAAGTTCGAGGTCTCTTGCTCGACCGTCGCGTTGCCTGAATTACAACCACTGATGCACAGCAATAGCCAGCCGGCCAGCGCCCCACTCCACCAGCGACCCACCATTGTTCCTCCACCTGACGAACTGGTACGGCGAGTGATACACGCCAATCAGTAGCATAGCCTGCTTGACAAGTCAGTAAAGGTGGAAATCTTCAGATTATTCTCGGTTTTTCGATAACATGCACATCACCGCAGATTCATGCGCATCAACGCAGATCATGGATCCGCTCGATGCGAAAACAGATCGGACCTCCCTAGCGGCCATCCCCTAATTACGCCATCGCATTTCGCAGGTTGCTCTTCGTGCCACAGAAGGCGTTGGCCCTTCGGGCCACAGAAGGCGTTGGCCCTTTTCGCAATACAAAAGGCATTGCGCAGCAGACTATAGCGAATGACACGCGACGCAGCTTCGGTGGAGCGTGGCAACGTTTCCCAGCACGGATCGACCAGTGCTGGCTCCGTTGTGGCATTCGGTGCAGCACCGCAGGACGTCTTGGTTGATGACCGCGGCCGCCGCTGGCTGGGCGGCGCCG
>Ga0065705_10002310_pt1 | contig 11593 bp, 16 predicted proteins | sample SwibulcommuniRL2_FD_59092 | JGI IMG/M metagenome (GOLD analysis project Ga0065705, IMG submission 59092) | Bulk soil microbial communities from switchgrass field near Rose Lake, East Lansing, Michigan, USA - RL2 Bulk Soil v2 (version 2) | ecosystem: Environmental > Terrestrial > Soil >... | reverse complement strand
GCATTGGAGCTTCAGGGACGCTTTCACGCTGGGGACGAGCGTGCTGGTGGGCCGGCCCACGCCCCTCTCCCAGCTGACCCGCTCGTTTCCCTCGGAGGATTCGGCCGCGCCCGCCGCCTATGCCGAGTCGTTCCACTTTGTGAGCTATCTCGAGCGCAAGCACGGTCCCGGCGCGGTGCGCCGCATTCTCGAAAAAATGCAGCAGGGAGCCGATTTCGACGCGGCGTTTCAGCTGGCGCTGGGCCGTGACCTGGCATCGGTGGAGGCGGCCTGGCAGAACCGGGTCAACTTCGCGTATCGCTGGATCCCGGCGCTGACCAGCACCGGCGTCATCTGGATGGGAATCACGGTGCTGGTGCTGCTCGGCCGCATCGCCCGGCTGCGGCGCGATCGCAGGCTTCTGGATTCATGGAAGCAGCAGGGCCTCGATTGATCGTCGACTCCTAGCGCTTGACGGCGGTCTGATCCAAGGCTGTCCGCAGTGCCTTTGCCACCGTCTCGGCGGGACCCTGGGCAAAGAAGTGCACGAACTTGAGAGTTGGCTTTTCGTGCGTCATGTGGCTGTGAATGGCTTCCACCGAGATCCCTCCCCGCGCCAGGGCCTGCAACAGCGGCTGCAGCTCATCGTCGGTCACCACGAAATCGCCGGTGGCGGCGAGCCCGGCTCCAGCCGGCTGGAAGTTGATTTGCGTCGCGGTTCCCATCGCGGGCGGGAGGTCCATGCCCTCGCACTGGATGGGGTCCGCGCGGGGAAAGGAGACTTGCAGCACTTTCCGAGCGATCTTGCCCTCGCGGCCCAGGATCTTCTGCACTTGCTCGAACGCTGCCATCAGCTCAGGAGGCGTGGCCTCTTTAGGCCCCTGAGAGGGCTCGGAGCGCGGCGCGGAGGTGAGGGCCAGGGCCTCCTTGATCGTCTCCGCCAGGGGGGAGACCTGGCCCATGCCGTCGTAATGCAGGTACATCAGCCGGGGGTTCTCTCCGTTGAGGTGATTGTGCAGGGCGGTCACCCGCAGGCCTCCCTTGAGCAGCCGCCTCATCACCGGGTCCACTTCCTTGGTAGTCAGGACCATATCGCCCATCACCATGACCTCGCCTTCTTTCCCCATCGGCATCACGGCGATCCAGGAGGTGTAGGCAAAGCGCGGCTCCAGGGTCACTCCATCGCGGACCACACTGAGATCGCTGCGCGGCACGGCAACGCGAAACACCTCCCCCGGCTGCATGGTGCCCTCCCGGGAAAGGACGGCGCGAACGGTCTCAGCCCAGGAGGGAAGCTTTGGCGGAGCCTCTGTAGCCGGGGGGTTGGCGCCAGGTGAGGGGAACAGCAGCATCGCGGCACAGAGGGTCAGACATCGGAGCATGGTTTCTCTCCTCATTATTGACTGCGCCGAATCCTATGCCTCTGCGGATCCCGATTCAAGAAGATCGTGTTGCAAGTGCGGGAGTGAAATGTTTGACAGTGGAAATCGTTGGAGATAGGGTCTAGGGATCTTTGAGCAGGTCGGAATCGAGGTCCCAAATTGACTAGGGTGAAGCTGCGCACCGCGATTGCACTGGCCTTGTTCGGCCTTGCAGGGCCCACCGCCTGCTTTGCCCACCTGTCGTCCGAGCCGGGCGTCTTCGAGGTGCGCGAGGAGAAGGTCAAGCTCCCACACCGCGAGTTGAATCTGACTTTCGTAAAGCCAGTCGCTCCCAAGCCGCCTGGATTTCTGATCCTGTTCGCTACCGGGGACGCGGGGTGGCTCGGAGCCAGCAAGTCCGTCTTCGAGCGGATGGCGGAGCGTGGCTATTACGCAGTTGCCTACAACTCTCGGGAGGCCTTGAAGCCCGCGAAAAAGTCAGGGAAAAAGGTGACCATGTCAGAAGTGGGAGAGGACCTGCGCACCCTGATCGAGCAAGCGAAGCAGGCGCTGGCCCTGCCCGAGGAAACGCTCACCATTCTGAGCGGCGTTTCCAGGGGTGCGAGCATGGCGGTGCTCGGGGCAGGGGAAAAGAAGCTGCAGCCCTTACTGGCGGGAGCCATCGCGGTGGCACTGACCCGGGAGAGCGACTATCTGGTGGCCCCGGAAAACGCGGCTACCATGCAGGGAATCAAGCTGGACGAAAAAGGAGGGGTTCTGACCTACCCCGCCATCGAGAGACTCGGACCGCTGCCGATTGCGGTCATTCAGGCGGAAGGTGACAAATATGTTCCGGCGCCGGAAGCCCGCGAGCTTTTCGGGCCGGATACTCCCACCCGTCGCCTGTACGCGGTCAAGGCCTCGAACCACGGGTTTCGCGGCGGTCAGGACGAGCTGCTGCGCGATGTCGACGACGCCTTGAGCTGGATCGCCTCCTTGCCGCCTCCGGTTGGCGACCGCGCGCATTAGTGAGCAGCATTTCACCTACCGGGTCCCAATCCCAGTCCAGTAGTCCAGGAATTCGATTAACGTAGTTGTCGTCTCTCCACTGAACCTTCTGTCAACGGACGGGAAGAAACCGTGAAGAGAATTCTTCTGACGGTGGGCCTGTGCTTTTTCATTCAGAACGTCCCGCTCCTGGGCCAGCAGGCGCCTGCCACCCAGCCCGCGAAGCCTCAGGTCCACACCCAGGAATCGCAGGCCGCGATGACGCCATCCGCGGCCCTGGAGCAGCTCAAGGAAGGGAACGCCCGCTTCTCATCCAACGTGACGAAGAAGCGCGACTGGTCGGCCAAGGTCCTGGCCACGGCAGCAGGGCAGTTCCCGTTTGCGGCGATCCTCGCGTGCATGGACTCGCGTGCGCCCGTCGAATCGTCTTCGATCAGGGTCTGGGCGACACGTTCGGTGTCCGGGTCGCCGGAAACGTCATCAATGACGACGAGCTCGGCAGCCTCACCGACGGTTATGTCGGAAACCGAGAGAAGACGTTCAGAATCAACACCTCAATGTGTGCCGAGACGCGGTTCTCGCCGATCTTCAGCGAATTGGTGTGTCCACAACCGTTTCGGAGCTTGAGGCAGCCTTCAAGTTCATGCTTCACGCTCTTGCCGAGTACAGAAACAGCTTCAAGGATCTGGAGGAACTCGTACTCGCCCATAAGCGCGAGATCATCCCTAGTCTTGGCTGCCTTCCATTTGGAGCTCCGTCGCGCCGCTTCCGCATTGAATGCCGTGAGCTTGTGCCGGACGATATGCTCATACAATAGAGACAATGCACCCACCCAGGAGAGTACAACCGCGGCTCTATGTAAGCCGTTCTCGAAACATGCGACGGCCTCCCTGACGAATGCTGCGACCTCAGCGTCGGTGATCCGTCCGAGCTCTTTCCGAAGAGACACCGCTACCGCGGGCGGAGCCCCAGAGGTGTACCCCGCGGCGAGTGTCCGGACTGCTTCCTTGCCTTTCGCGCCGAGCTCCCAGCCTTCGGCTGCCCGTATCGCTTTGCCACGCGAGGCAGATAACAAGCTTGAGATATTCCACTTCGCGGCAGACCGAAGCCCTGCGGACACCGCAAGGTCCTTGATCTCGCCTATCGTCTTTGGCTTATCGACGTCTACACCCAGGCAGAGTAGCAACCTGTCGGTCTGATTCACGCCATCTGCATGAAGCAGTACCTTGAGGGCTTTACGGTTCAGCAAGTTGCTTCTCGAGTTGGGTCCGGGTCGGCACGCTCAAGGCGAAACTGCCGTTTGTAGGCTCGACGAGTTTCTGGTCCTTGACGAGCTGCTGGAGGTACTTCGTGAGATTGTTGAAGTACGTTTTCTTGTAGTAACCAGTTGCCCCCCTCATCTCGTCGATGATCTGTTTGCGGGTGAACGAAGCTCGACCGGACACGAGGGCAATTCGCGCACAGGCGGCCAAGATGAGCTCCGGACCTGATTTTACGTCCAGCTTCGCTGCTAGCGTGGCCGTCGTACCCCCATGGAGGCCAGCTGGGGCCGGTGCTCCCCCTCCCGAAGGCGCTAGGGGGAATTTCGGGGCGTCCTGAGGTACACCGCTCTCCTTGTAGAGCTTGGCCACGGCAGCAAGGAGATCTGGAAGCTCCGCCTTCAGGAATGACTCGCTCCCTTCGTACTCGACCTCGATGGGGCCGAGTTTGATTCGGATCTTGCTCGTCATCGGGTGCTCCATTCTCCATCCTCGCTCGGATTATGCGTCTCCTAATGCCGGTTATTGTTCGCGAGACCATCGGGTGAACGGCCATGTCAGGCACTGGTCCCGGTGATTGCATCAAGTGCCGCGAGTACTCGCGGACCCTGAGAGAAAGCCCACTCTGCAGCCCTAGGATCGACGTTGGCACCATGAGCAGCCAAGTTGCCCGCGTAGATGAGCTCTTCGAGCCCGCTGATATACGGATCGGTCAAAATTTCCTTGCGACGAAGATCGTTGAGCAACGCGCGGAGAGGCTGCTGGTAGGGTACCTTGTTTCGCTCGGCGATGGCTCTGAGTCGCTTCTCGATTTCGATGCGGAGACCGGCCAAAGCGAGGTTTGGATCGAGATCAGAGATCGCCAAATAGACTGGCGAGGGCTCGCGCACAGCCACAGCAGAGGGTGATGCCATTGTAACCTTGGCTCCAGCAGACTGAACATCCTGAAAGGTAATCTCAATCCCGCCGGGAAGTTTCGCGCTCTTAACAAGCGGGACTGCCCATGGCAAGAGGGCGAGGAGCAGCAGGCCCAATGACACCACGTCGAGTTTCAAATCCGGCCAAATAATTCGGATAAGGAGCGCGGCGAGTGCCACGACGGAGATTGCTAGCTTCAGTGCCCGATGCTGTTTCATTTCTGTGCTCCGGATTCCGTGTGCACAACGTGATGGCGTTCGGGCGCGGCCCGTGCTGTGGGCCGCGGCCTGCAATGCGGGGTTAGCCAGTGGATGCCTTCCCATACGTTCGCAAGAACAGATTTACGCCCTGAAGCATGATGTCTATTTTCTCGCGATCGCCGACTTTATCCCACTCCCCGTGGGCCGCATGATTGCGGATTCCTGCCCAGGACACGAGATCCTTTGCGTCTTGCTTCGAAAGAAGGTCCGCTTCACGAAGTGCCTTCATGTAGCTATCGATACTGGGCCTAGTACCACCAAGGTCGAGGCTTGCGCTCTCCAACCAACCTCGAAGGAACTCCTCTAGGCAAGCACCAATTAGGACGGCTGCGGCGCCAGGATGGAATGAGGTGTCCTTCAACATCTGATCGGCCTGCCCGAGGAAGTCGGAGACAACATCAAGTTCTGCTTGGTGGCGAGGTGGTATTCCGGAATGAAGCCCTGACTCGACGTGATCCACAAACGATTCCAGTACTGAGACGGTATGATTCCGCTTTGACTCCCAGAAAAAATCGCTGTAGGCTTCGGCCTCTTTCAAGAATGAATTGTTGGGGCCGCCGTATACCCGAAGAAACTCGCAGGCTTGGGCATACCTCCCCCTGCCAGTCGATTCATCTGTTGCGGCCGCAAGACGCTCAATTATGCGCTTACCCTGAGCCATCAATTCCCGTTCATCCATCGGTCCATCCTTCGAGGCTGGTCAACAACGTTAATGTGGAACTGCTATACCTACTGCCTGCGAGAGGCCATAAAAGTGATACAGACTTCAGCTGCTGAAGTCCTTCCCACCCATGAGCAAGCTCTCATCGCGTGGTCGACTCCCCGGGGTCCAGCCGAATTAGGCTGGCGTAGAAATGTTGTGGCATCGCGGTAGTCACCTTGAGTTAGTTTGCGACTTCCTGGGGTGAAAAATGTTCCAAGGAATATACCCTTCCCCTTTAGAAGGCGCAAGGTCGATTCTGGGTGTACGGTACGAGACGCGGACCTGGTGTTCTGCCCGGAGCTACTCGTAGCGCAGGGCTTCGATCGGATCCATAAGCGATGCCTTGCGGGCGGGGTAGAGGCCGAAGGCGATGCCGACGAAGGCGCTGAATCCGACCGAGAGCAGCACGATGCCGGGACGGATGAGCATGGGCCAGTCGAACTGGTTCCTGAGGTACTGTGCTGCGCGATGTCGACGACGCCTTGAGCTGGATCGCCTCCCTCCCGACACCCGAGAGCAAGACAGCCCATTAAGGTCCCCCCGCCTCCACCCATCTATGTGCCCGGACGCTTTGTCACCTATGTTCCCGGTTGCTCAGTCTTAGCCGACACCGGCCCTTGCAACCAGTAACGACAGTCCATAGGTACCAACAATTCCGATGCCGAGATAGCCTAGGTACTTAAACCGGTGTTCATGCGGTATGTCCAGATACAGCATGACGTCTGCACGCATCAGATAGAGCAATATGGATAGATTGATCGCGAACCGCATTACCAAACTCGAAAGCCGTCCACTCGTCAAAGCCGGCTGACCAAAGTGCTGACCAATTCGAGCGAGAACGGGTATACCCGTCAATATTCCCGCCACTCCATATAGAGAACAGAAGCTTCCGAGCCACCACCCTAGTCTCTCTCCAGTCCACAAACCTATCCCGGCGAGGAAGGTCAATGCCGAGATCACTACGACAGATGCCAATAGCCACTTTCCGGAAATACCGACTGTGGCGAACCCGCGCCCCAGTTCGGCAAGGTTGCCAGGGTGAAGGCTAGCCACAACTAGAAGCAGGCCAATTCCCAAGGCAACAACCACATTCCAAATAGCAATGATAGAAACGCCCAGAGGTCGATCGTTCGTATCGTTTACGTCCATTTGTAAGCCTAACATCCGGGTTGAGCCGCGGGCCGCGTGGCGCGACGCTTGCGTTTTCTTGCGGGCGGCGTGACACGCGAGACCGTCAGCTCCAAGCCGAAGTTAGATTCCATATTCAGCTTAGTCATGCTCGTGCCCGACGGTAATCTCAAGGAGCTTAGACTTCTGACTCGGCGATACCGCTGCCGATTCTGTCGCGAAGCGCTTAAACGCTTGTCGCGACTCCTCGGACAACCCAAACCAGGAGTCGGTGAGGCTTGAGGCTACTTCGAGTGCATCGTCACCCGAGGCTGTTGCGAGGAATTCGATGACCAGGGGAGCCACCCAATGCCCGACTTCCTCGGCTGTAAACTCGCGCATAAACGCGCTATCCGTGGTAGGGACGACCAAGGCAATTACGTTGTAACGGGCCACTGGGTCAGGCATTGAATGCATGCTTGTCGCGAGTGTTCCGAAATATGCAGAGAGCAGTGGCTCGAATCTCTGGCGGCCCTTATCATGATCGACGCACCATACAGGGGCGTTCTCTGGCTCGCACGGCGATGCCTCCTGATGAACTCTCTTGAGCCAAGGTCTGCAGATGTCTCTCGAGTACAGGTATAGATGATGCCAGTCAGTCCTACCCAATCCTCGCTCTTCATTCGGAACCGTCATTATCAACTCGCATGACCTGACGAATTTCTCTACCTTCTCATAAAACTGCGCATCGAGCCGCACCTGCTCGGCAGCAAGCTGGGAAGCGCCATGTGCCTGTGTGGATGCAACGTGTTGCCAAGCTGAGTTCGATGCGGATACCGAAGATACTGCGAACATTGAGAACACCGCTGTGCACATGATGGGAATCTGCAGATTCATTTCGCGCAGCCCTTGTTGTGCATCTAACGATTGCCGTTAACCCGCGGGCGCGTTCTTTGCACGCCTCGGGTTCAAGCGCGGGTCAGGCCGGCTCAATCGGTAGTTCCATCCGGTTTGCCTCTCCCTCGTCGGATGCTTTGGTTACCACGAACGGAATTCTTCGATTGAGAATGACGAGCACCAGTATGCAGCCAATGACCGTGCCCGCCATCCATGAATAAGCTACGGCGTCATCAGACAGCATGGCGGTACCACTCAATTTTTGAATGACCAGTACCATTACGAGTGCAGTGAATGAGAGTACGGCCATTAGAAGACAGGCTCCGACCGCAATTGCCGTGTTTCGCCTCTGGATTCGGGTACCGAGATTCTTGTGGTAAACAAAGGTCGCGACGACACCGCGATACCCAGTGAGAATTAAAAACATTGCGAGCACAATGTTTTGGCCCATACCCTTATACTGACCGAGGCGCGTGGCTATAGTGAGTATTCCCACCGCAACAGAGTAGATGAACAGGAAGACCGCGAAGGCTCTGCTCTTGTAACGCGGCAAGCAATATCCAGCAGCAGCACACAGAAGTGCATCCCCAATAAACGCCCAGCTTCCTTGCGCAATGAATATGAGGACCAAGCCGACGACAGTGATAATCGCCGCGAAGGCGTACCATCCCTTTCCAAGCTTTTCCAAGACCCTGGTCGCGTCGCCGGCATCCACAAGTTGAGATGTCAGCCAATCCCAACGATTTTTCACGATTCCGTCCTACTACTGCGATCGAACAAGCTCCAGTTCGGCCTAACGATGCGGTTCATCCGCGGTGGGCGAGCGCCGAGGTTTCCTGTCGGGTGCGAGCCCGACGCCCACCGTCGGCTGAAAGCGCGGGTTGGGCTGCCGTACAAGTTCACCACAGCTGTTCGTCAATGGATAGAATCCACATGAGCTACGGCGAACACGTTTCGCCCTTAACATTGTCATAGGACGATCGCGCTCGGAGGAGTCTTGTATTGATCCTGAGCTCGACAGTTCGTCGCTGTCCCTCAACTGCATCAATGGTGATGCTTGGTCCATCATCCGCGAAATACTTCTTTGGGCCGCACGGGTAGGAGTTGAGCGTCACCTTATAACGTCGAGCTGGAACAAAAATCGTGTGGGCCTGGCCGTCTTCGCCTGTTGCAATTCCCATGGCTCCGCACCATGTTTCCGGACACGCGACATCTAGACCCGCCTTGATGCGCCTACCCAGGAACTCGTCCCATACTGCGATTTCGAGTTCTGCACCCCTGAGCTCGAACTCAATGAAGATGGGTTCGGCAGGAGTCCCGTCGACCACGTGGATTTCGGGCGCAGTCCCGTTTGGATGCGGGTAGAAGACTCCTTTTCCCGTCTTGAGCCAGAATGCATCGCGCTTCTCTGCCATGAAGCGGTATTGGCCACACGATGAATCAAAGCTTGTGAAGACAAATAGACCCTTTGAGTCGCTAACCGTATTACCTACTATGTGAACCAAGCTGTCTGCACATATTGATTCAGCCTCGACCTTGGCTCCGGCTGCTGGCGTACCGTCTGGGTACAGCACCTGACCGCGAAGTGGCACCCTGGTTGGCGAATTCCTATGCTCGGATTCCTGCGCCATAGCAAAGGCTGCGACAGTTAGAGCAAAGAAGAATAATGTCACGCCACGCCGCCAACCATTCATCTCAGTCAGCCCAACGCCCGGGGTGAGCCGCGGGCCGGGCGGCACGCCGGTTGCCGTTTCTTGCAGGCGGCGTGACGCGCGGAACCGTCGGCTCCAAGCCGATGCTAGCCGGCCCCTCGACGGAACGCTGGTGCACGGAGTGAAGCTTCATAGTCATTCCTACGATAGAAAGGCCACACATCGAGATCGCCCTGGCGAGCCAGGCTCCTGCGGTACATCCAGCCCGCCCCACCAAAAGTAACGGCATTGCTAACGAACAGCGCGAGACTGGCAGCTAGGCCCTGGCGCGGCCACTCGTACTCGTGCTCCGATGCTAGGAACAAGATCCAGCGCGCAGCCTCGCGACGCGCAACACGAGACAACCGATTGGTCCCGCGCAACCGATGGCACGATGTGTCGGAGTACAGCATCCAAGCGCCTTGGAAAAAGACCTCTCGAACGGCAGGATCATACGAAGGTCCGCGGACTCGTAACTCGAAATCGTCGTTGGTGACTTGACCGCCCACGAGGTGCCTGATTCCCTCTGCCAGTCGCGATCGAGCGGGCCGATCGATCATGTCTCCCCCGTCCGGCTAACGGATAGCCGCTAACCCGCGGGCGCGCTGTTTGCGACCGTCGGGTTCAAGGGCATGTTATGCAGTCGGGCACAGACTGTCTCACTCCAGTTGCCGAAGATCCAACTGTCCTTGACCAAGTTGAAAATCGCAAGACCCGTGCAACAACACAGTTTCGCAAGGTGACTGTTGGTTGGAATAGCCATGTTGGTTCCAACGGAGACTTTCGCCACAGTTCCCTCGACTACGATGGAATCGATCTCTACGTACGTGAGCGTCGCGTCATCACGGTCTGCTTTGTCTTGGATTTCCTTTCTCGTCATCAAGACAAGCTTCCTACCCTTGATACTCGGCAGGGCGCGACTGTCGATCGTTGCCTTCTGCCCTGGGATATCGCTTTGCACGATTATGGGTCCGTCCTTGGGCAACATTCCGATGTCAGGCAAGTCTTTGGCTTCAACTAAGGTGTGCGCAAGAACCGCCATCTGAACAGCTAGCAGTTGCTCGCTCTTCACATTCGTCCGCACGCCGGCCTCTTCCGGAAAACTGGAGCTAAGAACAGGAATCATGCTGACTACGACACCGAGTAACAGGGCCGATCTCTTCATTAGTCTTCTTCGCGAATGACCTGCATAACGATCGCCGTTAACCTGCGGGCGCGGTCTTTGCGCCCGTCAGGTTCAAGGGCAGGTTAGGCATCGATTTCGGACAACATGCGCGATGACCCTGGTCAGTCAGCGTTTGCCTGGTCAATACCGTGGTCGAGCTCCTTAACATATTGATCAAGAAACAGCTTCACACGCTGATTTCCATGATACTTGCTCACGATCTTGAAACTAAGCCTGAACGGAACATATGCACCGGACACTTGGACCGGCGTTGTCTCTGAGCCGCGAGGCTCGAGCTGAAACCTGAATTCCTGGCCCCTAAAGGAAATCGACCGCAGATCCAAGATGTCGACTCTAGTCTCGCCCGCAAACATGCGCGCCCAGTAGAGTTCCCCCGTTCCGTCCGGCCGTACTATGAGTCTCAGCCGATCATGTTCCTCACCGAAGCCTACCCACACGCCGCTCAGTTTCTCGATGGTGAGAGGAGCGAGAGGCTGATTAGCGTGGACAGATGTAGGAAAGAGCGACCCTACGACAAGGCAACTAACTCGAAACAGTCCAGAAATTCTTGACATCGGGATCAACTCTCGAATGCCTAACTATGTTTCTGCGGGTCTGTGTAAATCCGCGGACCGGTCAGCCATAAGAATTGGTGCAGCAAAGTCCGTGGCGGTGGAAGGCCTTCCCTATCTATCGACTAGCCCAGTTGCGTTAATGAGCTCCCCGAGAACCGGTTGAGATAGGCGGGTCCGGATAAGAATGTAGTTGCTGCAAGCATTGCGGGGTCACCGGCGTTCGCGCTTCGCGGATGTGACTTGACGAGGAATATACTCTGCCTTGGTGGGACGTGCAAGACCGGTACTGGTGCAACGGAGCACAGGGGAAACCGGCCGTGGAATTCGGGGCTACTCGTAGCGCAGGGCTTCGATGGGATCCAGAAGCGACGCTTTGCGGGCCGGGTAAAGGCCGAAGGCGATGCCGACGAAGGCGCTGAATCCGACCGAGAGCAGCACGATGCCGGGGCGGATGAGCATGGGCCAGTCGAACTGATTCCCGAGGTACTGGGCCACCCCGATGCCGAGGGCGACGCCGAACAGGCCTCCAGCGACCGACAGGGTCAGCGCCTCCACCAGAAACTGGGAGAGGATGTCTTTCGGTTTGGCGCCCACCGCCATGCGTAATCCAATCTCCCGCGTCCGCTCGGTGACGCTCACCAGCATGATGTTCATGATGCCGATGCCGCCC
>Ga0065705_10104738_pt1 | contig 11594 bp, 8 predicted proteins | sample SwibulcommuniRL2_FD_59092 | JGI IMG/M metagenome (GOLD analysis project Ga0065705, IMG submission 59092) | Bulk soil microbial communities from switchgrass field near Rose Lake, East Lansing, Michigan, USA - RL2 Bulk Soil v2 (version 2) | ecosystem: Environmental > Terrestrial > Soil >... | reverse complement strand
GGGGTGACCCTTTTTGTCAGTCACCTGGGACAAGGCGGCTCCTTTCACAGGGCCGGGAATGCGGCGCTGAGGATAATCTAGATCCTGGCGGGCCGGAGTCAATCGATCTCTCCACCCATGAGCACTTTCCCGCTACTTTGTCTCGAGCCAGCTTACCCCCGAGCGGACCTCGGCCACCAGCGGAACGTCCAGCGGATAGCACTTTTCCATGGACTCGCGCACGACACTGCAAGCCCGATCCACTTCGCCTTCCGGGGACTCCAGCACCAGCTCATCGTGCACCTGAATCAACAGGCGGCTGCGCAAGGTCTCCGCCTGCAAGCGTGCATCGAGCAGCACCATGGCCGCCTTGATCAGATCGGCCGCGCTTCCCTGCACCGTCGTGTTGACCGCCACCCGAATTCCCAGGTTGCGCTGGTTCATGTTGCGGCTGCGAATCTCCGGCACCATGCGAATTCGACCGAAGAGTGTGGACACTTGCCCCGTCCGCTCAGCCGATTCGATGATCTGATCGCGGTATCGTCGAACGCCGGGGAATCGCTGAAGGTATTCCTCGATGTATTTCTTGGCGGAAGCCAGCGGGACTCCCAGCTCGCGCGAGAGGCGGAAAGCCCCCATCCCATAAAGAATGCCGAAATTGATGGCCTTCGCCTGGTGCCGCATCGCCTGGGTGACCAGATCGGGGGCCACGCCGAAGACCTGCGCCGCCGTACGCTGATGGATGTCTTCGCCATTACGAAAAGCCCGAATCATCTCCTCATCCTGCGCGAGATGCGCCAGGACGCGAAGCTCTATCTGCGAGTAGTCGGCCGTCAGGATCCGCCACCCATCTTGCGCGATAAAGGCCTTGCGAATCTGTCGGCCTTTCTCGGTCCGGATGGGGATGTTTTGCAGGTTCGGGTCGCTGCTCGACAGCCGACCGGTGGCCGCTGCCGCTTGATTGAATGAGGCGTGAACGCGGCCGGTCTCGGGATTCACCAGGCCCGGAAGGGACTCCACATAGGTGGAAAGGAGCTTCGCGAGGCTGCGGTACTCCAGGATCGCAGCGGGAAGTGGATGGGATGACGCCAGGCTTTCCAACACGTCCATGCCAGTGGAGAACGACTTCTCCTTCTCCGTCTTCCGCCCGGGTGCCAAGCCCAGCTTTTGAAAGAGAATCTGACCGAGCTGTCTGGGGGATTGAATATTGAATTCCCCGCCCGCTAAGGCGTAAATCTTCACCTCCAAATCCTTCAGCTCGCGGGTCCACTGGCTGGACAGCTCCTTCAAGAATTGGGAATTAATCCGCACCCCGATGAACTCCATCTTCGCCAAGATGGAAGTGAGAGGGAGCTCGAGCTCCCGGTAGAGCCGTTCCAGGCCGTTCTCTCGAAGTCGATCCTTCAAGGGTGTCTCGAGCTGCAGGAGCCTGCGACAGTCGAGGCACGCTCTTATTTCCTCGCCCGACATCGGGGACAGGCTCTCTCCGCCGCCCGCCGCGGAGGCATGCCCCGTAAAGGCGACCTCCAGCTTTTCCAGGCTGTAGTCCCTCCTTTCCGGGTCCAGCAGGTAGGCGACGAGCCTGCTATCCAGATCAGCGCCCCGCAGTGTTTTCCCATAGCGGCGTAGATAGACTTCCAGGGACTTGAAATCTCCCGACAGCTTCGCGATGGAATCGTCCTCCAGTACGCTCTCAATCTCCTGGCGCAGTTCCGTCTCCCCCAAGGCATCCGGCGTGCTTTCCAAGGCAGTTCGAAAATCGGCGAACTGAATCTCTCCAGGTGACAGGCCCAACGCCATCCCCTGCAGATGGGCACGCATCGGCTCCGCAGCCGAGAACCAGGGAATGACGGCCACCCTTCGATGGACTTGGAGAGCCTCTCGGAAGCTCCTCCACTCGCTCCGCTCATGCAGGTGCTTGACTGGCATGGCAACGTCCACGAGACCCGGCGCCCCGGCCGCGCCGCTCTCCGTCGCCGCATTGATTTCCTCCACGATGCGGTTGAATCCCAAATCGGAGAAAAACTTGCGGGCCCGGTCCGTCTGCAGCTCACCCCTGCGGAACTCTTCAGCCTGCCATTCCACGGGAACATCGCCGTGAATGGTCACCAGCTCCCGCGAGAGTCGAGCCTGGTCGCCGTATTTAAGGAGATTCTCGCGATAGGTCTTACGGGAGACCTCCGCGGCGTGACGGAGGCACTCCTCCAGGCTGCCGTAGATCGTCACGAGCTCCCTGGCCCCCTTTTCGCCGATTCCGGGAACTCCGGGCACGTTGTCGCTGGAATCGCCCAGGAGCGCCAGCACATCGACCACCTGCTCCGGATAGACCCCAAAACTCCGCTTCACTCCCTCCCGATCCAGCAGTTCTCCACGAGAAGGATGCAGAACCTGCACGGATTCGTTGACCAGCTGCAGGAGGTCCTTGTCGGAGGAAACAAGGACGACCCTAAAACCCTCCGCCACAGCCTTTCGAGCCAAGGTTCCCATCAGGTCGTCCGCCTCGAATCCGGCCAACTCCATCTGGGGAACTCCCAGGACGCGACAGACCTCCTTGATGTCCGGGATCTGCTCGATTAAATCCTCGGGTGGCGACTGCCGATTGGCCTTGTAGGAGGGGAAGGCCAGGTGACGATGGGTCGGCTCGGGACGATCAAAGGTGACGACGATGAAAGCCGGCTGCTTTTCCAGCAGCAGCTTCCGGAGCATCTGGGTAAAGCCAAAGGTCGCATTGGTGGGACGGCCAGAGGGGTCGCTCAGGCCGCGGATCGCATAGAAAGCCCGGAAGATATTGGACGTCCCGTCGACGAGATAGAGGACTCTTTCAGAGCTTGCTTCAGCCACGGGCCTCGGGACCCGCTTCCTGGTATCCGGATCGGCTGACCAGAACCTGGTAGAAGGGAAAGCGGGAGCAGAGAGCCGATACTTCCGCTCTCGCCTGTTCGAGGATCTCGGGAGCCCCGCCGCTTTCCAGGATGTCAGCGAGAAGCTTGCCGATCTGCCTCATCTCTGCCTCACCCATGCCGCGCGTGGTGACGCAGGGTGTCCCGATTCGCAGTCCACTGGCTTTGAGGGGCGGGTTCGTGTCGAAGGGGATGGTGTTCTTGTTGACGGCGATGCCAGCCTTTCCGAGAATGGTTTCCGCCTGTTGCCCGGTCATCCCCTTCTGGTAGACATCGATCATGAACAGGTGGCAGTCCGTCCCTCCCGAAATGATGCGAAAGTCGCGCTCTCGAAGGACTCCCGCGAGGACTCTGGCATTGCTAACCGTCGCCGCCTGATCGCTCCGGAAGCGCTCGGAGAAGGCCTCCTGGAAGGCCACCGCCTTGGCGGCAATCATGTGAACCAGCGGGCCACCCTGAATCCCCGGAAAGACCGCGCGGTCCACGTCACGAGCGAAGCGCTCCCGGCAGAGGATCATCCCGCCCCGCGGCCCACGCAGTGTTTTGTGGGTGGTCAGGGTCACGAATTCGGCGTAGGGCACGGGGCTGGGGTATTCGCCGGCCGCAATGAGCCCCGCGTAGTGCGCCACGTCGGCCAGAACCATCGCACCGCACTCATCCGCGATGTGGCGTATCCGGGGAAAGTCGATGATCCTCGAATAAGCGCTGGCCCCGACGACGATGAGCCGGGGTCGATGATTCCTTGCGGCAACCTCCATCTCCTCATAGTCAAGCAGCTCGGTCTCCCTGGCGACGCCGTAGGGAATGACCTTGAAGTAACTGCCTGAGAAATTCAGGGCGTGTCCATGAGTGAGGTGCCCTCCATGAGGAAGGCTCATCCCCAGCACCGTGTCCCCCGGTTTCAGTGCCGCGAAATACACCGCCATGTTCGCCTGGGCACCCGAATGTGGCTGAACATTGGCATGCTCGGCACCGAAAAGCCGCTTGGCCCGATCCCGTGCCAGGGATTCTGCGACGTCGGCGAACTGGCAACCTCCGTAATACCGCTTTCCCGGGTAGCCCTCGGCATATTTGTTCGTGAATACGGAGCCCATGACTTGGAGCACCGACGGGCTCACGTAATTTTCCGAGGCGATGAGGTTGAGGCTCTGCTCCTGTCGAAGAATCTCGCCTTGGAGCGCATGATGGATTTCCGGATCGGTCTCAAGTAGCGTCGCGAACAACGCCGCTCCTCTGTCAATGCCAGCGGGTGCGGGCGGGTTCCGGTTGGCGGGATTGCTCAAGGTTGGCGGGACTCCTGTTAGGGAGACCGCATGGTAGTACATCGGCCCTTGTGGATCAAGGAACAATCAGGGGACGCACGTGAGGCATATTGACAATATTACACTCAACATTTATATTGTACATCGACTAAACCACGCTGAATGAGGTAACCAATTGATAAGTCTAGACAAATTCACCAACAAGGCCAGGGAGGCGATCCAGTCGAGCCAGGAGTTCGCCGCGTCCATGGGCCATCCGACGGTCAATCCTGAGCATTTGGTGCTGGCACTCGTGACTCAGTCGGAAGGAGTGGTCCCTTCTCTGCTCGATCAGATGGAAGTGAACCGAGACGCCCTGGAAAATGATCTTCGCACGGTTCTCGGCAAACTTCCGCGCATCTCGGGGGAAACCAGCGAACCCAGAATCTCACCGGCCTTGCAAAGGGCGCTGGAGTCAGCGGTTCAAGTCGCGTCGCAATTCTCCGACGATTACGTCAGCTCCGAACACCTTTTCATGGCCGTGGTGCAATCGCCCGGCACCCTTGCCACCCTGCTCAGAGAGCATCGGATCGATCCGGCGCGCTTGCTCGCTTCCCTGAAAGCGGTGCGCGGATCGCAGCGTGTTTCGGACCCGGATCCCGAAGGGAAATACCAGGCTCTGGTGCGCTACGGCAAGGACCTCACCGCCCTCGCCCGGCAACGCAAGCTGGATCCCGTCATCGGTCGGGACGACGAGATTCGCCGGGTCATCCAGGTGCTTTCCAGGAGAACCAAGAACAACCCGGTGCTTATCGGCGAGCCAGGAGTCGGTAAAACCGCCATCGTAGAGGGTCTGGCGCTGCGCATCGTCAATGGAGACGTTCCTGAATCTCTGAAGAACAAGAGCCTGATTGGGCTCGATCTGGGGGCGCTCATCGCCGGGGCCAAGTATCGCGGTGAGTTCGAGGACCGTCTCAAAGCGGTGTTGAAGGAAATTCATGCGGCCGAGGGTTCTGTCATTCTCTTCATCGACGAGCTGCACACCCTCGTGGGAGCCGGCTCCGCAGAGGGAGCCGTGGATGCCTCCAACATGCTCAAGCCCGCGCTGGCGCGCGGTGAGCTGCGCTGCGTGGGAGCGACCACCCTCGACGAATACCGCAAACACATCGAAAAGGACGCCGCTTTGGAGCGACGATTCCAGCCCGTCCTGGTGAAGGAGCCGTCCGTCGAGGACACCATCACCATCCTGCGGGGGCTCAAGGAGCGCTACGAAGTGCACCATGGGGTGCGCATACGAGACTCGGCCCTGCTTGCGGCCGCCACGCTCTCCCATCGATATATCACCGACCGATTCCTGCCCGACAAGGCCATCGACCTCATCGATGAGTCAGCCTCGCGTCTGCGCATCGAAATCGATTCCGTGCCCACCGAAATCGACGAGATCCAGCGCCGCATGGTTCAGATGGAAATCGAGCGGGAGGCGCTGAAAAAGGAAAAGGATTCCGCCTCCCGGGAGCGCCTGGATCGACTTGCGGGCGAGCTGGCCCAGCTCAAAGAGAAGCGTGACCGGATGAGGGCCCATTGGGAGGCGGAGAAGAAAATCATTCAGGAGATTCGCTCCCTGAAAGAGGAATCCGAGAGCACCCGCACCGCCGCCGAAAAGGCGGAAAAGGAGGGGGATTTGGGGAAGGCCGCCCAGCTGCGCTACGGAACTCTTCAAGAGCTGCAGAAGAAGCTGGAGGAGGCCAACCAGAGATTCTCCACCCTCCAGAAGGAGCAGAAGATGCTCAAGGAAGAGGTGGACGAGGAGGACGTTGCGGAGATCGTGGCCAAGTGGACCGGCATACCCGTCTCCCGGCTCCTGCAGGGCGATGTGGAGCGGTTGCTCGGCCTCGAAGAGCGGCTGTCCCGCCGTGTGGTGGCCCAGGAGGAAGCCATCCAGGCGGTCTCCAACGCCGTCCGTCGCGCTCGCGCCGGCATCCAGGACCCTAACCGGCCGATCGGCTCGTTCATCTTCATCGGCCCCACCGGCGTGGGGAAGACGGAACTGGCCCGTGCCCTCGCGGAAAACCTATTCGACGACGAGCGCGCCATGATCCGCATCGACATGTCCGAGTATTCGGAACGCCATTCCGTCGCACGGCTCATCGGGGCCCCTCCCGGGTACGTCGGCTATGAGGAGGGCGGGCAGCTTACCGAGGCCGTGCGCCGCCGTCCCTACGCCGTGATTCTCTTCGATGAAATCGAGAAAGCCCATCCCGAAGTCTTCAACGTTTTCCTCCAACTTCTGGATGACGGGCGGTTGACCGACGGCCAGGGGCGGGTGGTGGATTTTAGGAACTGCCTGGTGATTATGACTTCCAACATACCCCTTCCCTCCCCGGAGGGGAGTCGCGGCGACGGGGTCGAGCCCCGAGTGCTGGCAGAGTTGCAGAAGTATTTTCGTCCGGAGTTCTTGAACCGGATCGATGAGATCGTCAGGTTCCGCCCCTTGACGCGCGAAGACTTGAGCCGGATCGTGGATATCCAGCTCGCCCGAGTGGCGCAATCCCTGACGGAGCGCAAGCTCAGCCTGACGGTGAGCGAAAGAGCCAAGGCGCAGCTGGCCACGATGGGCTATGACCCGGATTTTGGTGCACGCCCCCTGAAGCGAGCCATTCAGCGGTCCATTCTGAATCCGCTCTCCGTGGAACTGCTCTCGGGCAAGCTCAGGGCCGGGGATCACGTTCAGGTGGACTTCGACCCCAAGAAGGGTGATTTCACCTTCCGAAAGGCCGCATGAAGGAGGCCGCGACTGCTTCCGGTTTGACCCTCTACCGGCAGGTCGATAAACTTCTTGGGTTCCAAAAGAGTGGAAGCCAGCGTAGCTTCGTTTCGGCCGGAGGAATCCCATGAGCACGACCCGCGATTGGGTGGGTGAGAAGAAGAGGTCCCAGGAAGGAATGTCACGAGCGCACCAGCCGTCTTCCGCCAGGGGAACCTCCCCCGACGAGCACCTGCCATCGGGGGTCTGGTCCCCTCCCGTGGACATTTACGAAACGGAGGAGCGTATTTTTCTGCGCGCCGATCTCCCGGGTATTTCCATAGCGCAAATCGAAGTCAAGATCGAGAACGAGCGGCTCATTCTCAAAGGAGAGCGGTCGATAGTTTCCCCGGGCCTTCGAGGAGATTTTCGCCGCACTGAACGGCCGCATGGGAGATTCATTCGGACCTTCGTCCTTCCCAAGTCCGTCCTCCAATCGGAAATCCGCGCCGTGATGGAAAACGGCGTGCTGGAAGTGGTCCTTCCCAAGCACGCCGGAGAGCGTTCCAAGCCAATCAAGGTGGAGGTACGCTAAAGGCGCCCTCGACCATTCTGGGAGCATGAACGAATGATGAACCTATTCAAGACTGCTTTCCTTCTCGGATTACTCACGATGCTGATCGTGGCCGTGGGAGGATATTTTGGCGGAAGAGGAGGAGCCGCCGTGGCGCTGCTTCTCGCCGCCGGTATGAACTTCTTCTCCTACTGGTTTTCCGACAAGATGGTGCTGGCGGCCACGCGGGCCAAGCCGGTAACCCGGGAGGAGGCCCCCCGGCTCTATGCCATCGTCGAAAGGCTCTGCGGTCCCACGGGAATGCCGCTCCCGCGGCTCTACGTGCTTCCCGAGCAGGCGCCCAATGCCTTTGCCACCGGAAGGAATCCGCACCATGCCGCCGTCGCGGTGACTCAAGGAATCCTGGCGCTGCTGGACGACGAGGAGATGGAAGGGGTTCTGGCGCACGAGCTCAGCCATGTAAAAAACCGCGACATCCTCATCAGCTCCGTGGCCGCCACGCTGGCAGGAGCCATCATGTTTCTGTCCAGCATGGCCAAGTGGGCCGCGCTGTTCGGGGGACTCGGGGACAGGCGCGACGGTGAGCGCGGCGGTGGGGCCCTAGGACTTCTGGTAGCGGCTCTGGTGGCACCCATTGCAGCGATGCTCATTCAGATGGCGGTTTCGCGCTCGCGCGAGTACCAGGCGGACGCCACCGGAGCCGAGATGGTAGGTCATCCTCAGGGATTGGCGCGGGCCCTGGAGAAACTCGACCTCTATTCGAAGCGCGTACCCATGCTCGCGGCGGGAGGGCCTACGACCAGTCATCTGTTCATCGTGAAGCCGTTCTCCGGAACGAGCCTGATGGGCCTGTTCAGTACTCATCCTCCCATCCCGGAGAGGATTCGCAGGCTTCTGGGGCGTTGATGAAGGACCCAGACGCGAAAGGCAAGCAGGGCGCCGGGCCAGACTCGGCTTCGGCCATCCGGGTCACGGACCGGCGGCACCGCTTCGACGAAGAGGGAGCGCCAGCTCCGGATCCATCCGAGCCTGCTCCCCGTTACCCGAGCCTGGTGAACGAGCTGAAAGCAAGGGCCCTAGCTGCGGAGTCGAAGCTCGGCGAGGCACTCAATCTGCTCCGCAAGCGGGAGGCGGAGGCCGACGACTTCCGCGCCCGACTGCGCCGCGAGATGGAGCGTCGATCGCGAAACGAATTGGAGGGCTGGTTGAAGGAGCTCCTGGATGTCCTCGATTCCCTGGATCGGGGGATTAGCGCTGCCGACCCGAACGGTCCCTCGGTTCTTCTCGATGGCCTGGTTAAGATCCGAGACCAGTTTCTCTCCATCCTCTCCCGGCGCGGAGTGCACTCCATGGCGCTCACTGGAACGACCTACGATCCACACCTGGCTGAAGCCGTTGCCGTTTCCCCCGCAGCCACCCCCGAGGATGACTCGAAGGTTCTGGAGGAGCTCCGCCCGGGTTATTGGCTGGGGGACCAGGTGTTGCGGCCGGCCCAGGTGCGAGTGGCGCGCAGCACCGCTGCCGTCAGCGACCCGGATTCCCGAAAGACTCCCCCCGTGGAGGCTTGAGAATCCCTGTGGGGATGGTTCCCTGGGCCCGCGCGGATGGGTGGATCCTTAGAACCGCGCAGGCGAGGGAGTAGACGTCAACTGCTTCGATGCCTCCAGCTCTGATTCCGGCGCGAAACGCCGGTCCCCGGCCGTAAAAAATTCCTCCCATGAGCGGGTCCGTCCCGCGGTAGCCATGCACCCCGCCGCCACTCTCCCCGCCCCGATCGGGATTACGACCCAGCTCGACGCCCAGGGGAGCCACGATGACCAGGTCGCCGGTCCTTCCCGGAAACTCGTAATGGAGATTGGCGGGAAGACCGTCCGACGGAAAGACTTCGAGTCCGGGAAGGCTCGCAAGGACCTTCATAGCCCGAGATCGATCGGCTCGATCCGTGAGATAGACGTTGGCCGTGCCCCCGGAAGCAAAGCTGCGAGCACGAATGTGGTGGAGAAACAGAATCCCCTGGAAATCCAGCCAGGCCCGTCTCGAAGCCATTCCGTGGTCGCTGACCAGGATCAGGTTGACGTCTGCATTGGCGGAGAGTCTGTCGAGGCTGTTCAGAAAGGCATTCAGCTGGCCATCGAGGATCCTGATCTTGCTCTCCATCGCAGGCGAGTCGGGACCGGTCTCGTGACCTGTATGATCGGCCCCCGCGAGATAGGCCATCACCAGCCTGGGCCCGCGTGCCGGAGGTCTCCGGAGCAGATCCAGCACTTCCTTGAGTGTCTCGCGGTCACTCTTCGGAGAGAATCCGCTCGCGTGCTCCGCGGCCCCCACCCCTTTCCACGATCCAAAGGATCCCACCCAATTCAGGACCGCCGCTGAAAGGTGCGCCCGCTCGGCATTCACCCAGAGCGGCTCACAGGCAAGCCACTCCGGATCGTCCTCCCGGTCATAGATTCCCCTGTGGGAATCCAGAAACTTGCTATTGAGAATTCCATGCCGCTCGGGATAGCAGCCCGTCGCCAGGGTTGCGTGACCGGGAAAAGTCGAAGCCGGAAAAGGCGGAATCAGTCGATCGGCGCGAACTCCTTCCTTCTCCAGCCTCTGAAAGGCGCCGCCCTTTACCCGATCGGGATAATCGTGGCGGACGCCGTCGAGGGATAGGATGACCAGAGTCGACTGCGGCGAATCCGGTTGAGGCGCTCCACCCGCCAGCAGGAGGAATAACAGGGCAGCAGAGAGAAAAACACGCGGCGGACGACGCGAGACCCAGGGTACGAAGGCACGTCCCTCAAAAAAGGTATGCAACCGCGAATCCCACCTGTGCCGACATCATCATCAAGTACATGTGCGTCCAGGATGGATGGTTTTCGGTGGTTGCCAGCTCCTCAGGGCGCCGGATGACCAGGTAAGAGGTGAACGCTCCCCACAGTGTCAGAGTGCATCCCACGACACTCAGTATCACGGGACTGCCAGTGAGCAGCCGCTGCCCCGGATGCACGGGATCGGGCAGAACCGCGCCCAGCGGCATCAACAGCCACGGGAAGATGAAGAATGGGGTGATCATCCAGGCCGCCTTCCGCACGCCATAACGGATGGGCAGCGTGAGGCACCCATGGGCGCGGTCGCCCTCCATGTCCGAGAAGTCCTTGGTCGTGCTGGCCCCCAGCAGAAACAGCAGGAAGATGGTGCCGATGTACCAGGGCTCCACGTGAAGCACGCTGGCAACCATCGACCAGCCTGCTACCTTGAGCAGGCAACCTCGAGGAACAGCTATGGTGACATTGGCCCAGAAGCCGTTCCGCTTCGTTCTTCCAAATTCGGGAACCGAATAAACCAGCGTCAGGAGCAGTCCGCATAGAAAAATGAAGAAGCATTCATGCCGACTCCAGGGTGCCAGGAGCTTTTCGGCAAAGCCGCGCTGCGGATAGACCACCACGAGCCAGGTCGGGACGATCGCCAGGAAGTAGAGAATGACCGAAAACCACCACGCCTCCGACAGCCGGATCGCCCCCGATACCAGGGGCCTGCCGGGCTTGTTCCGGCGATCGATTTCCAGGTCGTAGACCTGATTGATTCCGTTGGAGGCTGCATTGAGCAACGCCGCGCAAATCGAGCCCAACACCACCGTGGCCACGAGGCTCAGGTCAACCCGGCGTTCGGGGTCCGGATTATGTGCCGATCCGAATGCGGTCAAGGCGCCTGAAATGACCCCCAGCAGCGGAGGCAAGAGTGTGAATGGCCTGGTGAACGCCAGAAACGTCCGCCAGCGAGACAGCGGGTTTGCAGATCCAGACTTCGTTGCAGGCCCCTCGCCCAGAGTATCCGAAGGTTTCAAGGCCAGCTCCCCATCAGTCGGAGAAGTGCCAGCGCCGCCAGCGCTCCCGCCAGTGTGTTGATGAAGTTGATCGTCTCGCTCTCCACCAGGTCCAGGGGCTCCAGGGTCGCTCCGAGAAAGGACTCGAGAAAGGTCCCGAACAGCGCCGCGACCGGAACCAGGGCCACCCAGCGAGGGGGAATGACGCTCAGCCGGGCGGCTACGAGTCCCACGCCAAGCGCCCCCACCGCCCCGGCGGCCGTTCCCAAGAGCGAGACCGCCCCCGGGGTTCCTGCGGGGACCCTGCGCAGGCGGGTAATGAGAAATGGCTGCCCCGAGGCGAGCG
>Ga0065705_10104737_pt1 | contig 11595 bp, 7 predicted proteins | sample SwibulcommuniRL2_FD_59092 | JGI IMG/M metagenome (GOLD analysis project Ga0065705, IMG submission 59092) | Bulk soil microbial communities from switchgrass field near Rose Lake, East Lansing, Michigan, USA - RL2 Bulk Soil v2 (version 2) | ecosystem: Environmental > Terrestrial > Soil >... | reverse complement strand
GCTCGACGCCTCGCAGGTGGCCGGGATCAACATTAACCAGACCGTCATGGCTGTGGTTGCCGTTCTTTCCACGGCCGCCTTGCTTTGGCGTCACCGGCGTAATACGTCTCTGGCTCCCGCCTAAGATCAAAAGAGGGACTGTTGTCTTATTGACCCAAGGGACGTCTATGCTATGCTACTCTGCGAACTTTGCACGATTTGCCACTCGTACCGTGCGTCAGCGCGGTGTGGCAAATCGAGGTGAGAAATGATCGAAACGAATGATTTAAGCAAACAATTCAATAATGATTTCTGGGCGGTGGACGGTGTCACTCTCAACGTTCAGCCTGGAAAAATTCTGGCGTTGCTCGGGCAGAATGGGGCGGGCAAGACCACGACAGTTCGCATGCTGACAGCTTTATTGCGCCCCACCCGCGGCTGGGCACGCGTAGCAGGTTATGACGTCACGCAAAAGCCGCAGGAGATCCGGGCAAACGTGGGGGTGCTCACGGAACAGCATGGCCTGTACATGCGGATGACCGGGGATGAATATCTTGAATTTTTCGGCAAGGTTTATGGACTTGACCCCCATGCCAGAAAAACGCGCAGCGATTACCTGCTTCAATACTTTGGGCTGGCTGAGGCATCGGGACGGCGCTGCGGCGAGTATTCCAAGGGAATGAAGCAGAAGCTGGCGCTGGCTCGGGCTTTGATGCACGATCCCTCGGTACTGTTGCTTGACGAACCCACTTCTGCCATGGATCCTGAGTCATCGCGCCTGGTGCGCGATGAAATTGCCCGGTTGCGCTCCTCGCAGAGGACAATCATCATTTGTACCCATAATCTTGCGGAAGCCGAGGCATTGGCGGACTCAATTGCGATTATTTATCGCGGCAAGATCTTATTGAACGGTACGTTGGATGAGCTAAAACGAGTTGTTTTAGGCCCCGTTGAATACGAAGCGAAATTCGCGCGCGATTTCGACGCAGGGGATCTGGATCTGCCTCAAGGGGTAACCCTGGCGGCCCGGAACTCGGACAGCTTGCGGTTTCGGGTGGAAGCGCCTCAGGCAGTCAATCCAACGCTGGTGCATGCCTTAGCCTCTCGTAATGCTCCCCTGGTTTCGTTCCAGGAGGTTCCCAGAAGGCTTGAACAGGTCTACCTCAAAACCATGGCGGATGCCCAGGGGGTTGCATATGCAGCGTAGCTCCTCAACGATTTGGATGGTGGCCCAGCGCGAATTCCTGGACCAATTCCGTGATTGGCGCATCGTGGTCCCCATGTTTGTGCTGGTCACGCTGTTTCCATTCATTGCCGACGATACGACCCGTCAGGCAGTCAATTTTATGAACCGGTTTGGGGGTGATTTGATTCTCGATCACCTCATCCCGTTTGTCGTGTTGGTGATCGGCTTCTTCCCGTTGTCATTTACATTGGTGGTTGCGCTTGAATCCTTTGTCGGCGAAAAAGAACGCGGCACTATCGAGCCGCTCTTAAGTTCTCCAATTGAAGACACGCACATGTATCTGGGGAAGTTGCTGGTTGGCATCGCGACGCCATTGGTTTTCAGTTATGCCTCGATTGTGATCTACCTGATTTTGGTGTCCCACCGTAATGTTCAATTTCCGTCTCCCTACATGCTGGCCTTGATCTTTCTTCTGACGTTCGCACATGCCGTCCTGATGGTCAGTTCTGCCATTATCATTTCCGTGCAGGCGACAAGTATTCGTGCCGCGAATTTGCTGGCTTCTTTTGTGGTCGTTCCGGTTGCATTTCTTCTGCAGGGAGAAACCGTCCTGATTTTCTGGGGGAATGAGGATGTTTTGTGGTATGCGATTGTGGGCGTCACCTTACTGGCGATACTCCTTGTTCGATTGGGACTCTCGCATTTCCGCCGTGAATACTTGCTTGGACGTGAGATCGATACGATAAATTTCCGGTGGATTGGACGGACATTTCGTGATCGTTTTAGAGGTCAGGCAGGCTCAATCGTGGAATGGTATCGTACGGAACTGCCAATCACCCTGAGACAACTTCGTCAACCGCTGATGATCGTCATCGCACTGGGCGTCATTGCAGGGATTGTAAGCTATATGTGGGTCGTGACCAATGTTCCTACCTATATTGATCTCACACCGGAGCGTGTGGATCAGTTCAAGACCTTCATCGCAGATAACCTTACAAATCTCGACTCACTGGGCGAACGGCTTCCGGCACCAGTGTTGTTCTATCACAATGCCCGTACAACCGTTGCGTTCTTATTACTTGGGCTCGTATCGTTCGGTACCCTGGGTCTGACTCTGTTCATCGGGAATATTGCCCTCGTCGGAGGGGTGCTGGGTGCGGCGCACCTGGTTGGCTATTCGCCTCTGCTGGCGTTTGCCGCCGGAATTCTGCCGCATGGGATCTTTGAGCTCACTGCGATCTTTTTGGCCACGGCCGCGACCCTCAGGGTGGCTGCGAAATTGGTTACTCCTCAAACTGACAAAAGCCTTGGAGAGACCTTGTTGCTTTCCCTGGCAGATTGGTTTCGGATTTTTGTAGGGATTGTGCTGCCGTTTCTGGCGGTTGCAGCCGTGATCGAAATCTACTTAACGCCTGTTTTAATCAAATTGGCGTTTCCATATTTATAGTATTGAGTCTCAATGGCAAAAGTCATTATCCTTGGTTCTTCGAATGCGGTGCCGTCTAAAGATCATGAAAATACCCATTTGGTGATTATCGGCAAAGAACGCACCATCCTGGTGGATTGCGTCAGTAATCCGATTGTTCGGCTGGAACAGGCTGGTGTGGATTTCAATGATCTGACCGATATCGTCATTACACATTTCCACCCGGACCATGTTTCGGGCGTGCCCCTTCTATTAATGGATATGTGGCTTATGGGACGAACCAAGCCGATCAATATTTATGGCCTGCACTACACCATGGATCGACTCGAAGACCTTATGGGATACTATGGTTGGGATGAATGGCCAAATTTCTTCTCGGTTGGCTTTTACCGCTTACCCGAAGCAGAAATGGCGTACGTCCTTGACTGTGACGAATTCAAGATCCAATCCTCCCCGGTCCATCATATGATTCCGACGATTGGCCTGCGGGTGGAGTGCAAAAACCCCGGCAAAATTCTTGCGTACTCTTGTGACACTGAACCGTGTGAACAAACCGTTCGCTTGGCAGGGGGCGTGGATATCCTTATCCACGAAGCCGGCGGCGCCACCTATGGACATTCCTCTGCCGAGCAGGCCGGCGAAATCGCGACCAAGGCGGAAGTCGGCAAGTTGTACTTAATCCATTATCCAACGGGACGATTTGCAAACGGGAATATTGCTGTGGAAGCCAGTAAGACCTACAAAGGTGAAATTATTATCGCTACGGATTTCATGACGATTGACCTTTAAACAACTTCCCTCTCCCGTTTGGGCAACAGGAGAGGGATATGAGAAAGGGGAGGAAAGCATGAATTACCAGCCGTTGATATACGGTTCCCACTCCTGGTAATCATTCAAATGTCTCCCAAAGATGTAACTTGCGCTGGCAGGTGGCTCCTTCGGGATATGTAGAAGTCTCATATGAACTTCTTCGGCTTTACGTCCGCCCTTCCGGTGGTTGCAGGAAGGGCAGGCGGCGACAACGTTCGTCCAGATGTGTTCTCCGCCCAGATGGCGCGGGATCACATGATCGACGGTCATCCCTCCATCGCGTTTTCCGCAGTACTGACAGGTATAATTGTCGCGGCGAAACACCTCGCGACGTGTCAATTTGACGTGTGGACGCGGTCGATGCACCTGGTTCTCGAGCCGAATCACAGAAGGCCGCGGCAATAATTGTTTCACTGTCCGAATATGCCCGCGCCCATTTACGACCATATCGGCTTTACCCGCGAGAAGCAGACCCACTGCCCGCCGCGTGGTACAGATATTGATCGGTTCAAAGTTAGCGTTGAGTACTAACACAGGTTCGTGCATACTCTCTCCACAACAGGCACGATTATACTGCCGATTATTTAGATTCGGAAAATAAGCCGTAGGTCATGTCACAGGCGAAGCTGTCCTGTGGATGAAATTGTCTCCGCTGGGGTGGAGGGCGTCATCCAGCCCAGCCGGACTACCTGGTAGGAGAGCAATGAAGGTGTTGATTGCTGGCGGGTCAGGCTTTCTTGGGACTGCCCTCAAAAACTCCCTCGTGAACGATCGTCATGAGGCCTTCATTTTGACGCGCAGTACTCCAAAAGACGACCATGAAATCCAATGGGATGGAAAGTCCGCGGAAGGGTGGGGACACCGGATGAATGAAATGGAGGCGGTGGTCAACCTGACGGGATTTGGCCTGGAACATTGGCCGTGGACCAAACGTCAGAAACAAAGGTTTGTCGACTCCCGCGTCCTTCCCGGACTTGCGCTCGTCTCCGCGATAAAAACTGCTGCGGGCCGCCCGCGCGTCTTCCTTCAAACGTCTGGAATCAATCGTTATGGTTTGCGCGGAAGTGGGATTGCAGATGAGTCCACTCCGCCGGCGAATGATTTCCTGGCCCAACTCACTATCGGATGGGAGGAGGCCACAAAACCTGTTGAAGAGCTGGGTGTTCGCCGTGTGATTGTAAGGAATGCTGTCGTACTCTCTCGACGGGGTGGCCTCTTTCCTCTGATGACGCTGGCTCCCCGCCTCTTCTTGGGTGGAAGATTTGGGGACGGTCAACAAGCCATGCCATGGATCCATCTTGTTGACCAGACCAACGCGCTGCGCTTTTTGCTGGAGAAGGAAAATGCCTATGGTCCATTCAATTTAATTTCACCAGAACCTGCTTCCAATGCGGATTTCATGCGCGCGGTATGCAGAACGTTACATCGTCCCTATTGGTTTCATGTCCCAAAGCTTCTGTTGCGAAAACTGTTGGGCGAAATGAGCGTTCTCTTAACTGAGGGACGCTTTTCTGAACCCAAACGTTTGATAGAATTGGGCTTCCCGTTTCAGTTCGGAAAATTGGAAGACGCGATGGAAGATTTACTCGGTAGTTAATACAACACCTCAGAAATTCCTTAAGTAAAAGGATGTCTGAAATCGAGTGGAGTATAATTCGAACAAATGTTCTAGAGAAAGGAGATGGCGGTTATCTTTTTACCGCCTCAAATAATATGAAACGTATACTGATTTTTGCTTGTCTGCTTCTAGCGGCCTGTGCGCCGTCTGTGCCACCTCCACCGGTCCAGACGGGTCCGACAGCCTATATTGATCCTTCCTACCCCACTGTCGAATCAGCACCGCAGACCTTGAAGCAGACCTCCAGCGGCATCGAAGTCCGCGCCGATCGGGCCTGGCGGGATGGCAAACAGGTCAATGTGGATGTCTGTTTTACGTTGTTGGATGCCTCTGACTGGTCTATTTGGAACGCAAGTTTACAGTATCCCGGCGCCGCCAGCTCGGATTTTGGTTCCACCATGGTAAGTTTACAGGAACCGACCGAAGGGAAGTCTGGAGAACGCTGCGACACACTTTCATTCCTTAACGTCCCGCCGGATGCCGATCTCACCAACCTGACCGTCACCGTCGACGCGATTGCTGCCCAGCCACGCGCAGAAGATTACTGCACAATCTATATGCCCAAGATTCAACAGACTCTGAATGAGCGAGGGGTTGCCATCACGCTTAACTGCTCGGATGTCAATGGCGTGCAGACGATGCAAATTACCAGCAAGCCAGACACCATGTCTGACGAAGAGGCGCAGCAGCTTGTCTTCAGCGATGAGTTCTATACTGTCAAAGGACCCTGGTCATTCACCTTCAATCTTGGTCAGTGATGTTGCTCACACTCCCGCTTCCCGTGTATAATCGGCTCATGTCTGATTCAACGTTTGCCATGTACTATTACACCCACACATAATTTTGCGGTGGTGTGTCTCAAACGCGCCCACCATCGCGGGCGCGTTTTTGTTTGTATATTTGTAGGGCGGAATGCCATTCCGTCTTACTTCGGAGGTATTGATGAACATCGAAGACCAAGTCGAATTGCTCATGCAGGGCACGGAATATGGCGATGAAGAACTAAAAAAGGCAATGACCAATGAGTTGCGCCAGCAATTGCTCAATGCCCAAAATGAGGGCAGACCTCTGCGCGTGTATTGTGGGTTTGATCCCACCCATGTAGATCTTCATCTCGGGCACACCATCCCGATGCGCAAGCTGCGTCAGTTCCAGGATTTGGGGCATGATGTGACCTTTCTCATCGGAAGCTACACTGCGCTGGTGGGTGATCCTTCCGATAAGAACAAGGCCCGTCCGATCCTGACCGAAGAACAGGTTGCCGTAAATTCGCGGACGTATACCGAGCAGGCCTTCCGGGTGCTCGACCGTGAGAAGACAAAGATTCGCTACAACGGAGAGTGGCTAAGCGAGTTGTCGCTTGTTGATCTGATCCGCCTTGGACAGAATTTCACCGTGCAACAATTCCTGGCACGCGAGAATTTTGCCAAACGCTTTGAGGCGGGCGAGCCAATCTTTTTGCATGAAACCTTCTATGCCTTGATGCAGGGCTATGATGCGGTGGCTCAACAAACCGATGTCCAGGTGGGTGGTACTGACCAATTATTCAACATCATCGTCGCCGGACGCAAGCTACAGGAAGCCCTGGGGCAGAAACCGCTGGTTGGCGTCATCACAGGGATCCTGCCCGGGACCGATGGCGCACAACGCATGTCCAAGTCGACGGGCAATATTGTGCCGATTAACACAGGCGCCGAGGACATGTATGGCAAGTTGATGTCCATCCCTGATTTTGCAATGGGCAAGTATATGCGGCTGGTCTCACGCTGGAGTCCGCACGAGATTGAGTCGATGGAAAAGGATGTGCAATCAGGTACTTTGCACCCCCGGGATGCCAAGATGAAACTTGCATTTGAAATCACCAGCATCTTTTACAGCGAAACTGACGCTCAAAGAGCGCAGGAGGCTTTTGTAAAAACCTTTCAACAAAAAGAAATGCCGGACGAGATGCCAGAGTATGATTTGCAGTCCGAGCAAACTGTGCTGGATGTCATTCTCGCGACGAAGATGGCCTCAAGTAAAAGCGAAGCGCGACGGCTTTTGGATCAAAAGGGCGTGCGTTTGGATGGTGAAACGATCGATCGAGGCGATGTCGTCTTTCCTCATCCCGGTGTGTTACAGGTTGGGAAACGGAAATTTTTGAGGGTCAAGTAATTCAACAAACGGGATAGCCAGCGCTATCCCGTTTGTTTTTCTTCATCTTCAAGCATGGTAAGGAATATATTCACGATGCGGGGGTCCAGGAGGCTCCCTGCAGATTCCTTAATGTAGTCTTTGACTTGTTCACGGGGCCATGCCTGCCGATAAGGGCGGTCGGACAAGAGAGCATCCCAGATATCAATCACTGAAAAAATACGGGCAGCCAGCGGGATTTGCTCCCCTTTTAAGCTGCGCGGGTAGCCGCTTCCATCCCAGTGTTCATGGTGGCAATAGGGGATGTCCATGACACCCCGTAAAAAGGAAATGGGGGAAAGAAGGTTGTAGGCATATGTCGGATGCTGGCGCATTTCAACCCATTCCTCAGGAGTGAGCTTGCCTTTCTTTTTCAAAATATGATCGGGGACACCCATCTTCCCGATATCGTGCAGCAGCACACCTCGGTAGATGTTCACTATTTCGCTGTCACTCACACCCATATACCTGGCGAGACGCAGGGTTAATTCGGTGACACGTCGGGTATGTCCTTCCGTTTCCCGATCACGCAATTCGAGGGCGCGCGCCCAGCCTTCCAGAGTTGTATCGTACGCCTGGAGCAATTCCTGATTGGAACGTTGTAAGTTTTCAAACAACTGGGAACTGTCGATGGCGATCGCAGCCTGACCCGCCAAGGTATGCAAAAAGTCCATCCAGTCGGGAGTGGGCGAAAGAGGCGAACGATGGAATACCTCAAATACGCCCTTAATTTGCCCTTTTACAATGAGAGGAATCCCGATATACGTCACGAAACCCTCACGCTTGACAATTAATTCATTGGCCGCTTCAGGCGCACTTTGAAGGTTCGTGATGTGGAACGTCTGCTGCCGGACAATCACTTGACCAGCCAGGCTTTCACTAAGTCTTCTCTGTGGTCTTGTTGGGGATGGAATATTAAATCCAAGGCCGGATAGATAAGTAAGAGCTTGCAGGTCAGGGTGATATAACCCGATATTGACAGCATCCACGTTGAGATGATTGAGGGTCTGATCCATCAATATGTTCAGAGTAAGCCGTAGGTCAAAAGAGGAGGCGATGGCGGAGTCAATATCACGTAAAGATGTCAGTCTCCGAACCTGTTTTTGACTTTGATCATAGAGTTGGGCCCGATGAATTGCGTTGCCTGTAATTTCTGCCAGGATCGCCAGCAGATTGATTTCTTCCGCGGTTTGTTGTTTTCTTTCCAGGACAACTGCCAAAACACCAACAGGTCCTCCGGTGGATTGGATCGGAATACAGATCGCGCTCATCCCTGGTGGCATGCTGTCCCGATGACCTTCGAAAAGTGTTGGATCGCTTTTGAGTTCGTCTGCTGTATGCAGTTTTCCGGTTCTGAAGGTAGCACCAATAATGCCATCCATGGGGCCTATGGGTTTATGCTTGACCCTTGTTTCTGACCCACTTGCAACTTGCTGAATAAGTTTGTCGCTTGTATGGTCATAAAGCCAGACGGAGCCATGTTCCGTGTTAATCAATTGAAGTGTTTCATTCAGCAGGATGGGCAGCATTTCTTCAAGCGACTGGGTTGTGCGCAAAGAAGTCGAGAGCCTGTTAATGATCTCCAATTCTTTCAAGCGGCGTTGTGTTTCATTGTACAGGCGTGCATTCTCAATCGCAACAGCAGCCTGTCGAGCGAGACTCGTCAAGAAAGACAGCTCTCGGGTAGAGTATTCTGTATTTGCTCCTGAGCGCCAAACGGCAAGCAGACCCGTATGCTTATCCTTCATCAGGAGCGGCACGCCCATAATATGCTCCAGTGGGTCTTCCCCAGTGCCTTTTATTGTAATCGCGCGCGCATCATTTGCAGTGTCGTTGACAATTTCGCCCACGTTTTGCAGGGCAATGTTCCCAAGAATACCGGTACCAATAGACAGTGGATCATTCATGATTTCTTCGGCATCGGTTCCCAGAGCTGCGATCGCATGCAGGGTTGAGGTAGTGGTTTCAGTCAAGTACACGGCGCTCGTTTCAGAATGCAGTAGATTCAGCGCGTACGAGGCGATTCTTTCCAACACCGTATCCAGTTCAAGGGTAGCGGAAAGATCACGTCCAACTTCTGCAAGGGCTGCGGCTTCCTGTGCCTGACGGTTTGTCTCCTGAAAAAGCCTGCCTGATTCGATGCAGATGGACACCTGATGAGCGATCCCAACCAGGAAATTTAATTCTGTCTCGTTGAATAGTCCATTTTCTTTCGTTCGCCAGGCATTGATGATCCCAATGGACTTCCCATGTAAGATGAGTGGTGAGGACATCAGACTGTCGAGCTTCGTTTCTTTCTCAAGAGTGCCCGGAATAATTACCCGGCGGGGATCTTCACTCGTGTTATTGACAATTTCTGGTTTTCTGTTGAGGAAAACGTTTCCAGTAATCCCTTCGCCGATTCGGCGGACATGTGATAACAATTCCTTTCGATATATTCCGTGTGCAGTAACGGTTTTGAGAGTGACATTGTCATCCTGAAGAAGATAAATGGCAACATGATTGGCGTTGAGCAGATCAAGAGCCCGCTGAGCGATCTGGTCGAGTGCCGGCATTACCTCACGGGTCGTCGCGACGTAATTTGCAATATCCGCCAACGCTTCGATAATTCTGGAGCGTCGGCTTTGCTCCTCAAACAGCCGGGCATTTTCGATCCCTGCCGCAGCCTGGTTTGCGAAGGCCATGGCTGTATCAATAATGGTGTCGCTATAAGTTCCAGGCTCATAGCTGTCCAAAGTAATGTAGCCAATAACATTGTTTCTCGTGACAAGGGGGACAGCCATCCAACCGCGTATCCTGGAAGTCTCGCCCCATTTTTTAAATCGCGGGTCTTTTTGGGCGTCCTGTAATATGATGGGGCGACCGGTCTTCTGAATTTGCTCAAACAATTCTTCTTTGGCAGGCAAAGTTACGTTTTTTAACTCTTCCGCACTAGGGGACCCATGCGCCATCGCAACCCTCAGTTGATTCTCTTCGTGGAAGAAAACGCTGGCATTATCGTACGGAATCACCTGTTGTAAGGCAATCAGGATTTCTTTTACAACATCATCCGGGTCAAGTGTCGAAGAGATCACCGAAGCCGCCTGACGTAACGTTTCTGCTTCCTGACGGCGTTTTAGCTCAGATTCGAACAGCCGATTGTTCTCGATTGCTATGGCTGCGTGAGTCGCGAGCATTTCAAGCAAGGCCTGTTCTTCAATGTCATAGGCATAGGCTTCATAACTTTGCGCCGAGATCATCCCGATAATCCGATCACTGATTCTCATCGGGACAGCGACCGCTGATTGAACGTGCTGGGGCGCACCGAAATGCCGAACCGCCCTTTGCTCGATTTCTGCGCTGTTTCTCAGGATAAGACTTTTGCCTTCGTTAATAACAGTGCCGGTCAGGCCTTGACTGCCTATGATGCTTTGTAGTTCAAGTCGATTCCCGGCTTCCACTGCATAGACGAATCTGTTTTCATCTTTTTCTTCACGTCTAAGGATGATGATAAACACATCACAGGACATCAATTTCCCGGCAGTATCGTGAATGGCAGCATAAATCTGTTCAGGATCCTGGCTAAACCGGACAACGTCCTGACTAATCCTGTGAAGGACAGCGCGTCGTTCTGCTGCCTGGAGAGCATCATGAAATAACCGGGCTTTTTCGATGGCAACTCCGGCCTGGTTAGCAAATGTTTGCACAACGGCGGCCTGGTCTTCGGAATAAAAGTTTGGAACGCGATGATCCAAATTGATTAGTCCAAATACCTTCTCTTCGACCACAATGGGCACTCCCATCCAACTGCGGATGTATTCACTTCCCTTGCGTTTTACGAACCTGGGCTCAAATCGAACATCTGGGAGGATCATTGGACTGTGTGGATCTTGCCAGATGTCATTCCACTCTCCCCATTTGCTGGTATCCCACATATATTTTTGGCCAATATGCTGATCACCTTCTGGGTGACCACGAATCGCTACGATTTCCAAAAAATTCTGATTGATGATTTCTATTGAGGCACTATCGTAACGAACTAATTTTGCGATCGAGTCAAAAATAATCTCATAAAGAGTGTTAATATCTGGCGCAGTTGATAAGGATGCAGTCGCTGTCCGCAGGGTTTCCGCCTGTTCTCGTCGAGCGAGTTCAGATTTATATAGCCGGGCATTTTCAAAGGCCATCGCCGCAGAATTGGCCAGTGCAGTCAGTAAATTTTCATCTCGATCTGTATACGCATCCGGTTTTATCGATTCGATATTTAGAGTTCCAATAACCCGGCCCCGCGCGATGAGAGGCACGCAGAGTTCGGAATGGATATCTCTAAACATCCCCGAATAGCGCTGCTCTTTTGTCACATCTCCGGTACGAATGGACTGACCGTGCTGTGCAACCCAGCCAATCACACCCGCGCCGACCTGA
>Ga0065705_10104736_pt1 | contig 11599 bp, 8 predicted proteins | sample SwibulcommuniRL2_FD_59092 | JGI IMG/M metagenome (GOLD analysis project Ga0065705, IMG submission 59092) | Bulk soil microbial communities from switchgrass field near Rose Lake, East Lansing, Michigan, USA - RL2 Bulk Soil v2 (version 2) | ecosystem: Environmental > Terrestrial > Soil >... | reverse complement strand
ACCGCAGGTGGGCCGCCGCCGCTTCCGGCGGAAGGGGGTTTATGAAGCAACCAGTCCCCCACTCGAAGCCTGCCACCTTCGTAAGCCGCGGAATGATCTCGATATGCCAGTGATAGTGGTCGTGCGGCGGGGTGTCAAACGGCTGGGTGTGCAAAACAGCGTTATACGCGACTTGTCCGCCGGTACGCTCGATACGACCGATCACGTCCCTGGCAAGCCGCGAAAGCTCCCCAAGCTCGCCAGCTTGCGTAGCCTCGAAACTCGGCTGGTTCGCGAGCGGGGCGATGCAAACTTCGTACGGGAAGCGGCTGGCGAAGGGGCAGAAGGCCACAAAATGGTCGGTTTGTACGACGATTCTCTCGCCAGCAGCGATTTCCCGTTTAATCAGGTCGGCGACGAGCGGGCTGCGGTGCTTTGCGAAATAGTCGCGGCAGGAGGCCAATTCCTGGGTCACGATTTCGGGCACTCCGGGGAGTGCAACGAGTTGGCTGTGGACATGCTCGAGCGACGCCCCCGCGTGCGGACCGACATTCTTGAAAATCTGCACGTAGCGGAACTGGCCCGTGGCCTTCAAGGCCGCAATCCGGTCGCGATAGGCCTGAAACACTAGCTCGGCTTCGGTCGTTGTGAGCTCCGACAAGCTCGCGACGTGGCGCGGCGACTCGATGATCACCTCGTGGCGACCAAAGCCAGGGATCGATTCGTCCTTTGGCGACGACGATCCCAGTGGCGGCTGGCACTGGGGGCACAGCGCCTCGTCCGCGGTGACTGCGGGATATTTATTGGGCACGATGCGGACGAGCCAGGCGGACTTTTTGCCGGGCGCCGCATAGCTAGCGACGGCCTCCGGTGTTTCATGTTCATTCCCGGCGCAAAACGGGCAGGGAACCGGCTGCCGGCGGATTGGCTCTTCGATGAATTCGTTAGGCCGCGCCGCCCGATCGCTGCCGATGATCACCCATCGTCGCGACAGCGGATCTTGGCGGTATTCGGACATGGGTGGAGATCGGCGTTACAACAATGAACCTGGTGATCGACTGCCGCGATACAGCGCTCAGTACTTGATACTGAGTACTCAGTGCTGAGTACTCAGTACATGTAGCTCTGCCATGCTGCACCGCAAATCGCTTTCCGCTTTCCACGTCATGTGCCGACAAGCGAATCGCTTTATCGCTGCGCCGTGACCCGCTCTCGCAGCTCCTGCCGGCGCTGCTTCGCTGCCGCGTAGGCCTGTTCGTACTGGCGAGCGCTGGCAGCCCACGACCAATCCTGCCGCATGCCCGTCTCCACTAGTTGTTGCCATACGGCCGGTTTTTGCCAATAGGCCACTGTGGCCTCGCGCAGCGTCGCATCGAGGGCCGCGGCCGAATAATCCTCGAATACGAAGCCCGTCGCCGTGTTGGCCGACAAATTGGCCGGTGTCACGGGGACCACGGTATCCACCAGGCCGCCCGTCGCCCGAACGACCGGAACCGTGCCGTACTTCAGGCTGTAGAGCTGATTGAGGCCGCACGGCTCGTAGCGGCTGGGCATCAGGAACATGTCGGCCCCGGCCTCAAAGCGATGTGCCAGCGGATCGCTGAACTCCAGCCTGGCCGCGACCTTGTCGGGGTGGTGCTGCGACAGTTCTCCCAGCAATTCGTAGTATAGCGGATCCCCGGTCCCCAGAATCGCCCATTGGACGTCCATCTCGTTGACCCAGCGGCGCATGACCTCGGCCACCAGGTCCCAGCCCTTTTGGTCGGCCAGCCGTCCCACCAGGGCCAACAGCGGCGACTGCGGCAAAACCGGCAAACCCAGTTCCTGTTGCAGGGCGGCCTTGCACGCAGCCTTTCCCGCCCGCCAGCTCGTCACGTCATAGCGGGCCGCCAGATGCACGTCGGTGGCCGGGTTCCAAACGCCGTAATCGACGCCGTTGACGATCCCCGACAATACGTCGCGCCGCTGCTGGAGCACACCTTCCAGGCCGCAGCCCAGCGGGTCGCTCTGTATCTCCTGAGAATATCGCTGGCTGACGGTGGTCAGCCCATCGGCAAACACCAACCCCGTCTTGAGCAGGTTGAGCTTGCCGTAGAACTCCATCTGGTTCCAATTGAAGTACTTCCAGTCGAGCCCCGTGAGCAGCATGTCCCAGTGCCAAAACAGTCCTTGATACGCGAGGTTATGAATCGTCAGGACCGACGCGACCTGCTCGTATCCATGACAGTGCAAGTATTCGATATGCAGATAGGCGGGGATCAGGCTCGTCTGCCAGTCGTGGCAGTGGATCACATCGACCGAAAGGCTTAGTAGGCGGATCGACTCGAGCGTCGCCCGGCAGAAGAACGTGAATCGTTCGCAGTTGTCTTTGTAGTCTTCCCCCTTGAGGCGATAGAGCTCCGGCCGGTCGAAATAGTCGTCCTGCTCGACGAAGAAGATGGGCACGTCGCAGTCGGGCAGCACCCCCCGCAGCAACCGGCCGCGGACGATTTTGTTGCCGATCGGAATGTCGAATTTGACCCCGAGCGGCTCGATCGGCAGGCCGCTCTGCTTCACCTGCCGGTAGCCGGGCATCATGACCGCGACGTTGTGCCCCAGGCGAGCCAGCTCGATCGGCAGTGCCCCGCAGACATCGGCCAGGCCGCCCGTCTTGGCAAACGGGGCCACCTCGCTGCTGGCAAAGACGATGTTCAAGGAGGGACTCCGGCAGCGAGGAAAATCGTCGCAAACTGCGGCGGCTGCGGAGTTTATAATGTATGAACCGGCCCGCGGCCAGCGGCGGCGCAGGGTCGAATCGGCGAATTCTTCGTCACCGGTCCGACTCAAAGCGGACGCACGACCCGATTGAACCAATGGAGCCGCCGATGGCACAAACAAAGGCGGAAACCCCTGGGAAGCTCGGACTGATCGCTGGGCAATACCCACCAAAAGTCTCTTAACGGGATAGCCATTCGGCTACAATCATCGGTAGGGCGGCAGCCACTGGAAGTAAAACGGGCGTGGGACAACTTAACCTCGACGAAACCGCCAGACAGCACTTTGCCCGCATTCACCGGGCCGCGCTCGTGCTCTGTGGCAATCCCTGGGATGCCGATGACCTGGCCCAGGAGACCTTTTTGGTCCTGTCGCGTCAGGGGAACAATTTTGAGGGGCGAAGTTCCCTATACACGTGGCTGTACGGCATTTTGCTGAACCTTGACCGCCGCGAACGCCGGCGCTTTGGCATGCGGCGGCGAAAGCTGCGGGTCCTGTGGGACAATCAACTCGCCGACGTGAACGCCACCCCTGGCGCTGACGCCGCGGCGGAAGTTGCCGAATGGAAAAAAAGCCTCTGGGCGCGCGTTGCGAAATTGCCCGATGGCCAGCGGCAGGCACTTGTCCTGCGATTCAGCGAGGGGCTCCGATACGAGGAAATCGCGGAGGTACTTGAGTGTCCCCTCGGCACCGTCAAGTCACGCATATTTCACGGTTTGGCTGGCCTGCGGCGGATTCTGGTGCAAGAAGGCGAAGACGCCCGCCAATTGCCTGCTCATCCCGGCGAGGACCTCTCCCATGCGGTTTGATCCACGACTCATTCACCCCGACGACGCGCCGCTGCGAGCCGACGGCGAGCTCGACCTGCCGGACGATCTGGCCGCGCTGGCCGGTCAACTTGCCGACGATGCGGCCCATTTGTCGGCTCGCTACCCGGCCGACCGCATTCCGCAAATTGCGCTGGCCGCCGAACTGGTGGATTCCGCCGAGCGGATCAAGCGACGTGCGTGGCGACATGCCGCGTTGGCGATTGGCGCAAGTCTGGCGTCGGTGGCGGCGGTTGTGTTGACGGTCTCGCTGGCGCTTCGCAATCGCGAGCCAATCGATGCGGAACTTGTCACATCCCCCGATTCATTGGCGACGACTGTCCCGCTCGTGGCGCCGACCACGGTGCCTGTCTCGCTGACGGCTCCGCCGCCGACCACCTTGTCGCTCGGCGAGCTTTCAGGACCTGAAATGGAGGCCCTGTTCGACCTGCTCCAGCACGATCACGAGCGCGCCAGCAGCATTGCGTTTTGACCTCTTCCACGTTGTCCGCCGCGACCAATGCGAGTCTGCACCGCAATCTTGACGGCAGTTCTTATCAGCAGCGCGGCAGTAGCGATCGCCCAGGCCCCTCCCGCGCTAACAGCCGCTGAAAATTGGGAATCGGCCGCCAAGAAGCTTCAGCAAGCGACGGTCACCGTCCGCATCCTCACGGCGAAATCCGGCAGCACAACTGCCGATTCAAACACCGACAAGGATCGAGCTGGCGCCGCAGACACCGCCACCGTCTGCTCCGGCGTGTGCGTTCGCGACGGCCAGATTGTCACGGCCGCAATAGCGGGCACCGATTCATCGATCCGTCTGACGATTGCTGGCGGCAAGCAGGCCGAGGCGGAACTGCAAGTCATTGATGAGTTTTCGGGCCTGGCGCTACTCAAATGCGCGGGGAGCCCCGCGAAGCCACTGGAGTTTGCCGCCGAAACGCCCGCCGTCGGGGGTGGCGTAATGACCGCTTCCGGCTGGGGAGTCGAATTGCCGCTGGTCTCGCTGGGCATCGTCGCCGGCACCGAGCGGCAGCGGCAGGGCGCCAATTATCCGCCGCTGATCCAGTGCGACCTGCGGACCACCGACACGTCGAGCGGCGCGGGGGTCGTCGATCGGCACGGGAAGCTCGTCGGCGTCATCGTTGCCGCCGACAGCCCCGAATCGCGTCGCGGCTGGGCCTATGCGGTTCCCGTATCGCATGTCGAACGATTGCTCCGCACGGCCGAGGCCCAAAAACAGGCCGGCGTGACCATTATCAAGCGCCGCCGGCCCGTCGCCGGGTTGGAGCTTGACCAGGCGGACGATCGTATTGTCGTCAAACGAGTGTTTGCCGGTGGCGCGGCAGAAATGGCGGGAATCAAGGTAGGTGACGTTGTGGTGGCGACCGAGGGCGTTGCGATCCGAGCCGTTTATCAGGCCATGCTGCCGACGCTCTATAAGCAGCCCGGCGACACGATGACATTCCGCATCGAGCGCGACGCCAAAGTGAGCGACATCCAGGTCGTGCTCGGCGGCGGTGTTGAGGTCAGCTCTGCTCCACTGGAGTTGCTTTCCGGGCTGATGCAGCCGCGGGTGCAAGTGGTCAAAGAGGCGGGCGGCTATGTCGCCCGTCGCCCCGGCGGCACGACTGGCGAAGTGTTCCAGCCGGCGCTGCCCGCGGAAGATCCCGCACCTGCCACGGCCACTCCGGCCCAAAAGATCGCCCTGCTCGAGAAGGCACTCGACCGCTACCGGGCCGTAATCGAATTCCAGCAGCGGCAGCTCAAGGGCGAAGAGAAGCAGCGCCAAGCACAGGATGAGCAGCTCAAGGCGCTCCGCGAAGAGATCGACGCGCTCCGTCGGCAGCTTGTCGCACCGGCTGCCCCAAAGTCTCCCTAGCCGGCTTGTGCAGCTTGCTTTACTATCGGTCGGACCAGATGCCCCGGCTATGATGGCCCGCATGCGTTGGCCGCGATTCACCACCATTCAGCTCTTGCTCGTCGCGGCTCTGTGCGCACTCCTCCTCGGGCTGGCGACCACCTCGTGGCGAGCAAGCAACTACGCTCAAGTGACCGCCGTCACGTTCTCGCCCTGCGGCAAGTATCTGGCGGCCCGTTTTCTGACCGGCATCGTCCGCGTCTGGGAGCTCGACAGCGGGCGTCCCCGCCACTCCGTCGAGTTTCTGACGCGCGAGTCGTCCTACGGCACTTTGAATGGACTGTCCTTTGTGGACGACACAAAACTGCTCGAAATCGAGTGCATCGAGACAACCTCGCCTTCGACCCAAGCGATCGTGCATACGGTCGATGTGGTTACAGGCAAGTCGGAGCGCTGCTTTTCGTTTCCCGCCACAGGCTACGTTGGAATCTACACGGCAGCCGCCGACACGCTCGCCGTCTTCAACTGGCCGCGAAGCACCGTTTCCTGCTATAGCTTGCGTCAAGGCCGATTCTTGCGCGAACTCAATGGCCTCAATCTACTGCCGGCGTTCTGCTCGTCACTAGCGCCCGATGGAGGTCGCCTGGTCATGCCCGATCAGCAGGGCACGATCCAAATCTGTGACTTGAATACCGGGGAAATGGCGCCGTACCCATCGGCGACCGGAGCATTTGCCGCCGCCGTGAGCTCTAGCGGCCAACGTTTGGCCTTTCTCGATTCTCCGGGCACGGCGCTCGGCCGCGAACTGCATATCGCAGATCTCCAGTCGCCCCAAGCTTGCCACAATGTTGACGTCGGCCTACTGCAGCTTAATTGGGTGACATTTAACTCGGATGCCTCGCAAGTCGCGGTTGCCGGCTATGACGGCGCGGAGCTTTACGACGTGGCGAGCGGCCAGCGATTGGGCCGGATCGTATTTGGCGACTTGGACAAGGTGACCTGGAATACTCTGCATGGGCGCTGGCCCTCGACGGGCGGGTATCAGTTTTCCCTCAGCCCCGACGGCCGGACGCTGGCGAGCTTCGATGGTGGTGATGTCCTGCTCTGGGACACAATCTCATGCCGATTGCGCCAGCGGATCACCAGCCACTCGCGCGTGCCGCAGACGCTGATCTTCACGCTCGGATTCGTCGGTTGGAGCATTGCCTGGGGCCTGGTCGCCCGCCGCCAGCGGCCCGTGACCACGCAGTTTAAGCCGCCGGTCGAGCTGGCGCTGATTTGGGGCCTGATGTTCGTCGGCGGAATCGCCGCCATGGCGGTGCCCGTGGCCTTGCTGGTGATGGTCGGTCCGTGGCTTTGGCTGGGCGTCTATTACGCCCTGGCGATGGGCCTGGTGCTGATGGTGAGTGGCGCTTCGAGAACAACAGCCAGCCTTCAGCGCGTGGCCTATTTCCAAACGGCCAGTCTCGTGGCCTGCGATCCGGTCAACTTCGTGCTCGGCCTGATCGTCCAAAGCCTCATGCGCCGCCCTCACGTGGCGCAATACCTGTCCCAGACAAGCGCCGCTTCCGCGCCGCCGCCCGCTACAGCTCCTGCAACTTGAACGTATCCATCATTTGCTCCATGTTGCCGGACTTGAGCCCCTTCATGAACCACTTGACGCGCTGCTCGGAAGTTCCGTGCGTGAACGAGTCGGGCACCACGTAGCCGCGGGCTTTCATCTGGAGCTTGTCGTCGCCGATCGCCGCGGCCGTGATCATGGCTTCCTTGATGTCCCCTTCCTCGAGAATGCGGTACTTCTCTTCCGCGTGGTGCGCCCAGACGCCGGCCAGGTAGTCGGCCTGCAATTCCAGCCGGACCGAGAGGTCGTTGGCTTCCGCCTCGGACCTGCCGCGCTGCTCGGCATGAACCTGGTCGGAAATCCCCAGCAGATTCTGTACGTGATGGCCCACTTCGTGGGCGATGACATAGGCCTCGGCAAAATCGCCACCGGCTTGATACTTGGCCTCCAGCTCGCGGAAAAAACTCAGGTCGATATAGACGTAGTTGTCGGCCGGGCAATAGAACGGTCCGACCGATTTGTCCGCGGTGCCGCAGGCCGAGTTCGTGTAGTTGGAAAATACGGCCAGCCGGGGCTCTTGATACTGCTTGCCGAGCTTGGCGAATTCCTGTTTCCAGACTACCTCGGTCTGACCGAGCACGTGTTTGACAAACAGCACCTGCTGGTTTTCGGCCTCTTCTTGGGCGGGATCGACTGGGCCGCCCCCTTGTTGCTGTTGTTGCTGAAGCTGCTGGAGCAGCCCCTGCGGGTTCCCCCCCAAGAGCATCACGATCACGACGAGCACCAGCATGCCGATTCCGCCGCCGACCATCACCGGCCCCCGCACTCCGCGGCGATCCTCGACGTTCTCACTTCGGGGTCCTTGTTGCCAGCGCATCGCTGCCCTCTCCACTTGCGAGTCATTGACGCGGACTTGTCCACGGCGCATCATCACGCCCGCGCGACTGTGATTCAAGCACCCGGCCTCGGACTTTGGACCATTGACAGCGATCCACAACTTCGGCCGCAACGTCGAGTTCCACCCAGCCGCCGTCTTCGCGCCGCGCAGCGAAGAGGAAGTCCTCGCCATCCTTCGCGATCACCGCGGGCGGCGTATTCGCACGATTGGCCGGTTGCACTCATGGAGTCAGGTGATCGTCGCCGAAGAGGTGCTGCTGGACCTGCGCCATCTGAATGACGTTCGCGTCGAGACTTCTGCCAGCGGTGAAGCGATCGCCACAATCGGCGCCGGCTGTCAGATCAAACGGGTGCTGGCGGAACTTGATCGGCAAGGAGGGTACACGCTCCCCTCGGTAGGCCTCATCAGCGAGCAGACAACCGCCGGAGCCATTTCGACTGGGACGCACGGCTCGGGCAAGCACAGCCTGTCGCACTATGTCACCGCCGTCCGGCTGGCGGCGCTTGATCCCGCATCCGGCGAGCCGATTGTTCGCGCGATTTCCACAGGCACCGAGCTACAGGCCGCCCGTTGCGCGCTTGGCTGCCTGGGGGTCATCCTGTCGGTTCAGGTGGCCGTCCGCCGGCAGTATTTTGTCGAAGAGCACCTGCGGGAGTACCAATCGCTTGACGAAGTGCTGGCCGCCGAGGAAGAGTTCCCGCGCCAGCAGTTCTACCTGATTCCGTGGCGCTGGACCTGGCTGGCCCAGCATCGCCGCGAAGTGCCTGGTCCGCGGAGCCTGCTGGCGCCGCTCTACCGGGCGTATTGGTTCACGTTCATCGATCTCGGCCTGCACCTGGTGCTGCTGGTGCTGGTCAGATTGCTCCGCAGCCCGGCTTTAGTGCGGGTGTTTTACCGCTGGCTCGTCATGCTGACCGTCATTCGCGGCTGGCGGGTCGTCGATCGCTCGCAGGATCAACTGATCATGGAACACGAACTGTTCCGGCACGTGGAGATTGAACTGTTCGTGACGCGCTCGCGGCTGGCCGAAGCACTTGAGTTCGTCCGAACAACCATTTGCGCTTTTGGCGGCGATGCAGCAGGCACTCTCGACGAATCGACGGTAGCCCGAGGCTCGTACACGCACCACTACGCCATCTGCATACGCAAAGTCCTGCCCGACGAAGCGCTCGTGTCCATGTCCAGTGGTCACGATGAATCCAGCTATGCCATCAGCCTGATCAGTTATGCAAGGCCGAGCGATCGGGCCGGTTTCTCTCGTTTCGCTGAGTACCTGACGCGAGAAATGGTAGAGCGCTTCTCAGCCCGGCCTCACTGGGGCAAGGTCTGTCCCATCACCTCGGCGGACGCTGACCTGCTCTATCCACGGCTGGCTGAATTCCGCGAAGTCTGCTGCCGTGTCGATCCCCGCGGCTTGTTCCGCAACGACTGGACCGCGGACGTGGTTTTCGGCGGCCAGGCCGCTATGCCTCGGGAGTAAAGCCGAGCACAATGTCGAATTTGGCGACCAGCTCGCCGGTCTTTGAGGCCTTGATCGGCGCGAAATCGACCAGGATTGACGCTTTGGCTTTCGGATCGCGAATGCTGTTCAGGATGCCGTCGCGGGGGTTGTTCGGGTGGTCCTTCACATAACACTGCGTCGTAAAGGCTTCTTGCCCCTTGACCTTGACCTGGAAATGAATGTGCGGCGTGCGGCCGGGATAGGGAACCGGCTTAATCGTGCGAAACAGGTATTCGCCGGTGGAGCCAGTGAGAAAGCGGCCAAAACCCTGAAAATTCTTGTCGCGCCGCTCGGCGTTTGTGCTACCGGAGTGCAAGTAGGCGCCATTATTGTCGCATTGCCAAATCTCTATGGCAGCGTTGCGAATAGGCGTGCCATTCAGTCCGAGGATCCGCCCCGACAACCAGGTGATTTCGCCGACGCTGGGCGTGAGGCTGTCGTTGATCACGATTAAATCATTGTCGGTGTCGAGCGGGAGTTTGTCGGGATAGAACGGCCCCTCGGTCTGCGGCGGAGTGCGAACCAACTCTTCGGCAAACGCACCGGGTACCGTGAAATAGGCGGCTGAGGCGGCAAGTCCGCCCAAAAAGTGGCGGCGATTGGGGTTCCAGAAGTTCATGACAAATCCCTTGCAGAATCGCTGAAGACGAGAGGGGGGTGACTACGCTCTAACCCCGGCAAACGACAAGTGTTTCGCCAGCGGTTCCAGCTAACCGATAGCATTCTAACGCGCGGCCGCTAGTAGATGGCGTCACCAGTCCGTAACAACGGCGAGCAAGAGGCTCTGGGGCGACTACGGCTGAGTGGGCGCTGGATCGGCAGACGTGTGTTTGGCACCGTTGCTGGCCGACGCTTCGGCCGCGTCATCATCTGACCGGACATTCTCCACAATCTCAGCGGGCATTGCGTTGCTTGTCGAATGACCGTCGTCACCGGCAGCTGGAAGTGCCTCCGCGTCCTCGGCCTCCACGTCGGCAGCATGCTCCATTGACTCGTCACTATCCGCGTCGTGGACCTCTAGCAACATAGCCTTGAGCGCGTGCCCCAGTGCCTTCCCGAACCAAAAACACGCGGCCACGAAGCCAATCATGGCGCCGAAGCCGCCAAAGTATGACTGCACGCGATAGGCACACCAGCCTGCCGCGCCGGTCGCAACCAGCGTCATGCCTGCACCGATTGCTTGCGCCACGGCGAGACGATTGCCGACCTCGCGTCGATGTCGCACGATAGCCCTGCGCGCGACGGTATTGGCGACCTCTCGCATTGCCTCCATGTTGGACGGAGATTCCGCAGGTTGGCCTTGCGACACGACTTCCTGCGACTGCGGCGTAATATCCTGCGACTGCGCAGCCGGAGTGGTCTCGTCGGCCGCTTGAGTGACGCTGGTAGCAGGCTGATTTGGTTGCTCCTGGACCAATTGCGGCTCAATCGGCGCGGAGCTGGCGGATTGGGTGCTCGTCGGTTCTGGTTCGACTGAGGACGTGGCCTGCGGCGCCGGTGCGGGCGGCACTTCCTCTTTCGACTCTCCAGCGGGCGTGTCGGGGGAAACACGCTGCAAGAGTCTGGCCATGTAGGTTTCGATCGATTCATCTGCCGGCGGCGGCGGGCAATCGGGCTGCGTCCAGACCGGCTTGGGCCGAGTTCCCGATCGCCTAATTGAGGACGATTCACGCACGGCTGCTGGCGGGCCGTCCGCCGGCGGCTGGTTGGCCAAAGTCGGCGTCTGTTCGACAGCTGTGGCAGCGGGCGAAGCGTTGTTGGGCGACGAGGTCGTCTGGCGCGCATTCGGCTCTGGCTGCGGTACTACAGGCGCAGCCGCTTGAATCTCAGCTCGGGCGCTAGCGGCCGCGGCCAGTTGCTGCTGCGCCTCTGTCAATTCACGCGTCAGATTTTCGACTTGGGCCCGTTGCTCCCCGGCGGCAGCTTCCGCCGCCTGATACCGCTCGCGCCACTGGGTGGCCTCTCCCAGTTGGCCTTGCAGCGATGTGACCTGCTCGCGCAGCTCGGCAACTTCCAGGTCCGATGGCGCGGTGGAATCACTGGATTGCAGTTCCGCGACGGCATCGGCCCCGAGCGTCATTCCCTGGCTGCACAGCGCCTGGTTGAGCTGCTCCTCAAGCTCCGCGATGCGTTGCTCCAACCCCTCGCGGTCTTCATCAGGCCGAGCATTTACAGCTGCGGCAAGTTGCTGCTGTAACTCCACCACTTCACGCGTCAGATTTTCGACATGGTCCCGCTG
>Ga0065705_10104735_pt1 | contig 11606 bp, 10 predicted proteins | sample SwibulcommuniRL2_FD_59092 | JGI IMG/M metagenome (GOLD analysis project Ga0065705, IMG submission 59092) | Bulk soil microbial communities from switchgrass field near Rose Lake, East Lansing, Michigan, USA - RL2 Bulk Soil v2 (version 2) | ecosystem: Environmental > Terrestrial > Soil >... | reverse complement strand
TCGCTGGGCAAAGTGTTTGACCTTTTCACGACTAATGGCGAAAGCAGTTCGTCCATTGGCCGCTTCAAGGCACAACTGCTTTGCCTTCGCTCTGGAGGGGTTATGCCTCGATCGCCGATTGCTGCGAATAATCCACGTTAGGAACGTAGAGGAGAGTGTGGCTGTTCTGTCGACAATCCAAAATCGAAAATGCAAAATCCAAAATTATCGGCGGGGTAAACGCAATGAATAAGAAGACCATCCTCGTGGTTGACGATACCGACTGGAATCGGGACTTGCTCGTTCAGCTGCTCGAAGACGAGTATGCCGTTTTGCAAGCGGTTGACGGCGCTGAAGGCGTCCGGAAAACCGAGGAGGTCAAGCCCGATTTGATTCTCATGGACCTCGGCATGCCGGTCATGGACGGCTGGGAAGCCACCCGGCGCATCAAGGCCAACGACGCCCTCAAGCAGATTCCGATCATCGCGGTCACCTCCCATGCCATGGTCGGCGATGAGATCGACGCGCGCAAGGCGGGCTGCGACGACTACCTGCCGAAACCGATCGATGAGGATTTGCTCATGCAAAAGATCAAAAAATTTATCGGCTAGAGAAGAGTTGCTACTTCAGTTTCGGGTACAAGCGTAACTGGCGACCGAACGCTGCGCTGTGGATTCGATGTTTTAGAAATACCGGTCCGCGCCGCCGTAGCGGCGTTCAAGGCTAAGAGTGGTGATGTATGCCTAATAAAATCCTGATTGTCGACGATGAGCCGTTCAATCTCGACCTTCTCGAACAGGAGCTGATGGAGTACGACTTCGTCATCGAACGGGCGGGAGACGGCGTGGAGGCGCTGGAGAAAATCGCCAGATTCAAGCCCGATGTGATTTTGCTCGACTTCATGATGCCGCGGATGAACGGTTTGGAAGTGATCAAGCGACTGCGCCAAGATGAGGAGCATCGAAGCATTCCGGTTATTCTGCTGACCGCGAAAGCAACCCAGGAGGATAAAGTCGCGGGTTTGGACGCCGGCGCCGATGATTACGTGACCAAACCGTTCGATGCGGTGGAGCTTCTCGCCCGCGTGCGCGCCATGATGCGGCTGAAAGAAATGCACGACCGGCTCGAAGACTGGAACAGAACCCTCGCCGACACGGTGAAAAAACAGGTGGCCGACCTCGAGCGCATGGCCCGACTCAAGCGCTATCTGGCGCCGCAGATTGCCGAAACGATCCTCGGAGAAGACAACGATCTGTTCAAAACCCACCGTCGCGAAATCACCATCGTGTTTCTCGACCTGCGCGGCTTTACCGCCTTCTCCGACGATGCCGAACCGGAAGAGGTGATGGAGTTTCTACGCCACTATCACACCGAAATGGGCCGGTTGGTTTTCAAATTCGAGGGCACTCTAGAGCGTTTCATGGGAGATGGGATTGTGGTAATTTTCAACGACCCGATCCCGTGCGAAGAACATACTCACAAGGCTGCTCGCATGGCCATCGAAATGCGCGACCGCGTAAAAGAATTACGCACGGCTTGGCGAAAAAAGGGGTATGATCTCGATCTTGGCGTCGGATTTGTGAGCGGCTATGCGACGCTCGGCACCATGGGCTTCGAAGGGCGTATGGACTACGGCACCGTCGGCAATCTGCCCAACCTGGCATCGAGGCTTTGCGCCGAGGCCAAGGGCGGGCAAATTCTCACGGATCAAAAAACCATGAGCCGGTTGGAAGAGGCGTTCGATGCCGAGCCGATCGAAGCGCTGAGTCTTAAGGGCATTCACAAGCCGGTGCCGGCATTCAACATCATCGGCGCAAGATAAAACATCCAGATGAGCGCCCGAACTTCGCGCAGCGCCAATAAGGGTTCACGCTTCAGGCTCCGCTTTTGGGGGGTGCGCGGCAGTTATCCGACGGTCGATCCGAAGACCCTCGGCGTCGGCGGCAACACGTCCTGTGTCGAGGTCGAAGTGGATGGCCGCCGGCTGATCTTCGACGCCGGAACCGGTATCATCGCGCTCGGCAAGGAGTTTTGTAGTGGCGCCCTGCCACCCCCGCCGGCTTATGTTTTCTTAAGCCACACCCACATCGATCATGTCATGGGACTGTGCTTCTTCGAGCCTTTGCTGACGCCCAAAGCGCATTCATTCATTCTCGGTCCGGGCGCGAGCCGCGGCGCGCTCACCCGAAGCCTGCGCCACTTAACCCACAGCCATCTATTTCCCGTCTCGCTCGACGAGCTCAAAGGCAAAAAAGAAATTTTTTCACTGGCCGGCGGCGAGATCATTCGCTTCGGCTCGTCCGCCAGGCGACCCAAGATCGAGCGGTCTCCACCGGCCGACGGCGCACCGTCCGAAGAACTGATGATAACCACTTGCAAGAGCTCGGCGCACCCGTTAAACGGCGTCATGCTTTACCGGGTGCATTATCGAAGCAAGAGCGTCGTTTACGCCACTGACATCGAGCAACAAGACGGCGGTTATCCGGAAATTATCGACTTTATCCGCGGCGCCGACTTATTAATCCATGACGCCCAATATCTGCGCGATGAATACCTTTCGCGCGACAAACCGCGCAAGGGCTGGGGCCACAGCACCATCGAAATGGCTGCGGAGGTTGCGCAAAAAGCCGGCGTCAAACGCCTTGCCCTGTTCCATCATGAACCGACCCACGATGACAAAATCATGAAGAAAATCGAACGGCAGGCAAAGCAGCTTTTCCCTTCCACGGTGATCGCTCATGAGGGCATGCAAATTGATTTACTGTAATCGCGCCGAGGCGCTCGATGCGGGTCATCGGCAGCGCCACCGAATGGACAAGTTACGAGCAATCCAGCGCATCATGCAACGATCGATTATGGTCCTATTTGCGCTCTGTCTAGCGACTCCACTTGTGGCATTGGCGCAAGCGCCGGCGCGTTTCGGTGTCTTGGTAACGGAAATGGGCCGCGCCCAGTCCCAGGCGCTCAAGGGTTTCAGCGAAGAGCTCAAGCGGCTCGGCTATCGCGAGCGCAAGAATTTTTTCTTCGAGATCCGCAACGTCAAAGGCAATCGCGCGGCCTTGCAGCCGGCGGCCGGCGAGTTGGTCGCGCAGAAGGTCAAACTGATTTTTACCCCCGGCACCAGCGCGACGCGCGCCGCAGCGGCTGCGACCGTCGATATTCCGGTGTTGTTCGTCCTTCCAGGCAACCCCGTCGCTGCGGGGTTGATCAAGAGCACCCAGGAGCGGGCGAAAAATCTGACCGGCGTGGCGGCCTATGCAACTCAAACCACGGAGCGCCGGCTCGCGCTTTTCAAGGAAATCATGCCGGCGCTGCAAAAAATCTGGGTCTTTTTCGATGCCAATAACACCGTCTCGCGCGATAATTTCAAATTGGCCGAGACCGCGGCAAAGAAAATGGGCCTGCAGGCCGCCGGTTACGGCATCAAGTCCAGCGACGAATTCAAGACCACGCTGGCAAGCCTAGGCGGCGAAAACGGCGCCGCGATCTTCCAGGTGGCCGATGAACTGGTGGACGGCGAAGCGGAGTTTCTTTTCGAAACGACGCGCGCCAAGAAGATCCCGACGATGTTCAACGAGGAATCCTGGGCGATCCAAGGCGCCCTCGCCGCCTACGGCCCCAATTATCTGGAAATGGGCCGCCAGGCGGGCCGCCTCGCCGATAAAATCAACAAAGGGAATAGCCCGCCCTCTTTGCCAATCGAGCACGCAACGAAATTTGACTTCACCATCAACTACCGAACCGCCAGTTTCATCGGCCTCAACCTGACCTCGGAGATGCTCAAGAAAGCCGACAAAGTTATCCGCTAATGGCAACCCCAGAGCCGCTTGCTGAAACCATTCGCAGCATTTTGATATTCTCCGCGCTTTCCCGCGAAGACGTCGCCAAAGTGCTCGGCAAACTCGAAGAGATCTCGTTTCCCTCCGGTGAGGCCATTGTCAAGCAGGGCGACCAGGGCGACGCCTTTTACCTGATCCAGTCGGGCGCCGTTCAGGTCGTGGTCGATAGCGGCGCGGGAAATTCCGAGGTCATTGCGCTCCTCGGACCGCGCGATTGGTTCGGCGAGATGGCGCTGTTCTCCGGTGAACCCCGGTCGGCAACGATCCGGACGGTCAAGGAAACCAGGCTCTGGCGGCTGCGGCGCGAGGAGTGGGACGAGCTTATCGAAAAACACCCCACTTGGTTGCGGCAAATGGCGGCCACGCTCAGTAAACGGCTTTCCCGCGTCGATCTGCAATACTCCACCGGCCGCGAGGCTTTTAATTCGCTCGCCGAGGAGTTTTACACCTCGCGCTCGGCCGACGAACAGGCTTTTTTTCGCCAAGCCGCGCTGCTTGGCGCCATCGATAGAAACACCGTGGCCCAGCTTTTCTCTGACGAAGCCCCGACTTCCCTTTTGACCGAACTTGCCGACAGTCAGTTTCCGTTGATTCGACGCTTGGAGAATGGCGTGTACGAGTTGCACAGCTTTTTTCGCGACTTCCTGCGCGAGAAACTGCGCACTATCGACGGCAACGAAGTCATCGAGCGGTTTCATCGCGAATTCGCCGGCCGTTACGAAGCGCTCGGTGATTGGCAACTGGCGATTCATCACGCCTCGCAGATTCGCGACTGGCCCACCGTGGTCAGGCTGCTCACGGCGGGCAACGATCAACGCCTCGCGGAATCAGCGCTGTTCGTGAAGACCACTCTGGAAGGTTTTCCGCCGGAAGAGTTTCTCGGCGATGCGCGCCTGGTCACCTTGCGCGCCAATGCGCTGATTCAACTGGGTGACCTCGCCGGCGCCTACCGGACCTATCGCGAAGTCTTGGCGCAAAAGGCGCCGGGTGCGCTGGCAGGCGACGGCATCGCCGGCTACCGGCGCATGGCCGAAACCCTGGCCCAGAGAAAGGAATACGGGCCGGCGATCAACCAGCTGCGCAGCGCGCTCAATTTACTCGGACAAGAAGCGAGCGCCTCGGATTCGTATCAGGAAAACTTGCAGCAATTCGCGCGTCCAGATCTCGCCGTACTGCAGCTTCCGGAAGGCGGCAACGATGCCCCGGGCACGCGCCGCTTGCAATCGTGGCATGCGCTCCTCCGCTCCTCGTCAACCAGCAAATGGTTCGGTGCGATCTTTGGCTTGGCCACAGGCGTCTACCTCTGGTTCGGCCAGCCCGAGATCGGCCTGGATGCTTCGGCGACCAAGCTGCTGGGATTGATTTCAGCGACGCTCATCTTCTGGGTGTTTCGCGCCTTGCCGGATTATGGCGTGGCGCTCATCTTCGCAATGGTCGTCATTCTTACCAAGCTGGAAACCGCCCAGACGGTCATGGGCGGCTTCGCGGGCACCACATGGTTCATGACTTTGGGCGTGCTCGGGCTGGGCGCGGCGATCACCGGGTCTGGATTATTTTATCGTCTGTCGCTCCACCTCGTGCGCATGTTTCCGCTGAGTTACTACTGGCAAATCATCGCGACCGGATTCATGGGCGTCGTTGTCATGGCGTTGATCCCGCAGCAGACCGCGCGCACGGTCATCACGAGCCAGATGCTGGTCAATTTATCTGAAAGCCTCGGCTATAAAACGCCGTCAAGGGCATCCACCGGCTTATTCGTCGCGAGCTTCCTCGGCCTCGGCCAACTGGGATTTCTCTTTCTTACCGGTTCGACGACGAGCCTGATCGCCTGGGGCCTTTTGCCCGCCGACGTGCGCGCGCAATTCACCTGGGGTTATTGGTTCCTGGCCGCCTTGCCGCCGACGCTTGTCGTCGTCGTCCTTGTTCTGATCTGCACCATCCTGCTTTACCGGCCCGAATCGCAACCGAAGATTTCCTACACCATGGTGCAAACCCAGCTCAATATTCTCGGCCGCCTCTCGCATAAAGAATGGATCAGCTTCGCCGTGCTTTGTTTTACCGTGACCGGCTGGCTCACGGCGCCCTACCATGGCATCGATGGCGCCTGGATCGCCATCATCGCGTTTGCGATTCTGATCAACACCGGTATCCTGGATTGGGCCATGATGCGCAAAGGCATCGACTGGGAGTTGTTGATTCACATGGGCGTGACGTTGAGCATTCCGACGTTGCTCAAACAAGCGAAGATCGATCAATGGCTCGTCGACGTCATCTCACCGCTGATTCTGCCTTTCATGGACAGCCCGGCATGGTTCTTTGTGGTGATCGCCTTAATGACCTATGCGCTCAAGCTTGTGTTCACGAGCTTCCTGGCCGTGGTCACGCTCTGCGTGGCGTTGTTGCCGCTCTCCATCGATGTCGGCATGAACCCCTGGATCATCGCTATGATCATCTTGATCTCCTCGGAAGTCTGGTTTTTCCCCTATCAAGTCGACTGGCATATGCTCGCCTTCTCGACCACGGACGGCAAAGGCTTTTCCTATCCGCTGATGTGCCGGATCAATATATTTTATGCCCTCGCCTATCTGATCGCGCTGGTCGTGGCGATTCCTTATTGGCGCTACTTGGGCTTGATGAACTAGCCGGCTGTTGAAAATGACTCATCTGTGTTTCCGTTGTTGCAGCTTTCGGATTGCGGGTTTCGAGTTTCGGGTTAAGTCTGAACTCGAAACGAGAGACTCGAAGCTAACCTTTGCGCGCCTCGTCCCTAAGAATTTGTTTTTGCGTGGCCAATCCGGGTTTTTCGGCAACCGGTAGCGCCTTTATGAGCAGAACCATCCTTATCGTCGACGACGAGCCGCTCAATCTGGATCTGTTGGAGCAAGAGCTTTCCGATCTGGGCTACGCCGTAGAAAAAGCCGACAGCGGCAAGGCCGCCCTGGAGAAACTTTCGACAAAACCCGCCGACCTTGTTCTCATCGATTACCAGATGCCCGGCATGAACGGCATTGAAGCGCTGAACGAAATCAAGAAAAAGGATGCCGCGCTGCCGGTGATTATCATCACCGCCTACGGCACCATCGAGCGCGCCGTGGAGGCAATCAAAAGCGGCGCCGACGATTTTGTCACCAAACCGTTCGACCCGGATCACCTGGCGGTCGTGGTGCAAAAGGCGCTTGAGCGAGCCAGATTGAAGACCGAGGTCGAACTGCTCACGCGCGAGATCGCCGGGCGCTACCACTTGATTGCGGGAAAGAGCGAAGTCATGCGCCGGATCATTGCGGACGCACGGAAGGCTGCCGCCAGCAAAGCAACCGTGCTTTTACTCGGCGAGAGCGGCACGGGCAAGGAATTGTTCGCGCGGTCAATTCATGATTGGAGCGAGCGATCGGGTCGTCCGTTTATCGCGATCAATTGCGTCGGCCTGGGCAAAGATCTTTTGGAAAGCGAGCTTTTCGGTCACGAAAAAGGCGCCTTCACCGGCGCGCATCAAACGAAAAGGGGCAAAATGGAAATGGCCGACGGTGGCACGGTCTTTCTCGACGAAGTCGGTGATATTTCGCCGGAGTTACAAGCCAAGCTGTTGCGCTTTCTGCAGGAACGCGAATTCGACCGGGTGGGTGGAACCCAACCGATTCGCGTCGACATCAAAATCATCGCCGCGACCAACAGGAATCTCGAAGACGCGGTCAGGCGCGGCTCGTTTCGCGACGACCTCTATCACCGCCTCAATGTCATCGCCATCACGCTGCCTTCTTTGCGCGACCGGAAGGAGGATATCTCCGAGCTGGTGGAATACTTTCTCCAGCGGTTTGCCGGTGAAACGAAAAAAACATTTACCGGCGTCACCGACGAAGCGCTCGATCAGCTCTGTGCCTATCCGTGGCCGGGTAACGTCCGCGAACTGGCCAACGTCATTGAGCGCGGGGTCGTGTTGGGCGATGAACCGAAGTTTACTTTCGATCATCTGCCGTCGAGGGTGATCGGCGAAGGCGCTGTGGCCCCAGCGGCGGGCACGCAAGGTTTTCACGACGCCGTGAACAGTCACCGGCGCACTCTGATCGTCGAAGCGCTGGCGCGTGCCCAAGGGAATCGGGCTGCGGCGGCAAAAGCTCTCGGACTCCACCGCACTCACCTATTAAAAATAATGAAGACCCTCGAAATTAACTGATCCGAGCTGGCCTCTGACAAAAGCCGCTGCAACATTCTCTCAATTCCGCATCCGACCATCGCTTTGCGTGCGCGGGGCGATCGCTGCATTCGACGGCAAAGGTCATGAACCGTCCTGGGCGCTGCAGTCGCAAATAAACAATATTTTCGTTTTCTCTCCGCTTCCTGGCGATAAAAATTTCGCGCCAAAGAACGGCAAATCGAGCGCGCACAGCGTCAATTTTCTGAATTTCACCGATCAAACCGAATAAAACGATCTGTCATTACGAGCTTCCTCCAGGGCGTCGCTGAGGCTTACCTTGCGCCAGTAACTTCGCTTTCGAAAAGTTTTACCGTGACGCTAGAATTTTTTTCTAAAATGATATTTTTTTCTTGACATACAACTTATTGTGCCTTAATAATCAGATCACCTACAAAATATGGGAGGGTTTAGAAAACGAGTTTTGTCTGCGCCTGAGTTAAGTTTTTCCGCCTATCAGAGATAAGCCCACCCTTGGAATCTTAATAAGGAGGTGTCTATGGCTGCTAAGAAAAAAGCCAAAAAGAAAGCCAAAAAGAAAAAGAAGTAAACACGAATTGTGAGGTGGTTGTGGTTGTGGATTGAACCCTCCTTACTCTCAGGCGATAAGGTAACTGTTCTGGTTGCCTAATACACAGAGCCCTCCGGTACAAAAACGGAGGGCCTTGTGTTTCTGAAACCCTTCTCTCATGCCGAATTACCCGCATCATTGCACACACCGTCCCGCGTGTGCGCGCCAAATCTCTTCTGTCTCGCATCCTGCCATCTGATCGATCGTTTGCATCCTGGCGCCGGCTATTGGGAACACAGTGCGAGTTTTGCACTGAAACGGAAGAGTCTTCATCGCCCGGCGCCCAGAAAAATCTTCTGCTCACCCGGAACCAGCTGCCCATATTGCTTCGCATGGACCAGTTGGCTACAGTACTTTGAGATGAAGATCGGATCCATTTGTCACCTTTTGGTAACCGCAACGGGTTTCGCGGCGAGCTTACTCGCATCAAGCCCGTCTCCCGCCGCAGACCAATCGCTCAACTACAAAGTCGTGCCGATTCTTCAACCGATGAAAGATAAGGCCGCCACGCCGGATTTCGTTTTGATGACTCCGGAAGGGAAAAAGCTTTCGCTGAAGGATTTTCGCGGCAAAATTGTGTTGCTGAATTTCTGGGCCACCTGGTGCGTGCCCTGTCGCGAAGAAATGCCGGCAATGGAAAAACTCTATCAAGAGTACAAGCACAAGAATTTTGTCGTGCTCGCCATCGCCGTCAAAGATCGCAAACAAGACGCGATCGATTTCGTCAAGGAACTGAAAATTTCCTATCCCATCGCCTTCGATCCCGATGCGCAGGTCGGAACGCTTTATGGCGCGTGGGGATTGCCGGCGACCTACTTGATTGGCCCGAAGGGGGAAGGCCTGGCACGCGGCTGGGGACCGGCCGAGTGGTACAACCAGGCCTCACGCAGGCTGATTCAAGATCTCGTTGATGGCAAAAGATGACCGACGTTAACGTTTTCGTCGCCTTTGCTGCTGGCATTTTTTCCTTCCTGTCTCCCTGCGTGCTGCCGTTGATTCCGTCTTATCTGTCGTTCGTATCCGGCGTGTCGCTGGACGAAATGCGTAGCGAGCAAGCGCGTTCGCGCGTGCGCTGGCGCGTGGTGTTGAACTCGCTGGCATTCATCGCCGGATTTTCGTTGGTGTTTATTTCGCTCGGCGCCTCGGCGAGTTTTCTCGGCGGGCTTTTCCTTAATTATCGAAATACCATTCGCATCGTTGGCGGTATGGTCATCCTGGTCGTCGGCCTCTATCTGGTGGGAGCGTTCAAAATCGCCGCGCTCGAGCGCTATTTGCAATTCGACTTGAAAGACAAGCCGGCCGGCTATCTTGGCTCGGTCCTGGTCGGCATCACTTTCGCAGTCGCCTGGACGCCGTGTGTGGGACCGATTTTGGGGGCTACGCTGGCGCTCGCCAGCACGGCGGAAGATGTGGGCCGGGGCATGGTTCTGCTGACCAGCTATGCAGCCGGATTGGCGCTGCCGTTTTTCTTGAGCGCGCTGGCAATCAACTCCTTTTTACAATTATCCCGGCAGATGCGTGGCTATATCCAAATCATTCATGTCGCCGGCGGCATGCTCCTGATCCTCGTCGGTATTCTTCTCATGACCGATTACATGACACTGCTCAATGCCTACGTGCTGAGCTTGACGCCGCAATGGTTGCTGCAGCGCCTCTGATGATCGTGCCTGATTCCCGCTTGTTTGACCCCCTATCGGCTAAATGTTAATTTTTTTGGACATTTGTGTGTCAGGTTGGCGTTCGCATTGAGTCCAATCGCCACAACGGAGTTACGATGGAAGAAAGCATTCGCGAAATTCTCAAAGCCATCGGTGAAGACCCCGATCGCGAAGGTCTGGCCAAAACGCCGCAACGGGTGACCCAGGCGCTGACTTTCTTGACCCGCGGCTATCAGATGGATCCGGCGAAGGTCATCAATGATGCGCTTTTTACCGAAGACTACGAAGAGATGATCGTGCAGAAGGACATCGACTTCTACTCGCTTTGCGAGCACCATCTGCTGCCTTTTTTCGGCAAGGCGCACGTGGCCTACATACCGCACCATAAGATCGTCGGCATTTCCAAGCTCGCCCGCTTGGTGGACGTTTACGCGCGCCGCCTGCAGGTTCAAGAGCGTATGACCAATCAGATCGCCACGATCATCATGGAAAAGCTCGATGCGCTCGGCGTCGCCGTCGTCATCGAAGCGGAGCACCTGTGCATGCGCATGCGCGGCGTCGAAAAGCAAAACTCCTATGTGATCACCAGCAGCCTGCTGGGCGCCTTTCGGACCCGCCAGGACACCCGCAGTGAATTCATGAACCTGATCCGCCACAAGATCTGAGCGAGGAACGGATGGAAATACGATTTCGCGACGCGCACCCCGAGCGCGTCAAAACCGGACTGCTTGTCATTCCGGTTCGTGAAAAGCACCTCGAAGATACGCACATTCGCGCTCTGGACCGGTCGCTCCGCGGCAATCTGCGCGCGCTCATCCAAAAAACCAAATTTACCGGAGCCGAAGGAAGCACTCTACTCTACACCAGCGCCGGTTTTCTGCCGGCGGCTCAATTGCTGTTAATCGGCCTCGGCCGCGAAGCCGAGCCCGCCGGTGAAACCTGGAGAAAAACCGGCGCGCGCGCGCACAAAGAGGCCGCCGCCATCGGCGCGGAGGACATGGCGCTATTTTTTGCGCCTGAGAGAAATAGCGAGAGCGCGGCGGCGGCGCTCGTCGAAGGCGCGCTCCTTGCCGGTTATCAATTCAATAAGTATCGATCCAATGCCAAGGCGGCGGCGGAGATAAAGCTCTTCACGCTGTTCAGGCCCGGACTGAAGCCATTCGCCGCGTTGCAGAAAGCCATCGACAAAGCCCAAGCCATCGTCCCCGGAGTCTTTTTGGCGCGCGATCTCATCAATGAACCGCCCTCGGTGGCAACGGCGCGTTATTTGGGCGAGCAGGCCACGCGTTATTGCCGCGGTCGGGGTCTCAGCGTTGAGGTTTGGGGCAAAAAGAAAATCGAAGCGATGAAGCTTGCCGGGCTCCTGGCGG
>Ga0065705_10003161_pt1 | contig 11607 bp, 12 predicted proteins | sample SwibulcommuniRL2_FD_59092 | JGI IMG/M metagenome (GOLD analysis project Ga0065705, IMG submission 59092) | Bulk soil microbial communities from switchgrass field near Rose Lake, East Lansing, Michigan, USA - RL2 Bulk Soil v2 (version 2) | ecosystem: Environmental > Terrestrial > Soil >... | reverse complement strand
CTTCACAAATGACAGTGGCGTGATCGCGTTCGGCGATTCGAGCGCGATCGTGACCGAGGGGGTAGCGCCTCCGCCGCCGGCACCACCGCAGCCTGTGCTCCGCATAGGAGGCAACATCCGAGCGCCGCAAAAAATTGCGGACGTCGCGCCGATCTACCCGCCAATCGCCCTGGCCGCGGGCGTTGACGGCATCGTCATACTCGAAGCAGTGATCGCCGAGGATGGTTCAGTGCGGGATGTTCGCGTGCTTCGGTCCATTCCGCTGCTCGACGCCGCGGCGGTTGAAGCCGTTCGCCAATGGCGTTTCACGCCGACGTTACTGAATGGAGAAGTGGTACCTGTCGTCATGACGGTCACAGTCGCGTTTCGCCGGCGCTGACCGACGGATCCGCTCATCCGAGGCGACGTGAACTAATATCAGCGGCATGATCAAGGTGATCGACGTCGCGAACAAGCCGAAGGTACGTGTTGCAGAAGGGCACGCACGCAACGTGCTCGACCCGTCAGAGGACGGAACGCGAGTTCACGTCACGATCAAGGAGATCGACCGGGGCAAGACTGATCGTGTTGCTCCCAGCGATAGAACTCAGGTCGTCTACATCCTCGAGGGAAAGAACGCCAGAATCGCGCATACAAACGCAAATGGGACGGCCGAACACATCGGACAACGGCGGTCGGGCCTCTACCTGGAACCCTCAGAAGACGCGACGGTCACCGCTTCTGAAACTCCGCTGACGCTTCTGCTGGTAACCGTCCCGAAGCACACTGGCAAGGCCGGAGGCGCCGCATCGCCGGTGGGCTATTTTTTCGAGGAGGCTCGACTCAGATCGTTGGTTGACGAGAAGGGCTTCCGCGAGCGGACGTTCTGGGTCAACAAGGAAACGGGACTATCGGGCTCGTGGGATCTGCAGCTCGGACGGATGCTCTACGCGCCGCTCGGGCACTCTCCACGCCACGTGCACCGCGCCTCGACAACGAGCTCAGTCACGCCGGAGCACTTCTACTTCATCGAGAACGGCGTGGGCGAGGTGAAGCACGACACAGGCACGCTTCCGGTCGGTCCAGGAAGCCTCGTACTCATACCGGCCGGGGAATGGCATCAGCTCGTCGCCTCCGACACTGGGTTCGATTACATCGAATTCCAGGCGCCCTTCGATTTCGTCACGACCATGGATCACGATCCACTCGGCAAGAACTGGTACATCAAGGGCACAGACGACGGAACGGGCAAACCAAAGCTCTGGGTCCAGAGCTGACTCACCACTAGGCCGACGTACGCAGAATTTGCCACAGCCGATCGGATGCGATCACGCTGGAGGAATTGGGACTTCTGCTTGATCCGCTAAAGCGCGTCCTTCGCCCGTTGCCCGATGGTTCTTGGTGGACGAGATCGCACCCATCTAAAACGCACGGCTTTGACAACCATCCACAACGATTGACGTCCCACTGATCCAGCTGGCACGCGGCGAGGCCAGGAAGGCGACGACATCGCCGACTTCTTCCGGCCTGCCGAAGCGACCAAACGGCAGCTCGCGCTCGACGAACTCCGCAATCGCCGCGGGGTTCTCCTGCTGACGTTTCCACCATGATCCACCTTCGAACAGGATCGAACCCGGCGAGACGCTGTTGACGCGGATATTGGACGAGGCCAGTTGTTGTGCAAGCGACTTCGCGAGACTGATCTCCGCGGCCTTCACCGCGTTGTAGGTCATGCGTCCGCCCGCCTCGCGCCCGAACACGGATGCAATGATGATGATCGAGCCGCCGCCGCGCTGTTTCATATGCGGCACGGCGAGACGCGACGCACGAATCGCCGGGAACAGCGTCTGATCGAACGCCTCCTGCCACTCCGCATCGCTCGTATCGGTGATGGTCGCGCCGCGCCCGAGGCCGACATTGTTGACGAGGATGTCGATACCACCGAATGCCGCGACGGCGCCGTCGATAACCGACTTCGCTCCATCGGGCGTGCTCACGTCGGCGGCGATGGCGATTACTCTTTCGTCCCCAACCGCACGAATTGCGATATCGCGGCGCGCCTGTTCGAGCGTTGACTCGGTCCTGCCGGACAGGCACACGAGACACCCTTCCGATGCGAGTGCGCGCGCGATTGCGAGCCCGAGACCGCGGCTCGAGCCCGTCACGACCGCAACTTTGTCCCCCAAACCGAGGTCCATAAGCTGTTCAATATAGCTGAGCGCTACATCGGTATCGTGCGTGCATTTGTTCCGACGAGTAGGCGGCGACGTTATCCGCCCTAGCGAAGAGGGAGGGACGCAATGCGGTGGGAAGGACGACGGGAAAGCGGGAATATCGAGGACCGTCGTGGAATGGGAATGGGCGTCGGCCCCGTAGGCGGCGGGTTGGGGTTGGGGGGACTTGTTCTTGTTCTGCTCATTTCATGGCTCACCGGTACCAATCCGCTGGATCTCATCAGCACGTCCGACGTTCCGCAGGACCAATCGACTGGGACGACCGGTGTCCGCGACGACGACCCGCAGGCAAAGTTCATCTCGGTCGCGCTTGCCGACACGGAGGATACGTGGCGCGACACGTTCCAGCGGCGCGGGCAGGCGTACGTGCCGCCGGTCCTGGTCTTGTTCAACGGCGCCACTCAGTCTGCGTGCGGCGTCGGGCGGTCCGAGGTTGGACCCTTCTACTGCCCCGCCGATCGCAAGGTGTATCTCGACCTCTCGTTTTTCCGCGAGCTCGACGAGCGCTTCGGCGCTCCCGGCGACTTTGCACAGGCGTATGTCGTCGCGCACGAAGTCGGCCATCACGTGCAGAACCTGCTCGGCATCTCGGAGTCGGTCAGCGCCGCGCGTGAACGATCTGACGATCGTCAGTCAAACGCGCTGTCGGTTCGTTTGGAGCTGCAGGCTGATTGCTTCGCCGGCGTCTGGGGACACTATGCGGCAGCGCGAGGCTACCTCGAACCCGGCGACGCGGAGGAAGGGCTGAACGCGGCCGCCTCGATCGGCGACGATCGGTTGCAGCGTATGGGGCGCGGCCAGGTGATTCCCGAAACGTTCACGCACGGATCGTCCGCGGACCGCGTCCGCTGGCTGCGCCGTGGCCTCGACGGCGGCACGATCGAGAGCTGCGATACGTTCTCGAGCGGAACGAACTGAACGCCGCAGCAGGCGGCATCGCTGGCCATCCTCTATCATCAGAGAATGGCTGAACGGAAGGTCGGAACGATCGTGGACTGGCAACATTTGTCCACGATCCTGGCGAGGTTCCGGCTGATGCCCGCACACGGAAGCCGGTTTCCCGACTACGACGCAGGTCAGTACATCGCCCTCCGCCGCGAGGACTCCCGCCTCACGAAACGAATCACGGACCAGAATGGCATCTTCCGCTACGTGACCGATGTTGACGAATCGGGCAACGTAAAGCGCGGCCCGGTTACGCATTCCTACTCGATTGCCTCAGCCCCGTTCGAAACACGAGACCGAGGCTATCTCGAGTTCTACGTCATCCTCGAACAAGACGCGCTTGGAGAACCTGGCCGGCTGACCGAATCGCTGTTCCGGATCGGTCCAGAGCCCGGCGCTGCGCTCACCTACGTTGACCGCATCGTCGGAGATTTCACGCTCGCGAAAAGGGCTGCTGGGTTTCGGAATGTGTTCTGGGTCGGGACCGGAACGGGAGTCGCGCCGTTCGTCTCGATGATCAAGGAGCTCCACTTCAAAGCCGCTCAGGGTTCGCCACCCGATGGAGTTCAATACACGTTGCTTCACGCGAACCGCACGACGGAGGAGCTCGGCTACCACGAGGAACTGCTTCGAATCGAAGCGTCTCGCTGTCTCGATTTCGTGTACATCCCCACCGTGAGCCGCCCTACGTCACGAGACCTCGACGATCCCGGCATGGGGCGTGGACGGGCGAATAACGTCCTCCGCCACCTGCTCGGCATGCCGCCGAAAGAGCAACGGGGGCTGGTCGCCCCGGTTCTTCCACGACACATCGCGTCCGACGATGTGCGTCAGAGGCTCGAGGCGGGGCGCACGGTCATCCTGACGTGCGGCAATCCGTCGCTGATGGCGGACATCAAATACATCGCCGACAGCAATCAGATCCGTTTCGAGAAGGAAGACTGGTAGCACTTTGACGCAGTCGGTGCGATCGAGCTGACGTTTATCGGTGCGATACGGCGATCGCAGGTCGGCCTAATCAGGCAGTCCCGGCGTCGGCTCGCGCCCCAAACGACCGTGAATGCAGGGACTTCTTCGGAAGTGGATGTCGGGCTGCCTTGCGTTATGCTGCGAGGCGCGCCTATTTCGACACGTCTTGCGGATCGGTACTACTAGTTAAGCGGCGGTAATGGAGGAACAGGGCTAGATGTCTGGCGACTAGTCGGGCAAGCCGCGCGAATTAGGGGCGACCTTGATTGATGCGCGAGGTATCCGGCGCGTTCTGATAGCCGCATGGCGGCGAGGAGCATTTGTGCGTAAGCCGATCGCTAGTTGCGCCTTTCGGATCAGCGCCAAGACGGTTGGCGTCGTTTATTGCATGCTACTCGCCGCGTTCAGAACTGTGTCATTGATCGCGTTCCTCGGTCTGCTGCTGCCTCTTCCAGACGGGGGTGGGAACACGTCCGGCTCTCGTGCTCAACGTTGGCTATCTGACGCTGTTGACATTCGATTGGCTGAACCAGCCCCAGAATCCTGGGCGGCTGAAGCCGCACGTTAGGCGTCAAGAATCCAGCCTGGGCCAAGCATGGGTGAACTAGCCATCGCGGATCGCGTTGAAGTTCTGGTTCTCGTGGACAATGCGACGGACAGCCTTTCGAACGNNCCCGAGTTTGTCGAGAACGAATTTCGACGATTCTGGAGGAGAGGTGGTCGGATCCTGTCTGGCCAATGTCTGTGCTGCGCCGCACACGGCTTATCCTGNGCCATCACTGCGTGGCGTGGCGACAACGCTAAGACGCTCTTGTTTGACACCGGGCCCGACGCCACGGTATTCGAGCGAAACGTTGAACGCCTAGGATTCGATATTGGCGCTGTGGGCGGAATCGTTCTCTCGCATGGCCACTGGGATCACGGCGGCGCCATGCTCCGCGCACTGGAGATGATCCAGATGAACAATGGCGGTCGCGAGGTCCCTACGTACATGCACCCGGGGATGTACAGGACCCGCGCCGTGCGGACGCCCGACGGGTCGATGCATATGTTTGACGATGTTACGAGTGCGGCCGCGCTCGAAAAGCAAGGGGCACGCGTGTTCCACGCGACTGAAGCGCAGCTTATCCTGGAGGACCTCTTCTTCGTCAGCGGCGAGATACCGCGAGTCACAAAGTTCGAGACAGGATTGCCGAACCACTATCGGCGCACCGAGGATGGTTCGGGTTGGGAGCCCGATCCCTTGATCGCTGATGAGCGCTTCGTCGCCGTGCGATTGAAGGACAAGGGTGTCTTTGTGTTCACTGCGTGTTCTCATGCTGGTGTCGTGAATGTGTTGACTCATGCCCGGGATTCCTCCCCGGGTCAAATGCTTCACGGCGTAATGGGAGGTTTTCATCTGTCGGGAAGCACGGAGAAGATCATTCCCGAGACGGTCGACGCTATGCGCACATTCAACCTGAAGATCATCGCGGCAGGACATTGCACGGGTTGGCGCGCGATAGGTGCGCTTACATCTGCCTTCGGCCACGCGGTCGTGCCCTCCGCTGTGGGAAAGACATTCCGGCTGTAGCCAGACACGTCCGCTCTTCAATGGGCAGGCGTTCGAGCGGACCCGCCGGTTCGCGGCTTGTTCTTCGGAGCGGTACTAACCCGGGAGTAACGCTCCTTTAGCGCTTTCGTTTGCGCGCAATGCTGATACCGGCTGCTGCTGCCACGGCTGCCACGCCGACAACAGCGGCCGCGACCTTGGCCCGTTTACGCTTCCGTGCGCGTCCGGTGACCTTGTCGGTTACTTTGCTGGCCAATGCTGCGGCCTGGCCTCGCACTCGAGCGACCTTCTTTCTGGCCTGCCTGACGGCCTGCTTCTTGGCGAGCTGCGTTGCCAGCTGTTCGCCTTTCCGTTTTGCCCGTGAGATCGCTACCTTCGCACGCCCGACTGCCTGTGCAGCTGTCTCCTTGACCTTCGCCATCTGCCGTTGTCCTCCTTCAGCAATTATGAGCTTCGACTCCGAGTTCGCATCAGGCTCAGCGCCGACTCACGGACGCTGACGCCTCTGGTAAGTGGTACGTGCGCCCGTCGTCCTCGACGATATAAATCGCGCGGTCGATTTTGGGCTCCCACACCACGGGTCCCCTCGTCCGATCATCTATACACCTTTGTGGAAATCGTCGCTTCACAGATGCCGATTTGAGCGGAGTCAGTGGGCCGTCGCTTTGCCCGCCGGTCGGCAACCGTAGCGTGATGAACATTCTTCCTCGTGCGTTCGTTTTTCAAGCGGAAGGGGGAGCTTAAGTCACTGGTACAACTTCGCTAAATCCTCCTTGAAGTCAATGAAATGAGCTCGCTTATGCCTTTGCTTCGTGAGTCACGAGTCTTGCAGCGCCCTCGAAAGCCGGAGGTCAGCAAATGACGATAGGCAAAGTATTGCTTCTGGTCGCTGGTTTCATCGGCGCTGTGGCGCTGGGCATCGCGATGGGTCCGTCACTCACTCATCGTGACGCGGTGGTCGCGCCTGCTGCGGAGGTCCCGCAATCAGCGGCTGCGCCAGCCAGTGCACCGCGTGCTGCGGCTCAGCCCGCCAGGACCACGAAGACCGCGGCACGGCCTGTAGCGATTCCAGCGTCGACAGCAGCGTTACAGACGCGACTGAAGTCCGTCCTCAATAGCGGCACGAACATGACGATGGCCGCGGAGGGATTCCGAGATGCCGAGCAGTTCGCCATGGTGGCGCACGCGGCTCGGAATACGCAGGTGCCCTTCGTGCTCCTGAAGCACCGCGTACTCAATGAAGGTCAAACGCTGTCGGACGCCATCCGCGCGTCGAAGCCTGACGTGGACGGAACGAGTGAGACGAATCGCGCGCGCACCCAGGCGAGGTCGGACATCGCGGCCATTTCCAGCTAGCAGCTTCCTCGGCGTCGATCCGGGAACGTTCGCTCTCGGACCGACCAGCTCGCCTCTAACGCCCGCACGTGACGTGAATCGGCCAACAACCCTGATCCGCCCCGATAAACGCCGATCTGATTCCCGATCCTCACCGAACGCATTGGTCAGCACTTGGCGACTTCTCGTTACCGATCAGGTGGATCGAGCGGATAGCAGAGTAGACGTCAAGGCACAATCTTCGTGAGGGTCGTCACCATGAGAAGAATGCCGCCCCTGACAGGTTCAGCGATCGTGGTCATCATGTTGGTGGTGAGCCCCACGGACGCGTTCGCCCAAACTCCCACCCCAGAGCAACGGGCGGAAGTCTGGAACCGCAGCCCCGACTGCATCGCCTTACCTCTGCGCGACGCGCCGTTTTCAGCGGAGGCCGTGACGGTGTGGCACCCGTCAGCGAACAGCGGGAGAACCGAGCTGCGAGTCATCGCTCGCTATTACCGCGACCGCGCCGGGCGCGTGCGCGTGGACTTCGTAGGAGGGAACACTCCGCAGCGAGTCTTCATCACAGGCGACGCCGACAGCCATGTGACATATCTCCTGGGACACGGTCGCACGAACGACTACCAAGGGGACGCGCAGCCTGTTCGCGATGATGGTTGGGGGCGGCTGCTTCGAGGGCCATCTCGATCTGCCCCTATCGATGAATCGCTTCGTAACTTTCGGAGGAGAACGGCTCGACGAGGAGTCCCTTGGCGAACGGTCAATGGGGGGTGTGCAGGTTACGGGTACGCGCTTCAACACGATGTTGCCAGCCAGCGTCCCGACGCGCTTCAGATCTCCGTTGCGACCATGGCGCCGCAGCGCGCGCCTCATTTGAAGCGGTTAGCCCGCCATCTCAAAACAGAACGATCGATGCTGGTACACTCCGCAAGGTTCGATGACGCCGGAACTCGAATGGGATGCCCAGAAGGCGGCAGAGAACCTCAAGAGTCACGGCGTCGCATGCACCCGCCGGCGCTCGTGGAATTGCGAAGCGCCGCGGGTGATGCGCTCACGTTAGATCGTTCGCACCGACGTGCGACGCTATCGTATCGACATCAATCGCGGTTCAGTGCATGCCGGACCCGGCGGCGAACTGCTTCACCAGCTCGCCGATGACGTTCTTCGCGTCACCGAACAGCATCCACGTGCGATCAGAGAAATAGAGCTGGTTGTCGATGCCGGCAAACCCGGGGTTCTTGCTTCGCTTGATGGCGAACACACTCCGCGCCTTGTCGGCATCGATGATCGGCATGCCGTAAATAGGGCTCGTCTTGTCCGTGCGCGCCGCAGGGTTGACGACGTCGTTGGCACCGACGACGAGCGCCACGTCCACCTGCGGCATGTCCGGATTGATTTCATCCATCTCCACGAGATCCGTGTACGGGATGTCCGCTTCGGCCAGCAGGACGTTCATGTGTCCGGGCATGCGGCCCGCGACCGGGTGGATGGCGAACTTCACGGTGACGCCGCGCTTCTTGAGCTGATCGTAGAGCTCACGGACCTTGTGCTGGGCCTGGGCGACCGCCATGCCATAGCCCGGGATGATTACCACGAGGTTGGCCTGTTCGAGCACCTGCGCAGCGCCTTCTGGGGTTTCCGCCTTGTAGATCTGTTCTTCACCGGTGCGCTTGCTTTGCTTCACCTGGCCGAAGGCTCCGAACAGGACGTTCGTGAACGAGCGGTTCATCGCCTTGCACATGATGATGGCGAGAATGAGACCGCTCGAGCCGTCCAGCGCGCCGGCCGTGATCAGCAGCTTGTTGTCCAAGACGAAGCCCATGGCGACCGCCGAAAGGCCGGCGTACGAGTTGAGGATCGCGATGACCGTCGGCATGTCCGCTCCACCGATCGGGATGATGAGCAGGACCCCGAAGAGCAGCGACAGCACGATCACGCCCGCGAATGCCACGGGTGCCCAGGAGGCCGCCGGATTGAGTGTGATCGCGATCGCGAGCGCCACGCCGCTGCCAAGCAGGAGGAAATTACTCAGGTTCTGGAACGGGTACGTCACAGGCCGCTGCGGNACCCACTTGATTTCCTGGAGCTTTCCGGCCGCCATGAGACTGCCGGTCAGNGTGAGATACCCAAGCANGACCTCGGCGATGAGCGCAACCATCCGGAACGGACTCAGCGCCGCAGCCCCTTCACCTAAGCGCAGGTAGAACTCCGCGGTTCCGACCAGGCCCGCCGCTGCACCGCCGAACGCGTGAGAGAGCGCAGTCCGCTGTGGCACCGCCGTGAGCGGAACCCTCGACAGGGGAACGCCGACGATGAATCCCGCGACGATCGCCAGGATGATCCACACATGATGGATGACGGATGGCTCGGCCCAGGTGACGATGACCGCCATAGCGGTGCCGGCGACGCCCGCGTAGACACCCCTGCGGGCGGTCGCGGGTGTGTTCATCCAGTGCAGCGCGAAGATGAACATGGCCGACGCGACGAGGTACCCAAACTGGCTGATGCCATACATCATGCCCGCTTCCCCTCGCCAGGCTTGTCGGTCTTGAACATCTTCAGCATCCGATCGGTGATCAGGAATCCGCTGACGATGTTGGTCATCGAGGCAAAGAGCGCAATCGCACCCAGGACGCGGATCCGGAGCGGGTAATCGCCGCCGGTGACGAGGATCGATCCGACCACCGCGATCGCCGAGATCGCGTTGGTAAGCGACATCAGCGGGGTGTGCAGCAACCTGGACACCCTCCGGATCACGCCCAACCCGATGAAGGACGCCAGCACAAAGACGTACAGCGTCGGCCAGAAATCCACGTCAATGTCTCCTTCTCACGCGCCCGCCTTCTGTATGGCATCCCGGGTTCGCGCGTGCTTCACGTCCCCTTCGTGCGTGATGAGCGCGCCCTGCTGGATGTCGTCGTTGAGGTCGAGCTGGAATGCCTTGTCTTTCGTGAAGGCCTGGATGAACGCCGTCAGGTTCCGCGAGAAGAGCAGGCTCGCGTGGAACGGCATCGTCGCGGGAACGTTGAGCGGCGCGAGAATCGTCACGCCGCCGGTGTGGACGACCTCGCCCGGCTTCGACAGCTCGCAGTTGCCGCCGCCATCGGCCGCCAGATCGACGATCACCGATCCCGGCTTCATCGTCTTCACCGTGTCGGCGGTCAGGAGCCGCGGCGCGAACACGCCGCCGATGAGCGCCGTGGTTATCACGACGTCCGACTGCGCGCACTCCTCGACCAGGAGCTGGCTCTGGCGCCGCCGGTCCTCGTCCGAGAGCTCCTTCGCGTAACCGCCGCCGGCGGCCGCGCTGTCCTTGAGATCGATGCCAATATACTTGGCGCCGACGCTTTCGATCTGCTCTTTCACTTCCGGGCGAACGTCAGTCGCCACGACGTTGGCCCCGAGCCGCTTGGCCGTGGCGATCGCCTGAAGGCCGGCCACTCCCGCGCCAATCACAAAGACCTTCGCAGGGCGCACCATGCCGGCGGCCGTCATGAGCATCGGGAAGTACCGATTGAGCTCCACTGCGGCGAGCAGAACGCCCTTGTAACCACTGATGTTGGCCATCGAGGAGAGGGTGTCCATGGCCTGGGCCCGGGTAGTCCGCGGGATCGCGTCGGTCGCGAAGGCGGTGATCTTTCGCGCCGCGAGCACACGTACGGCGTCGAGGTTACGGAGCGGCATGAGCGAGCCGAGATAGATTGCGCCGGGGTGCATCCAGCCAACCTCGTCCCGTCCGGATTGGCCGGTGGCTGGCGCCGTGACCTTGAGCACGAGATCGGCGGAGCCGAGAAGGGCCGCTGGATCGGACTGCGACTCCACGCTGACCTCGCGGTAGGCGGCGTCAGGAAAGCCCGCGGCTTCGCCGGCGCCTGTCTCGATCGCAATCTCGTAGCCCGCTTGGATCAGTTTCTTGCACGATTCCGGCACGAGGGCAACGCGCCGTTCGCCTTGGGCAGTTTCCCGGGGCACCACGATGCGCATCGAGTCTCTCTCACAAAGTCAGTACGCTGTCGAGCTCTCACGATTCTAGAGCATCGAGTAACCTTGCGGTGCAGGTCCGCCTGAAGACGTGGTCGAAACGCATCGGCATCAAATTTCCACGCAGGGCCAGGGCGACGCGCACGACGTCACGCGCGCGGTGGCACGGGCGGTTTCGGAATCGGGAATCAGATCGGGCGTCGTCACTGTGTTCGTCGTCGGATCGACAGCGGGGATGACGACGATTGAGTTCGAATCAGGAGCGCTTCACGATCTCAACGACGTATTCGAGGCGCTCGCGCCCCGAAATGGTGAGTATCAGCATCATCTGCGATGGGGTGACGACAACGGCTCGAGCCACGTCCGCGCCGCCATGGTCGGACCGTCTGTCAGCATTCCATTCACGAACGGCGAGCTGCTGCTCGGTCAATGGCAGCAGATTACCCTGTTGGAGTTCGACACGCGGCCGCGCCGCCGTGAACTCGTAATTCAGATAATCGGCGAGTAGTCCGAGCGCGGCGCTACTGGCGCGTCGTCCGGCGCCAGAGCCATCCGTCGGCCGGGCGGCGAATTTCCCTCAGCAACGTGATCTTGCGTGACGACGGGTCACGT
>Ga0065705_10104734_pt1 | contig 11610 bp, 9 predicted proteins | sample SwibulcommuniRL2_FD_59092 | JGI IMG/M metagenome (GOLD analysis project Ga0065705, IMG submission 59092) | Bulk soil microbial communities from switchgrass field near Rose Lake, East Lansing, Michigan, USA - RL2 Bulk Soil v2 (version 2) | ecosystem: Environmental > Terrestrial > Soil >... | reverse complement strand
GTCCCTGGCGCAAGCGCGGCATTGGCTTGGCGCTGTTACGTCATTCCTTCAATGAATTCTACCGGCGCGGCAAACGCAAAGTTGGACTGGGTGTAGATGCCCAAAACCTGACCGGTGCGCTCCGCCTCTATGAAAATGCTGGTATGCACATCCAACAGGTGTTTGATCAGTACGAAAAGGAACTGCGTGCGGGTACTGAAATCAGTGTAGAATCTCTTTCGTAATAGAGAGACTTAACAGACCTTGCGAGGGCAACATCCTTCGGGCTACGCCCTTAGGACTCAGGACAGGTCTTCGCAAGGTTCAGACCAAATTGATTGTAAAGAGGAGACCCCATGAACATCCGTTGTTCTTTCTGTCAAACACCCTATACCCTCAGTCGCGTAGCCATGCTCGATGCCTTGCAGGAAGTGGATTCCAAGAACCTAACCCACTACGACGCGCATTGCCCGCGCTGCAGACGCGCCACACAGATTCCTCGTCAGCGTCTGGAGATGGCAATGCCTAACTGGCGTGATGAACTAAAGCAATTTGAAGCCGAAATGAAGGAACACCCTCAACAGGAAGCGCCTCTTCCCGCACCTGAGTCTACCCCTGTTGCGGAAGCTGCTTCAGCACCTGAGTCCTCTCCGGTTAAGAAAGCCCCATCAAAACCGAAGCCTGCTCCTGTCCCTGCTGAAGAGTCGAAACCAAAGGCCGCTACACGGCAGACCATGCCTTCTACTGATGCAAAGAAAAGCAATGCGACATCATCCCCGAAGGGGAAAAAGTCTTCTAGCAAAGGAACCTCGAAGAAAAGCAAATGAGCATCAAAGCTGTCTTCTTCGATCTCGGCGGAGTGATCGTCCGCACGGAGTTTCAGGCGCCGCGCCAACAACTGGCTGAGAAGCTCGGTATGGAATATGATGATCTGAACAGAATTGTCTTCAACAGTGATTCGCACCATAAAGCCTCCATCGGTGAAATCAGTTCAGAGGATCATTGGGCTTCGATCATAAAAAGATTGAAACGACCTACCTCGGAATTGGTCGCCATCCGCGATGAATTCTTTGCCGGCGATATCGTTGACCGTGCTTTGGTTGAGTACATCCGGTCTCTGCGCGGAAAATATAAAACAGGACTCATCTCGAACGCCTGGGGTGATTTGCGCGATTTCATCGTCAGGGAAAAGTTTGACGATGCCTTCGACAAGATGATCATCTCGGCGGAGGTGGGCGCGGTCAAACCTGAAGCCAAAATTTTCCAAATTGCTCTGGAGCAGTTTGGCGTGAAACCGAACGAAGCTGTCTTTGTCGACGACTTCTTGATCAACATCGAAGGTTGTGAAAAAGTTGGTATGCAGGGAGTCCATTTCAAAGATCCCGAATCCGCTTTGAAGCAATTGAAAAAACTGTTATCCATGGCGCCTGGGGCGCCACTTCGCTAGTAACGGCGAACCCATGCGGGCACGACCGGCCCAATGCTAGGGAATCGCCCGACAGGACAAAACATCCACAGGATTGCTACGCTTATGTTCACTCAGGGAGCAACAATTTTACGCGAGTTAGGCGATGGTCTGATCTTACGCCGTTCCACGCCTGAAGATGCAGTTGCATTGGCGGAATTCAACCGCGCCATCCACACCGATAATGACCCGGATGGACAATGCATCGCGGCCTGGACGCGTGACCTGTTGACGTTGCCTCATCCTACATTTCACCCAGACGATTTCACCATTATCGAAGAAACCTCGACCAAGCGGATCATTTCCACGATGAATCTGATCTCGCAAACCTGGTCGTACGAAGGGATTCAGTTTGGTGTTGGTCGGCCTGAACTGGTTGGGACCCTGGCGGAATTTCGCAACCGTGGCCTCGTCCGAACACAGTTCGAAACAGCTCACCAATGGAGCGCCGAACGCGGCGAAATGGTACAAGCCATTACCGGGATCCCCTTCTACTACCGCCAGTTCGGTTATGAGATGGCTGTGGATTTGGATGGGCGTCGCTTCGGTGGGCAAGCGCAACTACCAAAATTGAAGGAAGGCGAAACAGAACCTTACATCGTTCGAACCGCTCAGGAAAGCGACCTGCCTTTCATCGAAAAGCTCTATGAACAAACAAAAGCGCGCTCTATGATTGCGTGTGAGCGTACACCCGAACTCTTTCGCTATGAGTTAATAGGGCGCAGTGAGAGCAATAATTGCTGGATCAATTGCATGATTGAAGACAAAGCCGGTGAATCGATAGGTTTTTTTAGACATTCTGGCTATAACCAGTACGGCACCTTGGCTGCGTCACGGTATGAGCTCAAACGCGGCGTCTCCTGGCTGGAAGCCACGCCGAGTGTCGCGCGCTACATTTGGGCGAAGGGACAGGAATATGCAAAGCGCGATGGCAATGAATTTCACTCGTTTGGTTTTGTGCTGGGCGCTGCGCATCCGGCTTATGAGGCCCTGGGAAATCGTCTACCCACTGTCCGTGACCCATACGCCTGGTATTTGCGAGTGCCTGACCTGCATGGTTTCCTGAATCACATCAAGCCTGTGCTGGAAAAGCGATTGACAAATTCCATCGCAGCCGGGCATTCGTGCAAGATTCGCATCAGTTTCTACCGTACGGGCTTGGAGATTGTGATGGAGCATGGAATGATCACAACCATTGAGCCATGGAAACCCTCGCCGAGCGAAGAAGGAAATGCCGGGTTTCCAGATCTTACTTTCTTACAACTGCTTTTCGGCTATCGAAGTTTCTATGAATTGGAATATACCTTTGCAGATTGCTGGTGCGCGTCAGAAGATGTGCGTGTTCTGCTCAATATCCTGTTCCCGAAAAAGTTATCGAATGTTTACCCGATTGCTTGAGTAGGGATGGGCGCTTGCCCATCTCCACTACAAAGGTAAATATGTTTCGCAAATTAACGCTTGTCTCACCGCTGGTCCCAAGCGTGTGGAACATGCGTAAGTAAACTTTTTAAATAAGTTTGTCCCCGAGTGGAACAGATGGGACTGCCGCTTTGCGGCGTGTGCGATAGGTTGAAATCTAATTGTCAAGGTAAGTAAATTATGCGGCACTCTGTAGATGCTTATAAACTGTATCTGGGTCTTCAGTTCTTTACCGGCCTGTTTTTCAGTATGATGTTCGTTGTCACATCGTTTTACGAAGCGACAGTGGCTGGACTTTCAGGTATGCAATTGGTGTTGGTCGGTACAACACTCGAAGTGGTTATTCTCCTGTTCGAAGTTCCAACGGGCGTCGTGGCAGATGTATACTCGCGCAGGTTGTCTATCATCATCGGGTTTTTTCTGATGGGCTTTGGTTTTCTGGTGGAAGGATTGTTTCCCACTTTTGGGATGATTCTACTCACACAAGTCCTTTGGGGAATCGGCTATACCTTCACCAGCGGTGCAACGCAAGCCTGGCTCTCGGATGAGATTGGCGAAGAGAACGCCAACCGGGCTTTTCTGCGCGCGAACCAATTCGAACTGGCAGGAGCTTTCATGGGCATGCTGATCGCCATTCCGCTCGGCAATATTGCCGTGAATATGCCCCTCTTGGTGGGTGGCGCGTCTGTCGTTGGGATCGCCGTTGTGTTGATGTTATTCATGCCTGAACATGGATTCAAACCAACTCGGCTCGAAGATCGCAACAATTTCCAGCACATGGGCGATATTTTCAAAAAGGGAATTTCAGCCGTTCGTTCGCGACCTGTGCTGTTATCCATTTTGGGGATTGGTTTCATCTACGGGCTGTATTCTGAAGGCTGGGATCGCCTATGGGTGAAATACCTGGTTGATCATTTCACCTTGCCCGGCATCTTGGGGATGAATGCGGTAGCTTTTTTTGGCTTCCTACGGGCCGGAGGAATGCTGTCATCCATTTTGGTAGCGCGCCAGGTTGAAAAGCGACTCGATGCAAATCACGCGCCCTCCATTGCGCGGGCGATGCTGTGGATCACTGTCTTGCTCTCTGCCGCGATCTTCACCTTCGCGTTTTCGCCTGCGCTTGGCATCAGTATCCTTGCCGTAATCATGGTGAGCGTCACGCGTAATGTAATGGAGCCACTTTATAACGCATGGGTTAACCAACGTTTAGATTCGGACACGCGCGCAACGGTGATTTCTATGTCTGGGCAGGTGGATGCGATCGGTCAGATCACCAGTGGGCCCGTCGCCGCGTTGATCAGCCTCTGGTCCATTCGTGCGGCGATTACGGTTGCGAGTCTCTTGCTGGCTCCTGCATTACCTTTGATCGTACGTGCCAATCGCCTGCACGCGGGGAACATAGCAACTCCTCCTTTAGCCGAGGTACAACCTGTCGATTGAAGAGTGATGGACATCGCTTTATCTACGTGTCAGTCACTTTCTTGTGCTATATCATTCTCCCATGTTTCAAAATATTAATGATCATTATATTCAACCCATGCGCACGTTCAATCGCGATGCGCGGCTATTTCTATGGATGACCATCATCAATGGCATCATCTTTAGCGGCTGGCAACTGTTTTTCAATATCTATATGCTCCAAAGTGGCTTCACACGTGACTTCCTGGGCATTATTAACTCATTGCCCGCCCTGACAGGTTTATTGTTCGGCATTCCTGCTGGTCGGCTGTCAGATCGCATCGGTCGCAAGCCAGCACTTTTCATCGGTATTCTGCTATCAGGCCTCGCGTACTTAGGTCAAGTGATATTCAAACAGCCCCTGCTCATTGCCGTGATGTCTGCGCTGGCAGGCATTTTTTTCATGATCATTATCGTAAGCGGCGCTCCGCTCATGATGAAACTTTCCGATGCAGGCAATCGCACGCTTCTGTTCAGCCTCAATTATGGAGTGCAAACCATTGCGGGCGCGGTAGGCAGCATCTTTGCAGGACAATTACCCGCGTTCTTCGGGACGTTACTACGCGTTGGCTCGACAAGTGCGACTGCCTATCAAGCTGTGCTCATCACGACCGTCTTGTTTGGGACGACCGCGCTGATCCCCTTATGGATGATGCGCGAACCGAAAACATTCCAGACAAAGCCAGGGCCTGATTCCCAGTCAACGGGCATAAGGTCCGGCCTGACGCGCCTGACAGTTAAACTGGCGACGCCGAATTTTCTGATTGGCATAGGTGCCGCGATTCTCATCCCATATATGAATGTCTTCTTTAAAGATAGGTTTGCAATTTCCGATTCGCTACTGGGGCTATTATTTAGCCTGTCATCTTTGTTTATTGGGATTGGCACCTTAGTTGGACCCCGCCTCACTACACGACTTGGCGGAAAAATCCGTACTGTAGCATTCACACAACTCAGTAGCGTAATCTTTATGCTGATGATTGGATTCGTGCCATCTCTTTGGGTTGCAGGCTTCGCCTTCCTGATGCGTGCCGCGTTGATGAATATGGCCGCGCCTCTCTACTCCGCGTTTTGCATGGAGCAAACACCTGAACATCAACAGGGATTGGTGAGCAGCATACTCAACATTGCCTGGCAGATCGGCTGGTCGGTGGGACCTTATATCTCTGGTGTGGTACAGCAACAATATGGCTTCACACCATTATTTATTACCACTACATTGTTATACTTACTATCCATTGGCGTCATGTGGAAATTATTCCGCAATGCGGAACAGCTATCCTTGGAAGTCGCGATCGCATAACCTTGGAATCAAGAGCTGGCCTTTCTGGGATTCGGATGCTATCGGGTAAGTGATGGCAGACCGATCCTCACTGTGATCGCTACTGTAAGAGATCAGGTTTGCAAGGATCTGATCTCTTTTTATTTATCATTCTCATTTGTCATTCATGTAAATATATATTCAAATTAATTTTGGTTAAAAAAGGTTAGCCCTATCTTAATGGATGGGCGGGTAATCCATCATTAACTAGGTACATTCCCCATTGAGTTCAATCCATGTCACCTGTATAGTAGCAAAACCTTATTCGTTGAAAGGAGTAAGTAAGAATGAAACATAAAACTTTACTGGGAGCTATATGTGCATTAGCTCTTGTACTAGCGGCCTGTGCACCTGCCGCAACCCCGACTCAAGCTCCGGCGACTCTGGAACCAACAACAGCGGTCACTGAGCCTCCGGCCACTGAATCACCGGTGGCGACTGAACCTCCGGCAGCCACAGAGGCACCTGCTGCGACAGATACCGCGTCGGCTGATACAACAGCGACGGTGGGTGTCCCCGTGACAGGTGAAGCGACCGTCAATGTCGCTGATGTTGGAACGTACGGTTCTGCTCTTGTGAACGGTGACGGAATGCCGCTCTATGTCTTTTCGCTGGACACGGGCGGTACGAGTGCCTGTGCGGATGATTGTGCTGCTGAATGGCCGCCTTTGGCTGGCCAGGGTGCTCCAGTCGCTGGTGAGGGTGTAGATGCAACCCTGCTAGGCACGATCACACGTGACGATGGTACCATGCAGGTTACATACAATGGCCACCCACTTTATACCTTTGTAGATGATACGACAGCTGGCGATGCTGCTGGTCAGGCCATGGAAGATTTTGGTGGTACGTGGAACTTGGTATCGCCTGAGGGTGAACCTATTCAATAATAAGCATGGAATCTTTATCGAAGTAAAAAAGCTTGGGCGAGGTGGAAACCTCGCCCAAGTGATTTAATAAAAAGCTGAATCTTTTTCTTTATACATTGTTTTGTGGCGAATAAGAAATCAAAGCATGGGCACGATAAATACGCCAAACAAAGCAGATACCACCATCACAATCCCCCCAAAGAATAGTGAATCATCCACGTTGTATTCGTACGTTTGAAGTGCTCCATATCCCTCTTTTTTAAACTTTTTATACGCGCCACTTTTAAGCGCGCCAGTCCCCAAACGAAACCAACATTGGCTCCGAATGCCAGCATGGGGATGCTCATGACGAATTGTGTGGGAAGGTCAGGATGGGGGAGGAGAAGTACGATCCAGCCGATGGCTAAAGCAATCATCGTGATGGGTAAAAAGATTGAAAGAAGGATGGTTCTCGCCTGCCACTCCGGTTTTCCCAATTTTTTCCAGTTAAGTCCCAGCAAGATTCCTGCTCCAATCACGATCAGGAATACAAAATAGGACATGAGACGATAGGGTTCGCCAGGTGCCGCTTGAGAAGATTTGGCTGCGATCATGGTGAATTGCCTCCTGGCTGTAGTGTCCTAAGAAAACGGATTGTTTCTAAATTATACGCTCCTGTTTTGGGATCCCATTTCACAATCATGATACAAACATTTACAGCATGATTTTCATTGCGTGAGGCTGCTATGCTAGTTGATCACTCACCCACCAGTTCGTGATTATGAGACCAACAAAGATGCATTCCCTTGATAGAAATTGATATTGAATAATGCAGAGGATGGAAGTCAGTTTTCTGTTCTTGTCTTCTGTGATACAGGTATAATGGAAAAACTTGAATTTCTATTCAAAATAACCAGGTAAAACCATAACATCGATAAGAGAGATCTATGGCGCCCTTCTCATTACGAATTGGCATTGATATTGGTGGCACCTTCACGGATGCGATCGCAGTATCGTCAGAGGGAATTTCAACGGCGAAGGTACCCTCGCGGTCGGACCAGCCAGGAGCAGCAGTTCTTGATGCTCTTAGTGCACTCAAACTAGACCGGATTCCAGATAGATTATTCCACGGAACTACATTGGTTACCAACATGCTCCTGGAACGAAAAGGGGCGCTGACTGGGCTCATCACTAGCCAAGGGATGCGCGATGTTATTCTGATTGGGCGGCACGAGCGGCCTTTGAATTATGCAATACAGCAAGAGATCCCCCAACAGCATCACCCCCCGGTTCCTCGCCGCTGGCGGCTGGCAGTGCCGGAAAGGATTGGCGCTACGGGCGAAGTGGTCATTCCGTTGAACGAAGACGCTGTTCGACAGGCAGCTCGAGAGCTTGCCAAAGCTGGGGTGGAGGCGATTGCTATCGGTTTCCTTCACGCTTACCGTTACCCTGAACACGAACAGCAAGCCGAACGCTGGATCCATGAGGAGGCTCCTGAGATCTTCATATGTTCTTCGCATGAAGTATCACCCCGCTTCCGTGAATATGAGCGGCTTTTGACTACTGCTTGGAATGCGCGCGTAGCGCCGGGAGCGGCTCAGTATCTTTCCAGTTTGGCAAGCGATATCCAATCGCGTTGGCCAGGGCTACGTTTGACTTTGATGACCAGCAATGGTGGCCTGGAAGAAGTCAATCTGCAAGCCGAAGATACTAAAGGAGATCTAAAACGTACGCCTATCCGCTTGGGCCTTTCAGGGCCAGCCGCGGCCGGGAACGCGGTAACTAAGGTCGCCAGTGAATTGGGTTTGCGGCACTGCGTTGGCCTGGATGTTGGTGGAACCAGCTCAGATATTGTGGTTATTCGGGATGGTCGCCTGGGCGAGGCGCCATGGGAAGAGCGCCGAATCGCTGGCTACCCCTTGCAGATTCCGATGTTGGATCTGCATACCATCGGTGCAGGTGGCGGCTCTCTCGTATTTCGTGATGAATATGGTGCCCTAAACATTGGCCCGCAATCAGCTGGAGCAAATCCTGGTCCAGCTTGCTATGCCCGTGGTGGGATACAGCCAACAGTGACTGATGCAGCTGCGGTTGTGGGGCGCTTGCCTAAAGATATCTTATTGGGTGGGATGATGCCCATTCAAGTTGAGTTGGCATACAAGGCATTTGCCGATACGTTTTCGACAGATGAGCGTGGCAGCATCCGTGCTGCGTTAGATGTGCTTGCCCTCGCTGAAGCAAATATCGCTTTTGGCATCCGTGAGCGCACTGTCGCGCGGGGGCTTGATCCGGCTGGACTAGCGCTAGTGGCTGCTGGAGGAGCCGGTCCCCTGTTGGCTTGCGGAATCGCTGAAACGCTCCAGCTTGCGGAAGTGATCGTGCCCCCATTGCCAGGTCTGTTGGCAGCCTGGGGTCTTCTGGTAGCTCCCGACCGGCGCGAAAACACGTTAACCATCTTGAGGCCACTTAAGGAAGTTTCTCCTCAAGATTCAGCAATTTATTATGCAAGAGCGTATCAGGGTCTTTCCGCGGTTCCTCCGGAAGGAGCGCAGATCTTGTACACGGCTGCGCTACGTTATCTGGGGCAGGGCTTCGAGGTGGAGATCCAGGTCAATGTGCCATCAGATGTCTCTGCTTTGGAACAGGACTTCCACCGCGCCCATGAGCACGAGTATGGTTTTGCCATGCCAGGCGCGCCGGTTGAATGGGTGGAGCTGCGCGTGGCCTGGGAAATTCCAGCTCCCGATTGGGCTTTCTCGGAGGATACGAACATAACTGACGAAGCACCGCGTATAGTACAGCTCTGGGAATATCAGCTCGGAGAAGGGCTTGAGCAAGTTCCACGTGCTGTGCTGGCCAACGCGCTGGTTTTTGATCGATCACAACTACCTCTCGATGTCCGGATCCAAGGACCGGCCATTGTCTTAGAGGATGACGCCACTACCTACATCCCAACCGGTTGGATTGCGCGTACGACCCGGGGTGGGTATTTGAGGATTCGAAAAAATGACTGAACCTTTTTCGGAACACGAAGCTTCCCTTGAACTCAGCCTTGAAGACCAGGTGATCTATGGTTCTTTGAACACGTTAGCCAGAGAGGTAGGCCACCGCTTGAAACGTGCTGCCTACTCCTCCCTGATTCGTGAGTCCGACGATTATGGCGCGGCAATCGTTTCGAATCACTTTGAGTTGCTGGCGGAGGCAGAGACGACTCCTTTGCAGATGGGGCCACTGGCTGGTTACTGTCAAGGGCTAATGCGCGCGCTTGAAGAGGCTGGCGAGTCACTGAACCCGGGCGCAATCTACTTACACAATGATCCATATCATGGCGCCAGTCATAGCCCTGACATTGGAGCCATTGCTCCCCTGTTCATTGGCGATGAACTGTTCGGGTTTGTTGGCACCGCTGCTCACCATGTGGATATTGGAGCTGCAGTTCCAGGAACCTGCATCATCAAGGCGCATGATACCTACAGCGAAGGGCTTCGCCTGCTGGCCTATCCGGTTGAACTGGATGGGAGACCGGTCCCGGTTGCCTGGCGGTTGATCGAGAATAATGTAAGAATGCCCGGTCTGGTAGTTGGTGACCTGCGTGCCCAGGTAGCTGCCTGCCGTTGGGGTCAGCAAGGTTTTCAAGCGCTGGTAAACCGTTATGGGATCGAAAAACTGAAGCGTTCGACTGGACGTTTGCTAAATGTAGCCGAGCTGCGGATGAGAGACGTGATCCGCTCGCTGCCGGATGGCAGTTATAGCGCGAAGGGCTATCTGGACGGCTATGAAGACACCGGAGAAGTGGACATCCCGATCTGCGTGAACCTTCAGATCAAAGGGGATGAAATCAAGGTCGATTTGACGGGCAGTGCGCCCCAATTGAACCATGCTCCAATTAATATGCCCTTTTATGGCACTACGGATATGGCCGTACTATTGACCTTGCGCATGTTGCTGCTCCCGGAGACTCAGTATCCTAACTTGCCTCATAATGCTGGCCTATTTCGCCCGGTCTCGATCCTCGCGCCATCCGGCACAATCGTAAATCCCACCTTCCCAGCACCGACAATTGGTCGCTTCTGCGGTGGGCAGATGGTTTCCAATTTGATCGTGCGCGCTCTACAGGATATCTTACCGGATCAAGTATGCGCAGGCTGTTCAACCACCAAGGCCGTAACCTTCTCCAGCGTGACCGATGAAGGGGAATCCTGGATTTACATGGATGTCACAGAGGGGGCGTATGGCGGCATGCAGGGCATGGATGGCCTCGATGCGGTGGATGTTCTCTATGCCAACACAAAGAACAATCCAATCGAAGATATCGAAGCTCACTACCCACTGCGAGTTGAGCTTTATGAGTTACGGGAGAACGCAGCCGGCGATGGGCAATGGCGCGGTGGGTTTGGCCCATTGCGTGACACCCGCATGCTTGTAGATGGTTTTATCTCCGTGGAAGGTGATGGGTTCAGGCACGCCCCCTGGGGGTTGAAAGGCGGAAAAGATGGCGGAAAAGGCGGTGTGATGATCTTTAAGGATGGAGATAAGGATGGCAAACTGCTTTCTTCTAAGATCGACAACATGCCGGTCAAGGCCGGTACGATTATCCGTGATCTCTGTCCATGCGGTGGTGGGTTTGGATCACCGGCGTTACGCTCTCAGGAGTTACGCGAGCGAGACCGCGCTGATGGTTTGGTATCAGATTAGGTGAAACTATGCCAAAAGCACTCGTAATCAATCCTAATACATCCGATGCTATGACAGCTGAAATTGAGGCTACTGCTCAACGAGTATTTCAGCCACCGTGGAGCTGCATCGTTTCATCCACTCCGGCCGGTCCGGAATCGCTCGAGTCCTGGAGCGACTATCACCTCGCAAGCGTTACTATCCTGCCCATTTTGGACAAACATCCGGATGTGGATGGAATCGTTCTGGCATGTTTTGGAGACCCGGGTCTTTACCTGCTCAAAGAGAGTTGTACTGTCCCCGTAATCGGAATTGCGGAAGCATCTATGTCACTGGCGATGCTTTTAGGGGCCCGATTCGGTATTCTGGCCGGTATGCGTCGTGCTGTTGAGTTGATGGATAGTATGGTAAGGACCTATAGCCTTGACACTCGCTATGCGGGTACTATT
>Ga0065705_10002105_pt1 | contig 11615 bp, 12 predicted proteins | sample SwibulcommuniRL2_FD_59092 | JGI IMG/M metagenome (GOLD analysis project Ga0065705, IMG submission 59092) | Bulk soil microbial communities from switchgrass field near Rose Lake, East Lansing, Michigan, USA - RL2 Bulk Soil v2 (version 2) | ecosystem: Environmental > Terrestrial > Soil >... | reverse complement strand
AGGCCTCGCTCGACTAGCCAGTCGATCGCCCGCCGTTTGGCATCGGCCACCGTCAATCCATTGAGGAAACCCGAATTGATTTTGATGCCGTCACCGGTGTACGCCCCGTCGGTCCAGTTCACCGGCCGGCTGACCGTCTCGATAATGTCGAGCCCGTGCGTGTTCGCGAAATCCCAGTCCCGCTGGTCCTCTCCGGGCACAGCCATGATAGCTCCGGTACCGTAAATCATGAGCACATAGTCAGCGATAAACAGCGGTATCTCCCTTCCGTTGAAGGGATTAATCACGTGTGCAGAGAGTCTGAGGCCGCGCTTGGGCCGATCTTCGGCCACGCGTTCCTGCTCAGACTGCTTGAGCACTTCGGCGCGGAAGCGTTTCACCTCCGCCCGCTCATGAGGTTCGGTCACCAACTGGTCCACCAGCGGATGTTCGGGCGCCAGCACAGCGTAAGTCATGCCGAATCCAGTGTCGGGCCGTGTGGTAAACACCCGGATCTTCAGGTCCGGGTGACCAACTACCGGCAGGTCGAACTCCGCGCCCTCGCTACGGCCGATCCAGTTCTTCTGCATGACGATCACACGTTCGGGCCAGCCAGTAAGTCGATCGCACCAATCCAGTAATTCGTCTGCGTACGCGGTGATCTTGAAGAACCAGCCGTCGATGTCACGCTTGCTGACCTCGGACTCGCACCGCCAACAGCGACCGCCCTCAACCTGTTCGTTGGCCAGAACCGTCTGACACGAGGGGCACCAATTCACGCTGGAGCGCTTGCGGTATGCCAACCCACGCTCAAGCATGCGGATGAAAACCAGTTGTTCCCAACGATAATACTCAGGGTCGCAGGTGGCGATTTCACGGGTCCAGTCGTAAGAAATTCCCATCTTCTTCAGCTGGTCCCGCATATAGACGATATTTTCCGTCGTCCACTTGGCAGGGTGAATCCCACGTTCGATAGCAGCGTTCTCCGCAGGAAGCCCAAAGGCGTCCCACCCCATAGGGTGGAGCACGTTGTAGCCCCTCATCCTTCTAAAGCGAGCGATCACGTCGCCAATCGCATATACGCGCACATGGCCCATGTGGATGCGTCCGGAGGGATAGGGAAACATCTCGAGCACATAGTACTTGGGTTTCCCTGCTTGCTCTGAGGCTTGGAAGGTTTGGTTTTCCTCCCAAATCCGCTGCCACTTTTCTTCGATAGCCTTAGCCTGATAACGGTTTTCCATGTTTTAAATCTATTGTGATTTTACGTAGCCTGAGTGGGCCACCTGATCCAACACGCCATTGATAAAGGTTGGGGAGTCGTCCGTGCCAAAGCGTTTGCCGATCTCGATGGCTTCATCCAAACTAACGTTCAGTGGGATGTCCGGGCAAAAAACCAGCTCGTAAGTCGCCATGCGTAGAATCACCAGATCAACCTTTGCCATGCGCAATAGCTTCCAGTGTTCGGTGGACTGTTGAATGAGTCGATCGATTTCCACACGCTGACTCATTACTCCCGACACCAAACGACGGGCAAATTCCTTTGCCTCTGCGCTGCCTTCGAAATGACTAAGAAAAAGTTCCATGGCAGCAACCGAACCGTCACCGGTTATCTCGATCTGATATAAAGCTTGAAGGGCCAGTTCCCTGCCCTTTCGTCTGGTTCCCATGATATACAATGCCTTTGTCAAAAAGCTTCTTAGAAGCGACGGATCAACAATGCCGAGTGCCCACTTACTCGGAGAGCCGACGAATTACATTTATCATCTCAACGGCCGTCAGGGCCGCCTCATAACCCTTATTCGCATCCTTGGAACCGGAGCGTTCCATTGCTTGCTCGACATTATTGGTTGTCAAAACCCCGAAACCGATGGGAATTCGATATTTTGAGATGGCTTCCCCGATTCCTCGGGTTACCGCATCGGATACATATTCGAAGTGCGGCGTATCCCCCCGAATCACGGCGCCTAAGCAAACCAGGGCATCGTATTTTCCGCTGGCCGCCATCCGCTCCGCCAGCAAAGGTATTTCGAATGCGCCAGGAACGCGGATAACGGTAACATCGTTCTCTTCACCGCCATGGCTCTTCAGTCCCTCCAAAGCACCGTCCAGCAATTTTTCCGTTATGAAATTATTGAACCGGCTGACGATAATACCGATCTTGATCCCCCGTGCATCAAGCTTGCCTTCAATAATATTGGCCATGAGTCTGCGGCACCAAAGGGGGTCAGTGTTTGGCGGGCTTCGATTCAAGATTGGAAAAAATATGCCCGAGCTTACTCTGTTTCGTACGAAGATAGTGGATATTGGTGTCGCGAGGCGGAATCTCCAGAGGCACCCGTTCTTCCACTTTCAGTCCGTACCCTTCGAGGCCGAGGATTTTGCGCGGATTGTTGGTCAACAAGCGGATGCTTTGAACGCCGAGATCGCGGAGCATCTGGGCGCCGATGCCATAGTCCCGAAGATCTTCTTTAAAGCCTAGTTCGAGGTTAGCCTCAACCGTATCCAAACCTTTATCTTGCAAGGCATAGGCCTTGATCTTGTTGGTAAGACCGATGCCCCTGCCTTCCTGATGCATGTAAACCAACACGCCCTTACCTTGTTGGTCGATTAGCTTTAGAGACTGCCGTATCTGATCACCGCAATCGCAACGCTCGGAACCAAAAACATCGCCTGTAAGACACTCCGAATGCAGCCGCACCAGCACCCCCGTCGCATCTCCGATATCCCCCTTCACGAGGGCCATATGTTCAGAACCATCAACCTCGTTGCGATAGACAATGGCTTTGTACACGCCACCGTGGATTGTTGGGAACACCTCCTCAGCCACGCGCTTAACCAGACTCTCGTTCCGCAACCGAAAGGCAATCAATCCAGTGACCGACACAATCCTAATGCCTTGCCGCTCGGCCAAGCCTTCCAGATACGGAAGCAAGGCAAGGGAACCGTCATCTTCCAGAATTTGACAGATCACGCCGGCAGATTTGAACCCCGCTAATCGGGCCAGATCCACCGAAGCATCGGTTCGGCCAGAACGCGCCAATACTCCACCACTGCGCGCCTGGAGGGGTTGTACATGGCCAGGAATCACCAGGTCTTCATGCTTGGTTTGATTGGCGATGGCTGCCTGAATCGTGTGAGCTCGACCCTCAGCCGACACGCCATGCACACCTTCCAATCTGACCGAAAACGACGCGCCGCACAGCAAGCCAGCCAAACTGCTGTTCTCCTCCGGGACCAGAGGAATACCCAATTCCCGAATCCGTTCATCGGTCAATGTTACGTAGATAATTCCTCGACCGTGATGCAGCATGTGATTGATGATCTCGGTGGTCACCTTTTCCGCGGGGATACAAAAGAAGCCGTCGCTGTCGGGCCTCTCCTCGTTGACGAGGATAACCATCCGACCTTCGCGGAGTTCCTTGATACCCTCCTCAATGGTTGCCAGCGACATAGTCTAGAACCAGGGGTGCGAAATGGCTGAAAAGCTGAAACTAATTCTACGCCTTGACGAACTTTTGCACGTATTTTCCGACGAGATCCGTTTCGATGTTGACTTTATCACCAACGCGACGGGCCCGCAAATTAGTATGCTCCAAGGTGAACGGGATAATCGCGACTGCGAAGCGTCGACGGCTACATTCATTTACAGTCAAGCTAATCCCGTCCACAGCAACCGAACCTTTCGATACCAGGAAAGTTCCTAACTGCACAGGGACATGAAACGTAAAAAAGGTAAACTCACCAAGCGTTTCTATGGATTCGACAACTGCAATCCCATCTATGTGCCCGGTAACCAAATGGCCCCCTAACCGGTCTTGGAGTCGCAATGGTCGTTCGAGATTGACCAAGCCGCCGATTCCGAGCATCGCGAGACTCGTGCGATTTAGTGTTTCAGGTGAGACGTTCACCGTAAACGCGCTCTTGTCTTTTTTCACTACGGTCAGACATGCTCCATTGATGGCTATACTGGCCCCAAGTTCCATCGAGCGCACGGGAAGGCTGGTCTCAACGGCCAAAACCGCCGACCCTTTGTTCAGCCGAAGCGACGCAATTCTTCCCACGTCTTCTATTAAACCTGTAAACATAACCTTCAGAATTAATGTTTACTCAAGCTCTACCGCCGGCAAGGGAATCCCTAGATTCGGTTCGTTTCAAAGGTATGCGGAAACAAGGGTATCAGTCCCCAACTTTCGCACTNGCGTTCTCTGGACACGTAGCGCCTGCCTAACCCGTTTGACTCCCAGAGCATCAATCATGACCCGGCCGTCGCCNCCTAAAATCATCGGCGCGTAGAAAAACAAGAGTTTATCCACCGCTTGTTCTTGCAATGCCCACGCTGCGGTTGTCGCCCCGCCCTCGATCATGACGCTGAGCGCGCCCTTCGCCGCGAGTCTCCGCAAGATCGCCGTCCAAGGAATTCTTCCACGTTGCAGTCTCACCCGCCAAACCTCCGCTCCCAAGGATTCGATTGCACGGGCTTTTTGATGCGGCGACCGATCGCTTGTGACGATAATGCTCCTTTCAGGGTCAGGTTGACGCAAAAGCTTTGCTGCGAGAGGGACGCGAAGACGGGAATCCAAAATAACTCGCCAAGGGTTTCGGCCATTGCGAATTCTACAGGTCAGCTGTGGATCGTCGGCTATCACGGTCCCCACTCCTGTGACTACAGCGTCCACCTGATTCCGCAGCTCATGAACCATGCGCCGGGAAGCCTTGCTGCTGATCCAACGCGCGTCACCGGTGACGGCAGCGATCTTTCCGTCCAGTGAAGCCGCTAGCTTTAGGGTGACGAAGGGAAGCTGCCGCGTGATGTATTTTATGAACGCCTCATTGAGGGTCCGACACTCTTGTTCTAGAAGCCCGGCGCGGACTTGAATGCCTCCCCGCCGGAGCTCTCGAAACCCCCTACCGGCGACCAGCAAATTGGGGTCCTTCATCCCGGCAACGACTTCTTTTATTCCTGCACGGATCAGTGCGCGTGAGCAGGGCGGGGTGCGCCCGTAGTGACTGCAAGGTTCCAGGTTGATGTAGAGAGTGGCTCCTTTGGCTTTCGCGCCGGCGCGCTTGAGAGCGACGATCTCTGCGTGGTCTTCGCCAGCAATCCTATGAAAGCCTGTGGCGATGACTTTCCCGCCTCGCACCAGCACTGCACCGACCATCGGATTCGGACTCGTCCGACCCGCAGCTTTAAGGGCGAGACGACAAGCCATGCGTAGGTAACGTTTATCCAGATCCGTCCAGAACTGGTCGGACAAATGAACTATTCCCTCCTTGGCCGTGTTGAGTTTGTCGTCGGCACGCTTTTTCGCTCTTTGATGAGCTCCTCCAACTCGACCATAAATTCATTGATGTCTTTGAAGGAGCGGTAGACCGAGGCAAAACGAACGTAGGCTACTTGATCGGTGTCGTGAAGCTCCCGCATGAGGGTTTCGCCGATTACGGAGCTTGGAATCTCCTTTTCTCCCCGCTCTTGGAGATTTCGTTCGATACGGTCAGCGATGGCTTCTACAGTGTTAATACTCACGGGACGCTTTTCGCACGCCCGCTTCAGCCCGTTGATAATCTTGATCCGGTCGTAGCTTTCGCGTCGACCGTCTTTCTTAACCACCAGCGGCATCATTTCCTCCACCCGCTCATAAGTGGTAAAGCGACGGCTGCAATCGGAGCACTCCCGCCGGCGCCTGATCATATTGCTGTCTTTGCTCAGACGCGAATCGATAACGCGATTATCCGTCTCATGGCAGAAGGGACACTTCATGCGGGAGTCCTAACCTGTGGATTCATCATCGGCCAGCAATTAGGAAAAGGCGTGGTCAATCGTTACATACCAATCTTCGAATAGAATCCAGCCGCTGACCCCGGCTGGCTTAACGCCCAGAAAGTCGTCGCGGGTAGACCGGAAATTTTCGACAAAGCTCGCCGACTTCACCGGCAATGGTTTGCAGCACCTGTCCATCAGTTACGTGATTGAGAGCCCGGCCGATGAAATCGCCGATTTGCTCCATCTCTTTCTCTTTCATGCCCCGCGTCGTCACCGCCGGGGTGCCGATTCGAATGCCGCTGGTTACGAACGGAGAGCGCGTGTCGAATGGGACCGCATTCTTGTTAACCGTGATACGTGCCCTGTCGAGCGTCTCTTGGGCGACCTTCCCGGTCAATTCCGATTTGCGCAGATCGACCAGCATCAAGTGATTATCCGTCCCCCCTGAAGTCAAGCGGAACCCCTGGGACATCAGCGCTTGCGCCAGCACCCGGGCATTCGTAACGATCTGCTGTTGGTAACTTTTGAATTCCGGACTCAGCGCTTCTTTTAAAGCTACGGCTTTAGCCGCGATAACGTGCATCAGCGGTCCGCCCTGCATGCCCGGAAAGACCTTACTGTCGATGGTCTTGGCATGCTCTGCTCGACACAGGACCATACCGCCACGAGGACCTCTCAGCGTCTTATGCGTCGTTGTGGTAACGAAATCCGCGTAGGGCACCGGGCTTGGATGCAAGCCGGCCGCAACTAGACCGGCGATATGAGCCATGTCCACCATGAACAAAGCGCCAATTTCGTCCGCGATTTTACGAAATCTTGCATAATCGATTATGCGCGGATAGGCGCTGGCACCGGCCACAATCAACTTCGGTCTCTGTTCCTTTGCCAAGCGCTCGAGTTCATCGTAGTCGATCGTCTCGGTCTGCTCGGAAACACCGTACGGGATGACCCGATAAAGCATCCCGGAGAAATTCACCGGGCTGCCCATCGACAGATGACCGCCGTGGGCGAGATTCATGCCGAGATAGCTATCCCCAGGTTTGAGCACAGCGAGATAGACGGTCATGTTCGCTTGCGTTCCGGAATGGGGTTGAACATTAGCGTGATCGGCGGAGAACAGTTCCTTGGCGCGCGCAATCGCCAACGATTCGGCTTCATCGACGAACTGACAGCCGCCGTAATACCGCTTTCCCGGATACCCTTCGGCATATTTGTTAGTCATGACGCAACCTTGAGCTTCCAACACGGCTTCACTGACAACGTTTTCCGAAGCAATGAGCTCGAGGTTTTGCTCAAGCCTATCGGTTTCCTTTTGAATCGCCGAAAAAACTTCGGGATCGATTTGTTCCAGAAAGGACATGGTCATTCTTCCTTCGCGTAGTTATTTCTTGGCCTGATCGTTGTCGATGCGAATACCGAGATCCTGTTCAATCTGGGTAATCTTTTCGACACGCCGCTGGTGCCTTCCACCGGCGAAAGGGGTTTCGAGCCACATTTCTACTATCTCTTGTGCGACTGGTTTATCCGTCTTCGCCCCGCTTAGAACCAAGATATTGGCATCATTGTGTTCCCGGCTGGTTCTCGCGCCATCGAGATCTACCACTAGTGCAGCACGAACCCCGGGAAACTTATTGGCGGCAATGGACATGCCGATGCCGCTGGTGCAGATCAGGATTCCCCACTCGGCCTCGCCTCGGGCAACACGCAGAGAGACCTCGCGGCCAAAATCTGGGTAGTCGACGGATTCGCGCCCTTGGGTTCCGAAGTCCCTTACGTCCGCGCCGCGGCAACGGAGGAAGCCGACCAAGTAGTCCTTGAGTTCTACTCCACCATGGTCACTGCCAATCGCGATCATAACTCGGGCGCGCTCTCGATTAGAGTTCCCTTGGTCTTGCTAGACTTGCAAAGAAAAAAACGCAGGACGAGGATTAGCTCAACCCTCTGCGATCTCCAGCTCGATTTGCGGTGACTACTTTGGGCCAGCACCGCACCATTTTAGTTCTTCACTAGCAACTTGGAGAAATTAGCGGTGGCTCTCGATGTAGGTGATTACGTCCTGGACGGTTTTTATTTTTTCCGCGTCCTCATCGGATATCTCCATCTCGTACTCCTCTTCCAACGCCATCACCAACTCGACGATATCCAGAGAATCCGCTCCCAGATCTTCTATAAAGGACGCTTCAGGAGTAACTTCCTCCTCACTCACCCCAAGTTGTTCACAGACGATTTCCTTCACCCTGGTCTGAACAGATGCTGCCATCTTTATCTCACCTCCTGCCTACGTTTTCCTCACATGTAAAGGCCGCCATTAACACTAAGCACTTGTCCGGTAATATATCCAGCCCCAGGCCCGGCAAGAAAAGCCACGAGCTCCGCGACTTCGTCGCAGGTGCCAAAACGGCCCAGGGGTATGGAATGTAGAAAAGCCTCTTGCATCTTGGCGGATAATTGCGCAGTCATTTCGGTTTCAATGAAACCTGGGGCAACCGCGTTGACGGTAACGCCCCTCGAGGCGACTTCCCTGGCCATGGCTTTGGTGAAACCAATAATGCCTGCTTTGGTGGCGGCATACAGTGATTGGCCGGCATTGCCCATCTGCCCTACCACCGACGACAGATTAATGATCCTACCATACCGCTGACGGATCATGACTCGGGACGCAGACTTGGTGCAAACAACTGTGCCCTTGAGGTTGGTTCCGATAACCTGGTCCCAATCCTCTGACCTCATCCGAATCAAGAGATTGTCAGAGGTTACACCGGCATTGTTGACCAGAATATCAATTTTTTTGTGATGGTCAACGATTTTCTTAATGGCCTCTTCTATTTGATTTTCGTTTGAAACATCAAACTGATCCACTTCGCCATGCCCCCCCCGTTTCACCAGTTCGTGTAAGGTCTCAGTGGCCGCCGTCTGATTGCTTCGATAGTTGATGATCACGTGGGCCCCGAGGCGCCCTAGCGCTAGAACAACCGCCCTGCCGATGCCCCGGCTTCCACCCGTGACTAGACCGATTTGACCTTCTAGACTCATGCGAGCTCTTCTGGAAGGAGTTTGCCAAGATCTTGCGGAGCCTCAAAATTATCGACTTGCAGCGCCCGATTGATGCGGTTGATCAAACCCTTGAGCACCTTCCCCGGTCCGATCTCCCATACGCGAACGCAACCGAGACTCTCAAGCTTGCGGACCGATTCTTCCCACCGTACGGGCTGCACAGCCTGTTCTATCAACAGAGACTTCACACGGCCGGCGTCTAGGTTCACATCCGCCTCGACGTTCGTTATCACACCGAGCGAAAAAGGATAAACGGTGACATCGTCCAAAACCTTTCCTAATCCTTCGGCAGCCGGACGCATGAGCTGGCAATGAAAGGGAGCACTGACGGGTAGATCCAAAACCCTCTTTGCACCATACTCCTTGGCAATTGACATAGCGCGGGTAACCGCAGCTTTGGAGCCGGCAATGACAATTTGTCCGCCCCCGTTGTAATTGGCCGGTGCCACAACCTCGCCATTGCTGACCGCTTCGCAAAGGGATTGAACAGCCTCCATCTCCAATCCCAAAATCACCGCCATAGCGCCCGCACCGGCAGGCACCGCTTGCTGCATGAGTCTTCCCCGTTCACGCACAACCCTGACCGCGTCCTGGAAGCCAAGCGCGCCAGCACAAACCAACGAAGTGTATTCTCCGAGACTGTGACCAGCCACAAAGTCCGCCTTTAAGGAGGTTTCTGATTCCAAAACACGCAGAGCCGCAACTGAAACTGTCAAAATAGCCGGTTGGGTATTCTCAGTGAGCTTGAGATCGGACTCGGGCCCAGCAAAACAAAGTTGACTTAGGGGAAATCCCAGTGCCTCATCCGCTTCCAAAAACACCCGCCCCGCGACCGCAAATTGCGCGTAAAGGTCCTTCCCCATTCCCACATATTGAGAGCCCTGTCCAGGAAAAACGAAAGCAACTTTACCGCTTTGCTTCACCTTGCCGTTCCTCGGTTTCGCTCTCGCTGCTCGGTTTATCCCCTAGGGAATCGATCTTCGATTTGATTCGCTGCCAAATTTTGCTCGGCAACCCATGCCTTTTCTCGCCGCCGCTGCCACCCATTTCCCCGAGCACTTGGCTGATATGCCCGTTGATATCCTGTTGAACTTCTTCCTTGGCCGCGCGGATAGCATTCTTAATCGCCCGCGGACTCGACCCTCCATGAGCGACAATCCCGACCCCGTCAAGGCCGAGCAAGGGAGCGCCCCCATACTCAGCATAGTCGAGACGCCGATAGGCTTCTCGGAGCGAACTGCGACTCATGAAATATCCCAGTCGACTGGAAAGATTCTTCTGAAAAGCTTCCTTCAACACGTCTCCCGCGAAACTCGCAACACCTTCCATAGTCTTGAGGGCGATATTGCCGGTGAATCCATCGCAGACGATCACATCGACTTTGCCATTGAAAACATCCCGTCCTTCTACATAGCCAACGTAGTTCAATGAGGTCGCTGCAAGCTCTTGGCTGGCCGCCCTGGTGAGATCGTTTCCCTTTCCTTCTTCCTCGCCATTGCTCAAGATCCCGACGCGCGGACTGGCAATCCCCTGGACTTTCTCAGCGTAGATCGCGCCCATAAGCGCAAACTGAACCAGATGATGCGGTTTGCAGTCTACGTTGGCGCCGGCGTCGATAATGACCGTTCCCTTCGACAGACCCGGCACGACGATCAGAATCGCCGGCCGAGCTACCTGCGGCAACCTGCCCATGACAAACATCCCTGTCGCCATCATGGCACCGGAATTCCCCGCGCTCACCACAGCCTGAACTTCTCCGCGTTTCATCATCTCAAAGGCGATCCTCATGGACGAATCCTTTTTTTTGAGCGCAGAGCTGGGAGATTCATTCATAGCGATCATTTGAGAAGCATGGACCACTTGAACTGAAGACGATGGGGAAGGATGACGCACTAGTTCGTGTTCTACGACATCCTTTTGACCCACCAAGGCCAGATCCACGCCGAATTCTCGGGCAGCCCATAACGCTCCCTCTACCACTACCCCAGGAGCATGGTCCCCTCCCATGGCGTCGACGGCGATTTTTAGCATACAAAAAAGGAAGGCAGGTTAACTTTCGTCGGTCTTTATCACGATTCGACCGCGGTAGAAACCGCAGCCGGAGCAGGCGCGGTGCGGCAGAACGGTTTCCCCGCACTTGGGACAAGTGCTCCACTGTGGAGCGGTCAGCGCATCGTGCGATCGCCTTTGGTTTTTTACTCTTCTTGAAGTTCTTCTCTTCGGTACTGGCATTTTCTTAGTCCTATCTTTCCCTGTCGCTCGGCGACAGACACAATGCAGCAAATGTCGACGCGAACTAACGACCGACTTTGAGGGTTCGAAAAATCGCCATCCGCGGATCAGCCGTGGGGCCGATACAGTCGCAAGTCTCCTTGTTGAGGTCGACGCCGCAACTTCCGCAAAGTCCGCGGCAGTTTTCGTGACAGAGCGGCTGGGTTGGGAGAGCCAACATGACCTGTTCTTTTATTAGAGGCGCGAGGTTAATTTCCTCTGTGGAATAATAACTCAACCCCAAATCCTCCCTTTTCAGCTCTTCAATTTTGCGCCCTGGCTTAGAGGGATCTGGGCTGAGCACAAAGTCAAATGCCTTGTTTAAGGGAAACGAGTAGCTCCTTAAACAACGGCTACAACTTCCTTCAAGCTTCCCGCCAAACGAGCCTTTGAAGAAAATCTCTTGACCGGACCGATAATAGACTAAATCGACCTCCAGGAACGGCGGAAAGCCAAAATCCCGAAACTGGCCATTTTTATAGAGATCGTTCAGTCCATCAATTCGTTCGGCAAAGCTAATCTCTTTGGCGGATTCGGTAATCTCGTC
>Ga0065705_10104733_pt1 | contig 11620 bp, 7 predicted proteins | sample SwibulcommuniRL2_FD_59092 | JGI IMG/M metagenome (GOLD analysis project Ga0065705, IMG submission 59092) | Bulk soil microbial communities from switchgrass field near Rose Lake, East Lansing, Michigan, USA - RL2 Bulk Soil v2 (version 2) | ecosystem: Environmental > Terrestrial > Soil >... | reverse complement strand
GTACCGGTACGGGGGTCAGACCCCGGTACTGTACGGGGGTCAGACCCCAGGTACAGGGAAAGGAGGAAGGCGGGGGCCCGTTCGTCGAGGTGCTGCGAATCGGTGAGGGTGCCGGGCGAGACGACCCGCACGATTTCACGCTTGACGATGCCTTTCGCCTTTTTCGGGTCCTCCACCTGATCGCAGATCGCGACCCGGAATCCTTTCTTGACGAGCCGCGCGAGGTAGGTGTCGGCGGCATGGTGCGGTACGCCACACATGGGAATCGACGTGCCCTGACCGTCTTTCGAGCGCGACGTCAGGGTGAGATCGAGCGCGCGCGCGGCCACCAGCGCGTCCTCGTAGAACATCTCGTAGAAGTCTCCCATGCGGAAGAACAGAATCGCGTCGCGATACTGCTGCTTCGCGTCGAGGTACTGCCGCATGGCCGGTGTGACATGCGGTGCTGGTCCGGCGGGAGACGCGGACCCCTGGAGTGCCCCGCGATCTGCACCCGCTGCGCGCTCGGTGCCGTTGAAGGGCGGGGTAGCCATGTAGAATTGAATTTTACATGCTGGTGCTCGCGCTCGACACCACAACCCGGCAGGGGAGCGTCGCACTCGCGCGCGACGGTGCGCTCGTAGCCGTCTACGCGGGCGACGCGGGCACGACACACGGCGAACGGCTGCCCGGTGATGCGCTGCAGGTGCTGACCGCGCACGCGCTGCGTGTCAGCGACGTCGATGTGTTTGCCGTGGCGTCGGGCCCCGGCTCGTTTACCGGACTGCGCATCGGCATCGCGACGATGCAAGGCCTCGCCCTTGCCAACGGAAAGCCGCTCGTCGGCATTTCCGCCCTGGATGCGCTGAACGCGCTCGTCTGCTCCCTTAGCCCTCAGCCCTTAGCCCTCAGCCCTGCCGACGAAGTGTGCACATGGATGGATGCGCAGCGCAGCCAGGTGTTTTCGGCCGTCTACGCAAACGGCGTGGCGACCGAGAGCCCGGTGGTTGAAAAGCCGGCCGACATTCTCGCGCGCTGGCGGCGCGACGGGCGGCTGCCGCGGGTGTTCGCGGGAGATGGTGCGCTGGTGTATCGCGAGCTGATTTACCGCGCCGAGCCGCACGCACAGATCATCGATCCGCTTCCACCGCTCGCACCGGCCATTGCGACGCTCGCTGAAGCCTACGTTCAACAGAGAGGGCCGGCGTTACCAGATGAGATTCGGCCTCTCTATATCCGCAGATCGGATGCGGAACTCGCTCGCGAGCGGAAAGCCGAAGCGCCGGGGGCGGAGCCGACCTCCAGAGTGGGCAGGCCAGCATGAGCGGCGCGGACTGGACGATCGAACGGACGCTCTCGGATCGGGACCTCGACGAGATCGTGGCGATCGAAAAAGCCTCGTTCAGCAACCCGTGGACCCGCGAGATGTACGTCCGGGAGCTCCAGAACCCCGACGTGTCGTTTTTGTACGTCCTCCGGACGCCGGGGGAGGGCGTTGTCGCATTTTGTTCGTTCTGGCTGGTCCTGGACGAGATTCACATCAACAATCTCGCCGTCAGAGATGACTTTCGGGGCCGAGGGGTGGGGACTTCGCTCCTGGAGCACGTGATTCAGGCCGGTGCCAGCAGGGGAGCCGACCGAGCTACGCTGGAAGTTCGCCGGTCGAACGCCCCCGCCAGGCGGCTGTACGAGCGTCTCGGCTTCGAAGTGGCGGCGACCCGGCCGAATTATTACGTCAGCCCGTCCGAAGATGCGCTTATCCTATGGAGAGGAGCCTCAAAATCCACGCGATGAGTCCTTGAACAGGCCGTGCCCTTATGTTACGGTTCGGCTCTCATGAGTCCAATACTTCCTACAAAGGAGGCCGGGCATGCACACCGCGAATGTCCAGGAGTTGAAGGAGCTGCTTCTCAAAACTGACGAAGAGTTCCGACAACTCGCCACACAACATCACGAACTCGACGATCGCCTCCACGAACTTTCTGGTAAGTCATACCTGTCAGAACCCGAGCAAGTCGAAGAGACAACCCTCAAGAAACGCAAGCTGCAGCTCAAAGACAGGATGGAAGATATATTGCGCCGTCATCGGGGTGCCGCGTCCGGCCCGTTCGCGTCGTCGCCCATGATCTCGCACTGAGTGCTTGAACTAAGATAAAAGGGTCTGACCCCTTTTTTCCGCAACAGCCACGCGGAAAAAGGGGTCGAGCCCTTTTATGGCGATCGATCGCGCGGGTTATCCCTTTATCGGTGGCACGGCCGCTCTTGCGATTGCGGCGGCTTTGACCGTCGGCTCCGCCGGCGCCGTGCCACTGCTAATCCTCGCGGGCTTCTTTCTTTACTTCTTTCGCGACCCCGATCGCGAGTCGCCTCGAGATCCCGCGCTGGTCCTCTCGCCGGCTGATGGCCGAGTGCTCGTGGCTGGGCCTGCCGATCCAGCCGCGGCGCCGCCAGGGCAGTGGCAGCAGATCAGCATCTTCCTTTCGCCGATGGACGTGCACGTCAACCGTTCGCCCGTCTCAGGGCGGGTGACGAGGGTCGATTTCCGGCGGGGGAAGTACTTGCCGGCGTACCACCGCGATGCGGCGGCCACCAACGAGCGCAGCGAGGTGTGGGTCGATCACCAGGGCCTGGCCGTCGTCTTCAGGCAGATCGTTGGCATCCTCGCGAGGCGGGTCGTCTGCCGCGTGAAGCCCGGCGCCGAGCTCGAGGCCGGCGATCGGTTCGGGATCATGAAATTCGGCTCGCGGATGGATGTGTTCCTGCCCGTCGGGGCCGAGCTGCGCGTCTCGGTCGGGGACACGGTCGTCGGCGGTGTCACCGTCGTGGCCGTGTTACCTCCCAATCCCCAATCCCCAATCCCTAATCCCTAGGCTCTTATGGTGCGATAGACTCCTTAGGCAGCATGCTCACCCCCCATCGCCGTCAGACGGATCTCCAGCAGCGCCGGCTCAGACGCGGCGTGTACCTGTTGCCGAGTCTCATGACGCTGGGCAATCTGTTCTGCGGGTACGCCTGCGTCATTTATGCGATGCGCGGGGAATATGCGATCGCGGCGCCGTTTGTCGGTATCGCGATGGTGCTCGACACGCTCGACGGCCGGATCGCGCGGATGACCGGGACGACGAGCGAGTTCGGCCTGCAGTTCGATTCGCTCGCCGACATCATTTCGTTCGGGATCGCACCGGCGATTCTCACCTTCTCGTGGGGTCTCACGTCGCTCGGCAACTGGGGATGGGCGGCCGGCTTCGTGTATGTCACCGCGGCGGCGATGCGCCTGGCTCGCTTCAACATTCAGGCCGGCTCGGTCGACAAGCGTTACTTCGTCGGGATGCCGAGTCCGGCGGCGGCGACCGTTCCGGCGTCGACCATCTTTGCGTATCCTGCGGGATTCCAGGAGCCCGTGGGTGCCATCCCCGTGCTCGCCCTCGTGCTCGTGCCGGCGTTCCTCATGGTGAGCACGGTCCGGTTCCGAAGCTTCAAGACGTTCGATCTGGAGGCACGCCGCTCGTACACGGTGCTGCTCGTCCTCGCGCTGCTCATCGCGTTTGTGTCGGCGCATCCTGCGCTGGCGCTCGTGACCCTGTCGTACGGGTACATGTCGTCGGCGTTTATCGAGATGATCTGGATGCGGTGGCATCACCCCAAGGCGGACGTGGTGGTGGCGCCAAACGTGTACGCGATAAGGAAAACGGAAGAAGGAAAAACGAATAGAGAGTGACGCGAGCGCTTCTTATTCCTTCGGCTCTCTATTCCTTTTTCCATCTTCCTTCTTCCTTACCACCATCACCCACCGGCAACTCTATGACCACCGTCGTGCCCTTCCCCTGGGCCGACTCCACGTGAATATATCCGCCGTTCAGCTCCACATTCCGTTTCGCAATCGTCAGCCCCAGTCCCGTACCGGTTGCTTTCGTCGAGAAATAGGGCTCGAAGATCCGTCGGAGTGCCTCGGCGTCCATGCCGGTGCCGGTGTCTGTCACCGACAGGCGAATGGTCGAACCCGCGGCAACCGCCTTGATCGCCAGCGTGCCGCTGCCGGGCATGGCATGCAGCGCATTTTCAATCATGTTGGTCAGCGCGCGGGCGAGCAGGATGCGATCGACGACAACGGCGGGGAGTGACGCAGGCACGTCCACGTCTACAGCCACGCGGCCGGCCAGCCCTGTGATGTAAGGCTCGACCACAGTGGGAATCAGCGCGGCGAGAGAGGTAAGCTCCGGCCGCGGCGTCGGCCGTGACGCGAAGCTGGAAAACTCGGCCGAAATCTGTCGCAGGATCTTCACCTGCGACAGGATCGAGGTCACGCACTCTTCGAGCACTGGTGTCAGCGGTTCGCCCCTGTCCTTGTTCACTCGCACGAGGTGTTCGGACGACAACTGAATGGGCGTCAGCGGATTCTTGATCTCGTGGGCGACCTGCCTGGCCATTTCCGCCCACGCCTCGAGTCGATGGGTGCGCTGCAGCTCGTGACGTTGTCGTTCGAGATCGACCGCCATGCGGTTGAAGTCGGCGACGAGCTTTCGCAGTTCGTCCGTAGACGTCTCGGCGACGCGGGCACTGAAGTCTCCGCGCGCAATTCGACGCGTCGCGCGCGTCAGGCGGTTCACCGGGTCGCCGATGCGCTCGGCCATGTAGTAGCCGATGGCGGCGCCGAGCAGCGCAAACATCACGGCAGCGAGCAGCACGCGCCGGTCGAGCGTATCGATCTGGCGGTCCACCTCCTGCTGCCTGAGCGCAAGCGGCACGGTGAGAATGGCTCGGCCTTCCTCGAGCCGGACAGGCGCGGCCGCCAGGACGTGCGCCGCCGAGCCAATGATCTCCTGCCCGACGTGGCTCGATTGACGCTCGATCTCGATGGCCCGATAGACATGCCCCGGCGTTCGTTCGGGAAGAAGGCCCGAGGTGAACAGGTCGCGCTCGCTCGTCGCCACGAGCGTCGGCCCGCGGTAGATGTTGACGTCCTGTGCGACAGCGCGGCTGAGCCACACCATGATGTCGTCGTTGGGGTCGCCGGCTTCCGATGCCTGCAGGGCCACGTACTCTTCGATGACGCGTTGTGCGACGGCGGCCACGCGAACGGCATCGGACTGCACGCTCGATTGAAGCTGCAATTCGAAGAACGTCCGCGTCGCCAGGGCGAGGACCATGACCGGCAGCACGGCCGCCGCGAGGAAGGCGAGGAACAGCTTTCGATAGAAACTGGCGCGGACTTCGCGCAACAACGCCTGGCCCGACGCCGCGGCCGTGCCGCCGAGTGCGGTGACCAGCCACGCCAGCGTCAGCAGAGCGATATAGGTGAGGCCAACGAGCGTCGACAGCTCGGCAAGGTTGATGAGGTGATCCATCCGCGTGATGACGGGAAACCCGATCACGTAAATGCCGCCGCGGTCGTTCTGAATGTAGGTCGAGTAGCTCTGCTCGCCGTCGCTCATGGTCGTCCAGAACGGCCGGCGCGACTGCGCGATCAGATTCAGCAGCGGGTCATCGAGCGGCCAGGCCCGAGGCGCCGAGGAGTACAACGACCCTCGGCCCCATCCATACACCACGAACTGCACGGTCCGGCCGACCGACCCCTCCGGCGGAAGCGTGTCGGCGCGGATGAGCTCGTTGTACGGATTTCGCGCCGTGATGAAGGGCAGTGTTTCGTAGTCGAGCATCACGTTCACGACGATCGAGCCGCCCGTCGGGAAATCGGAATTGCCCTCGCAGATGCCACGGCCCGCGTGCAACAGGCGGCGTTCCTCGGATCCGAAGAGCGAGGCCTCTTCGTAGGTTTCCCAGTCGCAGCCCGGCTCCTTCCATTCCTGCGTCGTCGACACGTAATCGGGGAGGTTCAGAGCGAACCGGCTGGCCAGCCGGCCCTGCGGCGTATACAACTCGAGCGATGACGCAAGGCGCTCGCTTGCCAGATTCGTGCGCGCCCAAAGCTCGAACGCCGCGTTGGACGTGGAAAGCTGCGCTCGTGGCGGCGCAGACAGGTGGGGCATCTCCAGCGCATCGATCTGTTGCAGGACGCTCCGGAGCTTCGTGTTCAGCTCCTCGCGCTGATCCTTGACCTGCCGTGCGTATTCCTCCTCGATGAGGCGGCGCAGACCACGATCGGCGAAGTGATGCACGGACGGGTAGAGCACGAAGGCCGTGACGAGAAGGACGAGCGCGCCCGAGAAGAGGCGCAGCGCCTGCGAGGCATGCCGGTACCGCGGGCGCACCCAGGACGCGGCCCAGGCCAGAGCCAGGCAGGACAACCCAGCGAAGGCCGTCGGAATGGCCGGCACGGTCGACGGTGCCGCCCCGATCGTTCGCGGAAAGACCGCGATGAGGAGAACCGGCAGCGCCTGGAGTACGAAGGCGCCGAGCATGACGCTGCCACTCCGAGGCAATCGCCACGCGATGGCCGTCAGCAGCACGATGAGGATGGCGGTCCAGAAGACCACGGCCTGCGCCAGGATCAAACCGACCGCAAACGCGAGGCGTGCCGAAACCAGCGGGTGCAACGAGAAATGCAGCGCATCGACCGACGTCGCGCCGATGGCGTTGCCAAGCAGGACTTCGTATCCGACCAGCAGCAACGCGACCATGGCGCCGACGGCGATTTGCGTAGCGGCGAAGATCATCCACTCTCGATGGCTGTCGGGAGGCGGCAGACGGCGTTTGATCGTGCGCCTGAGCCGTTCGACGAGATCGAAGGCCAGAACGACGATGGCGGCCGCGGTGGCCATGGTGAGCAGGAAGTCGATGGGCGTGCGGAGCAGCAGTCGGAGGCCGGGGCCGGCGACCGCCGTCTGAAAGACCTGATCGGTCCATCGCGCGGTCGGCGCAAACCACAATAGCAGCCGGCCCAGCAACAGGACGGCGAGCACGACACCGCTGGCTTTCAGATGTGCCGTCAGTTGCCGGAAGGACAGCCGCCACCGAACGAGAGGCGGCAGCGACACGACGAGGGTGAGCGCGAGCGTCGCGAGCACGACAGCCGAAATGTTTTCCCGCCAGGCGATGCGCGTGTCGCGAACCGCCTGAGGAGTGACGTGTGCCACGAGCAACGGCTGGCCGAGCGGCGACTGGATGACGAAGCCTTCGGTTGCCGCGCCGGCGTCGTAGGGACGCACCGTGACAGGGACGAGCGTCGGCAGCGAGAGCACGCCCTCTTCGGGGGCGGCGGTGAGAAGGCCGCGAGAGGATGAGATCACTCGCTCGGCGGCGATGACGCCGACGCGATGGCCGGTGAGCGCGTCGAGAATCGGCTTGATGTACACGAGCCGCAAGCCGAGCGGTCCGGGAGCCACGAAGAACGCCTCGGCGCCCGCGATGCGGTCGATGTCGATTTCCGAGGGGACGCCGCTCCACGCGAGCGGCCACGCGCCGCTCGGACGGTAGGCGGTCACGGCGAAGACGCCTGCCGTGCGCGCCTGCAGGGCTTGATCGGCCCGGTCCAGAAGCGGACGCGCTCCGGCAGCGGGATCCGCGGCAGCCGTGTCGAAGAGCGCCGGCTCGCGCCCCACAGACGCCGCGATGTCGCTCAAGGCGCTGGCGACGGAATCGATTTCGGCGCGCACCGATCGCTCGACGCGCGTCATCGCGTCTTCGTCCGTGGGCCCGAATCGCGCCCGTTCGACGGCGATGCCCCCGAGAGCTGCGGCCACGGCGCACGCGAGTCCCGTCAGGTAGATGCGACGTAGCGCGCGGCCGATGGGGAGGTTCCTCACTGGCTGGTGCTGGCGGCGCCCGGCTTCGCGTTTGCGGCCGGGGGCTCGTCATCTTCGTCAGGGTCTGTCGCTGGCGGTGTTTGGGCGGGGCTGGCGCCGGGAGCCGGCGGAGCGTCCGCGGGCACGGGCTTGCTGCCCACGCCGCGAACCTGTCCGCCCTTGGTCACCAGAATCAGCAGATCCTGTGACGTGAGGTGCGGAGGCGCGGCCAGCAGCATCTCCTCGTTTTCCGCTCCCTTCACAACGAAGTCGCCCGCTTTCTCGCCGGTCTGCGCGTGGTACGCGTGCAACTCGGCGGCGATCCCGGCCACGATGAGCAGGTCGCCGCTCAACAACGGACCGGTGAAGGGGCGCATCGGCAACACACGCTTCCACATCATCGTGCCGCTGTTGCGGCTGTGGCCGCGCAGCACGTTGTCGAGCGCGATGAAGTACGCGCGCCGCTCGTCGAGAACCGGCAGGCCCACGAGATCGGCGCCGGTTTTCCATTGCCAGTCCGCGTCGCCGTCTCTGGCCTCGAGTGAGTGAAAGCGATTGTCCCGGGCGCCGACGAAGACACGATCGTTGGCCGGCAGCAGGCCCGTGGCCGACCCGGCGAGCTTCTGGGACCAGATTTCCTCGCCGGTCAGGAGCGAGAGCGCGAGCACGCGGCCATCGTCGAGCCCGACGTAAAGCCGATCGCCTTCGAGTGCCGCAGGCGCGCTGAGCGGCGACCCCAGATCGCGCTGCCATAGCACCTCACCATCCGCGGCGCGAATGGCGAGCAGCGGTCCGGCTTCGGTCGCGGCGATGAGCCAGCCGGTGTCCCACTGCAGCGAGATCACTTTTCCGGTCACGGGCCGGCGCCATCGCGCGCGTCCATCCGTGTCGGAGCGCGCTTCGACGAGACCATCGCTGCCGGCGAAGACCAGCGAGTCGCCCGCTGCGGGTGGTGCAGTCATCGGGCATTCGACCGACCAGACGGCGCTGCCGTCTTTTATGAGCAGAGCTGCGAGTTGGTTCGTCCGCAGCGCCACGTACACGTGATTGGCATCGAACGCGGGCACGTACGCCGGAGCGGCGGCGAGCGTCGCGCTCCATTTCACTTCGATCGGAAACGAGACGGCCGCCGCGGACGGCCGTGCGGCCATCAGAGCCGCAAAAAACACCGCGGCCACACAACATATTGGGGTGCGATGGAACTGCACACCGTTATAATAGCGTGTAACCAACGCCTTCGGCCTTCGCGCGGGCCAGATCCCCAATCCAGTGGCTGACCAAAATTTCGTTCACCTTCATTGTCACACCGAGTTCTCTTTGCTCGATGGGGCATGCCGCATCGACGAGCTGCTCGACCAGGCCGCCAGGCTCAAAATGCCCGCGCTGGCGGTGACCGAGCACGGCAACATGTTTTCGTCGGTGATCTTTCATGACCATGCCAAGCAGCGTGGCGTGACGCCGATCCTCGGATGCGAGGTGTACGTGGCGCCGGGGAGCCGCTTGACCAAAAGCGGCAACATCGGCGAGACGGCGAACCACCTGGTCCTGCTCGCCGAGACCAACGAGGGGTTCCACAACCTGATCAAGCTCGTGTCGGCCGGCTACACCGAAGGGTTCTACTACAAGCCGCGCATCGACAAGGATCTCCTCGCGCAGCATGCGAAGGGGCTCATCGGTCTGAGCAGCTGCCTCAAGGGCGAGGTCGCGACGGAAATCCGGACCGGGCGCGATCGGAAGGCGCTCGAAGCCGCCGCAGCCTTCCGCGACATCCTCGGCCCGGGGAATTTCTTCCTCGAGATGCAGTATCAGGGGATAGACGAACAGCTGGTTGTGAACCAGGGGTTGGCGCCGATCGCGCGCGATCTGAACATGCCGCTCGTGGCGACCAACGACGTCCACTACCTGACGCACGGCGACCATCGCCCGCACGACATTCTGCTCTGCATCGGGACCGGGAAGACGGTGAACGATCGGGACCGGTTGCGTTATCACGGCGATCAGTTTTATTTGAAGACCGCGGCCGAGATGCAGAAGGTCTTCGGGGAGGTGCCCGACGCGCTGGCCAACACGCTGCGGATTGCCGAGCGCTGCCAGGTCGATATCGCCAGCAACAAGAACTATCTGCCGAACTTCGCCGTCCCCGCGCCGTACACCCTCAACGACTACTTCGAGAAGGTGGTGCGCGAGGGGTTCACGCAGCGATTGGTGCGCTTGAAGGCGCTGCTGGCATCGGGGGCGCTGCGGCATCCGATCGAGGAGTACGAGAACCGCCTTTCGTACGAGATCGAGATGATCAAGCGGATGGAATATCCCGGCTACTTTCTCATCGTCTGGGATTTCATCCGCTACGCGCGCGAGAAGAGCATTCCGGTGGGGCCGGGCCGCGGATCGGCGGCCGGCAGCCTGGTCGCCTACTGCCTGCGCATCACGGACGTGGATCCGCTCGACTACGACCTCATCTTCGAGCGCTTCCTGAATCCCGAGCGCGTGTCGCTGCCCGACATCGATATCGACTTCTGCGAGCGGCGGCGCGGCGAGGTCATCGAGTACGTCACGCAGAAATACGGGCGCGAGAACGTGGCGCAGATCATCACGTTCGGCACGATGAAGGCGCGCGCCGTCGTTCGCGACGTCGGCCGCTCGCTCGACATCCCGTTCGCCGACGTCGATCGGGTTGCCAAGCTGATTCCGCCATCGCTCGACATGACGCTCGAGAAGGCGCTCGAAGAGGTGCCGCAGCTCAAACAGCTGAACGAACAGGACGAGCGCGTCAAGGAGCTGATTGCGGTCGCGCGCCGCCTGGAAGGCATGACGCGGCACGCGTCGGTCCATGCGGCCGGCGTGGTGATTGCCCCGCGGGCCATTTCGGACTTCGCCCCCCTCTACAAAGGCAAGAACGACGAAATCACGACCCAGTGGGCCATGAAGGAGATCGAACGCATCGGCCTCCTGAAGATGGACTTCCTGGGGTTGAGCACGCTGACGCTGCTGAACGACGCGGTCGAAGAAATCCGCGCGACGACCGGCCAGGTGGTCGATCTGGATTCGATCCCGCTCGACGATGCCAGGACGTATCAGATCTTCGCCGAGGGTGCGGCGTTCGGGATTTTCCAGTTCGAGAGCTCGGGCATGCGCGACATCCTGCGGAAAGCGAAGCCGCAGCGGCTCGACGATCTCATCGCGCTGAATGCGTTGTACCGCCCCGGGCCGCTGCGTAGCGGCATGGTGGACGATTTCATCGCGCGGAAGCACGGCAAGGTGAAGGTGACGTACGAGCTGAAGGAGCTCGAACCCATCCTGGCCGACACCTACGGCGTCATCGCGTACCAGGAGCAGGTGATGCGCATCGCGCAATCGCTTGCCGGCTTCACGATGGGACAGGCCGACATGCTGCGAAAGGCCATGGGGAAGAAAGACCCCAAGGTGATGGCCAAGCAGCGCGAAGTGTTCATGGACGGGGCGAAGACCAAGGGGATCAGCGAAAAAAAGGCGGCGAAGATTTTCGAGCTGATGGAGTACTTCGCCGGATATGGCTTCAACAAGTCGCATTCGACGGCCTATGCGCTGCTCGCCTATCAGACCGCCTATCTGAAGGCGAACTATCCCTGGCACTTCGCGGCTGCGCTGCTGACCATCGAGGCGCAGAACACCGACAAGCTCGCCGTCTACCTGGGGGAGTGCCGCGATCGCAACATTCCCGTCCTGCCGCCCGACATCAACAAGAGCCAGCTGGCGTTCACCGTGACGCCCGAAGGCGTGCGCTTCGGGTTGACCGCCGTAAAGAATGTCGGCGAGGGGGCGATCGCCTCAATCCTCGGGGCGCGTGCCGCGCTCGGCAAAATTACGTCGCTGCATGCGCTCTGCGAGACCCTCGACCTGCGCCTCGTGAACAAACGCGTGTTCGAAAGCCTGGTAAAGGCGGGCGCCTTCGATTCGCTCGCCACTGGCCGGGAGGCGTC
>Ga0065705_10000040_pt1 | contig 11629 bp, 12 predicted proteins | sample SwibulcommuniRL2_FD_59092 | JGI IMG/M metagenome (GOLD analysis project Ga0065705, IMG submission 59092) | Bulk soil microbial communities from switchgrass field near Rose Lake, East Lansing, Michigan, USA - RL2 Bulk Soil v2 (version 2) | ecosystem: Environmental > Terrestrial > Soil >... | reverse complement strand
ACTATTAAACTACGATTCATTATCGCATTGTATAGTATCCCACTATAAATATTATTCTAAGATGAGAATAANATAATTTAATTTAGATTATAATTTTGTTGAAATTANATGTTACTGAATATTAATTAGAGTTTTTATCTTAAAAGATAATAATATTTATTTTACGTTCACTAATTCCTAAATTAGATGCCAATATTACCTATTGATTCTGGAAGATATGGTAGCAATGAAATAAGAAAAATTTTTGATGAAGAAAATCGACTTAGGTATCAACTTGATTTCGAAGCAGAGGTTGCATTATCGCAGGGCAAACTTAATCTCATTCCACTAAATGCCTCAAAAGAAATTTCTAGAGTAGCAAGATCAAACAAGATCACAATGAAAAGGATTAAGGATCTGGAATCAATTAGTGAGCACGATACAGCTTCGTTAGTACAAGCTATTAGCGAATATTGCTCATCGTCAACAAAACCCTGGATACATTACGGATTAACGAGTAACGACGTTGTTGATACATCTACGTCAATGCAATTAAAGGACGCACTTGAAATAATTGAACCAAAAATTTTAAGGTTAATTTCGCTATTGATAAATAAGGTAAGGAAATATAGTACGTTACCATCCGTAGGAAGAACTCATGGACAACATTCAAGTATAATCTCTTTTGGACTAAAATTTGCAATCTGGGCAAATGAACTCTCACACCATATAGAGAGAATCGAAGAGGGTAAGAAAAGATTTCTATTATGTAAGACCTTAGGAGTAGTTGGAACAGGTTCATTAATGGGAACAAAGGCATTGGATGTTCAAAACAACGTGGCCAAATCGCTTGGACTTCATTCTATAGAGGCTGCAACACAAGTAATACCTAGGGAAAGACTAGCAGAAGTTCAATTTATTATTTCACTAGTAGGATGTACGCTAGACAAGATGGCAACAGAAATAAGAAATTTACAGAGAACCGAAATAAGTGAGGTTGAGGAACCTTTTAAAAAGGGTCAGTTGGGAAGTAGCGCAGTTCCAGTAAAAAGAAATCCTATTAAAAGTGAAAGAATATCATCACTTGCAAGAATTCTTCGTTCCNTTTCAAGTATCTCTCAAGAGAATATTTCATTATGGCATGAAAGAGATCTTTCAAATTCTGCGAATGAGAGATTTACTATTCCAATGGGTGTCATTCTTTTAGATGAAATGATAAACAGTATGATAAAGGTAATTGAAGGATTAAGTGTAAATACGAAAAAAATTCTAGAGAATATAAATAAAACAAAGGGAAGAATTTTTGCAGAATTCATTCTTGAAGCACTAGTTAAGAAAGGGATTCCTCGAATGAGCGCATATGATAACATACAACATGTTGCCTTTGAAACACTTGCAAATGATAAAGACTTCAAAGAAGCGATAATGCAAGACCCTTCTATTGGAGCCAATTTAAACAAGAAGGAATTAAGAATAATATTTGATCCGAACCGTCATCTGGCTGCATCAACAAAAATTATAAATAACGTCATAAAAAAAACTGAACAAATACGTAAAAATTACAAAATTCGTTAATCTATTTTTTTATGATATTTGTGTATTAGAGAACTGTATTGAATTGCTTTTTTTCTCCTAAATATGACTTCTGGTGGTAAGTCAAAAAATAACGCTATCTTTCTAATGATATGCTTTCTTAGAACATCATCGTTGCTAACTATTTTATTATAAATTGGAAACTTCATTGCAACAGAAATGAATCCTTTTGAGAGAAATGGCTGTAAAATACTGATACGATATTCCTTTGCTACCTGTTTTATTTCATTTGTTAATTCTAATTCATTCAAAATCTTTGATTCAATAGTCTTATTAATAGTATCACTACCTTGATTAAATATAAATCGGAAATTATTGTATCCACAAAAAAGTTCGTCAAATCCGTTAGCTGTTAGTACGACAGACGTGTCATTCTTACTTGCCAATTTAGCTATGTAGCTAAACGCAATGCAATTTTCTATATGAGATGTGTTGCTACAGGATANTTCATTTTTAATTTTTTTTGTAATTACTGCTAAATCACCTTTGTCTATTTCTAAAATTTTGTGATTCATATTGATTTTATGGGATATTGATTTTGAAAATTCTATATCATTTGAATCAGGAAAGCCCACAGTCAATAGAGTAGTATCGATATTCATATTCTTACAAATCATTGCAAGTAAGGTACTGTCTATTCCGCCNGAAAAAGCAACGCCAATTTTGTTGATTCCTCTTAGATTTTCAGTTACTGTTACAAATAATGCCTCGATAAGGTCTGAATTGTACAATGCAATCTAATTAAAAAAAGGATTGTCATAAAAAGATTTTAGTAATTATCGAACACAACCCGTTTAATCATTTTTAAACATGATATTTTTATCTGAAACTTTTGTAGCTGCGAGCAATAAGAACACAAATGCATAAAAAGTAACTTGTATATATCTGAATTCTTTGAAATAAAATAAATGAAGAAAATAATTCTGGATGAAGATCTCAAATATATTGATAGAAAGGGAGATTTGTTGAGGAGTAAGACCGAATTATCTTTCTCAAGATTACTTTCATTCTTAGGAAAAGATTATCAATATGACTTTAAAATTAAGCTGATGAATGGTAATGAGGTACTTGTTGACTTTAAGGTTGATGATAAATATATTGAAATTTTAGATTCTGAGAAAGACCTAGATAAATTCAACGAAATAAAAAATAATAATCCTGATCTTGATATCATTGCTATTGGTAAATCAAAGTTTGGTGTGAAATCTGGTGATTTTGAAACAATATCTTTTATTGATTCTGAGAGGGATCAANTAGGATCTATATTTTTAGAGGATTCATCGCTAGCATTTGACTATGCCCATATTTTACCACTAGTTGAAAAGTGTTCAATACTACATGGACACACCTCTACTGTTATGGTAGAGATCATTGGAAAAATGGTGAATAACCTGGTTATCGATTTTAGTGAGGCAAAAAGAATTATCAAAGAAACCCTTTCAATACTAGATCACAAGTTCTTTATTAATAAGAAATATGTTTACAAAGAAGATAGTATTCATTATTACGTATCATTTGACGGTCCACGTGGATTTTTCAATCTGCAGATTCCCAAAGATACTACATTTCTTTTGCCTGGAGAAGCAACGGTTGAGAATCTTTCATCGATCATAATAAAGCTATTGTCCTCAAAAATGCCTCCAAATGTAGAAGCTTTAGGTGTTTACATTTATGAAGGTGTAAATAAGGGCGCACATATTCTGGCTAACATTAAGTGAATAGAAAATTTTTCTAATGGTAATGATTAAGATCGGCTTTTTATTATAAATGGAAATAATTGGTATTTGTATTAATCTAATACTTTTTTGAAGCATGAACTTAAATAGAAGCCTTTTAGTGGATTAGTTCTAACCTANAAATGCAGCAAAAAATTAATGAAAAAATATGGAATTCGAATATTGAAAATGTTATTTTGAAAAAATGGCATGAGGAGAGAATCTATGAATTCAAAGTTTCTGATAGGGACAACTATGTGATTGATACTCCTCCTCCATATCCATCAGGGCGGCCATGGCATATGGGAGCAGCAGCACATTATGCACAAATTGATATGATAGCGCGAACGGCGAGAATGTTTGGAAATAATGTATATTTTCCAATAGGCATAGACAGAAATGGACTTCCAGTAGAGATATACACCGAGAAAAACACAAGATCAAGATGCGACAGACTGATAGGGAAGAATTTCTTAATCTTTGTAAGATATCACTGGATGACCTGGAAAAAGAAATGATCCAAATCATGAAAAGTATCGGTCTTAGCGCAAATTTTGAGGAGTATTATAGGACTGATTCAAATGAATATCGCAGCTTAACCCAAAGTACATTTATTAATTTATGGAAGAGGGGACTGGTTTATTCTGCTAATCGACCAAATAATTATTGTCCAAGCTGTGGAACTACAATCGCAGATGCAGAAATAAACTATGAAGAAAGAAAGACAAATCTAGTATATATGAAGTTTAAACTAAAAAATGTAAACGAGGATCTGATTGTAGCTACAACTAGGCCTGAACTAATTTTTGCATGCCAATGCGTTATAGTAAACCCAAACGATACCAGATATGAGAAGCTACTCGATAAGGCGGTAATCCTACCTTTGTTCAATAGAGAAGTAAAGATCTTGCCACATCATTCAGCAAAATCTGATTTTGGTTCGGGAGCTGTGATGGTTTGTAGCTATGGAGATCTTAATGATGTACAAATATTTAGAGAATTGGGGTTAAAAGAAATTGTTGCCATTGATCAATTTGGTAGGATAAGTGAAAACGGTGGTAATTATTCTGCTTTAACCATAGACAATGCAAGAAAGAAAATTATCGAAGACTTGAAAAATAACAATTACATTGTAAAAGAACAATCGATCATGCATAGGATTCCAATTTGCGAAAGAAGCAAATCACCAGTAGAGATAATCCCAATGCAAGATTATTATATAAAACAACTTGTTTTTCTCCCTAAACTTAGAGAATTTTCGTCTTCTCTCACTTTTTATCCAGAATCTCACAGACAGATATTATTGAATTGGTTAGATTCTGTTGCTATAGATTGGCCAGTATCAAGAAGGAGATTTTACGGTACGGAAATTCCCATATGGTATTGTGATAATTGCAAAGAGCCAATATTGCCTGAACCTGGAAAATATTATAGACCCTGGAAAGATATAGCACCTTTTGATAAATGTAATAATTGCGGATACAACAAATTTACTGGCGATGAAAGAACCTTTGATACATGGATGGACTCGAGTATATCACCGCTATTTATAACTAAATACAGTAAAGACAATGACTTTTTTTTAAAAACCTTTCCAACACAAATAAGACCACAAGCAAAAGACATTGTGAGAACATGGTTATATTACACAATNTTACGATGTTATCAATTAACAGAAAAACTTGCTTGGAGTGATGTCTGGATTATGGGATATGGTGTTGACGAGTATGGNGAAAAGATGAGTAAGAGTAAGGGAAATGTAATTGATCCTTTTCCAATTATAAGTAAGCATGGAGCAGATACTTTTAGATTCTGGTCAGCAATTGAAGCAAATCTTGGACAGGACTTTAGATGTTCCGAACAAAAGATAGTAGAAGCACAAAAATTCTTAACCAAGTTATGGAATATTGGAAGATTTATATCCTCTTTCGAATTCATTTCTTCATTCGAATCTGATTTATTATCTTCGGATAGATGGATTTTGGGAGAATTATCAAAATTAATAGATGAATGCATCAGAGGTTATAAAGAATATAATTTCTTTATTTCTGCTTCACAAATAAGAGAATTCACTTGGAATGTTTTCGCTTCTCACTACCTTGAATTGGTAAAATCGCGCGCATACAATGATACAGTTACAAATAATAGACATTCCGCATTATATACTCTACATAAATGTTTTTCAGTAATATTGTTACTATTAGCACCTATTTGTCCCTTTATCACAGATAAACTATGGACTACAATTTATTCTAATGAAAGTATTCATCTACAAAAGTTTCCTTTACGTAGTAATGATTATATGGATATGTGTAAATTTACTAAAGCTATAACTGATTTTAATTCATTAATATGGACAAAAAAAAGAGAATCAACAAATGAAAATGGTAAGCGATATTCACTGCGTGATCCTATAAAAGCTAACATTCCGGAGGAATTATTTCAATTTAAGGACGATCTTAAAGAAATGCATAATATTCAAGTTTAATTTCAGAAACTAGTGATAATCTTATGAAAGCTGTTCCTATATATAGTCATGGTAATGCAGATGTATTAAAGTATGTAGATAATTTTCCAACTCCAGTACCAAATTCATCTGAGATTCTAATTAGGGTAAAATATTGTGGGCTAAATCACCTTGATATTTGGACTAGAATGGGAATTCCAGGTATCTTCATTAAGTTTCCCCATATTTGTGGAAGTGATATTGTAGGTACGTTACAAGAAGATTGTTCAACATTTTCTAAAGGATCAAGGGTTCTGATATATCCTGGAATTAGCTGTAATAACTGTGATAATTGTAAGAATGGAAACGAAACCCTATGCAATGATTTTTCAATAATTGGTGGTTTGGGCAATTACAATGGTGGTTATGCTGAAAATGTAATTGTTCCTAAGGCAAATATCATACCTATACCTCATGNAATAAGTGACGAGCAAGCTGCTACACTCTCAATTTCATATTTAACTGCTTGGAATATTATTAANAAACTTCAACTAAAGAAGGATGATACTGTTTTAGTATATGGGGCTTCCGGCGGTTTGGGAATGGCCATGATTCAAATTGCAAAAGCGCTAGGAGCTAAAATCATAAGCACTATCTCTGACGATTCTAAATTGAACTTTGCATATAGTCTTGGCTCCGATTATGTAATAAATCGGANGAAAAAAGAAATATCATTCGAAATTGAAAAATTAACTCATGGTTCGGGAGTCGATGCGGTTGTAGATAATGCGGGTGAGAAGACTATAACCGCGAGTATTAACTCTGTTCGAAGAGGCGGGAAGATTGCAATGTGCGGTACAACAACAGGAAACGTTGTAAATTTTAAGATTAGAGCTTTTTATTCAAAGCAAATTCAATTATATGGTATTTTGATTGGATCAAAGTTAGAGTTGTTCGAATTAATTGAATTTGTCAATGAAAGAAGGATTTTGTCAAGAATTGATTCCATATTTTCATTAACTGAAGTAAAGGCTGCCCATGATAGATTAGAAAGAGGAGAGCAATTGGGTAAGATTTTAATTAAAATATAGTAAATTTACTCCTTCAAAGCAAGTTGTATTATTTGTTTCTTACAAAATTAATATGAATCGAATCTTCATGACACTCCAAAATTCAATTTATGTCTTCACTTTAGGTAAATTCCAATGTAGCTTGATAGATATTAACCTAATACCCGTTGTAACTAAAATTACAACAATTGCTGTATATTCAAATTGTAGTTTTAGATTTACCATTATAAGAAATATAATGACTCCTATGAAACTTGCCACTGCATAAACTTCCTTTGTAAAAACAATTGGCGGTTCTCTTACTAATACATCCCTCAAAATTCCACCGCCAAAAGCTGTCACTAAACTTGAAATTACGATTAATACCACATTAGTACTATACAAAGAGTATGCGATTGAAGCTCCTGTAAAAGTGAAAACTCCGAGGCCTACAGCGTCAAAAATATTGAACAAATTTTCATATTTTTTTATTCTTTGATAAAGATAAAAAATGATAATCGCAGTTATTGTAGTCAAAACTATGTGAATAGTATCTGAAAAATTATGTGGTGGGAAGATTCCCAATATTGCATCTCTCATTACACCTCCAAGAATTCCTGTTACTGTTGCAAGAATTATTACGCCCACAATATCGTACTTGTGTTCTATTGCCCTAAGTGCACCCGTTACAGCAAAAGCCGCGGTCCCGAATAAATCAAGTATGAATATTATTATGGAAAAGCTTGTATCCAAATTAAACAACTAAAAATTGTTGAAGTATTAATGGAAGGGACAAAAATAAGCATTTTTCGCTGCTACCAAGATAGATCATTGTTTTTTTGTATTCAACATTTCCAATACGTCTTCTGCAATGTCAATTGAAGTATGGGAATTGATACTTGGTTCCATTGTTACAAGTAAGATATACTTGTCCATGTAAAATGTAAGNATTGATATCTTCTCTCTTTCAACGTAAGCAAATCTTGATCTGCCCATGGTGCTGTCAAATCTTTCTCTCATAGATTTACGTAATGCCGTATGCGTCAGGTACAATTCCTCATTGTTTTCATCCATGATAGAATCTATGCCACCTCTCATTCCTCCAGAAATAGGTAATCCTGTATCATCAATGACGGCAACGTAACGAATATCATTGTTCAGGTCGAATATTGACTCACATAGCTTTGAATAATCCATAGATTGAGAAAATAAGGACTATTTATTATATTTTTGATTATGTGATAATTTTTCNGCAAACCTAATAATACTTCTTTTTAAGTTTAATCTCGAAGCAAGATTGACTTTTAGAGAAACTATGGATTTAATTCATGAATAATTACCAGTGTTAAATTTGGATATCTGGTTGAGAAATTCATGCACAACTGTGTTAGTATCCATATTTTTTTTCATATAATAGTAGAGCTCTTCAGTTGCTGCATGATGATCTACACCTATATTTTGTGCTAATTGAACTGAGATTAACGTTAACAATAGTTTTCGCAAGACTAATTCTATTCCGTAGTTTTTGATATCGGCAGATAATTCAGAAATAACATTTTTGATATTTGCATCAATAAATCTGTTCTTTGCTTCCCTATTTTTGATTGAGAATTGAGCTCCCATGAGTCGGTCCTTCATGTGTACTTTTTCTACCATTTCAATAAATCTTTCATTAAATTGTGTATTGAAATTTTACAAATAGAAAAATCAAAACATGAGACAATAGCAAAAGATGTTGCTATTTTGAAGAGTAAATATAATAAATTAAAGGCTTAGTTTTTAGAAAGCAAAAATAATAAAATAAGCAACTAGTGGTCAATGTGTGTTTAGCGGTTGAACAAGAACCAACCCCATCATCCACTAGTTGCGGTAATATTAGTCTCTTTGTAACTTGAATAAAAAGGAGCTGATGAAATGTTCTATTAAAATGGAAAGAAATGATTCTAATGAATACGATAAATATGATCTTGATGTTAAAAATTGTCTATACACATCTAGTCTTTTTTAATACAAAGAAGATGAAGGTATAGTCAAGTCCAGTACCATCATAATGAACAACCTTATCTTCAGAGCTATAATCTAATGGTTCTGTAAGGACCAAACCATTGAGTTCTGCGGCCTTGAGTACATCATTCTCTATTTCCTCCTTACTGAATATATTATCAGGATTATTCGTAGGNTTATNTTTCGTCTTTACTANGTTGGGTATTTTATCAGGCCAGTAGTCGGTNGACGTTAAAAGTATCCCTCCTCTCTTCATTATTCTGTTCATTTCCTTGAAATAATTTTGAATATTAACACCATGTTCTATAACTGACAGTGATGTGATATAGTCAAACATTTTATCTTGGAAATTAGTCTTTTCCAGGTTTTGAATCGATATATTAAAGGACTTGTCCTCATACGTATCAATAATTGATGTATTGGAAGGTCTCNTTTTTAGGAATAGATCGCAACCGTACAGATTGTTAAATCCAAGTCTTCCCAATATGGACAAGATGGGGCAGCCATTACATCCTACATCAAGTATGAAGGAGCTCCTAGCACCATCGTTTATTATTTTAATCATTTTGTATGTGTCCCATGATTTTACTTTATCAGGATGGGCGAAAAGACCTAGAGAGTGCAAGTGATCGATCGCGTAATTTACTTCAGATGAATTTTTGAGGACAGAATTGAAAGTCATAATTGTAATAATATTTTGGAATTACCATATTTTTAAAGTATCATGAGCCACGGANTTTTCTGGCATNGACGCACTAGTATTCATTTATTTTCCTAACCCCATGTCTTTCAATAAGTGGAATACATCATTTCTTAAACTCCTTTTCATAATCAATTTCTTTTTTATTTTTAATTATTTCTAGTACTTCATTGAAAGCTTCTAATCTTCCTCTATAGTGCAAATGCGTTTTATGCTCTAACTCCTTGTCGCTCATTTGGATTTCTTGTTTGCAATAGGTGCAAGTCTTACATATTTCGACATAAAGTATACTTGTAGGCATACGTATTTGGCACTCACATTTATTACATTTAGTAGGGGTGTTCTTGGGTGATTTCCGAACATGATGAAACCTTTTATGTCCGCATTGACACCTATCATTTTGACTCAAGGATATTTTGCTTAGATCGACAACTTATTAAAAATTCCGATGGCTTTCCGTAAGTAAACTTAGGTAAGGCAGGTTCTTATATTTAGTAGCAGAACTCTGAGTACTCTTTTAACACAAATAGACACCGGCTGGTGGNATTCTCTACGCTTGCGCTTCCAGTCCCACCGGTCATTTTTCTATAATTTGTTGTCCATAATTAATCAANTCTGCATCAAGGCTGGTGGGATAACTTCTCTTGTAGAATTCATGACAAAAAATTACGGGGGAGTAATGGACTGATTCTATAAGTAACAACTATCACTAGTGATATGAGGTCATTATTCGATAAACTAGTGTAAAACTCTAAACTGACCCCACCGAATCTGATTCGCCTTGATTGGTTTGAAAATAAAATAATATCTGGCTACTTTCTTTGATAATTGCCATAACCGGAATAGTTTGTGTTTTGTCTATTGTCAAACGTACTTGCTCTTGGCGGAGGTGGGCTATCATTTTCATGACCCGGATGTGATCTTAGATGGAACCAATATTGCGAAGGAATAATAGGACTCTTACAAATTGGACAGTTTTGATGATCACATTTATGATTACCTATGAAATTAGGATGTATAGTCAAGTTACANTTATCGCACTTATTTTTTTCCAAAATCGTTCTAAATATAGTACTGTTATACACAATAAAGATGTATTGATTGGTCAATCAATTTCGATATCAATCATATTCCTCTGAATCGATACTGTTAACAGAGTCACGACAGGCACCAACCAAATTTATCTCGCCTTTCATTAAAATTGGATTACATACACTAGTGTATCACATCCCACCGAACCCGCTATAAAATTTAGATGTTTTCAATATATTTATTATAAATATTATGCGTAATAATTGTCAAGATAGATACGAAGATCATAATCAATTGAAGGATCCTGAACTTAGTAACATGACACTCCACCAGCAGTAGCAAATCCTCTGGTATGAAATTCCTAGATATCTGAAGATCTTAGTATTAGTAACACAGTAGAAATAATTTCAAGATGTATTTGAAATTCAATCGATGATAGGGACTTTTTGTCCCAGTAAGTTTCCTAAATACACAAATTCATTCATTATCGTGTCTGTGTACTTTAAAGACCTATTTAATATTACTAATACAGGTATCACAGTATTTTTCAATGACAGTTACATTATCTCCAACCTCAAAGCATGCTATATGTGTTGCTATATTCGCACACATTACGCAGAATTTACTTTTTTTCTTGGGCTGAGCAATAAAGGGTTTCACATACTGCAAAGTCTTCAATTAGACCAACTTCCTAATAATGAAGTTGCCACGAATATAGCATTTTGGGTTTTAGAAAATATTAAAAATCCTAATGTTCAGATTTGTGATCTTGTCGAATGTAGAATGAATGCAATTATACTATCAATAAATCAAGAATGTTTTATGCTAACCTTCAAGGAAGAAAATTCTTATCTTTGAGTATTGATATATTGAATTGAGCCTTGTAAAGTTTGAAATTCAAAATAAGATCCATCTGGAATTTCAGATCTGTCCCTTTCGGCCTACTCAATTGCTAATATTATTGAACATAAACTCAACAATTCTTTCATTTAATTGTGGATCTTGGTATAATACTTCGGATAATAGGTCTGTAGCGTCAGATTCATTTAATGACAAAGTTTCGATGAGCTTTAAGAGTATGTGACATGATGCACATCCTCCATATTTTATT
>Ga0065705_10104732_pt1 | contig 11632 bp, 11 predicted proteins | sample SwibulcommuniRL2_FD_59092 | JGI IMG/M metagenome (GOLD analysis project Ga0065705, IMG submission 59092) | Bulk soil microbial communities from switchgrass field near Rose Lake, East Lansing, Michigan, USA - RL2 Bulk Soil v2 (version 2) | ecosystem: Environmental > Terrestrial > Soil >... | reverse complement strand
CGAAAACCGGCTCGAGCCGCTTTTCGAACCCAAGGTTGACCAAAGCTTTCGCGGCCGCTGGCGGGAAATTCAGACCAGTTTCGTCGACGAGCCGCGCCAAGCGGTGAAACGGGCCGATGAATTGGTTGCCGAAGTCATGCAGCAAATGGCACAGAATTTTTCCGATCAAAGAAATAATTTAGAGCATCAATGGGGTGCGTCGGATGAAGTCTCGACTGAAGAGCTGCGGGTCGCCCTGACCCGTTATCGCGCGTTCTTCGAACGGTTGCTTTCGGTTTAGCGGGGTTATCTCGGTTATCACACGAGCGAATTGGAGTAGGAGTTGCGCGTGAGCGGCAGGGATCTCCCCGTCAAAGTTCATCTCGATGAATGCCGAAGAATAGTGTTGCCGGCAATTTCAGCATTGTGAAATATCAACTGTCATGATGCTCCACGCCGGCTTCAAGCCGAGATGATCGACTGTCGAGCAGCGTATTATCATTGAAACATTCGCGCATCGCTTGGCGGGCGGCGAAGTAACCGCACATGCCGTGGACTCCGCCGCCGGGCGGCGTTGACGAAGAGCAGATATAAACTCCCTTTGCCGGGGTTTTGTACAGCGAAGCTGTCGGTCGCAAGAACAACTGTTTCAAGATCGGCGCGCCGCCGTTGATGTCGCCGCCGATCAGGTTGGCATTGCGCCGAGTTAATTCCCGCGGCGGCGCGACATTGCGTGCCATGATGATTTTGCGAAAGCCGGGAGCGAAGCGCTCGACCTGTGATTCGATGGCGTCGGTCATGTTGAGCTCGGAGCCGTTGGGCACGTGACAATAGGCCCATAGAGTATGATTTCCCGCTGGCGCCCGCGTTCGATCGAAAAGCGATGGCTGCACCGCGAGCACAAAGGGCGCCGAGGTTTGAAAACCGCGCCAGGTGGCGCGTTCGGATGCGCAGATCTGCTCCAGTGTCCCGCCGAGATGGACGGTCGCCGCCCGCGCGCAAGCCGCCGCTTTCCACGGCACCGGCTTCGACAACGCCCAATCGATTTTGAACGCGCCCATGCCGTAGCGAAACTGGTTCAATCGGCGGCGAAATTTGCCGGAAAGGCGCGTGCCCGCGACGCTCGAAAGTTGCTGGGGCGTTAGATCACACAGAACGATCAGCGCCGCGGGAAGATCGTCAAGCGTGCGCACCGTTCGATTAAGAAAAATTTCACCGCCCAACGATTGCAAATAACGACAAAGCGCGTCTGCCAGATTTTGCGCCCCGCCGCGCACGATCGGCCAGCCCACTGCATGAGCGCTGGCGCCGAGGACCAGGCCGAATCCTGCGGAAGCTAGGAAGTCCAACGGCAGCATGGCGTGGGCGGCCAACCCAGCGAACAATGCGCGCGCGCGGCTGCCGCGAAAGCACGATTCAGCAAGGCGGCGCGCCGGCTGCAGCGCTTTGAGGCCGAAGCGCATGAAATTCAGCGGATGGCGCGGCCAGTGAAGCGGTGCGAGGAGTTCGACGTCCAAACCATTCCACTGTCGCGTCAATGGCTCGAATAGTCTTCGATACGCCGCCGCGTCGTCCGCCAATGCCGCGGAAGTGGCTTCGATCGACCGCTCCACGACGACAGCGCTGCCATCATCGAAGGGATGAGCGAGGCTTGCCGGCGATTGAATCCATTGGAGCCCAAAGTTCTCCAGCGGCAAGGCGCGAAAAAACGGCGAGCCAATCGCCAGCGGATAAACCGATGAGCAAATATCGTGAGCGAAATGCGGCAGGGTGAGCGCTGCCGATCGGACGCAGCCACCGATTGTCTCGTTGGCTTCAAACAGCGCTACCGAGTGACCGCTCTGGGCGATGGTAATCGCCGCGGCGAGGCCATTAGGACCGCCGCCAACAACCACCGCATCGTATTTTTTAGATTCTGCCATAGAACATTCAGTAAATCTTCTCGTCAAACGGATATGGGCAAGATGGACATGCCTTTGCGCGCTATCTCACCGGTCCACAAGGCGCGGATCAACTCAACGGCTTCCTTGACGCGCGACTGCCGCACGGTAAACTCCGGCCACAGGCCGATCGCCGAAAACTCGTTGAGCGCTTCGCCGGCGTCACATGGAGTCGAATCCCGCGTGCTCGGCTGCGATGGCGCACTTGGGCAGTTCGGAACGCGGATACTATTCCGTTCCGGCCTTCCAAGCGAATTTAGTTGTAGCCGCTTGCATAAAAGTCTCGGCGAGCAAGCGTTATGCCAGCAAATCATCAAGTCTGTCGAGGTTGTGGATTCGTGGTGTCGTAGCGAAATATTGAGGCTTTCACAAAAGGGGCGCGCAACGCAGCCATCAATACGCCTGACCGGACTCGGCGCTGCGGCGAATCACTTCGGCGCTTTCAGAATCGACGCTTTCGCCGGCCCAGAAGACCTTTGGTTTCGTAGCCCAAGACGGTTGCGATCAGCGCCAAGAGAAAACCTATGACAATCGATGCGCCGCCGTCAAAGGACGGGTTGTTCTAATCGGTCGGCTAGATAATGCCTGGATCTACCCCCGACCATTAAGCGGACCAGGTGTGTGTGATAGCGGAAATCTGACAAAGTAGGTTTTTCGGTGACTCTTATTTTCACCTGTAAGAAAAAAAAGCTTCGTCCCATAAGTGATTCCTGACTGGCATATGAGTTGCTCAGTGGGTCAGGCTAGATACGGAGAGAATGCGATGAAACAGACAAATCTAATGAAACTCGGCGTGGCGATCTTTACGCTTGTTACCTGTTTCGGCGCGGGTTGGACGGCGGAGACCGGCAAGAACGGCAAACTTGCAAGTAGCGATGCCGCATTTGTGAAAGAGGCGGCGCAGGGCGGCATGCTGGAAGTCGAACTCGGCAAAATCGCCCAAACCAAGGCGGCCGACGCCAAAGTCAAAGAGTTCGGCAAGAAGATGGAGCAAGACCATGGTAAAGCGAACGATGAGCTAAAGAAACTCGCTGCCGGCAAAGGCGTGCAACTGCCGAACGAGCTCGATAGCAAACACAAATCGACGGTCACCAAGCTGGAAAAGCTGAGCAGCGCTAAATTCGACAAAGCTTACATGGACGCCATGGTCAGCGACCACAAAACTGACGTCAAAAAATTCACCAGCGAATCCGAGAAGAGCAAAGACGCGGACCTCCAGAAATTCGCCACCGACACCTTGCCTACTTTGAAAAGCCACTTACAGCTTGCCGAAAGTACCGCCAAGGACATTAAAGAGGTCAAAGCAACGAGCCCAAGCAAGCCGTCAAAGTAAATTTTTATCAAGTCCAAGCGGCAACCAGATGTTCCAGATTTATAAGGGGTCTGAAAATGGCACTCTGCGACACTTTCGGCAATGAGTACGATAAAGCGCTCGAGATCACCAGTGACGGGCAAACCCACGTGTTCGACAACTTTGAATGCGCAATCCAATTGCTGGCACCGGAATGTTCGCACTGCGGTTGTAAAATCATCGGCCACGGAATCGAAGCTCAAGGAGTGTTTTATTGTTGCGCTTCCTGCGCCGGCCGCCCCGGCGTGCAGAAGGTCGCGGATCGGAACGACCAGCCGGCTAAACTTTAGCAGCATGTTTTTAGGCCTGCTATTCTGCGAATAAACTCGCCCGAAGATAGCTGCTCTAACGATCCACCTGCGGAAAATCATCGGTCGCCGGCATCGATGAAGTGTCTTTCCACGGTTTTATCTTGAGACCATATCTTTGCCTCCTGTTCGAAATGTTATTCACCAATAAATTGAAGGAGACAACCCATGGCGCAGGCAAACAAATTGGCTCAACTGGTTCAAAAGCACGAACAGGATGTTTTGAAAAATTGGCTCGGCCAGCAACTTTCGGCGGTTACGCGGCGCGCCGATTTGATGAAAGAAAGCGAGTTGCAATCTCAGTCCCGGCAGTTTTTACAAAGCTTTGTCGGCGCGCTGCAAACGAATCCGGATAATATCGATGACCCGGCATGGAGCCCAGTCAAGGAATTCTTGGAAGGCGTGTGGCGTAGCCGAGCCGTCCAAGGCTTCAGTCCATCGGAAACCGCTTCCTTCGTATTTTCGCTCAAACAGCCCGTCTTCGAAGTCACGCGGTTGGAGTTGGATGCGCAGGAATTCGCCAAAGAAATCTGGCAGGTCACTAATCTGCTCGATAAACTGGGACTCTATACCACCGAAGTCTATCAGAAGAGCCGGGAAGCAGTGATCAGTCGCCAGCAGCAAGAACTAATGGAACTTTCGACGCCGGTGGTACAGCTGTGGGATCACATCGTCGCGCTGCCACTTATCGGCATTCTCGACAGCGCGCGAGCACAAATCGTCATGGAAAACTTGCTGCAAAAAATCGTCGATACCGAGGCATTGATAGCCATTATCGACATCACGGGAGTGCCGACTGTGGATACCCTGGTCGCGCAACATTTGCTTAAAACCGTGTCCGCGGCGCGTCTCATGGGCGCCGATTGCATCATCAGCGGCATTCGCCCGCCAATTGCCCAGACCATCGTTCACTTGGGCATCAATTTAACCGAGATTATCACCAAGGCGACGCTCGCTGATGCTTTCGCCGTGGCCTTGCAACGCACCGGCGCCAAGGTCACGCGCGACTCGGTTAATCACTAAAGGAGCGCGGCAGTGGAACGGATTCCAATTCTCAAGATGGGTAAATTCCTGCTGGTAACGATTCAAGTGGATATGCACGATCAGTTAGCCTTGACGTTGCAGGATGATTTGACCAATCGCATTGTCAACGACCACGCTCACGGTGTTTTGATCGACATTGCATCCTTGGAGATTGTCGACTCGTTTATTGGCCGTATGATCGCCAATATCGTCGGCATGGCGCGGATGCTCGACGCGGAAACCGTCGTGGTGGGCATGCGGCCTGCTGTGGCGATCACGTTGGTGGAGCTGGGCATGACGTTGTCCGGCGTGCGGACGGCGCTGAACGTCGATAACGGCATGGCGATGTTGAATGCGTCGCTGCAGCGCCAAGGAGCTTGAGTGGCTGTTCTAGGAGATGAGGTCGCGCCCATTCAGTCGTCTAGCGATATTGTCAAAATTCGCCAGCTCGTGCGCGAGTGGGTCGTGAAGTTGGGCTTCAGTCTGGTGGACCAAACTAAGCTGGTGACCGCCGCCAGCGAACTTGCGCGTAACACGCTCGATCATGGGGGTGGCGGCCAGGTGCGTGTCGAGGCGCTCAACAGCGAATCCCGGCGCGGCGTGCGGGTAACTTTTTCCGATCAAGGACCAGGAATCGAAGACGTCGAACAGGCAATGAAAGATGGCTATACGACCGGCAGCGGGATGGGTTTGGGCCTCGGCGGAGCGAAGCGGCTGGTCAACGATTTTGTGATTGACTCAGAACCTGGACAGGGAACGAAAGTAACGATAGTTCGATGGCGCAACGTTTGACCAACGCATGTCGACAGCAGCTACGGCTGGAGATTGGCGACTCCAGCGGACCGGCAGAAGTGAGACGAACTTCCACCCGGCTTGCTGAAGAGATCGGTTTCAGCGAGGTCGAGACCAGCAACGTGGCCATCGTCACCAACGAATTGGCGACCAACCTGGTGAAACATGCGAAGCACGGTCAAATCGTTCTTGGGGCGTTACATCAGGGTGAAACTCTCGGTCTCGAAGTTCTGTCCCTGGATCAGGGGCCGGGCATCTCGAACATCGCCCAGTGTATGCGCGATGGCTATTCGAGCGCGGGGAGTCTCGGCAATGGACTGGGCGCGGTCGCGCGCCTGGCTTATGACTTCGATATTTATTCTCTTCCGGGTAAGGGAACGGCGGTTCTAGCGCGGCTGTGGGCGGCTAAACGCAAAAGCCAGCCAACTAGTCGCATCGATTTCGGCGTCAGTTGCCTGCCCATGGCGGGAGAAGAAATCTGCGGCGACGGCTGGGCATATGAGGCGTTAGCAGACAGCACGGTTTGCATGGTTGCCGATGGTCTGGGGCATGGCCCACAAGCGGCCCTCGCAGCCGACGAAGCGGTGGCGACGCTGCGCGAGTATAAGACAAAAAGCCCGGCGGAGTTGATGGAAAAAATGCACGGCGTCTTGCGCAGCACGCGCGGCGCGGCGCTCAGCCTAGCACAGATTCGTCACGACGACGAAGTCTTGAGGTTTTGCGGCTTGGGCAATATCAGTGGTAGCGTCATTACCAACGGTACCATGCGCCGCATGGCATCCAACAACGGCACCGCCGGCGTCGAGGCGAGCAAGATCGCCGAATTTTCTTATCCGTGGAATCCGGACTCGCTGTTAATCATGCACTCCGACGGCTTGTTGAACCGTTGGGATCTCGAGAAATACCCGGGCTTGACGCAGCGGCACCCGAGCCTGATTGCGGCGGTACTTTATCGAGACTTCTACCGGGGGCGTGACGATGTGACGGTGCTGACCGGGAAAACGCGCATGTTTGGTTCGACCTAAGGGATTCAGTCGTGGCTTATTCAATATTGTCTACGGTGACCCATTACGAACAGGATATTGTCCTCGCGCGTCAGCGGACGAGGCAGATCGCCAGCGCTTTAGGCTTCGATGCCCAAGATCAGACCCGGCTCGCCACCGCGGTCTCCGAACTCGCACGCAACGCCTTTACCTATGCCGGCGGGGGTAACGTCGAGTTTTGTCTCGAGGGTCAGACTGCGCCGCAGGTTCTGCTCATTCGCATCAGTGATAGAGGCAAGGGCATTGCTCATCTAAAGGAAATCTTGGATGGCAGCTATCGGTCGCGGTCCGGCATGGGACTCGGAATCACCGGGGCGCGCCGCTTGGTCGATCAATGCGACATTCTGACCGAGGCAAAACGCGGTACGACCATCTTGTTAAAAAAACTCTTGCCGCAGCGGGCGCCGCTCGTAACCACCGCGCGGCTCAAGGATCTCAGCGATAAGTTGACGACCTATGTGGGGCAAAATCCCTTCGACGAAGTGAAGCAGCAAAATCAAGAACTACTGCGCGCTCTGTCGGAACTGCGCGAGCGCCAGGATGAGCTTTCCCGGGTCAACCGGGAATTGGAGGATACCAACCGCGGCGTGGTCGCGCTCTATGCCGAGTTGGACGAGAAGGCCGGCCATTTGCGCCGCGCCGATGAAATAAAGACAAGCTTTCTTTCCCACATGAGCCACGAATTTCGCACGCCGCTCAATTCGATTTTGGCGTTATCGGAACTCTTGTTGGATGGCGCTGACGGCGAGCTGACCGACGAACAAGAAAAGCAGGTTGGATTTATCCGCAAAGGTGCGAATAGCTTGCTGGAACTGGTGAACGATTTGCTCGATCTAGCCAAGATCGAGGCGGGCAAAACTGAAGTCCATCCGATCGAATTTTCGGTGACGACGCTGTTCAGCGCGTTGCGCGGCATGTTACGGCCGTTACTGGCGGGCCAAAGAGTGAATTTAGTGTTTGAGGAGCCTGAGCAGCAGTCGCTATTGTATACGGATGAAAATAAAGTCTCGCAAATCCTCCGAAACTTTATTTCCAATGCTTTGAAATTTACCGAGCAGGGAGAGATTCGAGTCAAGGCGGAATTTCATGAGACGGACCGGATGGTCGAGTTTTCGGTTGCCGATACCGGCATCGGCATTGCCTTGGAGGACCAAGCGAAAATTTTCGAGGAATTTACCCAGATCGTCAATCCGGTGCAACGCAAAGTTAAAGGCACCGGATTGGGCTTGCCGCTTTGCAAAAAGCTAGCGGTGCTGCTGGGCGGACATATCGAACTGACCAGTGAGTTGGCGGTTGGCTCGACATTTTCGATTACCATACCGTGTCAGTACGCGACGCCCAAAGAGGACGGCGCAGATCAGATCGCCAGCGATAATTGGATCGTCGATGAAACGCGGATTCCGGTGCTGGTGGTGGACGATGAGCCGGAGTTACAACTGGTCTATGAGAAATTCCTCCGCGATTCGCCGTTCCAAATTCTTTCAGCGGCGAGCATCCGCCAAGCGCGGATTGCCATGCAACAAGTTCGGCCGCGCGCGATCATACTCGATATTCTCCTGCGCGGCGAAGACTCATGGGTCTGGTTGAGCGAGATCAAAGCCGACGATGCTACGAAAGACATTCCGGTCATTATCGTTTCGACCGTGGAAGATCAGGCCAAAGGGCTCGCATTGGGCGCCGATGCCTATTGCCTTAAACCGCTCGATCGTGCCGCCTTGACGGATCAACTGACAAGGCTGATCGACGTCGAATATCGTGGCGCGCATGGGCGAATCGGAAGTGATGACACGGCGCGCTTGCGAGTGGAGATTATCGATGATGACCCGGCGGCGCGCTATGTCATTGGAAAATTGCTCAAGGCGCGGCGCCTTGTCGTGGACGAGGCCTCGGACGGCATGGACGGAATTTGCATCGCCAAAGAACGTAATCCCGATCTAATTTTGCTCGATCTCAACATGCCGGGCATGACTGGATTGGAAGTTCTGGATCATCTCAAGGCCGATTCGGCGACGCAGGCGATCCCAGTCGCGATCGTGACGTCGGCCAGCATCAGCGAATCGGAACAGCGTCGCTTGGAAGCCAAGAGCTTTGCCATCGTCAATAAGAGCGAACTTAGCGAGGAGCGGCTCGCAAGACTGCTCGACGTAGCACAGGGTGAAAGTGTGGCCAAATCGGCAGCCTTAACCGACGTTGAGGTGCCGTTATGAATGAGAAGCAAGAATATACGATACTCAATGTGGATGACGATGAGGGCGCCCGATACGCCAAAAGCCGGATTTTGCGACGGGCCGGCTATCGGGTGTTCGATGCCGGGACCGGCGCCGATACTTTAAAATTGATCAAAGCGGCCGCGCCGCAGCTGGTTCTACTGGATGTGATGTTGCCCGATATAAACGGTATCGACGTTTGTCGCGCCATCAAGACCGATCCGGCAAGCGCGCACATCATGGTGCTGCAGATTTCAGCGACCCACGTCACCGGCGCCGATCGAGTTCATGGTTTAGAAGGCGGCGCCGACACGTATTTAGCGGAACCGGTGGACGCCGGCGAGTTGCTCGCTACAATCAAAGCGCTGTTGCGGCTCTATAACCGGGAAGAGGAAAATCGCCGTTTGCTCAATCAGCTCCGCGACGCAGACCGGCTGAAAGACGAATTCCTGGCCATTTTGGCCCACGAGCTGAGGAACCCGCTCCACCCGATCCGCAGTGCCGTGGATTTCATGCGGCTCAAAGGGTCCAGCGACCCCGAGATTCAATCTTGTCGTGATATTCTCGATCATGAAGTCAGCCACTTAACCCGCCTCGTCGACGATCTGATGGATGTTTCGCGCATCACTCATAATCGAATCGAGCTGCGCAAGGAAAGACTTTCGTTGGTCGAAGTTCTCAAAAGCGCGGCGGCATCGGTGCGCCCGATTATTGAGTCGCACGGTCACCAACTCCATCTCAGTTTCCCGGATAAGAGAATGGACATGGAAGCCGATGAGGTGCGATTGACGCAGATATTTATCAATCTGCTAACCAATGCCAGCAAATATACTCCCGATGGGGGACAGGTTTGGCTGAGCGCGCGCCAGGAAAACGACAATGCGGTGGTAACGATCAAGGACAGCGGTGTGGGGATCTCCGCCGAGAACCTGCCGCTTCTGTTTGACTTGTTTTATCAGGTCGACCCATCGGTGGGTCGTGGCGCGGATGGCTTGGGGATCGGTCTTACCCTGGCGCAGCGTCTTGCCGAGTTGCACGGCGGCACCATCAGAGGATTCAGTGGTGGACCGGGGAAGGGCAGCGAGTTTGTCGTCCGCCTGCCGATTTATGAGAACTCGGCGGACGCCGATTCTAGCGACAACGACAAAGATATGGCGGCGACGTCACGGCGAATTTTGGTGGCGGATGATAGCCCGCTGACGATCAAAGCCGTTTCCATGGTTTGGCGAAGTCTCGGTCATCAAGTCGAGAGCGCCCCTGACGGGTTGAGCGCGGTGGAACTGGCTGCATCCTATCATCCCGACGTGGTGGTGCTGGACGTCGGTATGCCGGGCCTCAACGGTTATGAAGCTTGTCAACGCATTCGAACGCAGCCGGGCGGCCAGGATGTCGTGCTGATCGCAGTCACGGGGTGGGGCCACGATGAGGCGCGCCGCAATGCCGACGCCGCCGGCTTCGATGGGCTGTTGGTGAAGCCGGTGCGCCCGGAAGCGATCTTGCAAATGGTTGACGATATCGTCAAGCGTCGAGGGAGCGAAACGAGCATCGAAAGACATTCAGCCGCCGACAATTAAAACCCGCGGGATTCCGTCGCGCCGAGTTAAGCGCGGTGACGGCACCTTTTTTAGAAGTCGACCTCTTTTCTAACGTCAGAGCTGGCGGAATCTCTTAACCTCGCTCGATCTCATATCTCGGCCGCGTGGGCAATCCTGTCGACACAGTCGTGATTGTCGCGTCCGCGCGGAATCTTACCTGTTTGACTGAATAAAGCCGTCAAGCAGTGAAAACGCTATCGTCCTTTCACTTCCAACTAGGCTGGGCGACCAACGAGTTTTCAATGTTTTTGCGCTCAATCACAGTTTTAATTCGTGGCGCACAAATTGCTGGTTTCACTTCGCTGTTGGTTGCGGTCAGTAAAATTTGATTGGCAGGGGGAAAAATGGATGCATTGGAATTATTGATTCAAGACCACCAAAAAGTCGACAAACTGTTTTCGAGAGCCAAGGAAAACAAGGATAAGAAGCAGCTGAAGCAACTTTTCAAAGAGATTAAGTCCGAGCTTGAAACCCACACTCGTCTCGAAGAGGCGATTTTTTACCCGTCGATGCAGGAGCACGAAGAGTTAAAAGATGTGGTTTCGGAATCTCTCGAAGAACCCAAACAAGTGAAGACGTTGCTGCGGGAGTGAGCCGGGCGACGCCGGGCACGGACAAATTCAAGGCAAAACTCAAAGTCCTCATCGACGACGTTAAACATCACGCTAAAGAGGAGGAGGAAGGAAAAATGTTTCGTATCGTGCGCCAAGTCATTGATGCAGACGAACTGGAATCACTGGACGAAGAGTTGGAAACCGCCAAGTACAAACGTATGCGCAAGGCCAGTTGATGAACGCCGCGCGCAAAGCTTCAATGACTGCCTTCGCGGGCCGTGTCCGGTCTGAACGATTCGGACGGCGCGAAAAAAATAAAGGATTTATTCTATGGCGGCGTACGGCAAAAACGCCTCGCAAAAAGTTAAGAAAGTCATGCGGGAAAAAAACGCGGAACTTTGAAAAGCGGCCGTTCAGGGGAAAAAGTAACCAGTCGTAAACAGGCTATTGCCATCGGATTGTCCGAAGCCCGCAAAGCGGGCGCCAAAGTTCCGCGCAAGAGTTCCAAAAATAAATAACCCAGGACAGAAGTTAACGTTGCAGCAGATCAGCGCGGCGCAAAAGTATTAACGGTTGCTCAGCGGCGACTATATTTTAGGAATATGAAAGGAGAATCTTATGGCGGGTAAAAACACGGCGGCGTTCGGGATTTATCCCGATGAAATCAGCTTAAGAATCGGGATTGAAACTCTGCAACGAGCGGACTTTCGCACCGAGGATATATCGGTGCTGTTTCCCGAAAATCAGGGCACCAAAGACTTTGCGCATGAAAAAGGAACCAAGGCGCCGGAAGGCGCGGCCACCGGAGCCGGGTCAGGCGCGGTTGTCGGCGGAGTTCTC
>Ga0065705_10104730_pt1 | contig 11639 bp, 10 predicted proteins | sample SwibulcommuniRL2_FD_59092 | JGI IMG/M metagenome (GOLD analysis project Ga0065705, IMG submission 59092) | Bulk soil microbial communities from switchgrass field near Rose Lake, East Lansing, Michigan, USA - RL2 Bulk Soil v2 (version 2) | ecosystem: Environmental > Terrestrial > Soil >... | reverse complement strand
AACTTTTATTGCCGTAATGCGCGCTGCCGGCCATAGATGGAGATCAGAATCAGCAGGGTTCCACCCAGCACCATACGACGGACCGACTCGGGCATTTGCATCGTCGTTAGCAGACTCGTGATGAGAGTCAACACGATCGCGCCGGCCATGGTTCCCCAATAGCTTCCCTTTCCGCCAGCAAGCAGTGTCCCACCCACTGCCACCGCCGCGATGGATGGAAACAGGAATGGCTGGCCTAATTGAAGATGTACGACGCCAGTGTTGCCAACCAGCAGGAAACCACCGAAGCCAGCCAGCGCCCCGGCCAGCGAGTAGGTTAATAGATTCATGCTGGTCACATTCACACCTGAGAGCTTGGCGGTGATGCGGTTCACACCGATGGCAAACAGGTTCCTGCCAAACGCGGTCCGCTCGAGCAGCAGCCACATCAGGACCCCAAATAGAATCCAGATGATGATCGCGTTCGGGATCTGCAGGCCTGGGGACAACGGTCGGGCAATCAGGCGGGTCATGATCGGCGCAACCTTCCCAGTTACGCTTCCATGGGTGATGACGATGATCGCGCCTGTCACCACGCCGGACATTCCGAGAGTCATGACAAAGGGAGAGATCTTGAGAAAGGTAATGCCCACTCCGTTCATAAATCCAACCAGCGCGCCGACCGCCAGTGCGATCAACAGCGCCAGCAAGACTCGCGTGTCCATGCCATCAACAAAGATATATGTTAGGATGGCCGTCAATGTGACCACGGAGGCCGCAGAAAGGTCAATACCTTCCGAACCGCTGATGATGATCAACGTTTGTCCGGCCGCGATCACGCCGAGGAATACCGCGAGACGCATAATGTTCGTCGCTTGTGCGCGGGCAACGTTCATGTCACTGCCAAATCCATTTGGCAAAAGGCCCGATAGGAGGAAAAGAACGACTGCCAAAATGAGCGCGGCAACGGGCGGAGAAACGGAAATCCGTTTCATGGTCTTCCCCTCCGGAACAAGTTCACGATCCCGGGCGCGGCCAACGCCATGACAATGATGGTTGCTTTTACAAGGGTCTCCCACCACGTATCGATATTTGCAAAGGAAATGATGTTTTGAATAATGCCCAGCGTAATGGCGCCCATTAGAGGACCTGCCACACCGCCCACTCCGCCACTGAAAGCATTCCCTCCGATTACAACGGCGGTGATGGAATTCAAGGTCATCGGCCCGCCAATATCCGCATTGCCGGATCCGCTCAACATGGTGATGGCAATTCCTGAAAATGCTGCCATCAATCCCGAGATCAGATATGTACTGAATCGTACCCAGTTTACCGGTACCGCCGTTTCATAAGCAGCCTCTGCCTTCCCACCAACCGCATAAAGAAAGTTGCCATAGCGAGTCGAACTGAGATAGAGCCAGATCAACAGCACAGCTGCGATCACATAAAACGCCAACGGCAGATTCAATGGAGTTGAATTTCTATACAGTGCTGCAACCTCCTGAGGAATGCCGCCGCCTGGATTCGGCAATATGAATAACGCCATCCCCGCGTAAAGGAAGCTGGTTGCGTACGTTGTGATGATGGGCTGTAAACGCAGGTACGCAATAAAAAAACCGTTGATCGCCCCTGCTAGTAAACCGATCAATAAGGAAATAAAGACATATCGCCACATCTCCTCAGGCGAACCATCCAACCCAACGCGGGTGGCCAGAACCGTGTTCACGATCGAAACCACGGCGCCGACCGAGATGTCGATGCCGCCACCAAGAATCACGATCGCCTGCCCCACAGCCATCAGGATAATAGGCAAAAAGACCCGCATATTGCTGTTCAACGTATCGCGGGCCAACATATTGGGCTGCAGGATCAAATTGATAACAATGCATGACACCAGCAGGACTAGCGCAAACAAGGCAGGTTGTCGTGCGACCAACGCATCCCATCGGGATTGTTTCATTCGGTTCCTCCCTGAGAAGCACCAAGGCTCGCGGCGATCAAATTTTCCTTGGTCAACGTGTTTCCAGATAGCTCGGTGTGTATCATTCCATCATACAGCACCAACACCCTGTCACATAACCCGATCAATTCCTCATCGTCGCTACTATATAGCAGGATAGTCTTACCTTCCTCGCTAGCCAAACGTGTTAGCAGTGCATAGAATTCCGCTTTTGTTCCAACATCTACACCCTTGGTGGGATCATCCAACAGCAGGATTTGCGGGTTTCGCATCAACCATTTTCCGATGACCACTTTTTGGGCATTGCCTCCCGAAAGGCTGCTGACCGGTTCTTCCAGTCCCGCCATTTTCAAGTTCAAACTTGAGCCAACCTGCGTTGCTTCTTTTTTTGCCTGGGCAACTTTCAAGGGCAATCCAAAACGTCTCCAGGAAGGAAGCAATAAATTATCGAGGATCGAGCGGATGTAAAGGAGTCCTTCTTTTGCCCGGTCTCCCGGGACGAGCGCAAAGCCACTGCGCATTGCATCGCGCGGATGTTTGAAGTGGACCTCCTGATTGAAAAGCTTGATCGTACCTGAATAGGGAATATCCCCGAATAAGGAGTGAAGCAAATGGCGTTGTCCCTGTCCACGCAAACCGCCAATTCCGACAAGTTCTCCCTTGCGGATCTGGAAATTTACGCCGCGTAAGCCATCGTTGTCCAGGTTCTGCACCTCTAGAGCGATTTCCTGTTCAAGGTTTTCTTCTGACTTCGCTTCACCTCGCAAGAACCCAAGCACTGATTCCTTTTCGATCATCAATTTGACCAGCTGCTTTTCGTTGATATCCTGGATATTCCCTGCGCCGACGCTTTTTCCGTTGCGCAGGACACTGTATTTATCCGCGATCCGAAAAATCTCCTCCATGCGGTGCGAGACAAAAACGATTGCCTTGCCCTGCAGCTTCCATTTTGTCACCAACTCGAACAGACGGTTCACCTGGCGGCTGTCCAGGCTGGCAGTCGCTTCATCGAGGATCACCAACCACGGGTCGAAACTGATCGCCTTCAGGATCTCGATAATTTGTTTTTCGTCGGGAGGGAGTGATGCAATCGACGCATCCGGATGAAGACCGGTCTTGTATGTCCCTTCAAATAACGCGAGCAGCTCTTCGGTTCGCGCTTTGACCGCTTTTCGATCCACCTGACCAAAGGAATTCAACGGCTCGCGCGTCAACCAGATATTTTCTGCCACGGTCATCTGCGGGATCAGGCTGAGTTCCTGAAAGACGGTCGCAATACCTGCATTTTTGGCAGCCTGTGGAGAGGGGAAATGAACCGTCTGCCCATCAAGGAGTAGTTGCCCTCCATCGAGGACAACTACTCCGTTGATAACCTTGCTCATTGTGCTTTTGCCGCTCCCGTTCGCTCCGATCAGCGCTACGACTTCGCGTGCATGGACATCCAGATTTCCATCTGAAAGTGCCACGACACCGCCATAGCGTTTGACAATATTGCGAGCAGAAAGCGACTCAGCCATATTTTTTTACTGGAAATACTCTGTCACAACTTCTTCGTCGGTCAGGATGTCGTCCAGCAGATATGCATCCGGCTTGCCTTCGCACATCGCCAGACCTTCATCGAGGTTGTCAGAGGTGATGACTGCAGCCAAAGGCAGAACGAACGACAGTCCATTCGCGCCACCAAGCTTGCTCTCATCCACCTGCTTGCCCTGCAGCATGTTGACCGCAATACGCAGACCGGTGGGCGAAACACCCGGGTGATTCGCAACGGCGATGCTGTCGAAATCAGGGTTGAGCGTAAGAGCTTCTTGCCAGAGTTTGAGATACTGGCAGCGACCTTCACCAACGCCCTGTGGCCACTCCGCTGGGTTTGCAGCGATTACAGCCTGGAGCGCTCCGATCGCCATACCATCCTGCGTCCAATAACCATCCAGGTTCGGATAGGAGGCCAGAAAATTGGACATGACTTGTTGACCAGTGGCTTCGTCCCATTTGCCTGTGTCTGTCGCCAGCACATTGATGCCTGGATTTTCAGCGAACACTTCTGCGACACCTTCCATACGAGCAACGTTGGCGGGGTGACCCGGGAAGCCCTCGATCTCCACGATATCGCCTTCGCCGCCGAGTTTTTCAGCCAGCCACGTGGCACTGGTCTTCGCCCATTCCTTCTGGTCGATACCCACATTGTACACGCCAGGAACATCAAGTTCCTGGTCGACAGAGATCACGACGATGCCCGCGTCGAGAGCCTCCTGCAGGGTAGCGTTCAAACCGCTGACATCACCAGGGTTGACGAGGATCGCATCCACATCCTGAGCGATCAGGTTCTGCAGTTGTTGGATTTGACCGGCTACGTCCGTGTCAGCGCTTTCGATCACGAGTTCCGTCGTGAGACCCTGATCCATGTATTCCTGATTGACCTGGATGAGTTCTTCGATCATCTGCGTGCGGTATTCACTACTGATAAACGGGTTCGAAATACCGATCGTGAAGGGTGCGCCTTCCGCAGCGGGTGCCTCGGTGGCAGGCGCTTCGGTCGCGGCGGGTGCTTCTGTTGCCGGAGCTGCCGTTGCAGGTGCCTCCGTGGCAGGCATCTCGGTGGCGGGCGCTTCGGTCGCCGGAGCGCCACAAGCCGCGATCAGAGATGCAATGGTGAGGAGCACGGTCACCAACAAAATGGTTTTCTTGCTTTTTGTAGACATATTCATCTTCTCCTGGATTTTAATTAAAGTCGGCAAATTTTATAGACACAACAGATTTGTTTCTTGTGATCACCTCCTTTGTTAGCCGAAAAAATGTGGATTGTCTTCGATCGCGAAGAGATAATCCAACGCAAGAGAGATCGCTCCTATTACGCCCACATTCGATCCCATGCGGGAAAACTTGATGGATAGGTGCGTGGTGGCAAGCGGCAAAGACCGATGCAGCACCGCCCGGCGGATCGCCACCAGCAAATGATTGCCAAAGTTCGCGATGCCGCCTCCGATAAAAATATGACTTGGATTAAAGAAATTCACCAGGCTTGCAAGCACATCGCCGATCATCTGTCCGCTATCACGGATAATATCGAGGGCGGCCTGATCGCCCTCCCGGCAGGCCGTGTTGACATCCTCAGGGCGAATCGTTCCCCCGCCTGCCTCTGCGATCTGCCTCAGGACAGGGCTGCTCCCATTTCGAATCGCCTCCAGCGCCCTGGCTGTGATGGCTGGCCCCGCTGCCATTGCCTCGAGACATCCTTTGTTTCCACACGCGCACAGGGGACCGTTTTTATCCACGCAGATATGACCGATATCGCCTGCTGAGCCATCGCTGCCGCGATGAATTTTCCCATTTGAAATGATGCCTGCGCCGATACCTGTCCCGATCTTGACAAAGATAAAATGATCCACACCTGAGCCTTCGCCGGCGCTCTGTTCACCCATCGCCATGATGTTCACGTCGTTGTCGATCACCACAAATGCGGAGTTGAAAGTCTTCTTAAAAAAATCCCGAATGAGAAAATTTTCCCATTCGGGCATTAAAGGCGGGGCAACCAAAACACCACGAGCAAAATCCACGGGACCTGGAACACCCATGCCGATTCCCAGAAGTTGATCTGGCGTGGCCCCGTTGGTTTTTAAAATGCTGACCAGAAGCTCACTGCAACGTGCAAACACAATTTCTGGTTTCAACTTCACATCTGTGGGTTCCGAGCAGCGCTGCAGGATCAGACCCGTAACATCTGCCAACGCGACATCCAAACTTGTGGCGCCGATATCGATACCCGCAATATAACCAAGGTTATTATTGATCCGCAAAAGACCTGGCTTACGTCCACCTTGCGATACCCCTTCCCCGACTTCCATGAGATAACCCTTATCGACCAGGCTTCGGATCTCCTGCGAGGCTTTAGCCTTCGACCAGCCAGTGATACTTGAAATTTCACTGCGCGAAATCCGTCCCTGCCGGCGCAATGCACGGATAACTTCCACTTCGGCTGAATTTACCAAAATGGGAGCCTTGATTCGAGCGAACTTTTTCGGACTCGGAGCAGGTCTTGTAGGCAAGGTTTGCACTATCGATTCGAAATTATGATGAAGAAAGATTGAAGGGCTACCTTCATTATAGTGATTCGCATTGTAAATTCAATAGCCAAACATCTATTTAAAATTAAGAACTTCGTTCAAATTGTGAACGAAGTTCTCGATACAGGTTTCATAAATCATCCCGTAGTGCCGGGCAGTCTCACAGGACGCTCCGCGGGCTGCCCGAACTTACGAGATCATCACGCGCGATGTTGAATCTTCTGCCATAACCAGCGAAGAAATATGAAAAAAAGCCAATATCCAACAAAAAGGATTATGACCCAAAGGACAAATCCCTCAATTCCCATGCCTTCCACTGTGAGACACGCCTGAACAAAAGCGACGATCCCTGCCGCGATAACGGGTGGTCTCCAGGATGCTGTACGCCGCCTGATTTGTCGATCGTTTTCCGGGTTTTCTTTCATACGGGTCTATTGCTCCACAAAAAACTCTACAACAAAGAGTCCAGCAGGCGTGCTGGACCTTTTTCCCATGAAATCACTGAATCATCTGCGAGATCTTTCCGGTCTGTTTGTCCTTTAAGATCACTTTCAACTTTCCGTCTGGCATTTTTTCTTCTTTGATCAGGAAGTGTCCTTCGTCGTAGTCTTTCAGCCCCGCGTTTTCCTGGTTGACCGGACCACTGCGCCAATCCTTCACATCGATAGGTTCCCATTTTTTTGTCCTGGCGGCTTTATAAGCCGCATCCATGATCGCGTTAACAATATACCCATCGTAGAAGGTTTCCATAGGTTTTGTGCCGTGGTCCATCGAGTTGAACATATCTATGAACATGGCTACATAACCGAGCGCGCCAACCTCATCCCCCACCGGGAAGAGCCAGCCCGTGTCGCCTTCCGCCTTTTCAGCCACGTAACCGCCTTGCCCTACACCGGTAAACATCTCGAACCCGGTCCGCATCCAGTGATTCAGCCAGATGGTGCCATCCGTTCCCGAGACTTCATCGCGCAGATCCATTCCCCCACGAAACGTCCAGCTGACTTCGAATTGACCGATCGCGCCGTTTTCGTATTTCACCAAACCCACCGCATGGTCTTCTGCTTCGATCGGATGGACTTGCGTATCTGCCCAACAAGTCACTTCAACGGGACGAATCCCTTTGCCGATAAAATTGCGGGCGATCTCGATGCAGTGACAGCCCATATCCACGATCGCGCCGCCACCGGAAAGTTCCTTGGTCCAGAACCAGTCACTGTGTGGACCGCCATGTGTCTCGCGCGAACGCGCCCAAAGGACTTTTCCAAGCGCACCTTTTTGGGTTGCCTGCAATGCTTTCAACGTCTTTGGTGTGTAAACCAAATCTTCCAGGTATCCGTGGAAAACGTCAGCTTTTTCCACAGCTTCCAGCATCTCAAGCGCTTCGGTGCCGCTTATCGCGAGAGGCTTTGTGCACAAAATTGCCTTCCCGGCTTCGGCGGCCAATAAGACTGCTTTCTTGTGCAGGTAGTTCGGAATGCCAACAATGACGGTATCCACCTCGGGGTCCTGAATAGCTTCAGCCATGTCATCCGTCGAACGCGGTATGCCAAATTCCTCCGCGAACTTCTTCGCATTGTCCAATTGACTGGAGCAGACGATCTTGATCTCATCCTTCCCTCGAAAATTCTGCAGGCTCATCGTATAAAAACGACCGATCAGTCCCGTTCCCAGCATGGCGATCTTATGCATAGATTTCTCCTTATCATCAAGATGCAAAGTAAGTTCCAAAAATTATATGGCAGCGAATGAAACGAGTCAATTCTTGCAGGCAATCGCAAGTCAAGATAGAATAATTTTTGCCGCTGGTGTCGTAGATCAGTAGATTCCATGTAGCTGTGTAGGTTGAAATCCTATGATCAAATTTACGAAACTAGGCGGCACTCCGCAGATAAGGAAAATAGATATGTCGACTGCAGCAGTAAATTATCTTACGCAATCCAAAGAGATCCTGACGAGAATCGAAGCGACTCAAATGGAAAACATTGAACGGGCCGCCGAACTCTGTACGCAAACCATCGCAGGCGATGGTCTCGTCCATCTTTTCGGCACGGGGCACTCGCGAATTTTTGTCGAAGAGATGTTCCCGCGCCATGGAAGCTTCCCGGGATTCCATCCCATTGTTGAGCTCTCGCTCACGTTTCATAATCTTGTAGTTGGCTCGAACGGCCAACGCCAGGCAATGTTCCTGGAACATATCGAAGGCTTTGGACAGGTCATTCTGCGTAACTTTGTGTTCAGCTCGCCGGATTGCTTTTTGATCTACTCCAATAGCGGAATCAACGAAGTGGTTGTGGATGTTGCTCTCGAAGCAAAACGACTCGGGATGCCGGTGATCGCGGTCGTCTCTGTGGAACACTGCAATGCTTCACAGCCCAATCATTCAAGTGGAAGAAAACTCCCCGACATCGCAGACATTGTCATTGACAACTGCACACCGGCAGGCGACGCTCTCGTGCGTGTTCCAAATCTCGAAGACCCTGTAGGGCCCGGTTCCACCATCGGCGCGGCGGCGGTTACCAACGCTCTCAAGTGCCGCATCGCCGAAAACCTGGCGATGCTGGGCAAACCACCCATCGTTCTCACCAGCGCAGTTTTCATCGGCCGCGAAGCCAGCAAAAAACGATTCGACGAATGTTACGACGACTACCGCTCGCGTGTCCAAAAAGTGTACGGGCGATCATGAACCGACTAACCGATAAAGTTGCGATCGTCACAGGAGGTGGCAGCGGGATCGGACTCGCCACAGCCCAATTATTTGCGAAGGAAGGCGCGCAGGTCATCACATTTGATATTAATGCTGCGCACAACAATCTGGACTTGACCTCCTCGAATGAACTTCGTGTGGATGTACGCTCTGCAGTACAGGTTGAATCTGCCATTCAGCAGGTAATGCTGTCCTATGGTCAGATTGACATTCTGATCAACGTTGCTGGTGGCAGTGGGCGCAAATGGGGAGATGGGCCAACAGATTCGTGTACGCTCGATGGTTGGGATATGACGCTTGCGCTGAATCTTGACAGCGTTTTTTACTGCTGTAAGTTCGCCTTACAAGCCATGCTGCCCAACAAGAAAGGGACCATTGTTAACGTCGCATCGGTACTAGGCATGGTCGGCGGAGACGATGACTTTGCCACACATGCATACGCAGCCAGTAAAGGCGCGGTAATCAGTCTTACACGCTCGATCGCTTCCTATTATGCACCGCGCGGAATTCGTGCCAATGTGGTCTGTCCGGGTTTGATCGCCACCGCCATGAGCCAACGTGCCCAGGAGAGCGAACAGATCCGCGCACGCCTCCCGCAGCTTCAGCCATTGACAGCTGACTTCGGCACTCCGGAGAATGTCGCACAAGCGGCGTTATATCTTGCTTCTGACGAATCTTCCTTTGTCACCGGCTCCGTCCTGACCGTGGATGGCGGCTGGACAGTTCGATGAAAACAATTCAGAGATTGTAGTAATGACTCCTCGAAGCGTCCCTGCGGGATCAGTCGTTAAGGAGATTGCATGAAAGAGCATCCTCTTCGCACAACCGTCATTGGAAGTTATCCATTTCCCTCATGGCTGGAATTTGCCAGTCAGCACCTCGAAAAATTCGGGACGAATGAATTCACCGAATTGCAGGATGACGCGGTCATCGTTGCCATCCACGATCAGATGGAAGCTGGTCTGGACGTCATCACCGATGGCGAACAATCGCGGCTCGATTTTAATTTGTCATTCTACGGATATTTGCAGGGCATCGAGTCCAACGAAAAGCCGTTGCGTGTCTTCGGTCCGCCGGCGCATGACCAGCGCGGAAAACATAACATCATCGCCGAACTCAGCGCCCCACGCGGACTCGGCGTTGTAGAGGAATTTCAGCGGTTGGTTAGGCTGGCTCCATCGCGTCCCATGCTCAAGGCCAGCGTGCCTGGTCCGTACACGTTGAGCGGCCGGCTAAATCCCAACCAGCAGTATCCCGATCGTTATGCCATTACCGAAGCGCTGCTCCCCATCGTGCGAGCCGAGCTCGAGGCACTGGTGCAGGCAGGCTGCAAAGAGATCACCGTGGATGAACCATCCATGAGTTGTTACGCCTACAAGGAAGACACAAATCGCTTTGTGGACATTTTCAATCGCACGGTCGAGGGCGTCTATGGCAGGACGCATCTTTCCACACATTTGTGTTTCGGTAATTTCAAAGCGCGTGCCGTCGGTCCGCGGCAGTATGCGCCGATGTTTCCTGATTTCCTGGGCATGAACGTGGACGAGATACATCTCGAGATGGCGAGCCGCGAGTATTCTGAACTCGAGTTACTCAAGGACATCGCGCAGGTGAAAGATGTGGCAGTTGGCATTATCGATGTGAAAAGCTATTACATCGAAACACCCGAGGATGTCGCCAGGCGTGTTCACCAGTGTTTGCAATACGCACCCGCCGATAAATTATCGTTCGCGCCTGATTGTGGATTGAGTCAGACGGCGCGCTGGGCAGCGCGGCTCAAGCTGCAGAATATGGTGAAAGGCGTGAAGATCGTTCGCAAAGAGCTGGGACTGTGATCAAACCCGTTCTGCAGGATGACGGGTTTATTGAAGACGTACTACGCGCCAAAGAGAACGCCGATCATCTTCACCTCTGGTGGCTCGGCCAAAGCGGATACCTGGTCCAATGGCAGGGATATCATCTATTGATCGATCCCTACCTTTCGGATTCGCTCACCAAAAAATATGCAGCAACAAACAAGCCGCATGTGCGCATGACTGAGCGCGTCATCGCACCGGAAAGACTGGATTTCGTGGACGTGGTCACATCCTCTCACAACCACACGGATCATCTCGACGGGGAAACATTGATCCCGCTCTTGAAAGCAAATCCAAATCTGACGGTGATCGTCCCACGTGCCAACGTCAACTTTGCGGCAGAGCGCCTGCAAATCCCACCTGAACGGCTGACTCCCATCCGCGTCGATGATGTTCCGCTAATTGTCGATCCATTTTCATTTCAAGCCATTCCATCGGCACATGAATCGCTCGAAATGAATGAAAATGGCGATCATCGTTTTGTTGGGTTGGTCATCAAGATCGGCCCCTGGACAATCTATCACAGTGGTGACTGTATTCCATACGAAGGTCTGGCCCAGCAACTAAAAAACTACAGGATCGACGTTGCTCTGCTCCCGATTAACGGACGTGACCCGGCACGTGGTGTCGCGGGAAATTTCAACGGAGAAGAAGCTGTAGGGCTTGCGAAGGAGGTCGACGCCAAATTGGTCATCCCCTGTCATTATGAGATGTTCGAATTCAATACAGCCTCGCCTGCAGGATTCATACAATTCGCAAATCGATCGAGTCAACACTATCGAGTTTTAAAATGTGGAGAAGGAATGAGCTTGTAAGCGCGTGATCCCGTCAGAAACTTCGGCCGGTATTGCGACACCTCTGCCAAAGGCACAGATTGGATTTCTTCACACCTCGCCAGATCCGCATTACAGCTGATGTCTGATGATCCATTATTCGAGAATAGTTTGAGTTGAATATCGCGCGCAGCTTATACCCTTGCTCGAATGGATTCACTGCTCTCCCCTAACTGATCGATGCTTAACTTTTCGTAATCCACTCTGGGCACTTCGATATGAATATCGATGCGATCCATTGAA
>Ga0065705_10002754_pt1 | contig 11642 bp, 8 predicted proteins | sample SwibulcommuniRL2_FD_59092 | JGI IMG/M metagenome (GOLD analysis project Ga0065705, IMG submission 59092) | Bulk soil microbial communities from switchgrass field near Rose Lake, East Lansing, Michigan, USA - RL2 Bulk Soil v2 (version 2) | ecosystem: Environmental > Terrestrial > Soil >... | reverse complement strand
ACCAATTTTGTAACTCCATTACCACCGCCGCCTCCAGCAATAATTACCTGGTACGTTGCCAACCGTTCCCCACCTGGAGACTTCACGCAACCAATAGAGGATATGGTCCGCTCATATCTATATGACAATTGGGGTACGGCCTTACCCGTTATCCCTGCCAAGTCGACCAATCCGCCAGCCGACTTTAACAGCAAGGTGCGCTTTAGCGACGTCGAATATGACTACTTTTCAACCTACTATATCAGGGTCAAGGAAGACGATACAGAGTTTGACAACGAGATGATAATCAACGGCGGGTGTTTTATGATGAAAACCGCTCTAAACATCGATCTTACAGCCAGACGGTTATCATACGGCGAGCACTTTGTTGAAATGAACAACATGCGCCTTGAGGTTATCCGGATCCTTGGAAATTATAGACCTGAAGGTATCAGCGGCATCCATATGATAGAGATGGAGACCCCAGGCGAAAGGGATATCGAAAAGCGGAATTATGAACGGGCCGGTAAGCTGCCAAAGACGATATGGTATTTGCGTATTAGGGCAGTCTGTCACTATATCAAGGCTTACGCTTGCAACCCGCCCTGAGCTTTTAGATTTTAGTTCACATTGGTTTCTGGAGAATAGTTTCCATGATAAATAATTATGTCCTTGCAAATGATACCGACTACAGTTCAAAGGTACTTAAAACTGCCACAGTATGTCGAGGAAACCGTCTATGGTACGACTCCCAACTCGGCCGCGTTCATAGACATGAGTGTTATCAACTCGCTAAAGACGACCTATGCCAATGCTACCGAGATGTACAGAAAGCTCGGACGGAGGACAATGTACAAATATATGAAGATGGGCACCGACCTCACTTTCACTACTTCCTTTTCTCCTGTAGATACGAGTCTCATTAGATATGGTACTGAAAACGGTAACGCAACAGGTACGGCAGTCGGTACTATAGATAAAGGTCTGTCTATAGCAAACTCGCGTTATTCGAATACATGGGGCGCAAATGGTCCTCTGGTAGAGACCTTCTTTATACGGAAGGGGGCTAAATGCGACTCTATAACCGTGACCACTACTTCGAGGGGCATGGTCGTTGTAGATATGGACTGGATATGCTCAACCATAGTCCAATCGCAAGCAGCTAACGGCGGTCTCACTACTCCGATTTGGGTATCTGCCCCAACTACTGCGACGCCTTGGAGCAACCTTGCTGGCGGCTGTGGCAATAAGCTGACGATAGGCGGCGTCTCTTATCCCTTCAAGTCTGCCTCTTTTACCGTGAATAACAATTTGGACGCCGTTGACATAGACGGATGCGATGCCATTGCATGGCTTGAGGCTACAGCAAAGGAGGTCACGTTCACCTGTGAACTGCTGGTACAGAAGGACTCGGCAATTGAGACCGCGATAGATGCCGGCACCGGTCTGGCTGCTAGCTTGGTCCTCAATACGGTTGGGCCAAAAACCGCGACATTCTCCGAGCTGTTCTTTAACAACAAGACGGAGGACGAAGACGCTGGCGAAACGAATGTTAAAACGGCAACCTATAGCGGATCGGCTACCGACGTGACAGTTACCGCGTAGAACAACAAACCCTTTTTATCCTATTTCTCTGGAGTTCTGGTTATTGTCAGATGACGAGAATAAAGACCCTAAAGAATTTCAATTAAAAGGCGCTACAAGTGGTGGCATTCCAGGAGTATCTCCCCCAACAGCCGCACAATTACCACCCGAGGAAAGATTTCAAGCTTCTAATAATAGCGATTTATACGGCGAATTCACAGACGAGGACAGACAAATTGCAAGGCAGAGGATGGAAACTGTAACAGGAACAGGAACTGGAGGGACAGCACAGGTTTTTGACGAGGAAACCAATGCCCTTGACTGGTTCCAGAAGAAGACAGTTGAGGGTTTTAGATATTGGGCCCAATTCCTGCAATATAAGATAAGGTTTGATGACGGTTCAAAACAAACCTACGAACGGCAACCACTTACAAAATATCAATCAGATGAACTGCTTGATCTATCGGCAGAAATTCAAGGAATGCAAGACATGAATACGGGCAAAACGCTATCGGTAACTCAGGTAAGAAAAAAACAAAAGGCATTGGACAAGTTAAAGGCAGCATATTACATGAAGAACATCAAGACAGGGAAGATGATGACCCCTGATGAGCTCTACCATGTTGCCGACTCTACGATTATAGATTCTATTCTCGAGGCCTGCTTTGCCATTACGGTTGCCAAGTGGGCTGAGGGAAAAAAATAAGATCGGAGAGGGAAAGCGGCCCGCTCCGGTTTTCAGATAGGATCAGGAATTGGTTTATCGACAAGTACCCGCTAGAATCAGAAACAGAACTAAACTATATCGACAAATATTTTCAGGCTAAATACTGGCCCTCTCTGGCTGAAAAGTTCCTCTACCGCGACGGCGAGCCCATTCCCGAAATGATAAACGCGTTCTTTGCTATGCGACAATATGACGATTTACGGCAGCAGAAACAAACCGGAACGGCAGCACATCCAGGCGACATTTAGTTTTAGTTCACTATTTCATTATCATGGTTTTTTCAGTTATTCCAAAATGTCGGTAGACAGTAATTTTGATAAAATTAAGAAAGCGTTTAACAAAGAGGCGACAGATTTCAGTGAGATGGTAGCCGAAGAACTGGACAGACTAGGCAGCCTAATGCAGGATAGGGCTTCAATGGATGCTCCTGTTGACACGGGATACCTTGCAAGCCATATCGAGAAAACTACGACCGGAAAAGAGACCGTCACTGTTGTCGCTACTGCTGAATATTCGGGATATGTGGACAAAGGAACCTCAAGGATGGCGGCCAACCCATTCTTTAGCCGTAATGTCGAATTGATAGAGACGCAAGAAATACCAAATGTAGAGAAGAACATAGGCGCAAAGATAGAGGCAGATTTCGCAATAGTACACTAACTAACGAGGATTAAGAAAAGAAAAAAGATGCCAGCAGTAGCCGAAGTCCAGTTTAAGGCAGTCAATTCCCAACAGGTAGTAACGGCTTTCAACAGCGTAGGAAATGCAGCCCAGCAAGGCACTACAAAGATTAACCAGAACTCTAACGCAATGAAAACAATGGGCCAGGGAATGAAGGGCTCTATCTCGGGCATCGGACAGGTAACGACGGCATTTGCCACCCTATCTCTTTCTATAGTGAGTACATGGCGCGCATACCGTGATTTAGGCGATGCACAGATAGCAGTCGATAAGGCCAATCTCAGAGTGCAGAAAACTACAGAGGCAATAAGGAAAACGGAGGCTGAAGTCGCCAAGCTGAAAAAAGAGAATGCTAAAGGTGGAGCGGCTTCCGTAGCGGCCACAAACAAGATACGACTCGCTGAGGAAAAACTGTACAAAGCCAGAAAGGACGGAAAACACACGGCTGCAGAAATAGCAGTCATGGAAGATGAACTCAATAAACTCAAGAGCGGAGGCACAGAGTCTTCTAAAAAATTGGAAGACGCAGAGAATAAACTGGCATTACAAAAGGAACAGTTAGGCGTACAGACGGATGTGGCGGCAGAGGCACAGGAACGATTTAACGATATACAGCAGGACTTTTACCTTTCTATTTTACCGCTAGGCATATCTAGCATAGCAACGCTTACCAGCGCCTTTAAGGGTCTTGGTGGCGTCCTAAAGGGTGGCGGTGGACTGCTTGGCGGACTCGGTCCCATCGGCCTTATCCTTACAGGCATCACGGCAGCTATAATCGCATTCAAAACCAACTTTCTAGGTCTGAGGGACGCAGTTGGCGGAGTGATAGACTGGATAAAGGCACGCTTCGGACTCTGGAAGGACACTATTGAGAAAGTATTCAACCTTATAAAAGGCGGTAAATGGGCAGAGGCTTTTAACTTTATAAAAGAGGCAGCCGCCAAGTTCTGGGAGGATCTGAAGAAAAGCGTTCCTTTATTTGCAGAAGTAGACAAACTCGTCCAAAACATAAGAAACGGCAACTGGAAGGCCGCGTTTTTACAGATATGGAAAGCCGCCACTGATGCCTGGGCTACAATAAAGAAAAATATACCAATACTTGGTAAAGTGGAAGATGCAGTAAGGGCCATATCCGAGGGTAAATGGGGAGAGGCATTTCAGAAAATTGCGGATACGGCTCTCGAAGTATTTAATTCGACACTAGGAAAGGGCATTGAATGGATATTTGGAAAGAATTGGAAAGCGGGATTTGACGCAAAGATCGCAGAAATTACGGCCGAAGCATCGATAAATAATCGCTCTATTCCTGTCCAAGTAGGAATCGAAATTAATACTTGGATCAAAGATGTCACTGGCATTGATGTTGCTAAATGGTTTAAGGATCATCCCATAACAACTGGTGTATTACCTCTTGGTCTTGGTGGCATTAGTCTGGCCATAGACGATCCAGAGTTTAGAGGCGCAATAGCGAAAGGATCGCTGATAATAATAAACGCTTTAGGCGAGGCTTTAACCAGAGTTGCTAAATTATTAGATCCATATCTAAGTAAGGTGATTACGGCCCTAAGCTGGGATAATCTGGTACTTGCAGTGAACGAAGTCGGAGCAAAAATCAAATTGGCAGGTGAATCAATTTGGCAGTTTATTTTTGGGGGGATAGAGGCAGGATACAAAGGACAAGACTGGACTAAATTGTTTACTGATCTTCCTACAATAGTCAATGACGCCTGGGCTAAAAATTTGCCCGAAACACAAAAAGCGATAATTGCGAATTGGCAACAGAGTCCAATGGCCAAGGGACTTGCTGGCCTTGGTATAAAATTTAATGCAACACCAGTCCCAGACCCAAACACTCCTAAAATTATTCAAAATGGTATCAAAAGCGGTGAGCCTTACAAGGTTCCTACAGAAGCAGATAACACTAAAATGAAAAATACGCTTAAAACTGATTTAAATAAAGTTATGAGAGGACATTATCCTATTCCATTTACTGCTGATATGTCTGAGGCGGATAAAAAATGGAAGGCATTCGTCAAAAAAGTCCAAATGACAACATTACAGGTTAAGATAGCAGGAACTAGTGTTAATATGAGAAGGGGAAGCCAAGCGGGCGCATATGGCGGACCTGGTCATCAACATGGTTATCAAGGAACAGTAAAGCGTCCAACGATGTTCCTGGCAGGTGAAGGCGGAAGACCCGAGGATGTCACCGTGAGGCCAAGGGGTAGCGTACAGCGGGGCGGTACTGGTGGCGGCAGCGGTCCGACAATCATAAATGTCTATGTGGATGGTGTACTGCAAAGAGCAAGATATACGATTAACGAGAATCAGGGAGTGTTCAAATAACTTCTTGATCACAACGGACCCCATCTATTTTAAACCGTTACTGCCGGTAATAACGATAAAGAACAGCGCCAACAATGCGACATTGTACACATACAACTCCTTCACGGACTCAGGAACGACGGACAAAGTCATTTTCTGTTCAGTCAAACTATCCCAGAATACGCACGGCGAGTTTACAGTCCAGTTCGAAGACGTAAACAAAAGCCTCGAGTCTACTGTCACCGTTGGTTCAAGGGTACAGATAGACTGTGGCAAGCAATCGAGTTCCTTGATTCGTCTTATCTCCGGCCTTGTAAGAAAAAAAGGCTATAGCAGAGGTGCTAATAACAAGGTTCTGTACACCATCCAGGGTACATCTACAGGAATAAGGCTTAATGAACGTGTAACATACCAAAAATCAGAAGCGGCAAAACTCCCGACTGGTCAATATGATGTTACAGACGCAAGCAGGAAAGCCGACACCCTGCTCGCCAGCAGTCTCGTTGGTTTAACTGCCGATGGAATTCTGAGTATCGCAAATCTCGCGGCTAACAGTGACGTCGAGACTTTTATCACATCGCTGTCCATAGAATACGGTGAGTTCCAGGATCTCGTGAATTATATCGAAGACCAATCAGGCGGTGAGCTGATTGTCGACACTAACGATCTGGTGCACTTCCGCCATGAGATAAAAAACAACCTTTTCGGTAGAGGCTTTACAATAAAGAACTCGCGGGCAAACGCCGCGAACGACGATGCCGACGATACCATGTATTTGATAAACAAGAACTGGAGTTATGAGGACGACTTTTATAAATCCGCTAATTATGCAAACAGGGTTTATGCTATACTGTCGCCGACAGGTACAATTGATAAGCCTATTGCCGGCGATGTGACCACATTTAGGAACTCTGATAATGAATTTGCGCGCAAGTTCAGGCCCCAACATTCACATTTTTTGCCAGGGGACATTTCTGTATGTTGTTCGTCTACGGTTGACGAGGATGTCTATAAGATACCGACTTGGAGGTTCAGAGTTTGTAAAAATGAGGCTGGGACCAACATACCGATGGGGGCCGGTGGCATTGTGGCCAATGTGGATTTCCAAGGCGACCAGTTTGTAAACAGTAACCGTTCAGATGTTTTCGTAACCGATCTGGATTGGAGGAATGAACAGACATTTTATGATCCGAGTGGTATTAGAATCGAATCCTTTGATCTTAGCACTTCCGAAGATTACTGGTTGATACTTTCCGACGACAATGCATTGACTTTCGCTACTGGTACTAAATGGTTGGCATGGGCTACCGATGCGACATTCACCGATGTAGGTGAAATGATGATAACAAGCAAGGGCGCATCTAGTAACAGTAGCGGCGGGACCGGATGGGGAACTGTCGGTGGCGGACCTGTTGCATTGTTGGAACTACCCATAAGACGTTCAATTTCATTTGCGATGTGGGATCCAAAAGCGGTGCAAGCCGTACAAAGCGGACTAACTGCCGGCCTTTATACAGACGCTGTACTTTCAGATTTATCTTCGCAAGTAAAGACCAAAGACTCTATGTACCGCCATCTTTCAGGCCAACTCTACAATATGGTAAGACCACGAACAACGTACAACTTTTCGAGTGTTACGGCCCCAAATATTCCGCCGTTTCCTGGGGACCCGATTGTCATTAGCGATACTATTCTAGGGCTTTCAACCTCAGGAAAACAAGTGGCTCTTACTACCTGCGGAGATATGACATACCAGTGGGGCAGCATGGAAAGGGGTAATTATGAGGCTCCTACAGTTCTAAATATTCAAGCAGTGGCGGTGCATCCAAAATATCAATAGAGTTAGTTTTAAAACAGCCGCTGGACAAGCAGACCGAATTAATGCTAAAGTACGGACCAAAGGATACATGTTGGGCAGCAAATTGGGGAGAGAAAGACGAACCCCTTTTAAAAAAATATTTTATAAAATCCGCAACTCTTGGACGGGAAAACAATCCAATGGTTACCGAATTCTTTGACCAGTTAGAAAGAAAATGGAACGATCACATAGGGATTTTAGAAATCTCTTCAGAAAAATTTGAGATGGCAGAGATAGCAAAGACAGACGACATCCCAACAATTCAGGGGCTTCAATATTGCTGCCGCCAGATAATAGTACCCAATCTGCCACCTTGGCGATATCATGGGGCAGGAAGTTCAACCATCGAACCACGCGCTTATCAACAAAGACTGTACGGTGAAGCAGGAACACGGGCTGATATGACGATAGCAGGACAGGGCTCATTGACTAGGAGTAACCAGAGCCTAAGGGGAGTAGGGATATTCCCAGCAAGCTTTCCCACGCTAAGTGTAAGAGAAAGCGCAATATTTACAAACAGCTCGGGCTATACCGCAGGAATAATGCTGAACCGTCAGGTATTTGCAAGTAATCCTATTGGTCATACCGTCAACGGTTCTGCTTTTACGGTTGCCACAGACATTAATTTTGCGAGTGTAACAACATGGGAGTAATTCAAGATAAAGACCGACGGCCTAGAGACTGGGCATATCTCGCAGAGTTCAATCAGGAGGATCTCCCAGCGTTACAAGAGATGGTAAAACACATAAACGAAACCCACGACGTAAAGACCATCGAACTTTTCAACATTAATTGCGAAAGGGTTTTGCATGGATTAGATCCCGATATTGGCACTCCGATTCCCATTCCAACCCGAGTCTTAAAAACTGATGATCTCACCACTAATCCAGGATTACAGCAATGTATCAATATCATAATCGGAACCTCATCCACAAGATGGCAGTATATGGGGCTAGGTAGTGGTGGAACTACTGCTCCAACTACATCACAAACCGACTTGGTAGCGGCAGCGGCAGGAGGCAGAATTGATATGGCCGCCAGCGGAAGAGGATGGAGGGAAGCGGTAGGAATGAAGCTATTTTTTGGAGCGATTGGAAATGAATTGGCCGCGACTTTTACTTATACAGAACTAGGAGTTTTCAACAGTTCCTCGGGTGGAACGATGTTAAACAGAAACGCCTTTCCCGATAATGGATTGACCCATACAATAAACAGGAGTGCCTCTATAATTTCTAGCGTAATAGAACTCTGTCCGGTGGCTTAGTAAGGTAGTAAGAAAGAGATGGGTACACAACAAAAAAAGAAAAAGCGCACAGACGACTTAAGGGCAACAACAACAGAAATTAAACGTAAACAGGATTTAGATATCAATCAGCTCGCACTACAACCGACATTCGAACTCGGCTACAGTCCGATCGGTATAGGTACAATCGATTTTGTCAATGTCTCAACCAGCATAGGACCCTCACAAGGCGGAGGCGGCTCTAGCGGAAATCCTCCGGCTCAAGTTACCGGTCTAACCGTTACGCCCCAAGGCGGGAGCAATACCCAATTAAACCTCGCCTGGACTGCTATCACGGCCTCAGATTTCAACTTTTATACCGTTTATAGCTCAACGACTAGCGGCTTTAGTGTTGGCCCAACTACACAAATAGCGCAACCTACGACCAACTCGTACAACAATACCGGCCTATCTCCAGGCAGTACATACTATTATCGCGTTTCTGTTACCAATGACGCAGACTTGGAAGGCGCACCGTCTTCACAAGTGACCGGAACAACAACGGCACCAGCGGATACAACGCCGCCAGGACAGGTGACGGGATTGACGACTAACGTGATGAGTGATGATCAAATTAACCTGACTTGGACAGCGTCAAGCGCAAGCGACCTTAACCATTATGACGTCCATAGAGCAACGACTAGCGGCTTTACGCCAAATACTGGCAACAGGATAATACAGCCTACTACCAACTCTTTCAATAACACGGGTCTTGAACCCTCTACGACCTATTACTATAAGGTTGCAGCAGTGGACAATGCTGGTAACATAGGGACATATTCCTCACAGGCGAGCGGTACAACATCAGGAGGAGACACAACGCCACCGGCACAGACAACAGGCTTGGCGGCTTCAGTAATCAGTGATACCCAAATAAATCTCAGTTGGACTGCCTCCACTGCTACTGATCTTAATCACTACGATGTGTACCGTTCTACGACTTCAGGATTTACTCCAGGTACTGGCAACAGGATAGCACAGCCTACAACCAATTCTTACAATAATACGAGTGGTCTTAGTGCTTCTACTACCTACTATTATAAAGTCTCAGCAGTCGACAACGCCGGCAATATCGGGGCGGCATCTTCACAGGTCAGCGGCACAACAATGCCAGGAGGAGGCACAGGACCTTCTCCAAAGTTATTACTGCACCTGGATGGGAACCTTACAGATTCGTCAGGCAATAGCCTAACGGCGACCTTATCCGCAGGAGGGGCCAATAATGCTAACGGTTACCAAACACCAGGAAAGTTCGGAAGCAGTGCATTAAGACTTAATGCTCCAGCAGACGATGATCCCACATTCGCTAAAATAGACTATATCAATGTAGCCGACAATACGCTACTCCGAATGTCTTCGGCCTTCAGTGTATCATTCTGGGTCTATCCAACAGATATAACGGCTGCCGGTCCTGCTAGAAGAAAATTAGGATGGAAGCAAGACGATGCTAGCAATAAATGGGAAATCTCATTCGATCCTACAAATGCAATAATATATTTCTGTGTACAAAAAGCAGGAGTAGATTATAAGAGACAGATAACGGGATTAGCTGCTAATTCGTGGCAACATATCTGCGCCGTCTTTGACGGTTCCACCGTTGAAATATATAAAAATGCAGTCGGAGGAGCAACAACAACTGGAGGAACCCAATACGTATCAACGACTGGAGCCAGTGCAATGCAATTTGGAGTAAATCCTTCATCTATCAAAAATACTCATTATGAGGGATATATTGACGAGGTTCAATACTTCCAAGCGGCATTAACTTCCACTAATGTAACTGACTTGATGAATACCAACGACACAGGAGGAGGAGGCCCACCACCAGATACAACGCCACCAGGTCAAACCGTAGGACTAACGACGGATCCTGTCTCTAGCACTAAAATCAATCTGGCATGGACCGCATCAGCTGCTTCGGACCTCAACCATTACGACGTCCATCGCTCAACAACTTCGGGCTTCACGCCGGCAAGCGGTAACAAAATAGCGACGCCTAGTACCAACTCGTACAGCAATACCGGCCTTACTGCAAACACGACTTATTACTATAAAGTGGCAGCAGTAGACGACTCCGCGAATATAGGAGCGTATTCCGCACAGGTAAGCGGAGCGACACCAGCAACCACGGCCGTGGATACTTTCGGCACCACCATGCTGAACCCGACCAAATCAGGAGGCAGGGTTTGGGATAGTAACTGGCATACAGCAACATCCCACAGCTGGACTCCATCAGACCAGATCCCCGGCAACGAAGATCCTCAGGATGATATGGCTGATCTTATCTGTCCGGATACCTGTAAAGCGGTAGTCGATGGAACTGCTAACACCATGACTTGCGACACTAACACTGACAAAGCATCCTTCCGGTATTACGTGAAAGATCCGGGATGCACAAAAAGCTCGAGTCCCTGGAAATGGAGCCCTAACGTAGAAATGACAATCTACTATCGGGCGGTTTCCACTATGACGGGAGGTACGATACACGTCCACTGTCGTCTCATGGGCCCCGGCGAACATTGGAATGCAATCACAGATTCGAACCCGAACGCATGTCCGGCGGCAGGCCATGAATACAGTTTCGAGATAAAGGACAACGGAACGATTCAACTACGAAAAGAAGAGGCCCACCTTGAAACCACTCCGGACGGATATGCCGTCAGCCAGATTTCCGGTACTGACGACGCTCCCTATAACACTTGGGTAGGTATGAAACTTGTGTGCCAGAAACAGGGCAGCAATATGAAAGTCGAAGGATGGCGCGATATGACAGACGGTGCTAGCGGCGGAAACTGGATTAAAATGATTGAAATTCTTGACGACGGAACAAACTGGAAACTTCCTTCTGGCGCTGTTTCTGCCTTTAACGCTCTACCCACCGGAAGCGGCAATTGTGTAAAGATAAGTCCGATAGACAGGATCCTTGATATGCCAGGGAGTGCTTGCGGCTTAAGAGTGGACAACACGAAGGTCAATTTCAAAAAATTCAGTATCAGGGAGATTAATTCTGCCTAACTTTTAGTTCTCTATCCATCAGAGCCAACAAAATAAACTGTAATGGTAAAACTGAAAGTCAAAGCTGACCGGTCAGGTCTCAACCTTCCCGATACGAATCTGGTGGAGATAACTAATTTTAACACAGAATTTACAATCCCGATTCAAACCCAGAAAGACGACGCGCAATGGGAAACCTTTGAAACTCTAAC
>Ga0065705_10002137_pt1 | contig 11647 bp, 10 predicted proteins | sample SwibulcommuniRL2_FD_59092 | JGI IMG/M metagenome (GOLD analysis project Ga0065705, IMG submission 59092) | Bulk soil microbial communities from switchgrass field near Rose Lake, East Lansing, Michigan, USA - RL2 Bulk Soil v2 (version 2) | ecosystem: Environmental > Terrestrial > Soil >... | reverse complement strand
GACCCCCCCGCCGGGCGCTGTCGTCGCTGACGGCCCGCCGTGCCTCGTCGCCTCGATCGGCGACACGAAGGTGGCCCGCCGTCTCGGCTACCGCCGCTTCGCGTTCATCGAGCACGGTGCCGGGCAGAGCTACCTCGGGGCGAACGGCATCGCCCACCCCTCGTACGCGGGCGGGCGCGACCGCGAGGACACCGAGCTCTTCATGGTGCCCAACGACTACAGCGCCGAGCGCTGGCGCAAAGCCTACCCTCGTGCCCGCGTGGAGGTCGTCGGGTCCCCCCGCCTTGACGACCTCCCCGGGCGCCAGCTCAACCCCCTTGAGTCAGGTCCCGTGGTCGCGATCTCGTTCCACTGGGATGCTCACGTCACGCCCGAGAGCGGGAGCGCCGTCGGTCACTACCTCGGCGGCCTCGCCGACCTCGCCCGGCAGTTCAGCCTCATCGGCCACGCGCACCCCAAGGGAGACTGGCCTGCCCGGATGGAGCGCCTCTACCGCCGGGCAGGGATCGAGTTCGTGCCCGAGTTCGACGACGTTTGCAGGCGTGCAGACGTCTACGCCGTGGACAACTCGTCAACTCTGTTCGAGTTTGCCGCGACCGGCAGACCGGTCGTGGTACTGAACGCCCCGTGGTACCGGCGCAACGTGAGCCACGGGCTGCGCTTCTGGGACGCCGCTGGCGTCGGCGTGCAGTGTGACGGCCCGGACGAGCTCCCGGCGCGCATCCATGAGGCGCTCGCTGATGTGCCCGCCCGACAAGCCGCCAGAACAGCCGCCCTATCCTTGGTCTACGCGGTACGCCACGGCGCAGCGGAACGGGCGTCTCGGGCCGTTCTCGGGTGGCTCGGCGCAGAGCAACAGGAGGTTGCGTGATGGCTCGGGCACGAGTCCGCACCGTCGTGAACCACCACAAGATCAGAGAGCTCCGCGAGGGCAACGAGGAGGGGATGGCGGCGATGGGCCGCGATATGATCGAGGGCGCCGATGTCCCCGACGCCCCGCCTATCGGCCGCGGCCTGATCGAGACGGGCGGCTACGTCGTAACCCGGGGCGACAACCACATCGCCGGTGACGCCGAGGTGCCCCGCTCGGTGTCAACCGGGAAGGGCGTCACGCTGGTCGCGGGCTGGGGCTTCCCGTCTCGCTTCTTGGAGTTCGGGACGATCAAGATGGCGGCGCAGCCGTTCGTGACCCCGGCGTGGCTTAGGGTGTCGGGCAACATGGTGAAGTATCTCCGCAAGGCGCACCGGAAGCGAGGCAACGGATGACGACGATGCTCGCGGCGGCCGACCCGATCGGGCCGCTCATCATGGAGCTGCGGGCGCTGAACATCGCGAGCGGTCGCGTGCGCGGCTACGAGGCGCAGCCGGGCGACGCCCTCGATCCGGGCCACTACCAGCGGTTCGTGGTCCTTGTCGACCTAGGCGGCCCGCCGGTGCGCAACGTGGTCCAGCGGAAGCGCATTGCCTTCCGGGCCTACGGCGCCACGCCTCAGGATGCGGGCGACCTCTACATGGACATCCAAGAGGCGCTCCACCTCATCGGCCCGCGCACCGGGACCACGATCTACATGACCCGCGACGACACCGGCGGCAGCGCGCACCTCGATCCAGACACCGAGCAGCCGTACTACGACGGGGTCTTCGTGGTCACTCAGGGCGTTACGCCGTAGGGCCGACGATCCAGCGGCCGAAGCCGTGCCATGCCGCCTCGTCGATCGTGGCTCCATCCTCGCCGCCCCACACGGCCGTTGCCTCGGTCACGAGCCGCTTCGCAGCAGCGTCGCGAGCCGCCTCTGTGCGCTGTACCCGATGGAACGCGCTGATCGTTCGGTCCGTCCAGCCGCCCCCGTGGTCGTCGCGGTTCTGGATGTAGGCTGCGAGGTGGTAGTCGTCAATCGCGACTTCGTAGTCAATGACTGCGCTCACGAACGGGTCCATTTCGAGCTCCTTGCGGTCGGTCGTGTTCATGCCCATACAGTAGCACTTCCGCTACTAATGTCAAGTCCCTAGATTGACTGTTGCACTGTCCGCTACACTGCCCGCGAGACCTTGAGTTACCGGGTACGCCCGGTGGGAGGCCTGATGGACGCCCCACGGGGCAGCACGGTAGAGCCGCGCGTCGAAACGATCGAGGGCAAGCGCACCACGATCGTCCAACGGACGCCGCCGCTCCCGCCCCGCCTCCCTGAGCTGCTCGGGCAGATGTTCCTCTACGAGCCCCGCGCCGACATCATCCCCCGCGGCGCCCGGGCCTCCTGCGAAGCGCTCCGCGAGCACCGCCTTGAGCGCCTTGCCTTCGGCAGCCACGTCGGGACCGACGGTGCGCGCCGCGACCTGCTCGTAGCCATGTGCGCCGACTGCGGCGCGGCTTGCGTGCGGGACGTTTCTGTGGACCGCCTGAGCGGTCTGCCCATCGGACGCGGCGGCCCTCGTCGTCGCGACGTCATCCTCGGCTGGTACACCGGCAAGCGCCGGTCCGGCCGCGAGTATCGGTAGGAGGAACCTATGCCGACCGGCACGGGGGTGACCAGCGACACCCCGGTCAACCTTGTCGTGGGCTCGGGCATCGTCGTCCGGAACCACGCGATCTTCGGCGCCTCGATCGACAACAACCTGTTCGCCGTCGAGCGTGAGCTGTTCACGCCCGAGCTGAACGGCATTCAGGGCGACCTCAAGGGCACCGACTACATCAGCCGCAGCGTCGGCCGGATCGAGTCGACCATCCCCGAGGTCGGCGCGGCCGTCATCGCCGCGGGCATCCCCGGCGCGAACATCGACACGGGCACCCCGGGCATGACCGTGATCTCGGACGCCACCTCGCGGCGGCTCCCTGATAGCGCGTATGCCGACTGGGAGCTCGACGTCGACCGCCTGAACGGCGGGCAGTTCCAGTTCGAGGTGAACGACGCGATCAACACCGCGCCGTTCGAGGGCGAGCTACAGGACGACGGCCTGTTCGCCCCGCGCTACGTCCTCACGGGACGGCTGGATGCGTCCAGCCCGACCACGAGCCCGTGGCGCATCCGCATCCTCGACGTCGCGTCCTAGGTGACGGAGGAGGCTCGCCCGGCTGAGGACATCCTCGGCCGGGCAGTCCGGCTGCGGCTGGGCGGCGTTGACTACGTCCTGCGCGTGCTGTCCATCGCGGGCAACGAGCGCTGGCGTGAGCACGAGCGCCGTGCCACTGAGGGCGCCGTCGCAGAGCTGGAGGCGGCAGGCAAGAGCACGGCCGAGATCCTCGCCGCGTTCGCCCGGCAGCCCGACACCCAGCTCGACCTGTTGTACGCCTACGACACCGACTGCGGCACCCGAGAGGGGGTGTTGCCGCCGGTCGCTGAGCTGCGCGAACAGATTGACGAGTTCGAGCTCGACACGGCGATCCGGGAGGTGGTCAAGGCCGCAAACCCAAAAGCGATCGCCATCATCGAGACGGCCCGGAAGATGGCAGCCCTCAGCGCACTCGCGAACGCCTCTTTGGCGTCTTCGAGTTCGCCCTCAAAGAGTGGGGCAAAGCACCAGATGAAGTCCGCACAGAACTGAGCGATGAGCAGTTCGTCGTTCTCCTCGATGCCGCCTCCGACCGGATGGCCCGGGCGGCGCTCGAGTCGTTCGAGGCGGACGTTGAGGCTGCCCGGCTCGGCCGCGTGTTCTCGGGCAACCTACGGGCCTACCGCAAGTGGCGCCGCAGCATCGACGGCAGGTCGAAGAGCAAGGCCGCACCGATGAGCGACGCCGCACTCGAGGCGACGATCATGAGGATCGCTGCCGAGTTCCCCGACAACATTGAGCGGGTGACAGCCTGATGGCATCGCGCGGAGCCTCCATCGCGTCTACCCACATCGACGCCGAGCTCGACGACAGCGGTCTTGAGCGGCAGGCGAAGGCCGCGGGCGACAAGGCCGGTAAGGGGATCGCGAAGAGCCTGTCGGACAGCATCAAGAAGGGCTTCACCGGCGAGCAGCTCGGCAAGGGCATCGTCCAAGGGCTCGGAATCGCGGGTGCCCTAGGGGCGGCAAACCTCGCGGCCAACGCGATCGGGTCCGTAAAGGACGCCATCGGCGGGGCCGTGAGCAGCGCGATCGACTTCGAGCAGGGGCTCCGCAACGTCAACTCGATCGCGAAGGTCACCGACGATGAGCTCGACAACATCGGCGAGGCGGCGCTCGAGATCGGCGGCAAGTTCGGGCAGTCGGCGAACACGATGGTCGACGCCCTGTACGACATCAACAGCTCGGGCTTCGCGGGTGCCGACGCGCTGGAGGTGCTCGAGGCATCGGCGCTCGCCGCGACCGCCGGGATGGCGACTACGGGCGAGGCGGCCTCGGGTATCACCGCCGTGCTCAACGCCTACGGGATGGAGGCAGAAGACGCCGGGCACGTCAGCGACGTCCTGTTCAAGACCGTCGAGCGCGGCGTCGTCACGTTCCCCGAGCTCAGCGCCGCGATCGGTACGACGACCGCCCTTGCCGCGCCGCTCGGTGTGTCGCTCGAAGAGGTCGGTGCGGCCCTCGCCGTGATGACCCGGGCAGGCATTGACGCCGAGAACGCCACGACCCAGCTCAACGCGATCATGGCGTCGATGCTCAAGCCGTCGACCGAGGCGACCGAGCTTGCGCAGGACCTCGGCATCGAGTGGTCGGCCGCGGGCCTCAAGGCCAACGGGCTCACCGGCCAGCTGAACAAGATGATCAAGGCGACGGGCGGCAGCGAGGAGCAGATGGCGATTCTGCTCGGCGACGCCCGCGCCATCCGGGGCGCGTTCAGCCTCGCTGCCGAGGGCGGCGCAGAGCTCAATGACGAGCTGGCGATCATGGAGGAGGCGGCAGGCGCAGCGGCTGACGCGTTCAGTGAGCAGCGCAAGGGCACGGCGTTCCAGCTCGCGGTCGCGAACGCGAAGCTCGAGGAGGCGGGCATCCGCATCGGGCAGGACCTCCTCCCGATGCTCGCGTCCCTCGCGGTGTTCGTCGTCGACGAGGTGATCCCCGCCATCCAAGCGTTCGGCGAGGTGGTCGCGTTCCTCACCGGCAACCTCGAGGAAGCCGAGCACCCGATGGCCGACATTCTGTCGCTGATCATCGGGATGCCGCAGCCCATCGAGCACGCCGCAGAGGAGAACGAGCGCCTCGGCGTCGCGGTGGACAAGACGGCCGAGAAGTTCGAGAAGATGGAGGGCAAGTTCACGCCCGCCGTCGATGCCATCGCACACTCGGCCCGGCACCAGCTGCCCGCCGCGACAGGGGCGTTTCAGGACACGGGCGCCGCCGCCGAAGAGATGGGCAAGGCCGCCGAGCGCGGTGCACGCGACTTCCGGACCGCGATCGCCAGCACGCTCACCGCGCTCGCTGAACTGCGGGCGGGGATCACCGGCGATGCCGGGGCGGCTGCGGCCGCCCTGTACGACCCGCTGATCGCGCAGCTCGACCTCATCGACATGGAGGAGGAGCTGCGGGCGAACAAGAAGGCGCTCCGCGACAAGTCGATCACCGACGCCGAGAAGCGCGAGCTCGAGCGGCGCAACGCCGAGTTGAACAAGAGCCTCCTCGAGCAGAACGCGCTCATCCTCACCTACGGCACCGAGGCTGAGCAGATCAGTAAGACGAAGGCGTTCCTCGCGTCTGACTTCTGGGTGCAGGCATACAAGGACGCAACGCCCGAGCAGGCGGCGGCACTCGATCAATGGAAGTTGACGCTCCAAGGTCGCCTCGACGCGATGGAGGGCAGTGCGAAGCAGGGCGGCGCCGACGTCCGGGACGGGTTCACGGGCGAGCTACGGCAGGGCGGCCCGGGGGTCGGATCGGCGCTCGGCACATGGGACAAGGCTGCCGACGAGGCGTTCCGCAAGCAGCAGAAGAACGCCCTGTACTGGGGCAAGAGCACCGGCGCGGCCTACGCGCAGGGCTTGCGCTCGTCGTATGGGCTCGTCAACGATGCGGCGTACTACGTCGGCCGGGCCGTCGGAGCCCTGAAGCCGTCCAGCCCGCCGCCCGCCATCCCGTGGATCATCGACGCGGGCTACGAGCTAGGCGAGATGTGGGCCGAAGGTATCGCGAAGGCCGTAGGGCGAGTCCGCACCGCCACGGCAACGCTCGCGGGCGGGGCTGCCGGTCTGCAACGGTTGCCCTCGTACGCCGCCAGCGGGGCGTTCTCGGCGCCCACGCGCGGTGCCCTGCCGATGCCCTCGGCGCAATGGTTGAGCGCACCGGCTCCAGTAGGCGGGCGGCAGACGACGAACATCGTGAACGTGACGGGGCTGGTCAAGGCCCGCGACCCGTTCGAGATCGCCGAGCAGCTCCAGCGGTTCCAGTCGGTCGGGAACACCGCAGTGTTCGCAGATGACGAGCCGCGATGACGACAGCGGTTAGCACCGTCGGGCTGGAGTATGACTCGTTCGATCTCCAGCCGTCCGACCTCAGCGTCTACTTCAAGGTTCTCCGGGGCCTCTGGGAGCCGCCCGCCGTGCGGGGCACCGACACGGTCATCCCTGCCGCCGAGGGTCGGTTCGAGGGCAACCGCGTGAACGACGTCCAGAGGATCGAGCTGCGCGGCTGGGTCCGAGCGGTCCCGTCGATCGACACCGTCGTGGCCGATGCGATCGACTCCTATCAAACGGCCTTCCGGGCACTGCGCGTCCTGTTCGCGAACGACCGGGACCGCGCTGCGCTCGTAGCGACGCTCCGTGACGGCACGGTCCTGTCGATCTCGGCACGGCCGATGAACATGGTGATCGCCGAGGACATCGAGGGCTGGTTCTCGAACGTCAGCATCGAGCTGGAGGGCTACGGCGACTGGGCTGAAGTCGTCGGCTCGTGAGCGTCGTCTGGTCTGACAACCAGTACTTCGGGCGGGACGGCCAACTCCCGAAATACAGCACCGGTTCGATGCAGTTCGTGCCGGGCACGAGCTACCACATCGTCATCACGATCGAGCAGGGCAGCTACCCCAACGGCGGGAGCGTCGGCTACGGCAGTTTCGCGTGCCTCACGGCCGACCACGTTCTCCCGGTCCTGTCGCCCGCCATCGTGGTGATCTTCGATCAGCCCAACTTCGGGGCGACCGTGACCTACGAGGTCGACCTCGCTGTCTCGGCCACGCCCTCGATGGCCGGGACCTACCCCTACTCGCTGTCGAACCCGGTGCTGCCGCCCGGCAACCCGTCGGCAGCCATCGCGACGGGTGCGCCCGCGCCTGAGATTGACTCAACCGCCGACTACTACTGGCTCTCGGACGGCGCCGAGCAGGCGCACGGCTCGAACAACATGAACCTCCTGACGTGGGTCATCACCGACGACGCCGCGCCGCCTGATCCTGAGCCTCCGGGGCCGCCGATCATCGGCGTCATCGACGACGACACCTTCGATGAGGTCGCCGAGATCACCTCGACCGACATCGCCGACATGGAGGTGCGGATCGAGCTACAGGGCACGGGCAGCGGCCACGTTGTCGTCAACCGCTACAGCCCCGTCGCAGACGAGGACAACATCAAGAAAGGCAACTGGCTCTCCGTCGTCATCCCCCAGATCCAAGACGACGCCATTGCCCTGACGCAGATCGAGGCGATCACCACAACCGTCGTGTCGTTCGACGAGCGCGGCGGCGAGGTCGTGAAGATCGCCGGGCGCAACCAGTTGTCGTACATGGAGCGGGCGAAGGAGATGCCCCGCACCTACGTCGTTCCGCAGGACGAGGACTACGACGGGATCAAGCAGGGACCGGCGTCCACCGGCAGCGAGGTCGGGCAGATCCTCAACCGCACGCTCGCCGAGTTCCAGCACGTCGACCGAGGCGTGGTCGAGTTCGGCAGGCGCCTCCAGCCCCTCGCTCACCTCACCCACGACTTCGACTACGACGACGACTCGTCGGGCGACCCGTGGGATGTGACGCCCATGACGGCGGAGCTCAGCGCCGGGCAGGTGGGGCAGACCGGCCTCACATCCTGCCTCAATCTCATCGGCACCGGCGGCATCGACATCGTTGTCTGGCCGAACATGCTGATGCAGGCGTTCAACGCCTACGGCCGCGACCTCACGGGAGCCGACTTCGGCACCGACGTCGTGCGCTTCGTCAAGGGCGTGAACATCGCCGAGAAGCTCGACCGCCAGTTCGCTGCGCCGGTTGATCCCACGGACACGATCGTGCAGGGCAACCCGGGCGCCTACGGTTACGCCTCGCACCCGCTCGCGGGCACCGTCCCTGACGTCGAGGGCTTCGTGCGGACGTACGGCGACGACCCGGCGGCGCTGGAGGCCATCGGCCTGTCGGACATGATGCGGCGCATCCGGCAGGGCGAGTCGGTGCAGTTCCGAGTAGCCACCCCGCGCTTCGGGACCGAGCCCGACCCGCTGGCTGGCCTGTATCTACCGGGGCCGCCTGACGATCGACCGACGACCCACACGACCTCGAACGGCAACTACTGGATCGGCGACACGGTCACGCTGAGCACGGGCACCGGCTTCCACGACTTCGAGGAAGTGAACGCCCGGATCATGGCCATCACGATCGGCATCGGCGACGCCAACGACCTTGAGGTCACCGTCGAGCTCAAGGCCACGTCCATCGTGGGGCGCTTCCCCACGACGGGCACCGCCAACAGCGGCATGTTCGGTGTCACCCCGGCAGCCTCGGCAGGCGGCACCGGCGGCGGCTCGCCTCCCCCGCCGATCGGCGTCAGCCTCGCGGACGGCGCCATCCACGACCACATCATCGACACGAGTGATGCCCACGACGCTAGCGCGATCAGCATCCTCGACAGCGGGGCAAACTACGCCGCGACCAACGTCGAGACGGCGCTCGCGGAGGTCATGGACGCCGAGCAGGCGCACGAGGCCGATGGCACTGATGCCCATGACGCCTCCGCCATCAGCATCGTCGATACCGGAGGCTTCTATACTGGCACGACCGTCGAGGCTGCGCTGCAAGAGGCAGCGACGATGGGCGGCGGCGGCGACATCGAGGTCAGCGACGGCACCACGTCTGTCGACCCCACGTCGCTCCTCTCGTTCGACCCGGCCTCCTTCGAGGTCAGCGACGAGGGCGCGGGCGAGGCGCTGGTCACGTTCATCGGTGAGACGGGCGGCGGGGGTGGCGGTGGGTCGGCGGTAGTTGGCTGCATCGCGGTCCGTACAACCGACCAGACCGGCATCGTCACCGCCACAGATACGGCCGTCTCCATGACGGGCACCGACGAGAAGGACACGGACGGCTTCCATGATCCGGGGTCGAACCCGTCGCGCATCACGATCCCGGCGGGCCTAGGCGGAACCTATCTGCTACAGGGCTACATCCTCTGGGACGGGAATACCGTGGGCAACCGTCGCCTCCAGTTCGCAAAGAACGGGACCCTCCTAGCTGGCGGCACAACAGGGCAGGTCGTTCCGAATGACCTCGGGTTCCAGCAGCAGACATCCTCGATGACGGTCGACCTCGTCGCTGGCGACTACGTGGAGATGTCCGTCCAGCAGACCAGCGGTGCGAACCGGACGCTATCGGGGTCGATTGTCCCGCTGCGCTTCTCCGTCATGAAGATCGGCTCCGGCGGTCGGGGCAGCGCGGTCGGGGCGCGGGCATATCAGGCGGGCTCGGCGCAGAGCATCGCCAACGCCACGCTAACCGCGGTGACGTTCGACTCGGAGCGGTTCGACACCGACGGGTTCCATAGCACGTCATCGAACACTTCGCGGTTCACCGTCCCGGCAGGCATGGGCGGCAAGTACCTCCTCGGAGGCGTGGTCGAGTTCGCGGCGAACGCGACGGGCGCGCGTTCAATCGCGCTTCGGCTGAACGGCTCGACCTATATCGCGTTCGAGACGATCCAAGCAGCGACGGCGGGTGGGCAGGAGACACGCCTTTCGGTTGAGACGGTCTACGACCTTCTCGCTGGAGAGTACGTCGAGGTCTACGTCTCGCAAGTGTCGGGCGGGTCGCTGACCATCGGCAATACCTCCGCGTACGGGGCAGAGGGCTGGGCGATCCGGCTCGACTCCGGCTACGCGCTGAACGGCGTCGGGTGCCTCGTCTACCGGAGCAGTACCGAGGCGGTCAACAATACAGTCCTCAACTTCAACGCCGAGAAGTTCGACAGCGACGACTTCCACGACAACAGCACAAACCCGTCGCGGATCACGATTCCGACCGGGCTGGGCGGGCGCTACCTGATCCACTTCGGGACGCTGTCCAGCGCGGCGGCGGCGGCCAACGAGTACCTCCGCGTCCGCAAGAACGGCACGACCTACATCACCACCAACTTCCCGACGAACGCCGCCGGGTACATCGGCGGGATGGGTGTCGCGGAACTCGTGCCGGGCGACTACATCGAGGTCCACTTCTCGGGCAACCGCACCCTCGGCCACGCGACCGAGTTCGAGGCGCAGAGCGTCTTCGGGGCCATCCGGCTCGACACAGCGGACAACGGCGTCGTCCCGACGTCGGCGCTCGTGTCAGGCGAGGCCCTCGCGACCGCCGACACGACGATCAGCACGACGCCGTGGACCGACGTGGCGGGCCTGACCGTGACCCTCGACGCGGGGGTCTACAACTTCGACTGGCGGGTCCTGTTCACGGTCAACTCCGCTAACCGTTCGGTGTTCGCCCGGCTGCTCGCAGGCTCGACGGTCATCGACGAGTCGGAGGATGCCGAGGCTATCTCCGGCTTCCGGTTCTCCATGAACGGCGTCGCCCGGAACGTGGTCCTGACGACGACCACCACCGTCAAGCTCCAGATGACGGCCGAGATCGCGACGACGAAGGCGCTCCGAGACGGCGGCAACTCGACGCTCCACCATCCGACNAAGCTGGGCTGGTCGAAGATCGCCAGCTCCGAGGGNGCGACCAGCGGCACGACGTTCCCGTCGTCGCCGTCGGCTGGNCACCGCTTCTTCCGTACCGACCGGGGCNTCGANTACTTCTACGACGGGACGCGCTGGCTCTCGACNACGCAGCACGTCGCGATGGTCCCATACGACGGTACGGCGGCGCCGACGGCAACGACGACACTCGCCTATGTGCCGATCGCCTCGGACGCCGACATCTATGTGGAGAAGCTCACGGCTCTAATGTTCTCGTCGGGACTGTCCGGCTCGGCCTACTGGACGGTTGATCTGCGCTCATCTACGTCAAACGAGACGGAGGCGTCGGTCGCGAGCGTGAATAACCAGTCTCAGACGAACAGCGTATGGAACCGGCGCGAGGCGTCGGCGAATACCGTCGTTGACACCGACGGGACCATCGTCGTGTTCCGCGTTGCGCTCACTAAGACGAGTACGCCGAACGCCATCCAGACGGTCGTGTCGTTCACCTACCGGCTGGTCGGCTGATGCCATGAGGGTGGCTGGCGTCGCGCTCGGCACGGCCTTGCTCCTCGTGCTGCTGGCGGCCTCTGACGGCGTCACGATCTGCCACCACCCGGGGCCGCTCGAGGACCCGTTCGGGTCGAACGCCATCACGATCACCGTGGCATCCCCGGCGCTCAAGGCTCATCTGGGACACGGCGATACGATCGGAGCCTGTAAGCCGAGCGCTACGCCGCGCCCGGCGCCCACACCGCGGCCCACACCGCAGCCTACGCCGCGGGCAACCCAGCCCCCGCGCCCGACGCCCGCGCCTACGCGCACGCCCGCGACAGGGCCGACTGTGGCGCCCACAGCGATGCCGC
>Ga0065705_10104728_pt1 | contig 11651 bp, 8 predicted proteins | sample SwibulcommuniRL2_FD_59092 | JGI IMG/M metagenome (GOLD analysis project Ga0065705, IMG submission 59092) | Bulk soil microbial communities from switchgrass field near Rose Lake, East Lansing, Michigan, USA - RL2 Bulk Soil v2 (version 2) | ecosystem: Environmental > Terrestrial > Soil >... | reverse complement strand
GATTATCTGACCAGGGGATTTTCAGAAAAAGATAGTGTAACTGAAAAAGAGATCAAGCCAATTGCAGATGTACAGGAAGCAAATGTGTATGCAGATATTGTTCAGCCGATATTTGAACGTAAGTGTTATAGTTGCCATAACAAAAACAAGAAGAAAGGCAAGCTTAGATTGGATGAACCTGCCTTTATTTTAAAAGGTGGAAAAGATGGCGAAGTAATTAAACCTGGAAATGCTGAGGAAAGTGATATGATGAAAAGATTATTATTGCCCCGCAATGATGAAGATCATATGCCGCCCAAGGAAAAGCCGCAATTAAAAGATAATGAGATAGCCTTGATACATTGGTGGATCGCAACCGGCGCGACATTTGATAAAAAAACAAAGGACCTTGAACAGCCCGAAAAAATAAAACCTGTTTTACTTGCATTGCAAAAAGAAGAAAAAAAAGTTCTGCCGGATTTGCCACAAACGCCCGTGGAGCAAGCGGATGAAAAAGCAATTCAAAAATTAAAAGACAGAGGGATAATCGTTTTTCCTGTAGCCCGCAATAGTAACTATCTAAAAGTAAATTTTATTACGGTTGATTCGATAACCAGTAATGATATTTCTTTGTTGTTAGGTATAAAAAAGCAATTGGTGTGGCTAAACCTTGGCTACAAGAAGATACATGATAGTTTATTGGTGCCAATCGCGCAACTTACAAATCTTACCCGTTTACAATTGGATAATACTCCGATAACTGATAAAGGACTGGTCCCGTTTCAGTCACTGGTCAATCTGCAATATCTGAATCTTGTTGGGACAAAAGTGACAGCACAGGGTATGCTCGAATTAAAAAGCCTTCCAAAGTTACAGGCCATCTATCTTTATAAAACTTTTATCAGTTCTTCCGATTGGCCGCTGCTCAAAAGTAATTTCCCCAAAGTAACTTTAGACACTGGCGGATACCAGGTTCCTTTTTTAGAAACAGATACTATGATTGTGAAACCACCTGTAAAAAAAAGCTGATTTGCTTTCAATTTCAGTTGTTATAAATTTGATACCACTAAAAACTACTAGCTGCGTATGGAAGTTGTCGAAATGAAAAATCATTGCAGCTTCAGCTGTTTAAATTTTCGTTTTGCTTTTGTTCGGATATAGCTTGCCTCCAAAGCAACGTAAGACCCAGTTACACCGTAATCAAATTTGATTGAAGGTTTGCCAGGTACTTCAAATGAATAATAACCCCTGAAAAACTTAGTAAAAGATAGCTCACCTACGAGGTTAATCCTGAAAACATCTTTATTCTTCAGAATTAAATTGAGACCTCCACCTACATGATAATTCAACCATGGCTTTTGATTATTATTGGGTGTGAATATAGAGTACAGGTAACGAATGGACCTGTTATAATAATCTCCTATCGATGATTCGTATATTTCCTCATTCATAAACGAATATAAAAGGCTTATCCCCGCTTGAGCATTCCAATATACTCCGGCCTTTTTATAAAATCTTCTTTCGATAAAAAATGGGATCCGAAAAAAAACAACTCCGGATTTATCAAACCTCTTATAGGATCTTACATCATAGGACAATGGAGGATTGAAATCTGCTCCAGGTATGTAATATTGGATATCTCTCATAATTCCTCCACCCCGGACACCGGTCTGGATTGAATATTTCTTATTGATCGAATAATGATAGCCGATGCCTCCCTCCAGGCATTCATAGGATTTAGCACCGATATTGTAAATATGGGGATCTGGATTGATAAGTGCTTTTGCGGAGCGGCCGTAAATGAATTGAAGACTAAAATGATCTTCAGAATAGATCAGCTCTTCCCAATCAAACACCGAGTCGGACTGCTGGGCTTGAATGGGATTGAATAAGGATCCATAAAGGATAAATACTTTTATTTTAATCAGAATCCGATTCATTAAGCTGTTTCCATTATTGTTACTTCAGCGAATGAATAAGAAATTACCACCAATGTAAGCCGGTTTTTCTTTTACTACCTTGCAGAACCTTGTCTTTTTAAAATAGATCTCAGTGAAAATAAAAGTAAATCTTTTTCAGAAATATTCCATTTTTGCTATTGCTGACTAAAAAAGATTTTTAATGAGATGTTCAGTTTTAGTGTATTTTATAGTAGTTCCTTTATTGGCATTTTCACAGCCTAAACCACAACATAATCTTGTTTTTGATTCATTGGCTAAAAGGTGGGATGAAGGTATTCCTTTAGGCAATGGTTGGCTTGGTGCATTGATCTGGCAAAAGGATAATAAAATAAGAATGTCATTAGATCGTGTTGATCTCTGGGATGATCGTCCGATGCCGGAAATTGATAAGCTGAAATTTAAATGGGTAGTGGAAAAAGTAAAAATGAATCAATATGATTCGGTGCAAAAAATAGGAGATGAGCCGTATGAAAAATACCCGGCGCCAACAAAGATCCCTGGTGCTGCCTTAGAATTTGATCTTAATAAAATTGGCAAAGTAAAAAAGGTATCACTTGATATTTCAAATGGATTAAGCGTTGTGGAATTTGAAAATGGAGTTAAGTTCAATAATTATATTCATGCGACACGCCAGGTTGGATATTTTGGTTTTGAAAATATCAATGAAGATATCATTCCTGAATTGATCATTCCAAACTATAATACAGGGAATAATGGAAAAACAGGTAATAGTGTTTCCGGTCAAAGTCCTGAACGGCTTGGCTATGAAAAAGGAACAGTAAAAAAAGGGATCGATTATATACTTTATCATCAACCAACATGGAAGGATAATTATTATGAAGTGCTGGTGAAATGGTACCATTTTCCGGGAAAAAGAATCATCGGGGAATGGACGATCAGCAATAACCAACCAGCAACGCTCCCCGCATTGAACATATTGGTTAAAGAACCTACAGGTTGGCCATCACATATTAACTGGTGGAATGATTACTGGAAAAGATCGTCAGTTTCGATCCCTGATTCAACTTTGGAGCGGCAATACTATCTGGATATGTATAAGTTCGGCTGTGTAGCAAGAAACAATACACCACCGATCTCTTTGCAGGCGATATGGACTGCAGATGATGGTATGCTGCCACCATGGAAGGGAGATTTTCATCATGACCTGAATACTGAATTAAGTTACTGGCCCGGTTATTCAGGCAATCATCTTGATCTGACCGAAGGGTTTACTAACTGGCTTTGGAAAGTAAAAGAGGAGAATAAAAAATGGACAAAGCAATATTTTGAATTAGATGGATTAAACGTACCGGGTGTTACAACGATCAGTGGCAACCCAATGGGAGGGTGGATCCAATATTCAATGTCGCCAACTACTTCGGCCTGGTTAGCCCAACACTTTTATTGGCAATGGGTGTATAGCATGAATAAAAAGTTTTTGGCTGAGAAAGCTTTACCGTACATAAGTGATGTTTGCAAATTCCTTGATTTTATCAGTAACGACAGCACCATCAAGAAATTACCGTTGAGCTCGACACCGGAATATAACAATAATGATATTAAAGCATGGTTTCTTAACTGGACTAATTATGATCTGGCACTGGTTAAGAATGCTTTTGAAACGTTATGGGCAGCCAATTTAGATCTAAAAAGAGAAAATGAAGCAAGGTATTGGTTATTGCAATGGTCAGCTTTGCCTCAATTGAATTCAAACGAAACAGGCTTAACTATTGCTGTCAATCAGGATCTTGAATATTCGCATCGCCATCAAAATCATTTACACGCTATACATCCCTTGGGGCTATTAAACGTAGAAGATTCATCAGAAAAAGTGATCATTGATAATTCCTTAAAACATATTGAGAAACTGGGAACAAGACAATGGGTAGGCTATTCCTTTGCGTGGCTCGCTTCAATTTATGCAAGGGCGCAAAATGGTGACTCAGCGGCAGCTAACTTAAAAAAGTTTGCGACAAACTTTGTTTCACCCAATAGTTTTCATTTAAATGGCGATCAGAAAGGAGGGCAATATGCAGATGCTACTTATCGCCCATTTACTTTAGAAGGAAATTTTGCTTTTGCCCAGGCCATTCATGAAATGCTTTTACAAAGTCATAAAAACTTTATTGAAATTTTTCCTGCTATTCCAAAAGAATGGAAAAATGTTTCGTTTAAAACATTGAGAGCCGAAGGAGCTTTTCTTATTTCGGCTAAAAAAGAAAATGGAGTAGCAATGGAAGTAAAAATAAAATCAGAAGTTGGTGGAATACTTAGAATAAAACTTCCCTTCAAAACATGGATCAATACGGGTATCGATCGTTCGGAGATAAAAGTAGTAAACGGTATTGCAGAAATGAAAACAACAAAAGGTAAAACGATCATTTTCAAAAATGCATTTGAATGATACACTGTTGAATGGTTAAATTGTCAAATTGTTTTAAGAATAACAATTTAGCCATTTATCAATATAACAATTGAAGAGCATAGGATCACTTTCCTGTAAAGTTTGCTTTTCTTTTTTGTAAGAATGCTGCGGTCCCTTCTTTCATATCTTCTGTTGCAAAACAATTTCCAAATTCTTTTATCTCCAGGTCAAAACCATTTATTGTTTCATCATATACAGCATTAGCGGTTTTGATACAAGCGGCAACTGCTAATGGAGCTTTTGAGTTGATGACAGACAGAATTAATCTCGCTTGTTCAAGTAAATTATCGACACTGGTTACATGATTTACCAATCCAAATTGTTTTGCCTCATGGGCATCGATCATGTTTCCACTCATTAATAATTCCAATGCTCTGCCTTTTCCTATTAATTGAACTAATCTTTGGGTGCCGCCATAACCAGGTATCAACCCTAAATTCACCTCGGGCTGCCCAAATTTTGCATTTTCACTTGCAACGCGAAAATGACACGCCATTGACAATTCACATCCCCCTCCGAGTGCAAAACCATTCACTGCGGCGATAATTGGTTTGCTGCAACGCTCAATTCTTAAAAAAATATCCTGGCCTGTCTGAGCCATTACCATCGCCTGATCCTTGGTTAAGTCACTAAACTCTGAAATATCAGCGCCGGCAACAAATGCTTTGAGTCCTGCGCCTGTGATAATAGCAGACCTGATTTCAGGATTTTTTTCAATATCGTTCAATGCCTGGTCAAGATCAGTAAATACATTTTTGTTCAACGCGTTCAATTTTTCAGGCCGGTTGATGGTAATCGTTAGAACATTATTTTCAATAGACGTAAGTAGCGTTTGATACATGGTGAGAAAATTTCCCAAAAGTAGGCAGAAAAGAAAAAGCCGCCCCGACAAGTCGGGACGGCCTCCTAAACCGTCCTCTATTTATTTTATACAATAAGGTTATTCAAAAAAAGAAATACAAATACCGGGCCATTATTGCAGCGATTCCTGGAATTCAGATAAGGCCAGGAAGCTAAAAATGATAAACAGCACAATAGCGGCGCCCCCCAGTATGAGGATATCCTTTTTGACGGTGCTCTCAAATTTTTTCGGTTGCATCATAATTTGTAAGTTTTAGTTGATCAATTTTTGATTCGGGTGTAAAATATATCATGAATGAGGCGAACGTAAATTTTTCATACTGAAAGGTGTCTCCTGTTTATTGAACGGTGTTTAAATTGTATTGAACTGTTTTATGCGGGGAATACCCGGGATCATAATACCACGGCCAGTAAAATTATAGCTGTCATAAGCAATACAATCATCAATATATCCATGATACTTTCCTTGCTGATCATTTTTCTTTTATTACTCGTCTTCCTTTCCATATCTATTGTTGAATTATGGTGCAAGCTACTCAAGGCATTGTCTAAAAAGTTTTTCATTTAATGAAAGGCAGTTATTGTTGAGTAATCGGTTAGTACATTTTTCATCGCACCATTTTGTTTAAAATGCTTTTCCGCACAGTAACCGCCAACGGCCTTTGAATAGTATTAAAAATCTTTTTTTGATCGTGCAGTTATTTTTGGTTGATAAAATAATTGTTTATGAAAAGTATCGTTCTATTCGCAGAAATTCTCAGGATGATCATCGTTGCAGCAATTGTCAGTCTTGTAGTAGTAATAAATATGTAGGCCATCAGACAAAATATATTTTCAAAACCATTGATCATTAAACTTTTTTTTAAAACCAAACATTTAATCATTTAAACATTTCAATCAAATGAAAAAACAATTTCAATTTCTCGCAGCAACTTTTATCACAGTTGCATTTATCTCCTGCAGTAAGGAAAAAATTGAAACCCCGGCGTCAAACCAGCAAACGGAGGAAGTCACAGCGCTGAACCCACCAGGTGGCCCGATTGTAATTGATCCATTAAGCGTTGGATTGCTCGGCCGGTACGAGTTCAATAGTAATCTAAAGGATCTTACCGGTAAGTTGATGGATGCAGATCCGACTATTGATCGTGTGCTCTATACCACCGATAGAAAAGGTCAGTTCAACAAAGCGATTCGATTCAATGGCGCTTATGGGTTAGATATCTTTGATATTCCGTTTACACCAGAGAACTGCTCTGTGTCGCTTTGGGTAAAAGATGACGTGATCGAGGGGCTTAACTGGATACCAATGCTATCATGCAGCAAGGCTTTTATCTTTCAACAAAATCAACTTGAATTCAATGGCAGTTTTTCGAAAAGTGGCTATGGCATTATCCAACAGGTAGGAACAACTCCTATCGATAACCAATGGCATCACATAGCAGCAACCCGTGACAATACTTCGCTGAAACTCTATATTGACGGTGTTCTTATTGGAACTTCACCCTCACCAGCAGATGTCCTTCCCTACACTCCACTTCATAATTATTTACTTGGCTATGGAGGAGGTTCATATTGGAAAGGCAGCGCTGATGATCTTCGTTTTTATAAGCGAGTGCTTTCTGCTGCAGAGGTAATCAAGTTGAAAAATCTTTAAGAAAAGCAGGTCGCAAAAGTTTTTGAAGCTGTCTTCATGGACAGCTTTTTTATTTTCCGTTCAATCACTAAGCATTGCCGTTAAGTAGTAATTAAATTAAATCTCTTAATGCTGCTTTTACTTTTGATCTATAAAAATAATTGTTTATGAAAAGTAATATTTTATTCACCACTATTTTAAGAATAGTATTGATCACTGCGATCATCAGCTTTGCTGTTTATACAAATGCACAAAGCGTTGCCTTAAATACGAATGGTGCCTCAGCAGATGCAAGTGCTATGCTGGATGTATCAAGCACTTCAAAAGGTTTTCTTCCACCAAGAATGACAACCATTCAAAGAACAGGCATTTCCTCGCCTGCGAATGGACTAATGGTGTTTGATACTGATACTAAGACGTATTGGTATTTTTCTACAACCTGGAAAGAAATAAATCTGAGTGGCGGTGGGGGCTTTACTCTTCCCTATGCCGGCTCCAGCGCAAATCCCGCAAAACTTTTTGAAATTACAAATACAGATGCCACTTGGGGAGCGACTTCTATTTATGGGCGCAGTGGCAGCACCCCCGGCAACTACAGCCCAAATTTCACAGTAGGTGTTTGGGGAGAAAATACACAAGGTGGGGCTGGAGTAGTTGGTTATAGTAGTTACGGCTATGGCGTTATTGGTCGGTCAGATGGTAATGCGGCTGGTGTCTGGGGCACAAGTACAGATCCATTGGGAGTAGGTGTGAAAGGGGAGATCACCGTTGGCTATTCAGCTGTCGTAGGTGACCATTGGGGAATTGAAGGAAACGGCGGCAAATTTGAAGTGCTTAACAGTTCCAACCCTTCGTCTGGATTGTATGCGATTACTCAGGGCACTGGTAACGCTTTTGAAGCCAGAATTAATAATCCAACCAATTCCGGTTCTGCAGGATATTTTTCAACAACAGGTGTCGGAAAAGCTTTATACGCCAGCATTAATAATACCAACAGTTCAGGCACCGCAGTTTCAGTCTTTACAAACGGACTTGGTAATGCAATGGATATTCAATCGATAAATAGTCCGCTCAATAGTTATTTATTATCGGGTTGGACTTCGGGCTTGGGAGGCGGTGCCCAAATAATATTAGGAAATACAAATTCCAGTAGTTCTGCACTGTTTGGATTAACCCAGGGTACAGGGCATGGAATTTCTGCGAATTCGTGGAAAGGTATAACTGGTTATTTTGTCAACGACCACACAACCAACTCCAGTCCTACCATCTATGGTTATACCAATGGCTCCGGGCCAGCACTTGAGGTAAATAGTTCATATGCGAATGTCATTAACAGTATCGCATCTTTCAAAAAAGGCGGAAACAATGTAGCACGCATTGATGGAAATGGAAAAGGGTTTTTCAATGGTGGTACGCAAAACAGTGGTGCTGACCTGGCTGAAGCATTTGATGTTACAGGAACTATTCAGCAATATGAAACCGGTGATGTGTTAGTAATTTCTATTGATAAAGACCGTACAGTTGAGAAATCTTCTGGCGCTTATTCCACATTGGTTGCTGGTGTTTATGCTACCAAACCAGGCGTTTTACTTACTGAAGAAAATATTGAATCAGATATTTCTGATAAAGTACCAATGGGTGTAGTAGGTGTTATCCCAACAAAAGTTTGCATGGAAGGTGGCGAAATAAAAAGAGGCGACCTGCTGGTTACATCTTCTATTCCAGGAGTAGCAATGAAAGCAGATATAGAAAAGGTAAAACCGGGCCAGGCGATCGGGAAAGCATTGGAAAATTTCAATTCACCATCAACTGGAAAGATCAAAGTACTGGTAAGTGTAAAATAAATAACGATCATAAATTCTTTTATCAAAAACCATTAATAATTTAAACAAAATGACAAAGCAATTTCAAATTTTAACGACCACAATTATTACCGTTGTGCTTGTTTCCTGCAGCAAGGAAACAATTGAAAAGTCAGATCCTGTAGTAAAACCAATGGAAGAAATTTCAACAGCCAGTTCTTCATCAGCAAGCAGACCAGTAATTGATCCGCTTACTGTAAATCTTGAAGGATCCTTTCAATTCAATGGTGATCTGAAAGATCAAACGAAAAAATTGGCAGACGGTATTCCTACAAGCCGAGTGGTAAGTTATACAACAGACAGAAAAGGAAATTTAAAAAGCGCAATTTATCTCGATAGCACTTATGGAGTAAAGGTCAAAAACGTACCCCAGCAAACAAAAACCTCAATGTCAGTCTGGATAAAGCCGGCACATATTTCAGTTTCAGGGCTCGCCTATATTTCAGGCTCGGATACATACGGACCTGAGATGAATCAAATATCTAACTTACTAACCGGTGGTGTAGTGATGAATACTACGACTGCTGGAGGAACAGCGAATTTCAATAGCACAGCATGGCGTCACTTGGTTGTAACTTACGATGGAGTGGTTGTCAGATTTTATGTGAATGGGGTTTTGGCAGATAGTTTTAACGAAGCTGGTCTAATACCAAAAAGCCTTTCTAATTATTTCATTGGATGTCTTCCCGGGTTCAATAAATGGAAAGGTGCAATAGATGACCTTCGCTTTTATGGCCGCACACTTTCCGCGACAGATGTTGAGAAGTTGTACAATTTATAATACATACAACGTAATGTTTAGGCTGTCAGCGATGACAGCTTTTTTATTTCCGGTCAATTACTATCCACTGCCGTTAAATAGTCTTCCAAACTCAGGAAGAAGGTTCCCTTATACTTTTGCACCGCAAATAAAAAGGAAAATATGAAACTATTAAAAACCTTAACCATTAAACTTTTTCAAACAATCATTAACTATTAAACATTTCAAACAATGAAAAAACAATTTCAAATTCTCGCAACGACACTTATTTCAATTGCCATTGTTTCATGCAGCAAACAAGCAGTAGAAAGGCCGGAAGCGCCACAGAGTGCTAATGAAGAAATTTCAACAAGCAGTTCATCATCTTCAAGGACAGTAGTCGATCCTTTAACCGTCGGGCTAGAGGGCTGGTTCACATTCAATCACAATCTTTCTGATCAAACAAAAAAGCTTAAGGATGCAGTTACATCTCTTAGCAGGACTGCTTCTTATACTTATGATCGTAATGGTATATCAAATTCAGCCTTAAAGTTAGACAGCTCCTATTATCTCACAATTTCTAAAGTACCTCAACAAACAAAGACTTCTATCTCGGTTTGGCTGCAATATGGAAACGAAGTACCGGCAATTGCATTTCTTCGTCCGACCGTCGCCGGACCTGGCATTGGTCAGCAAAGCAAAACATTTTTAGGGCAAATAAATACGCCATTCACAAATACAGCATTTTCTACAGATCAGACAAAAGCATGGCATCATGTAGTTGTAACTTATGATGGCTCCCTGGTTCGACTCTACATTGATGGCTCTTTAAACGCTACTGTTTCTGAGCCAGGAAGCTTTGGTCATCTTTTCACTAACTATGTTCTTGGTATTGATCCAACATTTGAGTATCGCTGGACAGGTTATGTGGATGAACTTCGTTTCTATAGTCGTACGCTTACAGCAAGTGATGTTCAGAAGTTGTACAATTTATAACCAACACCATTTATTGGTTCAACCGGTCATTGGCCATCCTTTGAGATGGCCTTTGCCGTTCAATAAACAAGACATGCCGGAGAATAATATGAACTTTGTGATAATATTGCTTTTCAATACATTACTTGCAAGCCTGTAACTTGTTAATCAATAGATGAATTGATTGTAGTTTAAAGTATTTTGTTTAGAAATTAATATTGAAAAAAGCGATTACTATATTAATTTTTTTTGTTGCCTGCCGAGATCTGCTGTCTCAGCCCAACCCTATTTTTTATACACTGAGCACTTCCAATGGCCTTTCTTATATTGGAGTAACTGATATCTGCGTTGATAAGAAAGGTAGCCTCTGGATCGCTACAGGTAATGGGCTAAATGTTTTTAATGGAAGGACCACTGAAAAATATTATGCTTCAGAATATCCCCAATTAGAAAACAGCAATATTTTCTCTGTTGCCTGTGACAGGAATAATCGCATATGGATGACAACGGCAGCTGGCTATGTAAGCATGTTGGATGAAAAACGAAAAATGCACAGGGTATCTCTTCGAAGAAATGGTGTCAGGCTCAGGGCTTTCAGTTTTTTACAAACACCAGACGGAAGATTTTATATATATGCTCAAAATGGGATTTTTCAATTTACCGGGCAACAAGGTATAAACAAGCTTGATTCGATTGATGGTTCTCAGTTCATTTTTTTACCACTTGAAAATTATGAACCTTATCGTTACATGGGCACTAATTCTGCGTTTGCCTTCGACGAAAATTATTACCTGCTTGTATTCAAAGAAGGCATTTTAAAAGTGAATTATAAAACCAATGCTGTTGAAGCTCTCTTGAATATTCCCAATGCGCATGCATTGAAGGCCTGGGGAAAAGACGAATTACTTTATTATGATGTTGGTGAATGGAAATTGAAGATCATCAACACTGCCACTATGAAGGCGTACTATCCTCTGCAGGGATTAAAGGATCAATTTGGCAAAGAAGTGACAGCTGCGATCAATGAAGCAAAACCTATCAACACCCATCAATATCTCTTAACAACACAAAACCAGGGAGTTTATATATGGGACACTGCAAACAAAAAGATTTTTAATTACAGGCATTCTGTTGTTGACCCGACATCAATCTGTAATAACACTCAATCTTATATTGCTGTGGGCCAAAAAGGATGGGTATTCATGATTTGCAATCC
>Ga0065705_10002102_pt1 | contig 11653 bp, 2 predicted proteins | sample SwibulcommuniRL2_FD_59092 | JGI IMG/M metagenome (GOLD analysis project Ga0065705, IMG submission 59092) | Bulk soil microbial communities from switchgrass field near Rose Lake, East Lansing, Michigan, USA - RL2 Bulk Soil v2 (version 2) | ecosystem: Environmental > Terrestrial > Soil >... | reverse complement strand
CCCCGTGAAATCGCAGTCGTGAGGCAGCTCGCCGAGGTCGATACCCAGCCCCAGTAGTCCACCGCACCCTGAATGGCCCGCCCGGGGCCGCAGATTATTTATTAATTCCTGTGTCGCCTTTCCCACCCCAATTCCGATATCCCCCAGTAGAGGCTCTTGAAATTGACCAGAAGCGACGCCGCTTCGACTAACCAAACGGAGAAGGCCATGAAGCACACTAGAAGCTTGGGAATGCTGGGGATCCTGGCATTCGTATCGATCGCAATCCTGATCTTCAATCCGGTCAGGGGCAGGGTGGAGCAGATCGCCACGAAACGGACCGTGAACGGGGAGAGGCCCGCTTCGCGACCAGTCGTGGCGAGCTATGGGAAATCGCCCTTGAGCTTCGAGCGAAACGACGGGCAGGCCCATGGGGGGATCAAGTTCCTGTCCCTTGGACCGAATTACAGTCTGTTCCTGACCGGCACCGAAGCGATCCTGACGGGGCATGAGTTCCAATCCGCGCCGATGAGCGACTCCATGCCGGGGCACAGGAGCGTTGACCGATCTCCGGCCCGTGTTTCGCAGGCGAAGGAAAAGCCCTTCCGGATGACGATCGTGGGAGCCAACTCCGACGCAAGAGTCAGCGGACTCGAGGAGCTTCCGGGTAAGGCCAATTACTTCATCGGAAACGATCCGAAAAAGTGGCGACGCAATGTCCCCACCTACGCCAAGGTGAAATACGAAGCGGTCTATCCCGGCGTGGATCTGATCTATTACGGTAGCGAGCGCCAGCTCGAGTACGACTTCGTGGTCGCTCCGAGTGCCGATCCCAAAGTCATCACTTTGGCCCTCGCTGCCGAAGATAAGAGCGGCGCCGTGCCCCATCTCGATGACAATGGCGATCTCGTCCTGGGATCCGGCCGTGGTGAAATCAGATTCAGAAAGCCGTTCATCTATCAGCAGGGTCCGGACGCCGAGAGGAAGGTAGTCGACGGGCGGTTTGCCCTGAAGGGCGAGGGCCAGGTCGGCTTTGAGCTGGGCGCTTACGATGCCTCGAAGACGCTCGTCATCGACCCGATCCTCGCCTATTCGACCTACTTCGGAGGTAGCGAGTCCGACACGCCCAGATCGATCGCGGTCGATAGCGATGGAAATGCCTACATGGCGGGAGAGACCCGTTCTTCCGCCGATTTCCCGACCAACAAGGACGTTTCACCCCATGACGACCGCCGCTGGGAAGCATTCGTGGCGAAGATCTCGGCAGACGGCTCGACCCGAATCTTCTCGACCTATCTGGGGGGCGACGATGTCGACAGCGCAGGGGGAATCGCGGTGGATCAGGACGGAAACGTCTATGTGACGGGCGAGACCCGATCCGAGAACTTCCCCACGCTGCACGCCTTCAGGGAAGATCCCAGGGAAGGGCCGGACAATACCATGCAGCTGTTCATTGCCAAGATTGCCGCGGATGGCGACTCCCTGCTTTATTCCAGCTACTATGGCGGAACCAACGACGGCGGCTCGAGCAGTGACGCCATTGCGGTCGACGAACTCGGCAATGCCTACATCACCGGACACGCCTACTCCAGGGGATTCCCGACTACACCCGGCGTCCTGCAACCCGAGCCCGACGGTTGGCCGAGCGCCTTTGTCGCAAAGATCGACACCACAAAGGATGGCTCGGATTCCCTGGTGTATTCCACCTACCTCGGTGGCACGGAGGAAACCAGTCATACCGCCTTCGGCGAATCCATTGCGATTGATAGCGAAGGCTGTGCCTACGTGGCGGGCCATGCGAACTCCACCACATTTCCGCTGGTGAATCCGATCGTAGGCACCCAACCCGGCTTTCAGGCGTTCGTCTCGAAATTCAATCCGGATGCCTCGGCGCTCATCTATTCAACGTTTCTCGGGACCGGTGGCGCCGGAGTGGGAGGCATCGCGGTGGATGATTTGGGCAACGCCTACATCGCTACTTCATCGACCCCTTTCGCGTACCCCTTTGCGTATACGACGCTGGGCCCGGGGGGCTATTTCGATCTCCTCGTGACGAAGATCAATGCCGCGGGCGACGCATTCGAATTCTCGACGTTCATCGGAGGCAGCGGTCTGGACCTTGCGAGCGGTATCGCGCTGGATGCTTCGAACCATATCTACTTGACCGGGAACACGACCTCCCTCGATTTCCCGGTCTTAAATGCAATGCAAGACCACTACGGCGGCGACAGCGGGGTTCTTCAGCCCCTGGGGGACGCCTTCGCCTTGAAGCTCAAGGCGGACGGGTCGGCGCTTCTCTACTCGACCTATCTCGGCGGGAGCGGTGATGAGAGGGGGGTCGGGATCGGCGTGGATGCCGGAAGTAATGCGTACATCGCAGGACTCGCTTCGGATACCTTTCCGGTGACAGAAGGGGCCTATCAGACCTTCGACCGCGGGAAGGGCGAAGCCTTCCTGGCCAAGCTCTCCTTGCGGCCCGAGTTCACGCTGGGCCCGATTTCTCCCATCACCCTGGAAGTGGGCGGCACGGGTTCGACTCAGGTGACCATCCACTCCATCGACGAATTCGCCGAGCTGGTGAAGTTTGGCCCGTACGGAGTTCCAACGGGCCTTTTGCCGTCTTTCAGTCCCGATTCGGTCACGCCTGAGCCAAACGCCTCCGCCTCGTCCACGCTGAGCGTATCGGCCGGGGCGTCGCTGACCGCGGGCAGCTATTCCTTCACGGTGCGGGCGGATGCCGGCGGGCCGCTCTTCCATGACGGCGAGGCCGTCGTCAACGTGCAGGCTACGAGCCGCGGCATCACGAACGTGATCGGGACGTTGCAGGCGCTGGGTTGCGTCGACAACTCAGGGATAGGCAACGCGCTCACGACCAAGCTTGCCTCGGCCCAGGCGCTCATCGATGCGGGCAACATCCAGGCTGCCATCAACACGCTGACNGCCCTGCTCAATCAGCTCCAGGCCCAGGCNGGAAAGCACATCTTCACNTCCTGCACGGCGGACGGAGTGACCTTCAATCCNGTGCAGGTGCTGATCGATGACGTGAAGGCNTTGCTGGCCAGCCTGGGAGTGAACCTCAAGGCCAACCCCATCATGGGCAACGTGCTGAACTCGAGCAAGGTGGGTATCGCCGGCATCACGGTCAACATCCTGGGCCCCTCGAAGGCGGTGGTCGCCGCAGCTCGCACGGATGTGACCGGCTTCTACTACGTCGCGACGACCACGAACTTGGTTCCGGGCGCGAATTACACCGTCAAAGTGGTCGTGCCGAAGGGATACAGGAATTCGACACCGAGCTTCCAAACCTTCACCTGGCGCGCCACGGCTCTGAGCCTGGGGAATTTCGCCATCAATTAGACGGGGCTGACGGCACAAATCCCATTCCTTCTCCGCAAATGGTTCACCTGGCCCGGGTTGGCACCCAGCCAATCCGGGCCAGCCCTCATTGCCACCCTTGAGCCCCGTTGCCGCCCTCGTAAGCCCGTCAGGATGGCACTCAGGAGGCCGCCTGATGATTTTTTCGTCACCCCACCTGTCGTGTCTGGCCCTCTCTTTCCGATATCCCTGTATAGAGGCCCGACTCGGGGGGCTCCTGAAAATGACTGGACTGGAGGATTGGCAGACTTGGTCAACCGATCACCCTGTCCCAAGCACTGGGGACCGAGACTTCACTGAGGGGTCGCAACCATGATCAGCAATGCGAAATCGAAGATCTCGAGGCATGGCAGTGGTACATCCCGGTGGGCTCATTTCGCCATTTTGCCTGCCCTGGTGGTCGCCATGGCCCAAGGAGGTCGCACGGTTGCGGCGCCCTCTGATGGGCGGAGCCCGGTCCGAAAACTCGTTGCATCCTCATTGCGCGGTCCCCATGTTCCGGCACCTGCGGCTGCTCTGCCCGCCGGAGTGGCTTCAACTGCCGGGGCTGTCAGCTCGACCGGTCCTGCGACTCCGACATCCGCAAGCTCACAGGCTGCGTCATCGCCGTCCCAGGCAGCCGCTGCCGCGCCCGCCGGCTGGCTCGACTCGGTTCAGCACAATCTGGAGCAACAGGAATACGAGCTGTCATGGCAGGAATCCCCGGTGGTGGAGGACTTAGAGCCGTCCTGGCATGCACCCAACCGAGCGCAAGGCTTCAGGACCTACTTCACCCAGGAAGGGATTCGGGTAGTACCGAGAGAATCGACCAGCATCTCCTGGCGCTGGGGACTGTCGCTGGTGGGTTATGGGAATGGTGAAAAGACCTGGGACGTGCCGATTGCCAATCTCGGGGCATCGGGGCACCGCATGGCCTACCATCGCGGCGCCCTCGAAGAATTTTATGTGAACACGCCGGAAGGGCTCGAGCAAGGATTCATCCTGCCGGCACCGCCCGCCGGCTCAGGGGCGGGAGGTTTCCTGCCCGAGCTGAAGAGGTGGACGACACCCTCGAGAAGGGCTTCGGTGTCTGGGAAGAAGTCGGAGCCAGGCGACCTCGTGCACATGGACCTGGCACTGTGGGGAGATCTCTCACCGCGCATCTCGGAGGATGGCCAGGCCATCGACTTCGTGACACCGGCGGGAGCGCCGGTGCTGCACTACGCCCAGCTCAAGGTGACCGACGCAGGCGGGAGCGTGCTGCCTTCCTGGATGGAAGGATTCGCCGGCGAGGGCGTGCGCGGCATCCGCCTGGTCGTGGACGCCAGGGAGGCGGTCTACCCGATCACGATCGATCCCCTTTCCACGGGCTGGGCATGGACGGGCGTGGGGGGCCAGGCGAATGTCTATTACGGCGATTCGGTCGCGACGGCCGGAGATGTCAACGGCGACGGCTACTCGGATGTCATCGTCGGCGCGTCGTACTACGACAGCGGCCAAACCGACGAAGGTCGAGCCTACCTCTATCTCGGCTCGGCCTCAGGTACGTCGTCGGTGCCGGCATGGACGAGGGAGAGCGATCAGGCCGGCGCCGGCTTCGGGTACCCCGTGGCCGCCGCCGGGGATGTCAACGGGGATGGCTACGGCGATGTCCTTGTGGGGGCCAACGGTTTTGATGGCGCCCACAGCGATGCCGGACGGGTTTACCTGTACCTCGGCTCGGCCGCCGGGCTTGCGACCACTCCGGCCTGGATGATGGACGGTGACCAGGACTTTGCGGGTTTCGGGGTGTGGGCCGCAACGGCGGGCGACGTCAATGGCGACGGATATTCGGACGCCGTGGTCGCGGCGTGGCTCTATGACAACGGCGAGACCGATGAGGGGCGCGCGTATCTCTATCTCGGGTCGGCCTCCGGGCTGGCGTCGACCCCGGCCTGGACGGCTGAGGGTAACCAGGTTGGCGCCCGCTTCGGCTATCCGGTCACAACTGCAGGAGATGTGAACCGCGATGGCTACGCCGACGTGATTGTCGGGGCGATGTTCTACGACAACAATCAGGCGGACGAAGGGCGCGCGTATCTCTATCTCGGCTCCGCCTCGGGGCTTGCCTCGACGCCGGCCTGGACGGCGGAGAGCGATCAGGTGTCCGCCCAGTTCGGCCGATCCGTCTCGACGGCGGGGGACGTCAACGGGGACGGCTACGCCGATGTGGTCGTGGGGGCCCACCTGTACGACAACGGCCAGACCAACGAAGGACGGGCTTATCTGTACCGCGGCACGGCCACCGGGCTGGAGTTGAACCCGGCCTGGGTCTCTGAGAGCAATCAGGCAGATGCTCGCTACGGTGTTTCGGTGGCAACCTGCGGGGATAGCAATGGCGATGGCTATGCCGACGTTCTCGTCGGCGCCGAGCTTTACACCAACGGAGCGACCAGCGAAGGACGGGCCTACCTCTATGAAGGCTCCTCCTTGGGGCTTGCCTCGACGCCGGCTTGGACGGCTGAGAGTGATCAGGCGGGCGCCCAGTTCGGGCAGGTCGTCGCCACGGCGGGCGACGTAAACGGCGATGGTTACTCGGACGCCATCGTCGGGGCTCCCAACTTCGACAACACTCAGTTCGACGAAGGTCGAGCGTATCTCTATCTCGGATCGGCTTCGGGCCCCAGCGTTAATTCAGGCTGGATAGCAGGAAGCACCCAGTCGGATGCTCACTTCGGATTCGCGCTGGCGCCAGCGGGTGACGTGAACGGCGACGGGTATGCCGATGTCATCGTGGGATGCTATTTCTGTGACAACGGACAGACGGACGAGGGACGGGCATTCGTCTATCTTGGCACGGCCGGCGGATTGTCGCTGACGGTGGGCTGGGCGGCGGAGAGCAATGCTGCCAATGCGAACTTTGGCTACAGCGTTGCGACGGCGGGGGATGTCAACGGCGATGGTTACTCGGACGTGATCGTGGGAGCCCCGGCACAATACGACATTTCGAATCCTCCTGGACGGGCGATGGTTTACTTCGGCTCTCCTTCGGGTCCTTCTTCGACGCCGGATTTTACCTATGCAGGCGACCCCCATGACGCCTCGGTGGTCGCAACCGCCGGAGACATGAATGGAGACGGCTACAGCGATTTCCTGGTCGGAAGCGAGGGATCTGTTGGCCCTCCCCCGAGCAACGTAAGTATCTTCTTAGGGTCCTCCTCCCTCCCCGCTTATCGGACGACCCTCAGCGTCTCCACTTGGTCTGGGAACTTCAACTCCTGGCTCGGCACGGCGGGGGACGTCAACGGTGACGGATACTCTGACATCATCGTCGGATCGCCTCGCTACTCCAACGGCGGACCCGATCCATACCAAGGCGCGGCCTACGTCTTCCTGGGCTCCGCATCGCTGCAAACGCTTCCGCTGAACTGGTCGATTTTTGGCAATCAGCTCAAAGAGTACTTAGGGATGACGGTGTCGACCGCCGGGGACGTGAATGGCGACGGATACGCGGATGTCATCGTTGGGGCTCCGGGGTACACCGCGTTGCTGGTAAACCAAGGACGCGTGTTCGTATATCTCGGCTCGCCCTCGGGCCTCTCACCGACTCCGGCATGGGTGGCGCAAGGTGAGCAGACTGGTGAGGTCATGGGTGAGTCGGTGGGGACCGCGGGGGACGTGAACGGCGACGGCTATTCCGACGTGATCGTGGGATCCAGGGGCTGGAACAATGGAGGAAGCTACCTGGGGCGGGCCCTGATTTATTTCGGCGCGGCCTCCGGGTTGGCCCTATTCCCGGGATGGTCGGCGGAGGGCAATCAGGATCTTTCGGATTTCGGCGGGATAGTGAAGACGGCGGGAGACGTGAACGGCGACGGCTACGCCGACGTCCTCGTTGGAGCGATTAATTATGACAATGGACCCACGCAAGTCGACGCGGGACGCGCGTTTTTGTACTCCGGCAACGGCGGCGGTCTGAGCGTCCGCCCGCAGCAGCGACGCACCGATGATTCAGCGCCCATCGCGCCGTTGGGCCGCTCGGATGCGCCGGGCTCTTTCCGCCTCGCAGGACTTGGTCGGACGCCGTTCGGTCGCAGCCGTGTCCGACTCGAGTGGGAGGTCAAGCCGTCGGGCACTCTATTCAACGGCTTGGGCACGCAGCGGAGCGTGACGCCGCTCGACACCGGGACCGCGGGCGCGAGCCTCAGCGAGCTGGCATTGGGACTCAACGGCGCCTATCACTGGCGCGTTCGGCTGCTCTATGACACGGCCAAGACTCCGTTGGCTCAAAGAAGCCGCTGGTTCACGGTGCCGTGGAACGGTTGGCAGGAAGCCGATTTGAAAGTAATGGGTGCGGCCGTGGGAGGATTCGCCTGGGACGACCTGGACGGTGACGGTGTGAGGGAAGGGGGAGAGCCCGGGCATGCGGGAGTGCTCGTGGATTTGTACAGTGGGGGATCGAACATCGTGGCTCAGACGTCGACGCTCCCGGACGGCTCCTATCATATCAACGTGCCCGGTCAAGGGCCTTATCTGCTCGTCTTCACATCGCCGGCTGGAACCACCTATACAGTTCCAGAACAAGGGGGGGACGATTTTCTGGACAGCGACGTGAGTCAGTACGGGCTCACGGGGGATATCGGGCCGGCGTTCACTACGGCGGATGCTTCCCGCTGGAGCGCAGGGCTCATTGCTTGTCCTGGGCCGACACTGCCCCTCTTTATCACGGGGGCTCGATTCGCACCGGGAACCAGCGATGTGATTCTGGATTTCACCGATCCGAATCAGCCAGGGACGACCACGGGCGCTACCGGGTACAACAGCTACCGTTCGACGCAGCCACAGCCTCCTCCTCCACCATGGATGGGGCTGGCTGGCGACACGCAGGACGAAGATCCTGGAACTCCCAACATCCAGCTGAGAGATTGGACCGGGGACAATCTCCCGGTGGGAAGCGTCTTTTACTATCAAGTCCAGGCCTACAACCACATCTGCGGCACGGAGGGGCCGCGGTGAGTCGTGTTCGGGACAGTTCTTTTCTTTGTCCCCGTCTGTCGCCTTCAGCCCTCGCTTTCCGATATCCCTAAGTAGAGGCCAAGAATCGGGTTCCTGGCAGGGGGTAGCTCAGGGAGCCGGATGCCTCATCAGGGAGGGAATACAGTGAAGCACCGCTTTGGAACCGTGGCGCCCTTTATCCTGGCTCTTTCGCTGTTCCTCGACGCCGTCTGCTTCGCCGAGACGCCAGGACCGGCGCGACTGATCAAGGACATCAACCAGACCGCGAGCTTCACCTCGGGATCGTTTCCCACGGGCTTCGTCGATATCGGAAGTACAACCCTTTTCGTGGCCACCTTGCCAGCCACCGGCCCCGAGCTCTGGAAAACCGATGGGACGGAAGAGGGAACGGCCCTGGTGAAGGACATCCTGCCGGGCCCCAGTACTTCGCTCCGGAGCGATCTGTACCGGGTCGATGGAATGGCGTTTTTCGCCGCCCTCGATCCCGTGCACGGGGTCGAGCTCTGGAAGAGCGACGGAACGGAAGCCGGCACGGTCCTCGTGAAAGACATCCGCACTGGTTCTGCTTCATCCCTGAGTCTTCCGTTCAATCTCGACCAGAGTCAGCCACTCATTTATACGGCACTCAATGGGAATCTTGTCTTCCTCGCCGATGACGGCGTCCACGGCCTGGAGCTCTGGAAGAGCGACGGGACGGAAGCCGGCACCTTTCTCCTGAAGGACATTCTCCCCGGTCTTTCCAGCTCTGTTAGCCAGTTCAGACGCCTGGTCTACCAGCCCGCAGAGTCCCGCGGAGTCTTGTACTTCACCGCCGATGACGGAACTCATGGCTTCGAGCTGTGGAAGACCGATGGGACGGTGGCGGGCACAACCCTGGTCAAGGACATTGTGTATGGTTCCTACTCTTCCTCCCCCCGCACACTCATCGAAGCCAACGGCACGCTCTTCTTCATCGCGGATGATTTCCCCGTATCCGGCAGCGAGCTCTGGAAAAGCGACGGCACAGCGGCGGGCACCGTCCTCGTGAAGGACGTTTATCCCGGCGCTTGGGGGTCCGATCCCGTGCCCATCCTCGTCGATGGCGACCTGCTCTTCACTGCCATCGACGGGTCCCACGGCCGGGAGCTATGGAAGAGCGATGGCACTGCGGTGGGCACCGTCCTCGTGAAAGACATCAACCCGGGGCCGGACTCGTCCAGTACCTGGAATTTCCTAAGCGCCAACGGGGCCCTGCTCTTTGTCGCCAATGACGGCACCCACGGCTACGAGGTCTGGAAGAGCGATGGCACGGAGGGTGGAACCTTTCTCGTGAAAGACATCAACCCGGGCCCCTCCGGGTCAAACTCCGGGATTTTCGGGGCAGCCAGTGGAGGCGTGTTGTTTGCGGCGGAAGACGGCATCCATGGCCGGGAGATGTGGAGGAGCGACGGGACCGAGTCGGGCACCATACTGTTGAGAGACATCCATGCGGGCGCGGGAAACTCTGTCTCCATCACATTGATAGCTGTCAGCGGCTCGGTGTTCTTCATCGCCGACGACGGCATCCACGGTGCCGAGCTCTGGAAGAGCGACGGGACGCAGAGCGGCACGACCCTGGTGAAGGACATTTTCCCCGGGTTGCTTCCATCAACCCTTCAGTCCTTCGCTGAGATCGACGGGACCCTGTTTTTCGCTGCCGATGACGGCATCCATGGCCGTGAGCTTTGGATGAGCGATGGAACGGAGCCTGGCACCGTACTGGTGAAGGACATTAATCCGCTGGCCCGCACGGCGGATTCCTACCGCTCTTCACCGTTGATCGAAATCGGCGGGAGCCTCTTCTTCGTGGCCAATGACGCGGTTCACGGTCCGGAGCTGTGGAAGAGCGACGGGACAAGCGCAGGCACCACCCTCGTGAAGGAAATCTGGCCGGGTCCGCGAGATGAGGCGCCTTTGGGTCTCACCGAGGCTGCCGATACCTTGTTTTTCTCCGCCGATGACGGAACCCAAGGGTGGGAGCTGTGGAAGAGCGATGGCACCGAGGCGGGGACGGTGCAAGTCAAGGACATCTACCCGGGTGGCGGAGATTCGCAACCTTCGGATTTGACGGAGCTCGACGGAGCCCTCCTCTTCGCCGCCGATGACGGCAGCCATGGACGGGAGCTGTGGAGAAGCGACGGGACCGAGGCGGGAACGCGCCTCGTGAAGGACATCAATCCGGGCGACTCTCCTTCCTCGCCCATTGCACTCGCGGTTCTCGGCGGCAGTCTGCTTTTTTTCGCCGATGACGGCACCGATGGATGGGAGCTGTGGAAGAGCGATGGCACCCAAGCGGGTACCATTTTCCTGAAAGCCATCCATCCGGGCCCGGACTTCGGCCCGGAGACCTCACACGCAGCGGTTGGCGCCACCCTGTTCTTCGTCGCTTATGAGGCAATACACGGCTTTGAGCTGTGGAAGACCGATGGCACGGAAGCGGGCACCGTTCTCGTGAAGGACATCAATCCCGACCCCGACGGCTATAACATCTTCGTGGTCGGCGTGGCGCGCGGAGCTTTGTATTTCGCTGCCGAGGACGGCACCCACGGATGGGAGCTGTGGAAGAGCGACGGAACGGAGGCAGGTACCCTGCTCGTCAAAGACATCCGACCCGGCCCTTCCGGCTCTTTTAATCCCGACCCCGGTGCGGCCATCGAAACCACGGGAGCCTTGCTGTTCGGTGCCAACGATGGCATCCATGGTGTCGAGCTTTGGAAGAGTGACGGGACGGAGACTGGCACCGTCATGGTCAAGGACATTCGTCCGGGAGCTTCTATCTCTAGCCCGGTCGGATTTCACCCGATGAAGGGGGCCGCTCTTTTCAGAGCCGAAGACGGCATTCATGGGGCCGAGCTGTGGCGCACCGACGGGACGAAGGAGGGAACGGTCCAAGTGCAGGACATCGCTCCCGGCTCCGCCAGCTCCTTTCCCGGCGTTCTTACACGTTTGGGAAATCGGTTCGTTTTCCCGGCCAATGATGGAACGGCCGGCCGGGAGCTCTGGATCGGGCGAGCCGCGGTCCTCTCCAACCAGCCCAAACGGGCCGTCCAGGATCTGCGCGAGGAGGTGATCGCGCTCGGACTTTCGTACGGAATCGAGCGCAGCTTGACCGCCAAGCTCGATTCCGCCGGCGCTGCCCTGAACCGGCAGGATGGAAACATTGCCTCCATTTTGGCGCTGGAACGGTTTATCAGAGAAGTCGAGGCCCAGAGCCCGAGAATGATCTCTGATGTGCCTGCGGCGAGTCTCCTGCAGTTCGCGCAGGACATCGTGGGACTGCTGGAAAGCGCCCCTCGACAGACGATTC
>Ga0065705_10002110_pt1 | contig 11659 bp, 6 predicted proteins | sample SwibulcommuniRL2_FD_59092 | JGI IMG/M metagenome (GOLD analysis project Ga0065705, IMG submission 59092) | Bulk soil microbial communities from switchgrass field near Rose Lake, East Lansing, Michigan, USA - RL2 Bulk Soil v2 (version 2) | ecosystem: Environmental > Terrestrial > Soil >... | reverse complement strand
CCGGCCAGTAGGCGGCTCCAGGAAATAAGGGTGGCGGGCCAGCGCCGCCGCACGTAGGGTTCCAGCGCGATGTAGACGACGCCGAGGAAGACCGACCCCGCGATTCCTGCGCTGAGCGCAATGAGGAAAAGCGGGAACTCGTAAGACTCGGCGACGTGGTGGGCTCCCAGTAGCCAGGCCGTGGCCCAAGCCGCAAAAACCACTGTACCCAGCCGGAAGGCGCCGCGCCGGTCTCCCCGGCCCAGGCGCAGGTTCCGCCGGGCGAGGATCGCGCTCGCCGTCAGAAGCAGGAGCCCGAACACGATCCCGATCCACTGCGCGGCCCGTTCCCCTGTTGTCGGCTTGTATACCTGGTCGCGTTCCGGGCGGCTCATGGGGCCGACCAACTCGAAGTACACCGGCTTGCCCCGGTAGGCCGCGGCCTCGATCCGGATCGGGTTCTCCGGCCTCTCCGCCAGCGCGCCCGTCCACGCCGCCCGCGTGTCGCTGTAAACCGGGGGCGTCCATGTGGACTGGACCGACGTCCACTTCGAAGCATCCAGCCCCGCGGCCACGAACAGTTGTCCCCAGTCGGTGGGAAGCGCGGTCCCTGGCGAGTCCTCCACCTGCGCCGGCACGACCACCAGTTGCAGCAGATGCCCGCGCGGGGTGAGCTGCACCAACGTCATTCCGGAAACGTTCAGCGGCGGATCGTCTGTCCACACTCCTCCGAACAGAGGCGCGTTCGAGACAAAGTAGCGTGCGCCCAGCGGTCGCGGGCTGCTTCGATACCAGAAGACGAAGGGCCCATATTCCATGTTGTCCCAGCGGGTCTTCGATTGGTCGTGCTCGTTGACGTAGCGCAGGAAGTCATTCCACTCGTAGAAACCGAGCGCGCTGTCAGCCGGCGCCTCCGCAAACCCCGCGCCGCGCAATATTTCTTTCGCCCGCTCCGCCAGCGCCTCCGGAGGCTTCTCCAGCGGGACGCGCCGGTAGAGCTTCGACTGTCCGCTCATCAGGACCGCCGCGGACACTCCCAGCACGATCCCCGCCAAGCACAGCCACGCCACCAACGGGTGCAGACCCTCCGTTTCTCCCGCCGCCGCCACCATCTCCGGAGAAGGCGTCTCGCCCGCGGCCAGCGCCGCCGCCAACGGGTCGCCGCCCGGCAGTGCCGCCGCCACCTGTAACGCCGAGCCGGGCCGCTTCTTCGGGTCCTTCTCCAGGCAGCGCAGGATGACTCGCTCTACAACCGGATCCACGTCAACGGCGTGGCTGGAAAGCGCCGTCGGCGCCGTCTCCGAGTGTTTGCGCTTCCACTCGGCCAGGTTCGCCGCTTCAAACGCCCGCTTGCCCGTGTACAGCTCGTAGAGCACCAAGCCCAGCGCGTAGATGTCGCTCTGCACCGAGGCCGCTTTCCCTTCCAATTGCTCGGGCGCCATGTAGGCCGGGGTGCCAGACTTGTCCGCAACCGCTTCCTCGGCACGCCGCGCCAGCCCAAAGTCGGTGATCCGCGCTCGCCCGTGTCCATCTATCATTACGTTGGCCGGCTTCAGGTCCCGATGCAGCACGCCTTTCTCATGCGCCGCTGCCAGTCCACCGCACAGTTGCCGAGCGATCTCCAGCGCCTTGTCGCCCGGAAGCCGCCCGATGCGACTCAGCAGGGTGGCAAGGTCTTCGCCGTCCACGTACTCCATGGTGATGAAGTGGTCACCCTTGACCTCGCCGATGTCGTACACCCGGCAGACGTTGGGATGTGAGATCTGGCGCGCGTTGCGAACCTCGCCGTAGAAGCGCTCGATCAGTGCGGCGTCTTGGAAGGAGGAATGCGGCAGGAACTTCAGCGCCACCGGCTGCCCCAGCTTCAAGTCGTCGGCGCGATAGACCACGCCCATCCCGCCGCGCCCCAACAGGCCGATGATGCGGAAGCGCTCCGCAACGATCGTGCCCGGCGCGAATCCCCGGCCCTCCGCTGGAGTCGAGACGTGGCCCACCGGGCGCGGAGAAAGCAGCCGCCGCACGTCCGAGGGCAGCGCCGTCGGCAACTGCGACGGCGAACTGGCCGGCGCTCCGCACGACGAGCAGAAGCGCACGTTCTCCGGCACCTCCGCAGCACAACTGGGACATCTAATCATCGCGGCGGATTGTACCGCAGGTTAGGGAGCGCCGGAGTCTCGCCGGCTATTCCCGCTGACGCCGCACCCGGCCGGCTGGTACCTTTGGGGTTATGATCCTGACGCTTGCCATGATCACCGCCCCGGCGCTTTACGGGTTCTGGACCTCCCAGGCGGGACGGCTTCTGTTCCGGGGAGAACTTCTGGAGCCGGCAGCGGAGCGTTGACGAAGTGGACTATATTAGGTGAATCCAAACGCCGCCTGCGCGGCATCGCACAGGTAAGCATATGCTCCACGACTTCCGCTTCGCCCTTCGGCAGTTAGTAAAGGCAAAGGGGTTCACCATCGCTGCAGTCACCGTTCTCGCGCTCGGGATCGGCGCCAACACCGCCACCTTCAGTCTGCTGAACACGATGTTGTTCCAGCCGCCGGCCTACGCAAAGCCGCATGAGATCGTTCAGCTCTTCTCGCAGGATAAAAGGAATCCCGACACCTACCGCGGTTTCTCTTATCCGACCTTCCTGGACATCCGCGAGCGCAACGGCGTTTTCACCGATGTACTGGCGCACAACCTGGCCATGGTTGGCATAAGCGATAACGGCAGCACGCGGCGGACCTTCGCCAATCTCGTGACCTCGAATTATTTTTCGATCATGGGCGTGATGCCGATGCAGGGCCGCGCCTTCCTTCCGGACGAAGAGAAGCCCGGCACCAATCCCGGCGTCGCGATCGTGAGCTACAGCTACTGGAAGAAGCAGGGATTCATGCAGGGCCTGCTTAATTCCGAGATCACGATCAACAGCCGGCCGTATACCGTGGTGGGCATTTTGCCGAAAGGGTTCACCGGTACGATGCAGATATTCGCGCCGGAAATATTCCTGCCGCTCGGTTCCTACGACCAGGTCGCAAATGACTTCGAAAGCGATAACCGCACCACGCTCGGCGATCGCAAAGGCACTCAGCTTCTCATCATCGGGCGCTTGAAGCCGGGGATGACGGCGCTCGCGGCCGATCCGGGATTGAAGACGCTCGCGGCAAGTCTGGAGCAAGCCTATCCCGTCGAGCAGAAGGACCAGACCTTCATGACGACAGAGCTTTCGCGCTTTGCCACCAGCACAGCCCCTTCCGGCGACGGCGAAGTGAAGATGCTCGCTCCGATGTTATTCGGCATGGCCGGGGTTGTTCTGCTCGTGGCCTGTTTGAATCTGGCCAACATGCTGCTCGCGCGCGGCACGGCGCGGCGGAAAGAAATTGCGATTCGCCTCGCCCTCGGCGGCAGCCGCTGGCGTGTCGTCAGGCAGCTGCTCGTGGAAGGTTTTGCACTTGCTCTGCTCGGCGGCGTCGTCGGTATTTTGCTCGGTTTGTGGTCCTCCGCTTTGCTCGTGGCCTCGTTAGGCAAAATGATGCCGGTTGATATCGTATGGCAGGGCGGACCTGACGTGGCGCTCTTTGTCGCGACCTTTGCTTTTTGTCTCATAGCTACACTGGCCTTCGCCCTCGGCCCGGCCCTGAAACTGTCGAGAGCCGCTGTGATGGAGGATTTAAAGGAACACGCCGGCGAGGATACCGCACCGCGCCGCTGGAGATTTCTCCCGCGCAATCCGCTCGTCGTTCTGCAGATCGCTTTTTCTCTCGCCCTGCTTACGGCTGCGACCTTGTTCATTCGCGGGGCAGGTAAAGCCGCGGCGGTCGACACCGGCTTGCAGACCACCTCGAATTACCTGCTCGAAGTCGATGCCAGTCTGGCCGCTTACGATCAAACGCGGGCCCAAAATATTTATCAACGCATCGAGGAACGGCTGGCGGCTTTGCCCGGAGTGCAGCACGCGAGCATTTCCGCCACCGTCCCTTTCGGCATGCTTTCGATGAGTAAAGCCGTGCAGCGCGGCGGCGTGAATCCACCGCCGGACGCCAAACCGGTCACGGCGGCTGACGGTCTCGCCTTTACGGCGAACTGGAACAGCGTGGGCGCAGATTATTTCACCACCGTCGGCTTGCCCGTGATCCGCGGCCGCGCCTTCAATGCGACCGAGGCCATGCGCCAGCCGACGCAGAAGGTCGCCATCATTGATGAAGTGCTGGCGAAGAAGCTGTGGCCGGAAGGCGACGCCCTCGGTCAGCAGATTCAATTTGCGGAGAAGAATGCGCCGCGTGCCGGCGGCGGCACCGGCGGAGTCGGCACAGTTAGTGAAGGAGCTGGAGAGGCTAAAGCGCAGATCGAAGTTGTCGGGATCGTGCCGCACACGCGTAACAGTCTTTTCGAGAAGGATCCGCGCGGCGCGATCTACATGCCCTTCGCCAGCGGCTTCCAGAGCAATGTTTTCTTCCACATCAGGTTGGCGCCGGGCGCGGCGCAGAATACAAACACGACGGTCGATCTCATTCGCCGGACGGTAGGTGAAGTCGACGGCGCCGTTCCCGTGCTTTCGCTCGAGAGCTTCACGCAACATCTCGATAGCAATCTACAGCTCTGGCTGGTGCGCGCGGGCGCGGCGTTATTCAGCGTTTTCGGCGGGTTGGCGCTCGCTCTGGCCGTGGTCGGTATCTACGGCGTCATGGCCTACTCGGTGGCGCGACGTACGCGTGAGATCGGCATTCGCATGGCGCTCGGTGCACAGCGCGACACCGTGCAATGGATGATTCTGCGCGAGGGCTCCATCATGTTGTGCGCCGGGGTGGGACTGGGCTTGCTCCTCGCCGCCGCCACCGGCCAACTCCTAAGCAGCGTGCTTTATGGTGTCGGCGCCCTTGATCCCATTGCCTTTACCCTCGCACCGCTGATGCTCGCCATCGCTGCGCTGCTCGCGACCTGGCTACCTGCACGCCGTGCCACGCGGATTGATCCGATGACAGCGCTGCGCACCGAGTAGCAGCTTCTTCAGTTCGAGCGTCAGGATAGATGGACTTCGCTTGCGTCGGTGTTTTGCACCGCGTGCGTTTCGGGACGGAAGACACATTCGCCCTACGGCGACAACCAGGTGTGCCACCAAGAGGAATACTTTCAATTTCGGCCCACGGAAGTGACGTTAGAGTCCTTGACAGTAGTCGTAATGTAAACAGTCGTATCGTGTAGTTCAACCGATGGCCTTCCTAGCGAACCACTTCAGCCTCGGACGTGATACTCTATGGATTCGACTAACCGGGTTCGCGAGTAGGTGATGGCCGCATGAGCAAGCTCCACAGGGTCTTCGTCAGCTATCACCACGAGCTCGATGAGAAATACAAGAAGCGGTTCGTGCTCCGATTCGGCGACGCTTACGGCACGATCATTCCGGCTGGTGTCGACATGGGCGACATCAATCCGAACCTATCTACCGAGACGATCCGCACGAAGATCCGCGACGAGTACCTGCGCGGTGCCTCGGTCACCGTCGTGCTGATAGGAAGATTGACGTGGCAGCGCAAGCACGTCGACTGGGAGATTTCGTCTACTCTTCACGATACGAAGCTCCACTCGCGAGGAGGGCTCCTCGGAATCTTGCTGCCCTCGTACCGCACCGCCTACCTCAACGACAAACACGGCAAGGACGACCCGCGCACGATTCCGCCACGACTTCATGACAATGTCGAGGCGGGCTATGCAAAGCTGTACGACTGGAGCGAATCCAGCGGCGTCGTGCAGGCCTGGATTCACGAGGCGTTCTTGCGGAGGAGCCGAGTCGAGCCCGACAACCATCGAGACTCCTTCGGCAGGAACCAGTCTGGCAGTGGGTGGGCGTAGGCTGCAACCTCGCTATTCCGAGACTCTGGTGAGACCGCTCAGCACGAGCGCAATGATTTCATCGGGGTTCACCGTTCGGGCGAGATGCGCATTCTCCGCCTTCGTGAGTCCATTTCGGGACACCCCCCTTCGAAGAGCACGGACGACCTCGTCCACTTTTGGAAGCGCGATCTCTGCGCTTGTTTCCGCTCCGAGCCATGGGGCCGCGGGAGCGTTCGGAATTCCGCCTCCCAGGAATGCCGCGCTCGCGTACCAGCTCGCCGCGCCACCGAACCCCCCAACGAGATAGATCGGATTGTCTGCCTTGACTGCGGAAGCGATCTCATCGGCGATCCCAGGTCGCCAGCCCGCGTACCCGGACGTTCGTCCACCGACCGCCACGAGCGTGGTCACGTCGCGAGCGATCTCCCAGCGCATGGCCCGTAGGCTCATCGCCTGGCCCAATGCTTTCGCCGACGCAGAGTCGTCTCCCGCGCGATCCAAATCGAAGAACATGACGTCGACGAACTCGACGGCGTCAGTGTAGTTCGCGCGCTCCTCCGCCGAGAGCGGCTCGAGGATGTAGGAGACGATCCCTGGTGATGTGGTGCCCGCCGAACTCGCGTGTGCACGCTGAACCTCTACGAGGAGCCTTGTGAATCCAGCCTCGCGAAAGTCGCCCCCGTACGCAATGCGTGCCTCCATCGCGAACAGCTGCCGCGCCAACTCGGCGACAATCTCCCGTTGATGGAGAGGTGAGCGATCCCGCGTCGTCGGAGCGTCGGCTTCGGAGGTCGAGACCGCGACAGTCCTCCCTCTCAGCCGTGCCATCTGTTGCACAGTCAATTGGTTCAGGACTTTCCCCTTGTTTTCCATTCTATCGCCACTCCATGTGGTGTTACGAAATTCCCGATCCCATCGGCAGTCGGAGCGAGGATTATCCTATTGCCCGCTCGGCGAATCCCTCGGGGCTTTGCGCAGTCATTCTTTCCGTCCAAGGGTGGCCGGACGTCAGTATGAGAGTCTCTGCGCAGATCCTAGCAAGGTCCGCCAGTTCTTCACAATCCATTCAATGCGGGCGATGGCCGGCAGCGGCGGAGCCGGGCGCGACCTCCCATTGTGCTATTCTTGCGCCTTCTCATGATCTCATTTGCCAACGTCAACAAGCAGTACGGAAAGCAGGTCCTCTTCGTCGACGCCTCCTTCCAGCTGAACCCGGGCGAGAAGGTGGGCCTAGTCGGTCCCAACGGCGCGGGCAAGACCACCATCTTCCGGATGATTGTGGGAGATGAAATGCCGGACGACGGCGAGGTCTCGGTGCCGAAGCGGCTGACCATCGGCTACTTCCGCCAGGATGTCGAGGAGATGTCGGGTCGCTCGGTACTGGACGAGGCGATCGCCGGCAGTGGCCGGGCCGGCGATCTGCATCACGAGCTCGAATCGCTGCAGCACGCCATGGCGGATCCGGGCCGCGCCGCCGAGCTGGACGCCATCCTGGCGCGCTTCGGCGAGGTGCAGGAAGAGTACGACCACCTCGGTGGCTACGCGCTGGAAAGCCGGGCGCGCGAGGTGCTGCACGGGCTCGGGTTCGACGACGAGCGCATTGATGGCGACGTCGGGGCGCTGTCGGGCGGATGGAAGATGCGCGTGGCGATGGCCCGCGTCCTGCTAGGCCGCCCCGAGGTGCTCCTGATGGACGAGCCGACCAATCATCTCGACCTCGAGTCGATCCTCTGGCTCGAAGCGTTCCTCAAGAACTACCCGGGCGCCCTGCTGATGACCTCGCACGATCGCGAATTCCTGAATCGGCTGGTCACGAAGATCGCCGAGATCGACGGCGGCGAGATCACGGTCTACTCCGGCAACTACGATTTCTACGAGCGCGAACGCGAATTGCGCGAGGCGAACCGCGAGGCGGCCTACGGGCGCCAGCAGGCGATGCTCGCCAAGGAGCAGCGCTTCATCGACCGCTTCCGGACGCACGCCGCCAAGGCGGCGCAGGTGCAGAGCCGCATCAAGGCGCTCGACAAGATCGAGAAGGTCGCGCTTCCCCGCCGTCGCACGGTGGTGCAATTCACGTTTCGCGAACCGCCGCGTTCGGGCGACCAGGTCGCGGTGATCGAAAACCTCCACAAGGCTTACGGTCGCCGCGTCGTCCACCAGGGAATGAACCTTACCATCAGGCGCGGGGAGCGCTGGGCGGTCATGGGCCGGAATGGCGCCGGCAAGACGACCCTTCTCAAGATGATTGCGGGGACGCTGCCGCCCGACTCGGGCGTCGTCCGCCTCGGCGCCAGTCTCAAGATGGGCTATTTCGCACAGCAGTCGCTTGAGCTGCTGGATCCGGATCGCACCGTCATCGAGCAGCTTCAGGCCGACTTTCCGCTGGAGGGCCTGGGCGCGCTCCGCAGCCTGGCCGGCGCCTTCCAGTTTTCCGGGGACGACGTGGACAAGCGGATTAAAGTCTTGTCAGGGGGCGAGAGGTCCCGCCTCGCGATCGCGCGCATGCTCTTCGACCCACCCAACTTTCTCGTCCTGGACGAGCCGACGAACCACCTGGACCTGGCGACCAAGGAAATGCTGGTGGACTCGCTGAAGTCGTTCACCGGCACGATGATTTTCGTGTCGCACGACCGCATGTTCCTGCGCGGCCTCGGCACGCGCGTGCTGGAGCTGGGAGGCGAGAGTGGCACCGAGACGCAGCCGCTCGTCTACCCGGGCACTTACGTGGAGTACGTGGAGCGGGCCGGGCACGAGGCGCCGGGGACGCACTCCTGATTCAGGCTTTGTGCCCGGAACTCAGTGACACTTGCAGATGCGCACCGGACAGCTGCTGTGCACACACTTGCCCAGACCCGGTCCACAGAGCAAGTCGCAGTCCGAGTCCGCCCAGCACTCCGGAGCCCTCCGGCACGCAACGGGCTCGGGTGTCATCGATTCATCAACCAGCTTGGAAGCGATCGAATCGTCCGGCCGGGCGCTCTCGATCCCGGGATTGTCGCACGGTGCGGAAGATTCCGACGCTACGAGTCCGGGTTGAGTCGTGGCCATTCCCACCGAGTCCATCGACGCCATAACCGCTACACCGACCATCACCATCACGACCACGGCCATCGCTTTCGGAAACCAGGAACGGATGCCTTTCATGGGCTGCTCCTCCATTGGAATATTGGGGTCTCTCGGGCTTCAGATACCTCGTTTGCATCCTCCTGTCAAGAGAGCGATGCCCCAAAGAACGGGTCTGCCCGGTCCTCCTAGCGTGTCCGGGCGCTCTCTGGTTGACAGGTTTGGGGCTCATGGGAGGAGGGGTTGTGGCCTGATTTCAGTGGTCCACTTCACCCGCTTAGTTCTTCCCGAAGAACGACGCGCAGCGGTGGTACTTGTCGAGCGGCTCCCGCCGTAAGTCGAACTTCTTGGCGACCGTCGTGTTGAACTCCAGCAACTCGTCCATATGCTCGAGCTTCGCTTCCAATGAGCCGTCTCCCGCCTTGATTTCGTTCTCAAACTCGCAGAACGTCGACAACGGGTGCAGGCCGTTCTTCTCGATGTGGAAGGCGTAGACGCGGTCCAGCGACGGTTCCAAGAACGCGGAGCCGAGATCGACTTCGAACTTTTCCTTCTGATAGAGAGCGATGATCGGAGCCCGCGTCAGGCGGCGCACCACGGCCGTGCCCAAATGTCGGCGCATCGCCTCGGTCATCTCCGACGACGCCTGTCCGCGCAGGATTTTCTTGACCGTCGTGTGCGTGAAATGGACGATGTCGTGATGACTCTCCTCCAGGCACACTCCGGACAGGCGCGCCGATGAGAATTCCGAGCGGTACAACAAATCGTCCTTGGTGAACCCGGGGCCTTTGTATTGGAGATAGACGGCGGAGCCGCCCTGCTTGTAGCGCAGGCGCAGGCTGGCGCCGGCCTTCAGCAGGGAATTGGACGGCGTGTCCAGGTATTGGTCGAAGAAGAACGCGCTTTTACGGTGCTTGACGCCCTTGCGGTCCGAGAGCCATTCCTTGAGTTCAACCGCTTCCTCGGGCCGGACGCGTTTCTTGCATTCGATCTCGACGAAACGGAGATCGTCGATGTCCAATTTTCGGAACAGCATCCTTGAAAAGGATTCGAACTGCCGTGCCATGGGCGCATGATATCACGAGCACATGGAACTCTTGCTCGTCCTTCACGGCCCCGCCGGGGACCGCGAGTCCTGGCACGAAACGGGTCGTCTCGAGTGAACTCCAAAAAACAAGAGCCCCGACCGCACTCGGCGGCCGAGGCTCCATCATCCTATGCGCGTCCAGGTCGAGTTCAGACTACTGTTCGGGCGGACAGTGCAAGCCGGAGCCCGAGACGAAGTCCCAGTCCCCCGTCCCGCAGACCTGACCGTTGATGAGCCCGGGCGCGAGAGCGATCTTTCCGTCGATGATCACGCTCCCGTCGAGTACGGCCTTGCAGCAGCTCGCACCTCCTCCTCCGCCGCTTGACGTGAGTGCCTGGGTGGCGCCGACGAAGACCCAGAGCACATCGTCGGGCCCCACTGGCGCAACGGTCTGAAGCTTACCGTCCTGGAACTTGAACGCCTTCTCGACGATGAAGACATATTTCGTGCTCGCGTCACCTGCCAGCTTGAGGCCCTTGACCGTTTGATTCTGGGTCAGGCAGATAATGTTCGTCCCGGAGCGCGTGATGGTTCCGTTGACGGCAATACTCTGCAGGGTCGTGACGGTCTCGGTACATTCCGGCCCGCTGCCGCCCAAACTCACCGGCGTATTGTTCTCCCTGGCGTCCTGGCAGGCCTGAACCTCGGTCGTCAGATCGGCGTTGAGCTCCACGCCGCCCAGGACCCTCTGGGGCGTGCACCCCGAGCAGGTCGCGTCGGGGGCCAGCCTGACTTTCCCCGTGACGAAGTTGGAGCCGGAGAACGATGCATGGGCGCTGTCGGCAATGCAGAGATCTCCTTGATACTGACCGGCAGGGCCCGTGCTCGTGAAGCTCCCGCCGAAATTGAGGATGGTGCAATCGGCGGCGGGGCCGAACGCGGGGTTGAATGTGGGGCAGAACCCGAGGCAGGCCACGTTGGCCGTGTCCTCGCAGTCGGAACCTGGCTGAGCACAGGCGTCCTGGTTGGTGTTCTCACAGATGGCAGAAGTGATTGTGGCTGTATTGACGCCCTCTACATCCTGACAGAGGCACGACGTGCCAGCTGGGCTGCCACCCGTGCAGTTTGGTGCCGTAAGGACACTTGGCGCCTGTTTGCAGACGGTGGCACCTGGTGCGATCGTCCCAAAGTCAAAATTCACGGTTCCGAGGACTGGATCGCTGACCTTCACGCCGTTTGTATCGAGAACCTGTTGACCCGTGTTTGTCACGCAAATCTGGTAAACCACACATGACGTCTGATCGACGGTAGCACTCTCCACAAAAGGTCCATCCGCCACGCCGTCACATGCCGTTCCGCCGCCGCTACCGTCATCCGGTGCTACGGTCTTGGCGATGATCACCGAACAGGGTGGGGAGGGGGGGGTGCAGTCATTCCGGCAGGTGTCGGCGTTGTTGGTGTTGCCGTCGTCGCACACCTCGCCGTCTTGCACAATGTGGTCGCCGCAGTAGGTGCACTGGAAAGCGCCGAGGGGCCGACACACGTTCGTGTTTCCAGGAGGTGTCGGCGGCGTGGACCCGGGAGGATCGCAGGTCTCACCCTGTGTGTTGCCCACGATGCCGTCGCCGCAGATCGGGCTCGGGGTGCAGTCGTTCTCGCAGCCGTCGCCGTTGGTGTGGTTGCCGTCGTCGCACACCTCGCCGTCTTGCACAATGTGGTCGCCGCAGTAGGTGCACTGGAAAGCGCCGAGGGGCCGACACACGTTCGTGTTT
>Ga0065705_10104729_pt1 | contig 11660 bp, 10 predicted proteins | sample SwibulcommuniRL2_FD_59092 | JGI IMG/M metagenome (GOLD analysis project Ga0065705, IMG submission 59092) | Bulk soil microbial communities from switchgrass field near Rose Lake, East Lansing, Michigan, USA - RL2 Bulk Soil v2 (version 2) | ecosystem: Environmental > Terrestrial > Soil >... | reverse complement strand
CGCAGGCCGAGCCAGCGGCGGGCGGGCCTCGCGGAATTTGCGGCAGGTAGGTTAGACGTAGGCACGGCGACCGCATTTTACTCGCGGCGACTGGACGCGCCGGTAACAACGGGTGACGCGCGCTCACATGCGCGCGGCCAGCCAGTTCGGCCGGCCGCGCAGTTGGGCGGGGCGCAGCTAGGACGGCGAGTACCCTTGTGGCAGTTCGATCGGACACTGACGCAAAGTGAACAAATGGTACAGAGTTTGCGGGGCTTTGCCCAAAAAAGCCAAGTTGCCCAAATAATCGAGCGGCTGCCCAAAAAATAACGGGCGGCAAGTTCTGAGCTCAGGCAATTCTTCCTGCCTAGTTGACTCCACCAACACAATCCTCATACTACCCGTCGCCTAGGTCATTTTGCTCTAGGCCGAGATTCAAGGCGCGGTTGCCTTGGAAAATAAGGGTATCGCCCATGTCTGCGCACTCTGCGCGTTCCATCCTGCCTATGCGCACGGAGGGAACTGAAAATTTTATCGAGCGAATCTACCGCGAGGGAAGCCAGTTCCAGTGGGTTCGCGAGACTTACTTTAACGCCATTCAGGCCGACGCAACGCGGATTGAGTTTGGCATTGAATGGCAGGCAGTCGAATCGCAAGGCGTATTTAGGCGCGTAATCGCCGACAACGGCTGCGGCATGACTGGCGAGGAGCTCGTCGCGTTTTTCAATACGTTTGGCGGGGGTGGGAAGCCGATCGGTGGAGCTCACGAGAATTTTGGTGTCGGCTCGAAGACCTCGTTGCTGCCGTGGAACCGCTACGGGATGGTTGTTATCTCATGGAAGGGCGGCCTGGCGTCGATGATTTGGGTCACGGTGGAACCTGAAACCGGCAAATACGGGCTCAAGTTGGAGGAGTGCCTTGGCCAGAACGGCGAAGTGACGCTCGATGAAGTCTATGCCCCCTATGACGATGAACTCCACGGCTGCGACTGGGCCAAGGTCAAGCCAGAATGGATCGAGGACCACGGGACGGTGATCGTGCTGCTCGGCAACGGACCCAATATAGATACCGTGGAAGGCGATCCAGACCGCAGTGAATCGGACATTAAGGGGATTTCGAGTTTTCTAAATCGACGAATCTGGGAACTCCCGATTGGTGTAGCAGTGCATGTCGATGAGCTCAGACACATGGATCGGGCTCTTTGGCCGACAAGTAAGCGAATTGCCTTTCCTGATTCTCGCGAGAATTGGTCGGACAAGCGGATAAACAAACGCGGAATCGAAGGCGCTCGCTACTATGTCGAATACAAAACTGACCGCAAATTTGACGGGGGACGGCTAGGAGCTCATGACACCGTTGTTCTACGCGATGGAACCGAAGTGGATTGGTACTTGTGGGAAGGCGAGCGGCCAAAAGTCCATTCCTATGCAGCAATTTCAGGCTATATCGGCGTGCTCTACGGCCCTAAAGCAGATGAGCAGGAGCTCTACGATGTTACTGCACACCACTCGACATACCGCTCATTTGGCGTCAGCGACAACGCAGTTAGGAGCCGTTTATGGTTGATCATTCGTCCCAAGATCGAGCCGGATGGAAAGCGTGGTGTCTATCCCAAGACTGACCGCAATTCGCTGCTCATTAGAGGCGGCCCCAAGGCAGGAGAGCCCCTGCCAATCAACGACTGGGCCGCAGATTTCGCGGACCAATTGCCCGCAGAAATCGTGAGCGCATTGAGGAACTCCCGAGGCGGGAGCTCGGGCACCATCACCGACGAGCGTTGGCGGGAAAGGCTGGCAGAGAAGTTCGGAGCTCGCTGGCGAATTGCTAGACTTATTGCTCGCAGAAACGGCTCAAAAGGCGTCGATCCGATAACGGGTGCGCCGAGGGTACGAAGCGTGCGATCGCCTCATTCCGAGTCAGGAACAGAGAGCCAGGGAGGTCATGAGCTCAGGACCAGCGTTCGAGGTGGCAATGCATCACAAATTCCGCAAGTTGGTGCGTCGGTTGGGGTGGTTGCTGCCGAGCTCGCACAAGATGAGGGCGGCGTACCTGCATACGAGTTCAAGCGCGAAGACAACTTCGGCAAAGGAATGATGGCGGCTTGGCAGGCCAAGCACCCGGACCACCCAGAGGGTGCGGTGTTGTTGAACATTGACCACCCAGTGCTTCGGGGTGTTATCGAGTATTGGCAGATGCAGTACGCGGATCACTTTGCCGAGTCCATTGAGCAGGACGTGCTCAAGGTCTATGGGGAGGTGGCCGTCAGCAAGGTTGCCCACTCAGAACACTTGAAGCGCACAATCCCGTCCCAAATCGTCGAGGAGTACTTCCGTTCGGAGGAATCGCTGACCATGTCCCTCCTGGGACTCATGGCGGAAGACCAGCTCATTTCGACCAGGATCGGCGGCAAGTACAGCAAGAAGCGCGGAGCTCACAGGCCGACAGCGCCGCGTTAAGGAGAAAAAAGCGGAGGGCAGCGTCATGGTTTGGCATCCATAGCGGTCTTTAAAACCGCCGAAGACGGCCGGCTTACGCCGGATGGGATCGTAACCCCTGCCCTCCGCCTTTTCTTAAGAACGCTCAATTCTGAGCTCAGGTTCGGCCTGCGTCAATGTCTTGGGGTGGCGCTGACCATCGTCAGCGCCTTCCCAATCCCCCCATTACCCCAGCCGAGCTTCTCTCTTTGCTGCCTTTGTCGCGCGGTCGCGTATCCATGCCGAGAGCTTGAGCTCCGCCTGTTCGGCAGCCTGTTCGCACAGCTCCCGCTCAGCGGTCGTCATGCGGATTCCGATGAATTCGGAGGACTGATCCTCCGGGTCTTTGGGCGGTCTGCCCATTCGCTTCTTTTCCATACTGAAATTGTAAAACAAAAATTCTGGCGTGCAAGCCTTGACCGGCTTACATTTTGTTTTACAATAAGTCGAGTTGGGTCACGAATACCCAATAGAAAACCCCGACCGTGCTTGAACACGACCGGGGCGAAAACAATCCGGCGGCTAGCGCCAGACTGCCCTCAGGTAAGTGCATTCTACGCTTCACCGCCCCAGCATGGGAAGGTTTTGCCGTGGATGCACGCGAACAAAAGGGAATGGTCCTAGCGGCCACCCGGACAATTACCCGAAAGGGCGACAACTGGTTGGTGCCATCGCACATCGGCCATGTGAAGTACGAAGTACACCTCGATCCAAAGACTCCGACTTGCACTTGCCCGGATCATGAAACGACCGGAGGCGCTTGCAAGCACATTCACGCGGCGCGATTTGTGAGCCAGCGCGATTTATTCGACTTCCGGCACGAACCGCCCACCGAGCTTTTCGAGGCGACCAGCAAGCCCACCTACCGCCAAGACTGGCCAGCGTACAACGCCGCACAGGTGAATGAGAAAACGAAATTCCAATCGATGCTCCGCGATCTGTGCTCCCGTTTTGAGGAGCCACCGCGGCAAGGCCGTGGCCGGCCTCGCATCCCGCTGGCTGACGCAATCTTCGCCGCCGTGTTCAAGGTCTATTCGACGGTCAGTGGCCGGCGCTTCATGTGCGACCTCTGCGATGCTCGCGACAAGGGTTACATCAAACGGATGCCATGCTACAACTCGATTTTTGGAATTCTTGAGTCGCCGGCCACTACCGATATGCTGTTGACGCTCATCACTGAAAGCGCCCAGCCGCTTAAGGCGGTCGAGACGAATTTCGCGTGCGACTCATCGGGCTTCTCCGCCAGCCGATTCGATCGGTGGTTCGAGCACAAATGGAAGCAGGTGCGGATTCAACGGGCTTGGGTGAAGTGTCACATTATGTGCGGCGTGAAAACCAACATAATCACCGCGGTCGAGATTCACGGTCAGTACACCGCGGACACCACGCAGTTGCCGAACCTGCTGGCCAGCACAGCGCGGCGATTCAAAGTCAACGAGGTCTCCGCCGACCTAGCGTACTCCAGCCACGACAATCTACTCGCAGTCGCGTTGGTAGGCGGCAAGCCCATGATCCCGTTCAAGAAGAACGTGACGCCCAAGCAAGGCGGGCTGTGGGCCAAAATGTACCACTATTTCCACCTACACCGCGAAGAATTCCTGAAGCGATACCACTTGCGGTCGAATGTCGAGACGACCTTCCACATGCTCAAATCGAAGTTTGGGGATGGCGTGCGGAGCAAATGCGACGTGGCGATGAAAAACGAAGTGCTCTGCAAAATCCTAGGGCACAACTTGTGCTGCTTGATTCAGGCGCTGTACGAATTGGGCATTGACCCCGTGTTCTGGGAACAGCAACAGACGGCAGCTGGGTAGAAAATTGTGAATTACTGGCCGAGCTAGCACATCAGACCAGATCGTGTTACATTGCCCATGCATATGCGGGGGTGACAAAAAGCCACGGAGGTAGCCGATGAAACGCGAGGTCATAACAAAGTTGCACGGGGATTTTGAGCTAGCTGCCCAACACGACGGAATCGAGTTCTGGCGCGCCCGCGACCTTCAGAATCTGCTGGGATATTCGCAGTGGAAGAATTTTCTGAAGGTAATTGAGAAAGCCAAGCAAGCCTGCCAAAACGCGGGCCAAGACGTTGACGACCATTTTGCCGAATCCGGCAAAATGGTGGACATTGGATCAGGTAGCCAGCGAGAGGTAGAGGACGTTGCCCTTACTCGCTACGCCTGCTACTTGGTTGCCCAGAATGGTGACCCTAGCAAAGATCAAATCGCCTTCGCGCAAACCTACTTCGCCGTCCAAACGCGGAAACAAGAGTTAATCGAGCAGCGGTTAGCCGACATTGAACGACTGCACGCCCGCGAGAAATTGACGACATCGGAGAAGCAGCTAAGCGGCATTATTTTTGAGCGCCTTGGAGACGGGCAGAGTTTTGCCCGCATCCGTAGCAAGGGAGATCAAGCACTCTTCGGCGGCCTGACGACGCAGGACATGAAGGGAAAACTGGACGTTCCGCAATCGCGACCGCTCGCCGACTTTTTGCCGACTATCACCATCAAGGCCAAGGATTTTGCTAACGAAATCACTAACTTCAACATCAAGCGCGACACCCTTGAATCAGAGGACGCGATCTCGTTGGAGCACGTTAAGAACAATCGGGACGTTCGGAATCTCCTTGGACAGAGGAATATCCGCCCGGAATCTCTGCCGGCCGCGGAGGATGTCAAGAAGCTGGAGCGGCGACTGAAGTCTGAGGAGAAGAAACTGCCCAAGGCGACGGAAAAGCTGCCAGCCAAAAACTAGCTACAACGATTTCAGTAATTCTTCGATGGTTTTTTCTCGCTTGATGTTCTTGGCGCTTGGGCTCTGGCCCATCGTGCCAGCTCCATATCCCGTGAGCCACACTTTGTCGCAGAGGTTTTCTGGGTCCAGAGCCGGATCTTGATAGACGTAGGTTGGTCGGCCCATCGCGGTCGCGAACGTAACCTCATTCGCAACACCCCTCGTGGCTGTCTGCCGTCCAGGGAATATCGGATTGAATACAGCGAGCTTGTCTGCTTGCTCGGCGAGCCGAAAGTCTCGCCAGCCGACATCCGTGTAAATACTACCCGCGGCCTTCCTAATGTCTTGAATTCTAAAAGGTCCATGTGGGACAGCCGGCTTTGTCATGCGCTCGTCGAGCGGCCATAAACGCGCCAGGTCCCATCGCAGTTTGTCGCGCTCAAAAGTGAACGGCGTTTCTTCCGTCTCCTTGTCGTCAGGCGGCGGCAGTTTTAGCGACAGAGGCAGCTCGTCAATGGCCAGAGGGCAGATGAACGCCAAGTCTGTATCACTCTTTTGCTTTTCGTGCGCCAGCCTGATGAGGTTCGACACGGCTTCGATACCCGACAAATCGCCCTTTTCCTCTTGGCGACGCGGCTCCGAAATTGGAAATGACAAGTAAACCAACCTTGGATCGGTTCCAAAAATGCACTTTGCGACAGTGTCGCAAGGATGGCTTGCCGCGATGACGAGACTGTCGATGCGTTCTGTGCATTCCAGTGCGATCAGATCGGCAACCATGACCTCCGATCGGCGGCCGGCGATGAGGTGCTCCAGAGTAGGCATCCCCCGCCAGGCTTCGCCTTTTGCACGGCTCTCCGTTCTCCACCACATGTCGTAAACGTCGGCAATCAACGTGACGACGAGCGTCGGCTGAAACTGAGCAACCTTCTTAAGATCGATCACGCACCGCGATCCGTATTGGCTCCGCGTGTAGCAACCGTGAAGCCCAAGGAAGATGTCCCTCTCCTTCTTCATGAGGGGGCCAATAGCCTTCTGGAAACACTCGTCCCACGCATCTAACCATTCCCGCCGCTGAGTGCGGAAATTGGCGTCTAGAAAGGCGTTCTGGGGGACTCGCCCGCACAAAAAATCGCGGTCAAAGTCGATTACATTGCAGTCCCGGTCGTATCGCTTCTTGCAGTAAGTAGCAAGGTTCCCGAGAGCCTCTTTTTTCGACACGCCGGTTTGACCGAGAAACAAAACCCGCTTTGCCACCATCTAAGAGGCCCTCATGGGTAGGTTCACCCCAACCGCGCCGGCTGGGGCGATCCTCTCCTCTCTTCCGCACGATACCGCTCTACGTACATTCGGATTCCGTCGATTCCAAAAATCACCTGTCCGGTGGGCATTTTTAGCGCCGGGCAATGATACCACTCCGAGAACAATTCGGGAGCTACCTGCTCTTCAACGTCTCCCATTGTCTTGCGAACCTCGTCCACTGCCTCCTTCACAAGTCCCTTGTCTGTGGTTGGGGTGGAAATGACAATGTAGAGTTCACCGGACATCCTTATCTCCGTTTTTCGGCGAGCATTCATTTCGCGGCTCCGCACGGTGCCGATGGGCGACGATTGTCAAGCCAGCGCTAGCGTTCTGCAATCCGCGGCGACGGATAATCTCCAAATTGCCCTCTAGATGCCACGCCAATAGCTGTCGAGCGTAGCAAGTGGCGCAACACAAAGCCAGCAAATAGCTTAGGAATTGCTATCGACGGTAAAGCGACACGGAGCCAACGATCAGGAGACAGGTTTTCCACCGTCAACTTGGACCGCAATCAGCAGTCTGACCGCATCCCGCGGAGCGTGGACATCCTGTCGTCAGTCCATCGATAGCGCTAATTGTACACTGCCATCAGAAGCAGGTCAATATGGGCTTTGCCCACCGAAACCGCGCTGGCACCTAGTCTGTGGGCAGGCGGGCGTGAGCTCAGAATCACTGGCGGTCGATTTTTGGGCAGAAACCAGGGTTGCCCAATAAGTCCGTATTATTTGGGCAAAGCCGAGTTTGCGGGAAGCCATCGTGGTGCGCACCGACCTGCCAGTTTGGCACGTCGCCGCAGTGTGTGGCGCCGAGCGGGGTGCGGCGAGGATGCATCCCCAACTAAGGCGCGGGTAGCTCTTTGGAAATTTGGTGGATATGAAATGGGTGCGGCAGCGCGCGTGCGCCCTGTTCAGCCGCCAATTGCCAGTCGATGTGGCATCCCTAGCTGGGGTGGTGTTCACTGTTGGCGATGAAGGGAGCGGGAATGCTCATGGCGCCAGTGCAGCCTTGCTGCGGCTGTTGTTGCAACTCTAAGTGCGACAATGGATTGGGAAACGCGTTTGCCGGTTCTGAGGACCAAAAAGGCGCGGACTATTAGCACTGCTGGTCGTTCACCTAGCTGTTCACAGGCCCTAGTCGCAACTGGCAAACCTGCTCGCTTGGGGACGGTTCAGCGGGTGGCGTGAAGCTGCTGGCAGCGGATCAAGCGGCACAAGTGCTTTTGGCTTCAACGGTTAGCAGCGCCAACGGCCCGCTGGCGGGCACGCGGGTGCGTCGTGGGATCGAAAAGCTGGGAGTGCCGAATTGGAGGTCCAAGAATTGCAAGCGCTCGGCTTTCCGGCTTGGCTGCTTTTGGGACAGTGCGTATCATTCCCGTCCCGCCGGGCTGGCAGCCGCGGGGGGAATTCACCGGACACTCGCAGAAAACCAATCAATTGGTGTGCTAGACTGTCCGATATAGAAACTGCCTCGTGCTTCACGGACGATGCGGGGGGCAACTGACAAGCGACTGCGAAACAACCTTCGGCAGACATTCCGACTGCTGGACCAACTTTTCCGGGATGGCCCGCCTCACCAAACGGTAAGTGCAGTAGCACGCCGGAGACGCGCCACTCTCCCAGCGACTCCACACGTCGCAATCCGCCGAAGGTCTTAAACACGCTCAGGCCCCGACGCAAGACACGGCGGGGCCTGGGTTGTTTCTTGGGAGGCCGGGGCCGGATTTCAGATTTCAGATTGCGGAAAAGTTGGCGTTGGCCGGCCGGTCTGTCTGTGCGTGCTAGAGTTGAGTGCGTCGGCATTCGCGCGGCGCACTTGCCTACACCTTGCTAAGCACCATGTCGGCACCGCGTTTATCTAACGTGCGTCTCGTTACGATCCTGTGCGCCAGCCTCCTGGCCGGATATGCCGGGGATGAGGCCTATAACGTGTGGCGGAAGTCTGGATCGCCCAGCTCGCAACCGGCAGCTGCTGAGGCCGCAGCGCCCCAAGAGTCTTCCGCTACAAAGCTGGCTCGTGCGGAATCTTTGCAAATTGCAAAGTGACCATTGCAGATTTGCAATTGTGAGACTGGCGATCCAAGGCGGCGAGCGAATTGAATGTGGCGCTGGTCCCTCACGGCGTGAGGGACCTACTTTCTAGGCCGGCGTCTGGCCCACTGATTTGAGCGCTTCGTCGCGCGAGTCAAAGACGCCCCAGAGCGTGTCGAAACGGGCGGCGTGCAGCACTTCGCGGCCGATCTTCGAGCAGTTGCAGGTCGCCAGGCTTCCTCCCTTGGCCTTGGCCCGCTTCCACATCTGCACCATCCACTCGAGCACGGTCGAGCCGAAATAGGGGATCTCCCCCAGATCGACGATCACGTATTTCACCTCGGGAGCGTCGATTTGATGCTGGACCGCCTGCCATTCCGCGACGAGGTCCGCCTCGGTGAAGCTGGCAAAGGTGAACAGCGGCGCCACGACGACCGCTTCGCCCTGCTTGTCGATCCGCACGAATTTGCCGGAGCCGGGTGCTGAGCTCATGATGCGACCTCCCCCGCGGGGCAGGGTGCCGGGCACTTCTTGACCATCGTCACCTGGTTGCCCGTGCTGTTGAACGAAACTTCGTCCATAAAGGTTCGCATGAGGAGCAGCCCGCGGCCGCTCACTTTCTCCAGATTCGCCGGGTCGGTCGGGTCGGGCAGCTTGTTGGGGTCGAAGCCCGGGCCCTGATCGCGGACGATGAACGTCCCCCTGTCGTCGCCGATCCGCACGGTGACTTGCAGTCGGCGGCTGGCGTATGGTTCGCGGCTGACGCGGTCGGCGACCAGCTTCTGATAATCCTCAGGGTCCCCTTCGCGCTGATCGCTCGTCAGCTCCAGGTTGCCGTGGAACATTCCGTTGCGGAGGGCCTCTTCCAGGGCGATGCTGACGCGAATGACGCTCGATTCGTCGCAGACGCCGGAGCTGGTGACCAGGCTCTGTACGTAGCCGATCAGCGACGGGATCATTTCGGCGTCGTTGTCGAGCCGGAACTGGAATTCGCTCCGCGTCAGGCAGTCCATGAGCCGCTCGTGCGAATGCCGGCTGCGAACGACATCGAGCACGTCGCGAATCGTATCGAGCAGATACGTGTGCAGGGCGGTCTTGGGGACGTAGCTGGCCGCTCCGGCCTTGAGCGCCTGGACGGCCGTTTCCTCGGTACCCTTGCCCGTCATCAGGACGACCGGGACGCGCGGGTAACGCTCGACGATCTGCTGCACGAGCTCCAGGCCGGACATGCCGGGCATGATCAGGTCCGTGACCACGATCGCGGGCCAGATCGCTTCCATGATTTTGAGGGCTTCGGCTCCGCTTGCCGCGTATTCCACGCGCAAGTCTTCCGCCTTGGAAAGCAGGCCTCCCACGAGTTTACGATCGACCGCCGCGTCATCGACCACCAGCACCGTTGGCATTGCCTATTTCCTCTGGATATCTGTTCCGCTCGCTTCGCTCTTATTGCTTCGAACCGCTACCGTTCCAGTCCATACTCTTGTCGCTTGGATTTCCTGCCACCTGGAGCCCTTGCCACCTGGAGTCCCTGCCGCCAGAAGCCCAAACGCTTGGCGCCCGCGCCGCCCGGCGGCGGCGGCTAGGCGGCCGACTCCCGTCGCTTGATGAGAGTGATCTCGTTCCCCGTCGCGTTGAAGGTTACCTCTTCCATGAACGCCCGGATGAGCACCAGACCGCGACCCACTTCTGGGTCGAGGGAGCCCGGCTGGCCAGGCGGGGGCAACGACGCGGGGTCGAAACCCGGACCTTGATCGCGAATCACGAACCGACCCTGGCTGGTGTCGAGCGTCACATCGACAAAGACCTTGCGGTCGGAATACGGCTTCTGGCTGCGGCGCTTGAGGAAGAGGTCCTCGCCGCGACCCTCCATGAGCGAGACGCGGGCCGCCTGCATGTCCTGAAAGCTGATTTCGAGGTTGCCGCGATAGACCGCGTTGAGCAGTGCCTCTTTCAGGGCCGCCCCTACGCGGAACCGGCCCGTCGTATCGGTCAGCTTCATACCCGCGACCATCTGCTGCACCAGATCGACCAGCGGATCGATCAGGGCCGGGTCGCTGTCGAGTTCAAAGGCGAACGCGCACTTGCTCATGCACGAAATCAACCGGTCGTAGGTCCGGTCGGCCTTCGACATGGCCAGGGCCTCATCGACGGCCTCCAAAAGCCGATCGCCCATGTGCGGCTTGGGGACGTAGCCGGAGGCGCCGCGCTGGAGCGCCTCGACGGCCAGGGCCTCGCTGCCGTGTCCCGTCATCAGGATGATCGGCACATCCGGATGGTGCATTCGCACGGCCGCCACCAGCTCCAGCCCGTTGCGGTTGGGCATTTGGAGATCGGTGACGATCAGGTCGGGCGGGGACTGGCGCATGTGCGACAAGGCTTGGGACCCGTCCTCAGCAAAATCAACCTGATAGCGGCCCGATTTGGAAAGCAGCCCTCCCACGAAGCGGCGGTCCACTGCCGAATCATCGACGACCAGGACGCGTGGCATGGAGGGACTCCGGTGAAGAGAGAAGAGAAGTAGTCTAGGAGTCAATCACGAAGCACCACATCCCAAGCGTGCATTTCCAGACGGATCCAAGCGCCACAGCTGGGAACGTCTCAAAACGGCAACTGCCTGGGCAGGTTGGGTTTGTTATTTCATCTATGCTTGCGACTAGGCGCCCGGCTTTTGCTGATTTCAGCCGGGCGTGGGTCCCCCTCGACCTTGGACGTAGTTTATCAGATGAGGAACCAACTTTGCCAATTCTTGCTTGAGCAAACCGAAGACTTCTTCCGCTCCGTCCAGGGTTTTTTGGGCCCCCAATTGCTCGAGGGCAAAGGCCCGGTCAAAGACCGCCTGGGCGCTGAAATACCGCATGGACCCCTTGATCGTGTGGGCAGCCCGGTTGAGTAGCTCGAAGTCGGCCGTGTCGATCGCCTTGCGGATTTCGTCGATCCGCCGGGAGTGTTCCTCCAGAAAGGCCTGGACGATATCGCGCAGGAGGGCATGATCGCCACCGCATGTGCTCAGGGCCTCGTCCCAATTGATCACTCCCTCAGCCGGGGCAATCAGCTCGTCGGCAGGGTCGGCTGGCAGCGGTGGGCCTTCCTCGCCGAGCACTCCCCGCAGGGCGGCCAGAAGCTGCCGCTCGCGGATCGGCTT
>Ga0065705_10000156_pt1 | contig 11662 bp, 12 predicted proteins | sample SwibulcommuniRL2_FD_59092 | JGI IMG/M metagenome (GOLD analysis project Ga0065705, IMG submission 59092) | Bulk soil microbial communities from switchgrass field near Rose Lake, East Lansing, Michigan, USA - RL2 Bulk Soil v2 (version 2) | ecosystem: Environmental > Terrestrial > Soil >... | reverse complement strand
GATTTTTCGTACAGTTCCATATAGTTACTTCGTAATTGTCACTAGTGTCCTCGACGTTCGTACGCGTTGCTTTGGCTTTAGATTTGTAGTTGTAGTTGTTGACGGCGACCGTATAAAACTAAAACCACTTGAGAATGGAGATGGTAGATTCTATGCACATTGTGATGAATGGTAATCTAAATTGAATCTATTTCGGTATTGTAACTCTACCAAAGTATGATTTTACGTACGGTCGATACATGTAGTAAAGAATTGCTCCNCTAATAATTAATGTAGTAATATTTACAATGTCTCCTATTGATAAAATACTGAAGATTATGGTTATTACGGCAAGTATCACAGTGATTAACCAGGCCCAGTATTTAGCAGTAAACAAGCCCCAAGCCAACCCAAACCACGCAGCTCCTAATACGACTGATACGGATGCAACAATGTAGATCACACTTATTATCGTACTAGTTATTCCGGATCTAATCTGCGGATTTAGCTGATTTGCATCAGTTTGGTTAGAAAAATTAGTTAGCTGTGAAGTTATAATAGTTGGAACAAAATATATAGTAATTACACCTCCAACCAGAAGAATGATTCCGTTAGCTAAAGCCAGTATAGTTATAATTCTAATGGCAGATGGACGGCTTTTTTCCATTCTATTTTGCTACCATGTCTATGTACAATTATATGATAAATAGTTTTACCAAACATTATTAATGACACTTAGACAATAACATTGCCTAGCCATTTTTCATCATTACTCACGATTTCAAGCTAGCCCTGCGAAAAACTGGGTGAGAATTAGCCGCTATTCACCACGGTTTCTTGCCTGTTGTACTAACTTTTTCATTAAATTTCCTAATTTTATTTTACGTTAAGATGATAGGTAACAGATTGTACGGAATTGAACGGATTAATTGTATTTACAATATGAATCTTCNTGATCGATTGTTACTATTATTTAGAGAAGAGCTCAGTAGAATATTATGATATTGTCTGAAATTAAACCTAACAACGAACTAGGATACTAGTCTTGACAAAGTGCTGAACCTAAGCATTTATTCGGCACATTAGCAATGCTTCCTTTGTTCTTGCTTTCTTCTAATGCTGCTGATGTTTGCGTATTTGGTGGGGGTTGATGTCTATCTCTCCCACCTGCTGAATTAATTACGTTCAGCCCTTTCGTATCAGAATGTCTAAATATGTAACTAAGCATTGCAGCAGAAAGGATGAGTATCATCCCTGCTACAAGGATAGAAATGAGTAGAATACCTCTACGCATTTATTTCAACTCATTATTTTGTATCGCAGAATGATAAGGCTAATCTAAACTGATCTGGACTGTCGTAAAATCCACGTTGTTCGAAGGCTATTATTTTATCTCTACATGCAGAATATTGCTTCATTATGCTTTCTGAGTACCACATGCCAGCGTACATCAACAAGATAATTGCCATAGTTATTGCTAATGTGATTAATAATATGGATGAGGTCTTTGGTTCTTTATGTTTTGACTTTGTAATTTCATTTGGTCTTAAGATAGCATTATCTAGCATATTACTCATTTTGACACTTCCTTTCTAATTGTTATTGAATTCATGAGTTATCTCTGGTAAAACTTCCACATTAATTCTAGTAAGATGTCTTATTTACNAATATCAAGGCTTTATTATTATTAATATTAGAATTATACTTCTCCATTTTGCTGACTCGACTCATTATTAGAAAATTAATGTTTGAAGTGGGAAATATCATACTAGTTCTCTAGCGGACTAGATGCATTTGATAAAATATTCAATCCGAATTCAGTTATTTCATTGGGATTCACCTAAAGGTATATGATATCAAAAAAAGTCATTTAAAGTTCTGAATAATCTCTTTTGCGAATCCTTCTAATGAGTCTAGTTCATTGGATGGCTCCATGTTCACGATAATATATTCAATCCCGGCCCTTTCGAACAACTCTATCTGTCTGCATACTTCTTCACGCGTTCCATATATTGCAAATTCTCTGATTTGTTCTTCAGGCATTCCATTAAGTATCTCTTGTACCCTTTTTTTTGCTGCATTTGAATCATCATTAATTATAACTGTGCAAAGTTTAGTCTTTAAAATAGAATCATAATCTCTTCCAACCGTTTCGCAGTGTTCACGCAGGACTGTTAATTTTCTGTTTATTGTTTCTAGAGATCCAATTAAATTACAAGCGTCAGCAAATTTTGCAACTATCTTCAAAGTTCTTTTTTCGCCACCTCCTCCGACTAGGATCGGTGGTGAAGGTTTCTGGATTGGTTTGGGATTGCAATACGCATCGCGGACCTGATAATACTTGCCAATGAATGAACTAGTAGGTTCCTTAGTCCACATGTCTCGTATGATTCGTATTGCTTCTTCGAGACGATTCAATCTCTCTTGGTATGATGGGAAAGTACTACTAATTCCATATGCTAGGGATTCTTGCTCATTCCAACCAGCTCCTATTCCCATGAACAATCTCCCTTTACTTAGTACATCAAGTGTAGCCCCTATCTTCGCTAACACTGATGGATGTCGGTATATGACTCCTGTTACGAGCGTTCCTAATTTTATTTTTGTAGTCAAACCAGCAAGTACGGATATAGTAGTCCAACCCTCCAGTAATGGATCTTGCGAGGATCCTATTATTTGGAGTTGATGAAAATGATCCATTACCCAAAAGGAATCAAAACCGACGTTCTCCGCCTTTATAACGAGGTCCTTTATGGTGCCAAGAATCTGTGAGGTATCTTGCTCGTAATCGAAATTAAAGTTGGGATGTTGGATTCCAAATTGCATTTCGTATCTATTAAGATAACAATTGATGGTTAATTAATAAACAATTCTCTAATGACCTGCTAATAATACTCAAAACATAATAATCAAGTGATGACAAGTTCACGTTAAATTTCTATGCTTATTGGCTTTTATCTCCATTGGTATATCATTTATGTATTGTCGCATTTCATCTTCTTATGGATGGTTCGACTCCGTTATGTCTAAATATCTTGTATAAATATTTTTTCGTACCTCAATTAAATCAACAAATACAATAGCAAGTAGCTATGTACTCTATATCCATGCAGATACCGGAATTTAAGAAGATAGTGATGTTCACCTTTACAACTATTATTCTGTGCTCTAGTATACTGATCCCTTCCCAGATACTAGCTATAAAAGAAATATCAGATTTCTCCATTGCGGCAGTTGGTGATTGGGGCTGTAACAATAATACATCCAAGACTATTGGTGACATTGTTAAGAGTCAACCAGAATTAGTAATTGGTTTGGGTGATAATTCATACGAAGTGACAGGAGACTGTTGGCTAAACATGATACAACCACTTTCAACAATAATTCACACCGCCTTTGGTAATCATGATGCCTCTCCTGAATTAGTAAATCAATACTTGAAATACTTCAAGCTAGCAAAAACATATTACTCGTTTAATTTTGAGAATATCCACTTTATTGCGATTGATACTAATGCCCCATTAGATGTTAATTCAGAACAATATAAATTCGTTAANAGNGACCTAGAAAAGACTTCTTCTAATAAGAGTATTGNTTGGATAATTCCCTATTTTCATATCCCAGCATATACCATCCCATCTGGTGAAAGAATAATGACTCTACTTCCGACGGAACTTGCTACTGTTACCTCATATGAAGCTTTGAGAAATACTTATCAGCCATTATTCGATAAATACGGAATTAATATAGTCCTGCAGGCTCATGCACATAATTACCAGAGAACTTTTCCAATTTCATTTAATCCAAGCAGCCCATCAAATCCTATAATTACAAACGTGGAAAATNATACTTACCATAACCCTAAAGGAGAAATCTTCGTTACAGTTGGAACCGGTGGAAGGGATTTACATCAATTTGTAGGAGGCAAATTACCATATGTCATTACAGAAGAAGACACTCTACATGGTTATCTGAGTTTGAAATTCACAAATAATGGGACATCTGTAACTGGACGATTTTATCCTAATGATAGGATAAATTCAGAAGATGAATTTACNATAGTAAAGTAACTCGATCAAAGCATGCATTTTATGATTCCTGCTCAGGTAACGGTTTGAGAATCAAATTTTAGGGTTAGTGTCATTCATCCAACGATCAAAACATACGTCATAATCTGGTTGATATACTTCTTTTTCTTTTTAAGACAAATATGCTAGATAGATANTAGATACCTAAAATGTTTATTTATATTATCACATAAACGCAAGTAACTCAATTGATCTTATCGCGTCTGGCATTATTTTCTTAGTATCATAATTATTCAATTCCAGTCGAAATCAGATATATCCGGAAAAAATCTATCAATCGGCACGAATTCGCCTCCCCCAATTTCACCACGAGGAAATTCCTTTGTCACAACAATCACAAATATTCCTCCGTTCAGCATCAATTTGTGAAGATCCTCTAGAGATTTGCCTTTTAATTCTCCCTGGAGATCATCAGAGGTTACACCACCAATAGCAGCTGTCCCTTCAACTTCATGTTTTTTTGCTAACATCACGCTAGCCTCGTTGAATTTTTCTTTGACTTTGACCTCCTTTGCTTCTTGCAACAAATTTAAAAGCATACTTGCATTTTTAGTATTGTCGCCACGANTGTAAACATAAATACCAGTTATATTGTCGATATTGTTCACATTGACATTGTATACAAGTTGGTTGAAATCCTCTCTGAACTTCAGACCAATGAAGCCATGAGCATATGTAATAGTAGGTGGTATTAGCTGATCTCCTTCAAGCACGCTCCAATATCGGTCTACTTGCAGTGCATTGACTATAGTATTGGAATAGATTAATCCGGAAAATATCAAAATACAAATGACCATCAATAGAAACAATATGCTCTTCATTAATAATTTTCAATTGTCTCTTATTTAATTTACTTATTGGATCTCTAAATTAAAGATACGTCCAACCANTAANACGAAGATAAAACGATCTACAGAAACTGAATGTCAAATTATGATGCGCCGGATGTGATGCGTGACGAAATCGGTCCTAGGGATGGATTTCTTAATTTAATAAACCAAAAACTGAGCTTTAAACCTTTGTATTAATTTTGGATAAATAAATTTTCAGCGAAATTCTTATTTCTGCAAGGTACCAAAGGAACTTGAAAAAGTCATTACACAATGACTGTGGACTGTGGATCACATATTCATATTGTAAGGAAGGAGAGCATGCAATTCTGAGAATAATTGTGATTGAAAACCACATGAAGAAATTTTTAATAATATAGTAGCATCTCTTTTAAGAATATGATGAAGATTTATTTCAAGATTGCAATTATCTTCTTTCCAATAATAACCGTATCAATCATTTGTATGCAAACAGTTTTATCAGGATATGCAATGGCACAAGAAAAAACTTTAATTTTGTAGCGGTAGGAGATCTTGATTGTAATATAAATTCAATGCAAACAGTTAACAACATTCTTGATAAAAAGCCTCAAATATTTTTAGCTTTGGGTGATATGTACTATGATTGTAATCCTGACAAATTCATGAAAGTATTTTCATTATTACATAGTATCTTATACATGACAATGGGAAATCATGATTCTTGGTCAAAATTCGCAGGATTGTATCATTTACCAAATGANANACCATATTATTCATTTGATAAAGGGAATGTCCACTTTTTTATCGATTAGCACTGAATCAGATCTTCGAGAAAACTCTACGCAATACAATTTTATAAATACTGATTTAGATATAGCTTCTCAGAATAGGAGTATTAGTTGGATTATAGTACTTGCTCATAGACCATTTATATCATCTGAAACAGAACATATTACTGAAAAAGAGGATTTCAAAACATATCCTCCATTGTTTGCAAGATATGGTGTCGACGTGGTTATTCAGGCACACGTTCATAATTATCAGAGAACGTTTCCAATTCTGTTGGATAACTTCTCAAATCCCACCATTGTTACTAAAAATAATACAATAAATGAAGGGACTGGTGTGTTATATATTACCACGGGGGGTGGTGGTCACGATTTGTATGAATTTAAATCAAAATCACCTTACGTTCAAACGCAATATGCCGAGTATGGAATAATTAACGTAAATTCTACTGAAAATGCATTAACGATAGAAGCCTATACAAATAAGGATTTCGAGTTGCCTAAAGATACATTTACCATATTAAAAGGNTATAATACTACAAAACCAACTCCGATATTAAAATATGTTTATATTAATACCACAAAAGGGAATGGGACCATACCTACACCAAACGGATTGATTGAAATCCCATTTGAAAATGGTACTGTAAGAATTCCAGTTAAGTATAATTATTCTTTACCACATTAAGCCTTTCTCAATTTGTCAAGTTAAGTGAGATTTTACCGGATTACCCAGCTGAATATATCGGCTACAAGAAAAAGGAGATTGGCAACGACTAAATCTAACAATATTATGACCAATTGTAACAATATTACCAGAGAATTTTTTTACATATCATTTTTCCCTGAACACTTAATTATTGTCTTTGCTATAAGATTCTGATGAATCAAAAAGGTGCATTGGCAATATTTACAGCGGGAATTGCCATCATGGTATTACTTAATGGAGGTACAGGAACTACTGTTATTCTTATTAATACTGGATAAGCTCAGTCAGCCACAATAGGAGAGCCAATTTTTGTAGAAAAGGGAGCGAATATAATTAAGAAAGAAATTGGCCCTAACATGACACAATATACTTTTACTTCTAATGGAACTATGAATGGTAACATAGAATACTCTAAAGCAGGGGAGTATGTCAGTATCTCCAAAGGTAACAATCTGACATTTGATAAAGGGCATGGAGTATTAACGACCAAGGATGGTAGAGAAACGGCAAACTATACGTGCATAGAAGTGAGTAATGGTACGGCATATCAAGGGGCTTCAGCATATAGCACAAATTCCACTGGGGAACTATCCTCTTTGAATAATATACTGGTTATATATAAAATTGAACAAGACGAGAATGGAAATTATGTGGATACACAATGGGTTTGGAAATAGTATTTTTTAACTCAGAAACTCAGAAATGGATTTTAACCATTTTAGCAGGTTCCAACTTTAATTTGGCCGGAAGGGATTTGAGACAAAATTGTCATTAGAGTAGGGTCCAAATCGAGATTAGCCTCTAATACTTAAGTCTAAATTCAGCTGGCCGAGAGAAAGCATCTTGGGTTACAATCTAATAAATTTTTGAATTATAGATCATCTCCAGAATATTTAATCTAGTATATTTTATGGAAACGTTAAATGTAGACTCTATTCACCTAAGTTTAACTTGTTTGCTGAACATAAAAAATAGGAAAAGACCACTCTACATTACAACACTTTCAATTTTATTAGGAATATTTGGAATAAGTTACTTCTTTACGGGCATCTATATTTTGTTTTTGTTGGATTATGTCTCTGAAATTATTTTGTATGTAAATGCTACCTCACATGTATTCTTTGCAGTAGGCTTATTAAAGGGAAAAAAGTGTGCACTAAAAGGAACAATAATACTTTCAATCCTAAACTTGGTTTATAGTCTGATCTTGCTTTCGTCGGGAGTCAATAAGTTCTTTACGCCCTTACGATGATCGGAATACATTCCTGGTTTATGCAAACAGTTAGTTATGTCAATCGATCTGTACACGTACGGATGCATTCCAGACATGTATTATGTATGGTGTATGTATAGTGGTGTCAATGGAACGGTGGTGTCAATGGATCGACCACCTCAACAGTACCCATCATACCAGTATCCTCATGTGGAAGAATGTGGCAATGATAGACGAATCTTCCAACGAAATCCTCAAATTGCATACGGACTACCACTGTACCATTCGCCGGAAGGATCACTGTGTCCTGCAAGCCATGTGCATCATAAGGTTGACCATTCACCGACATTACCTGGAAGTCATTGATGTGAATGTGAAATGTATGATCATCGTCATCGGTATTATTAATGCGCCATTCCTCTAGGTCTCCTAGCTTCACTATTTGGTCGATCCGGTTATGATCAAAAACCTTGCCATCGATCATGTTAGTTCCCTGTTCGCCAAAGCGGTTCATTGTTGTGTTGGACTCGGACGCAGAAAAGACTAACTCACGTACTTCGTGGACCCCTAGATCTCCTAGGTCCTGCCTTGGTACTAGACTCGATGCATTGACTTCAGCTNTCTCAGCTCCAGCATTGCCTTGCACGTTTATCGTTGCTANGGTTACCTCAGGATATGCGTGTGTAACACCCCCCCTGTACGGGAGCATTTTAAGAGGATAAGTTCCATTTTCTCCGCCAGTAACCAGGACGGAGAATCGCTTACCAGCGGCAAGCACAAGGTATTTTGTATCCCAGACCTCCCAGACAGGGTTACCATCTTGTTCGATGACACGGAAGGTATGACCTGGTAATGTTATATTGTAAAACGTTCCGGGATCAATATTCGCAAATCGCCATAGTTGAGTCTCGCCTGGTGAAATACTTACAACAGGATTGATCTCTCCATTGATAGTCTGATANGTTGGGGAAGTATAGTTAAGGTGCCAATAATGCCATGGAAAACCCCTCATGGTAAATGTCTGCTGAGTAATATTTTGTAACACATCAGGTAGCAAGTCCTCTAAGCCTTCTATCACGAGCAAACCAGACAGCCCGCCNCCCACTTGATCAGTNGCGAGACCATGCAGGTGCGAATGATACCAAAAAGTTCCTCTTGCATGATCGATAGGGATATCGAGCACGTACTTTGCAGTTTCTCCTGGTCCAATTACACGAAAGATATTGTCTGAGCTGCCTAATGGTGACACATGTAATCCGTGAAAGTGTATGTTAGTAGGTTGATCGAGCTTGTTGACATAGTATAGGACCATCCGTTCTCCAGGCTTCAGGTGTAGCGTTGGTCCATTGAGCGAGCCGTTATAGGTTATCGCTTTGACTGGTTCGTTTCCAACCATACCTTCATGCTCATCAATGATAATTGTCGCTTCCAAGATTCCTTCATGGCTGTACACGTCGCTAGTCCCAGAGAAATTCATCTCTTTAAGGGGTGATGACTGTGCCTGACCGTCATTACCGGTCAGGTTCCTCTCGAAAATATCGCTTGCACTAGTGCCGAAAGCATCTTGGTCTGTAATAGTAATAATGACTGTCACGGCTAACATAGACAGAGTAATGAATATAAATTCATGTGATCCTTCAACCATAATCCTAGAACTTAGGAGATAGTACTTAAATCTTTTTGACTTTGTTGCGATATGACTGCGTAAGCCAATATTTCTTACAGAAACTAAGTTTCTACCAGAGGAGAACAGACTCAATTCAATAAAATATGGGAGTGAGTTATCACAATTACTTGCTTTTCGGACATACCCATTAGCGTTCTGCCAAAGTATTTTATTTTGGTTGGATGTAAATGTAACGCCGGCTCATCCAAGAATATAACGTTCCCATTGCCAATAACTAATGCTGTAAAAATACCAATTGTTTCGAAGTATCCGGATGCTGTGTCGTCTAGTGGGTAATCTAGGCTCTCATTGTCAGTAGATTCTGTGATTTGGATATAATTCTTCTTATTGGGATTAGTTCCTTCAGATGAGACAATTTTGCCTAGCCCCGTATTTTATTTTTGGCTTTCACGGTTTTGAAAATATTTCCAATGGGGATATTGNTTTTATGACAGTTTTCCAGCTTTTTGATCTGCAATTTATATTTTGGGTCTGGGCCAAAATCGTAATTTATTCGTAATGTAGGGCGAGATCTATCTATTTCCTGCTCCCACTTTGAAGTTGGATACCTAATTAGCGGATATTATAATAAAAGTTTAAATGGTCTTTCAGCATACGAAATAGGAATACAAGTCTATTAGAAATAAACACCGGCGGGCCATTTATCCGGTGAGATGGAGGCTCCGCCTGGCGCTCTACATTAAAAAAGTAGAGGTTTACCATACGCATCAACGATATAAAAATCAAACTGAAGCGGTAAATCGTAGCTGAAATGTTTTCGCCTCCAGAATATGACAAGGTCGGAAGGGACTGATCTGTTTTTTCAGATGGGTCGTAATTAGAGTTTCTAATTCATTAATTGATCTTTAGATCAAATTCTAATATTTCCCTAGTAATATTTCAATTTAATTTTATGGGAGGTTGGATTGGTAACAATTTTCCACTACTGAAGAATATTGATTTTTGATATGTCAAGTCTGAATTCTATTTCCAGAAAACTAAAATAACTTGGAAGGATCAATGAACTATGAGTAATACGAAGAGGCCCAAGTTAATTCTTGGATTCTTATTATTATTACTCACACTATCATTATCAATTTTCTCCTTTCAACAATCACTAACTTATGTTTACGGTAAATCAGAAAATGGTTCTAATGATGGAAGTAATGACGGTGGCGGATCTAATGGCAATGGAAAACACAATGGTAATGACAATGGTAAAGGGAAAGGTGGTGGCGGATCTAATGACGGTGGCGGATCTAATGACGGTGGCGGATCTAATGACGGTGGCGGATCTAATGACGGTGGCGGATCTAATGACGGTGGCGGATCTAATGGCAATAATGATGGTGGCGGATCTAATGGCAATAATGATGGTGGCGGATCTAATGGCAATAATAGATGGTGGCGGATCTAATGGCAATAGTGGTTCCGACCCTAAAAATAAAGGACCAGATAAAAATAATGGAGACACCTTTCTTTCTCAGATACTAGACCAAACAGTAAAAGATAAGTATGGAAGTAAAGTATTTTACGTGTCAATCAATGATACGAATAACAAAACTAATTTCGTTCCAGATAAGGTAACACTAACTAGCGGCTCTACAGTTGTGTGGATCAATAAAGATAACTCGGATCATACAATAACCTTAGAATCCAAATCCAAATCAGACTATCCATTGTTGAACTCCCTTATTCTACCTAATGGGATGGTCGATCATAAGTTTCTATCAGCAGGAACGTATTCCTACTCAGATTTAGATAGTCCTAAATCTAAAGGAATCATCACAATTTTGGGCAATGCAGAAAAACAGGGTGCGATACCTGAGTCTCCTAAAGATTAGATGTTAACATCCCTCAATTAAGTTTTTTTTGGTAGGGTGGAAGGGACCAGTCTGAATTTTCATATGGGTCGTACATAGAGATCTTTGTTAAATCCTAAATTATCCTCAACTTGCGGACTTTCATATTTGGTAGATATGATAATAGGCTAGTAATGTTGAGTTTTCATCATTGGTGATAACCTATTTTTGATATATTCGCATTATTTCAAGTGCGGTGGAAAGGATTGAATTCGATTACAATGTGAATAAGTTACCAAATTGAGTTCCCCAAAAGGAGCGTCAATCCCTAAATATTTTCATTGCTTCCACAAAGACATCTCCTNTANNGAGTATATTGTATTATTTTTCAAGTTTATAGAGAAATGCAATCAGTATAGCAAAGTCCTTTTAACTNATACATTGTGTAATATAATATTGGCAAAAAGTCTAGCANTAACAATTATTCTAGCAGTAATATTTGCGGGTGTTGGGCATATCTACCTTGGATATAAAAAAAGAGGAATAATTATTTTGATTGCTCGAATCGCCATATGGCTTGCTGTAATCTGGCTGATTCCATTTCC
>Ga0065705_10002101_pt1 | contig 11665 bp, 13 predicted proteins | sample SwibulcommuniRL2_FD_59092 | JGI IMG/M metagenome (GOLD analysis project Ga0065705, IMG submission 59092) | Bulk soil microbial communities from switchgrass field near Rose Lake, East Lansing, Michigan, USA - RL2 Bulk Soil v2 (version 2) | ecosystem: Environmental > Terrestrial > Soil >... | reverse complement strand
TTTCAAAACCCGAGACACCGGAACCCCTGGACGCTAGACTAATCCGGCGTTTCAGACTCATACACCTGCCGCCACCCTTCAAAACCGCCGCTCATGCTGGAAACACTTTTGAATCCATTCTCGATCAAAAAACCTGTGGCGCCGAGACTGCTGTTGCCGTGGTAGCAATAGACCACGATGTCTCTTCCCTTGTCGGTGCTCTGGACGAACTCCTGGATATTGCCGTCGTGCAAGTGAATCGCGCCGGGAACATGCGCTTGCACGTAGGAGCCGGGATCGCGAATATCGACGAACAGAGATTCTTTCTGATCCAATTTCTTTTTGGCGTCGTGAATTTGAATTTGCGGGATCTCCATACTGCGACTCCTTCGTTTCAGCTGTTTTTCTATCAAGCTCGAATTGCACTGTCCACAGCGAAAATAGTGCGCCTCAAGGATAGGCCGGCGATGAATCAATTGCTATAATCCGGCGCCATGAAGTTTTCTCCTCTGAGTTTGTACGTTTCCGCGGCTGTTTTTCAAACCGCCGGTTCATCCGGCGCGGCGATGCTGGCGCCGTTCTTTATGAAAGATCACGGTTATTCGGTTGCGTTGGCGGGCATCCCGCTGGTTGCCAATGGCGTCGGGCGAGTTTGTTCCGATGTTGTGTCCGGCGTCGTCGCGACTTACGTGAGTCCCGGACCGCTGCTGATTCTCGCCATGATTCTCGGCCTTGCGACCAGCGTCATCGGCTATTTCTTCATCGGTAGCATGCCGGTTTTTACGGCGGTCTGGGTCGTCTTCGGCTTGACCGAAGCGATGTTTGCCTTATCGCTTAGAAAGATCGGCTTCGATCAGTCGGAGCCCGGACGGCAAGGGCGCGTGCAGGGCCAGATGGCGTCGGCCCTGGGCATCGGATTTACCCTCGGACCTCTGCTCGGTGGTTTTGTCGGCAAGTGGCTCGGACCCGATGGACTGTTCTTTCTCTACGCCACGCCGCAGTTCATCGGCATGATCCTGATCTTTTTAGCCGGCGCGCATCGATACAAGCGCGTGACGGCCAGCGCGGCGCCCAACCTCTGGCACGAGGGGGGCAAGCTCTTGCGCAGGCTGCCTTTTCTCGCGTCATGTCTCGCCATCTGTCAATCTTTTTTGTTCTTGGTCGGGGTCACCCGAGTCGCATTCCCTTTCCTGGCTGTGAATCTCCGCGGCATCAGTTTGGAGACGGTGGGCACCATGGTGTCGTTATCACGGCTGAGCGATACCTTCGGGCGCTACACCGGCGGTTGGCTGTGCGATCGGATAAGACCCGCGTGGGTCATCCTGCTCGGTGTTGCGGTCGGCATCCCGATGCTTTTGATCCAAGTTCACGGCGTAGGTTTTTTGACCCTGCTCATCCCACTTGCGATCACGACCATGGGCTTTGGCTTCACCAACGTCGGCGCCACCACCTTTGCGCTACAATCGGCGAACCGCGGCGCCAAGGAACTCGCGCTCGGCATCTCGCGCGCCTCCACCTCCTTGGGTCAGGCAATCGGACCCTTGGTATGCGGCGCGCTGATCGAGAGTATGGGATACGAGGGAGGATTTCAGACCATGGCACTTATCTCTGGAGTGGTTCTGGTAATAACCTGGATCGGCCTGAAACGACAATCGGACCAAGTTCAGTGATTGGAATGATGGAGTAACGGAGTGATGGAGCGATGGGTTAACAATTTTCCCAACACTCCACTACTCCAATACTCCAATTCGAGGGTCCGCACACAGATTATCTCAAACCTTTGTAGTCCTCGCCAATACCGAGATCTTTGAGATACGCCATCGCGTCGTTGGCGTAACCGACTTGCCCCGCCTTTTCGGCGCGCCAGGCGTCGAGATATTTGAGTATATCGTCCAGCGGCAAAACGTCGGCGTACTTCTGGTTCATGTCGAAAAGATTGATGGCGTGACACGCTTCATGCCGGTCGAACACACACTCTTCGGCAACCACCATGCGCAGGCGGTTGGTCGTGCCGTCGACCACGCTGGCGCGCACGCAACCGCTCGTGCTCTCGCCGCAGGTAATGATCGTATCGACGCCGAGGAAGTTCAGATGGCCGACCAGCGGCGTGCCCCAGAAAGCGCTTGGCGATACTTTCTTAAAAACGGTTTCGCCTGGAATCGGCTTCACCTGATCGACGATGTCGTATCGGCGGCGGAACCGATCAAGTTCCTCCGCGCTCATGGTCGCGCGCTTCTTGGTATCGCGGCGAAACGCCCAGGGCTCCACCGCGACGCCATCCATACCGGTAACATGGATGATGGGAATACCAACCTCGCGCGCTTTGGCGAGCAGTTTTTGAATATGCGGCAGAGCATTCCAACCGGCGAGGCCACAGCTCCCCGGCCACGTCTTGATCGCCTCGGTCACCGCCTCCGGCTTGTCGCCAAACACCCAGCGATACAGATCGATCAACAACAGCGCCGGCCGCTCGCCGAAACCGATGCGTCGATCTGCCTTGCCAACCAGCGTGGCCTTGTCTTGATCCGTTAGAAATTTTTCCCAAACTCGCTCAGCCATGCAGCACCTCCGATTTGAATTGATTGAAGGTTTATCACCGCACCGCTTGAATCGTCAATATCGCGTGCAGATAGGCGAACTTTCCGCTTCACTGACGCGCACGCTTTTCGCGCGCGTCGGTGTGGAAGCGGCGGCGAACGACTGGAAAGTCGGAGTTTCGTGTCACGACGCTTTCAGCAAACGAGCGTGAGCGATTTCTTTCTTCTGAATCGGACGAACCTGAGATGCATCCAAAGTGGCGAGGGCGACCGTTTCGCCGCGCAGGGTCAAAAACTCAACTTCAAAAGCTGCGCCTTCCTTATGGACGTGGATCACGGTGCCGACATCGCCGGCTTTTAATTTTGCCGCGGGAATGTTTGTTTTCAGGGCGATCCTGTCGTGTTCCTTGATCATCGTGTGCTCCTAGATCGGATAGGCCGTAACGAGGCGCGGCGATTTCGAGTTCTTCGGCAACATCCACACAGTTCGAATTCTCGGTTCGCGTCCATCTGGCGTATTTAAATAACCATCGACAGTATATCGAGTCCCATGTTTCGATTCTACTGAGGAAACCACGGGATGGGTTCGGCCATGCTTCTTGAGCGCCTCGGCTAGGATGGTCCATCGCGCGACTGTGAAACCAAACCTGGAGAAGAATCTCGCCTTACTGCTCCCCGTCAGGATGCGACGCCGATAGCAAATATTCGACGATCTTCTTTCGCTCGATTCGAACGCGATTTGCATGGGGTAGATTCATCTTGAGACGTTGATTCTCGATACAGGCTTGGCATCGAGACCCGACATTGACTACCATTCGCTTCGCGCTTTATGCAATGCCAAACTTGGCAAAATCAAAACGGCTTCACGTATTTCGCCGCGAACGACGTGACGAATGCCGCATATCAATCCTGGTCGAACGGTCAAACAAGACTCTATTGCCCCGCCGCTTTCGAAAGCGCTATAGTCGCTGCGGGAGGAGTTATGGAAAAGCTAATCCCTATCGATCTTGCGAACGTCGTCGAAGAGGTTAAAGCAGAAGGCAAAAGCCGCCGCGTGATTTGGCAGGACTCGGAATCCATCGCGTTCTTGAGTAGCGGGCGGAAAGAGCGCTGGGATTTTCATATCGATCCGGCGGACGAAGTGACGCTGCAACTGACCGGAGTGCAGCATCTGGTCTACCGAACACCCGACGGCAAAGAAGAGACAGCGGACATAAGGGCCGGCCAGATACTGCTCTGCCCCGCGGGCATGCCCCACTCGCCACGGCTCGAGGAGAATTCCTGGTTCATCGTCTTCGAGCGCAAGCGGCGGGGCGGTGAAATCGACCACTTCAAATGGTTTTGCAACAAGTGCGGTGAGAAAGTCTACGAAGCTTCCGCCGAGGTCGGCGACTACCGCGCCGATCCCGTGGGACAGGTTTACGAGAAATTTTCCAGCGACGAGAAGCTCCGCACGTGCAAAGAGTGCGGCAACATCATCCCCGCTCCGCCAAAGTGACAAGTTCGGTTGCACCCGAACTTGTCATCCTGAACGGTAGTGAAGGATCTGTTTTATCTTTCCAGCGTGCCCAACTTCCGATGAACCATTATATGCACCGTCTGTCCCGACTCGCTTCCGCGTACCGCGCCGCCGAAGAAGCGATCGTGCGGGCGTTCTTCAAAATGCCCAGGCGCAAAAAAGATCACCTGCGCTGGCTCAAAGCCCAGGGGTTCAAGGAATATTCGGCCATCAAGCCGATCATCGGCGCCTTGACCGCGCTTTATCCGAATGTCGACCACGGCGTCGATCGGCATGATTACGCCGAGTTGACCGAGAAACTGGCGGACGAAACCAGGCACGCGCAGCTGGTGATGGACCTGCTCGAGGACTTGACCGGCAAAAAAATCACGCCGCGCGATCTCACCTGGCTGCGCGAGGACCGCAAGCTCGCCCGGGTTCGCGCCAGGTACTCGAAAAGCTTCGCAAGGCTCTTGCACGGTTCGGGCAAAGTTACGACCCAAGAGATCAACCGCAAGGATGAAGGGGTCGAGCGAGCGGCCATCACGCTCACCGAAGGCGGCGGCGGCGCGCTCTATCAAGTGTGCAGCAAGCTCAAGAAGCGCGGCACCGAACGCAAGATCGCCCGCGTGTTCCGCGAAATCCTGCTCGACGAGGTCGGGCACAAGGACACCGGCGCCCGCGCGCTGGCGGCACTGATCCGCGACGACGCATCGTTTCGACAAGCGGCGAGGATCATCGCGCAAATTTCCGGGCAACGGCTGCGCATGCGCAACGAGCAGTTCGGCTTTCCTTTAAAGCAAAATGAAATGGCCGCGCTCGAAGCCCGGGTCAGGGGATTCGTTCGCCTGGAATGATGCTTTTTACTGTCACACTACTCTTCAGCCTGCTTTTCGGCTCGGCCTCAGCGGCCCTCGACCTGCCGGCGCTCAAGGTCGGCCTTAACGACTTCGCATCGATGTTTCCGCACGCAAGCGCTGAAGATTTGGAAATTCGCCTGCGACGTTTCAATACTGAAACGGCGAACAGCATCGTCGTGTTGACGCTCAAGTCCTTGGACGGCGAAGATATCGACAGTGCCGCGCGCAGCGCATTCGACAAGCTGCCGCTGAGTGACGCTGAACGGCAAAAAAGCGTCCTGCTGCTGGTCGCCCGCCGCGAGCGGCAAGTGACGATCCACGCGGGCGGGCAATTGCGCGAATTGCTTCCTAAACCCGCGGTGAACCAAAAACTTCTGGACCAAGCAACTCTCTACTGGGATGGCTTGCGCCCCGATCTGGGCATTCACGGCGGCGTGCATTATCTTTTTCGCGTGCTCCGCGGGGACGCTCGGGTCGGCAGCCAAACCGAAGAGGAAAAATTAGAGGAAACTTCCTTGCGCGGCGGCGAGGCTGGCGTGCTGTTCGCGATTGCCATTGCGCCTTTTCTTGCATTCTTCATCGGAGTTCTGTGGGGTATTTATGCGACACAGTATGGCGTTCAGCGTTACACGCGATTAGTGATGGGCGCGATCTTCGGCGGCGCCGCGGCAAAGCTCGTCGCCGTGCTGATGTCGATTCTCGGCGGCTACACGGCCGGGTTGTGGTGGTTCATCATGGCGATCTCCATACTCCTCGGCGTTTTCGGCAGCTTGACGGAATTCTGGATGGCCGGCGACTGGCGCGGCATCCCGCGCATCAAGGAACGGAAGAGGAAGCCGGAAGACAATATCGGGATATAGCGAGTTGGCGGCGGATAACGGCCTCTCACCGCGAGTTTTTCCGCCAGGGCGGTCAATGGATCTCCAAAAAAATGCTTGGCTGCTGATGCTGGAGCCTGTCTTCGTGGAGCAGCCAATCCCCGATGGAGTTCTGTTTCCCTTTTTACCATTGCCATCACGCTGAAACGTTATTGTCGCGTCCATTATCGGTGGACTTATCGGAGATGGCCCATTCTAAGAGGGGTAACCCATTGCGGCTCGAGTCGGTCTCGCGCCGGGAGTTTTTGGCGTTCGCCGCCGGCGGGGCCGCCGCGGCGTTAACGGGAGAACGGGCGATGGCGGATACGATCATACGCAAACCGATACCGCGCACGGGCGAGGTCCTTCCCGTTATCGGTCTCGGCACCTGGCAAACTTTTGACGTCGGTTCGAACAAAGCGGCGCGCGCGCCGCTAAAGGACGTTTTGCGGCGGTTCGTGCAAGCCGGCGGCAGTGTCCTCGACTCGTCCCCCATGTACGGCAGCTCCGAAACCGTGGCCGGCGACATCGCTCAAGAGCTTGGCCTGCACAAGCAGATCTTTCTCGCCACAAAAGTGTGGACCCAGGGGCGGGATGCCGGGATCCGCCAGATGGAAGAATCGTTTAGCCGCTTGCGTACCGAGCGCGTGGATCTCATGCAGGTGCACAATCTGGTCGACTACCGCACGCATCTTGAAACGTTGAGACGTTGGAAGGAGCAAGGCAAGGTGCGCTACATCGGTGTCACCCACTACACGGCCAGCGCCTACGACCAACTTGCGCGCGTGCTCGAAAGCGAAGAAATGGATTTCGTCCAACTGAATTACTCCCTGGCCGAGCGCGAAGCTGAAAAACGCCTCCTCCCGCTCGCCGCCGAGAAGCGCGTTGCCGTGCTTGTGAATCGCCCCTTTGCTCAAGGTCAATTGTTCGGCCGCGCACGCGGGAAAGCACTGCCGCCCTGGGCCAAGGAGATCGGCTGCACGAGCTGGGCGCAGATTTTTCTAAAGTTCGTCGTTTCTCACCCTGCCGTTACCTGCGCGATCCCGGCGACCGCCAGAGTCGAACACCTCATCGACAACATGCGTGGCGGACTGGCGCCGATGCCCGATGCGGCAACCCGCGAGCGCATGGCGCGGCATTTCGCCGAATTGTAAAGCGGCTGCAGAGCTCTCGTAATTGACAGTCCGCAATACCGATGATAGCGCTGGATACGGTCTAAAAAATAGAGGAGGAATCCCGATGGCCAAACTTCGTCATCTTGCAATTCTCACCCACCAGCCGGATAAGCTCGCAGACTTTTACAAGCGGGTATTCGAAATGCAGGAGATGTACCGCACTAAAAATGGTTCCGTTCACCTATCCGACGGCGAGGTCAATTTGGCAATTTTGAATGCAACTGACCCGAAGGAGCCGGGGCATCAGCCGGGACTCTACCACTTCGGCTTTCATGTTGAAGACAACAAGGAGGTCGCCCGGCGAATTCAGGAAATCCATCCCGAAGGCGCGCCCAAGGAACGCGAAGCCACTTATGCCGAAGGGCGCGGCTCGGACCCCGATGGCAACCTCTTCGATATTTCAACCGTGGGCTGGGGTTACAAGCGCCGCATGGATCTTTAACTGGCTTGACAAAGTAATGAACTCCGCCCGAGCACCATGGAATCGAACCTGAATTCGATCATCGATCAATGCAGCCAAACTTTCGACGGGACGTAATAATTTTCGGCACGACCCATCCAAAGTCGCCAATCACGTGATGGGACACAGCGCGCATGAGGATTGCCCGCGCGCTGTGTCTCCTCATGAATTGAACGCGGAGATTTCTTACTGGCTTCCGCCCCGGGCTACTTAAGCGCTTTTTTCAAAATTCGGACCGCCGCATCCGAATCCGCGGCGCTGTCGAATGCAAGATACGACACTGCGCGCCTGCCGAGAGCCGCCGCGGATATACCGCGCACGTTAATCCCGGCAGCGGCAAGCGCATCCATCATTCGAGCGCCGAGTCCAGCCCGGTCTGGTCCTTCCACGCGCACGGATTGCAGGCTTTCACTGGTCCCCAGACCTGCCTGTTGCGCGGTGGTTTTCTGCTTGACGCCCTTGATCGGCGTCAGAAATACAACGCCGGTGCCCGGCTTTTCGGGAGAGCGACGGGCAACGACGAATTCGATGTTCGCTCCAGCCTTGCTCATCGCGGCTAGTGTGCTCGCGAGCCCGCCGGGGCGATCAGCGATTTCTCCGGCCCATACATCGACTTTTTTTACCGAGTACGCCATATCACACCTCCCTCAATGATTTTCTGAGCGGCTCATATCACCAGCACATGGAAAGTGTCAACGAAAACTGGTGTGTAGCGGATTATCCAACCGGCCATGTTTGCCTCATTGGAGGCAACGCATGGCTATTCCGTCAAAATCGGCAAATTCGCGGTCAAATTTATTGAAGGATCCGCGCGCTCGTGCTATGTTCTTGGGCTTAATGAGACTACTACACAAGAATAATGCTAATTCGATGATAGGCGCGGCGTTCGTTCAATGGTTCGATGCCGACTATCATGCCGCCGGCGCCACGACAAGAATTCGTGATATCGATCGGGTCAACTGGGTCCGTTGTCTACCCTTCGTGATCCTCCATTTAGGCTGCCTGGGAATCTTTGTCGTGGGCTGGAGTTGGACCGCGGTTTACGCCGCCGTAGCGCTTTATCTGGTCAGGATGTTCGCCATTACCGGCATTTATCATCGTTACTTCTCACACCGGACGTTTAAAACCTTCAGATGGGCGCAATTCGTTTTCGCCATGATCGGCGCTTCGTCAGCGCAACGAGGCCCGCTTTGGTGGGCCGCCAATCACCGCAATCATCATCGCGAGTCGGACACGCCCGCCGATCCCCACTCGCCGGTGCATTACGGTTTTTTTCGCTCCCATGCCGGTTGGTTCATGTGCACGCGCTACTACGCGACCCAGTATGAGCGCATCCGCGACTTCGCGCGCTTCCCGGAATTGGTGTGGCTCAATCGTTTCGACAAAGCGATTCCGGCCGCCCTGGGGCTCACTGTCTATCTCTGCGGCCTATGGCTTGAGCACGCCGTGCCGTCGCTCGGCGTCACCGGGATGCAACTCTTCGTGTGGGGCTTCGTCCTCAGCACGACGGTATTGTTTCACGCCACCGCCAGCATCAACTCGCTTGCGCATATATTCGGCAAAAAACGCTACGACACGGGCGATGAAAGCCGTAATAATTTTCTTCTCGCGTTGATTACCCTCGGCGAAGGGTGGCACAACAACCACCACAAGCATATGGGCTGCACCCGCCAGGGCTTTTACTGGTGGGAAGTCGACATCACTTATTATTGCCTCAAGCTCTTATCCTGCTTTGGAATAATCTGGGATTTAAAGCGGGTGCCGAGCAAAGCCTACGACAACGCCGAACATTTGCCGCGCAGAAAATATGCCTCGGCCGCATAGCCTCATCCAAATCCCGCTCTGCAATTCATTCTAGCGCCGTCATTCAACCCCGCCAGGGACGCACTTTCTTCACCGCGCAGGAGGCGGGTCACGACGTCGCTTGTCTTTTTTCTCCACTAAGATAGCATCGATGTTTGCGTCCCGACGCGAACCGATGGCGACTCTTACCGACTTTTTGCAGAATGTTTCGCTGCTGCAGGATTTGGATCACGCGGCCCTCTCGACACTGAGAGCGCTGCTGGTAGGCAAGAAAGCTGCCGCCGGTGCGGTCATTTTTCGTGAGCTGGACGATTCCGACGCGCTCTATCTCGTCGAGGCGGGCGAGGTCGTGATTAGCAAACACGTCCAAGGCCCGGTGGACGTCGTTCTCACGACCTTTCGCGGCGGCGACTTCTTCGGCGAGATGGGGCTTTTCGACGCAGCCCCCCGCTCCGCTACCGCCCAGGCCAAGGTGGACTCGATTCTCTGGCGGCTCGATCGCAAAGCTTTTCTGCACATCCTCTCTGACCATCCCGACATAGCGGCAAAGATCTGCTACAGACTGGTCGCTGTTTTTATCGAACGCTTGCGCACGACCAACGAACAAGCCCGCGAGGCGATCCGCTGGGGCTTGGAAGCCACCGGGTATACCCCGATGGCGAATCGCACGTTGTTCGACCGGAAAACCACCTAGCTAGATCCATGGGCGATCCAGCAAAACTTCAACTATTGACCCGATCGCCCGAGGAATCGGGATTTAACATTTTTGAGATCGACAGCAGCCAAGCCTATTCAGGCTTTAAACCGCAACGACTGATCGAGACCGAATGGGAGCTCATGCGCCAACCCCTGGGCGCAGACGGCGCGCGTACTTTTGTGCTCAAAAATTTACGCAAGGACCGATACCTGCTCCTGAGCACAGAAGAGCATTTCCTGTGGGAACAGTTCGATGGCAGAAACTCCCTCGATGATATTGCCCGGGCGTTCCATCTCAAGTTTGGCGCCTTCGATTATTCGCTGATTCGCGAATTTCTCACCAAGCTTTATTACGCGCGCCTGATCGAGGGTCATCAGCCGCGCGTCCCGGAGAGCGACTTTGTCAGTCCACATTCCCGATCGCAAAATNATCCGCTGGGGCGGNTTGTCGATGGGTGGCGCCGTTTCGCCGTGCGCACCCACAAGGCCGACCGNTACTGCTCGACGCTTTATCGNNGCGGCGGCTTTCTGCTGTTCCATCCGCTGACTGTGTGCGCCATTGCGGCGCTAGCGGCTGTTGCGCTTGCGGCGGCTTACCCGCTGGCGGCGCATTCCCGTGACTTCGCCCGGATGCTTTCAGCGCGGCCCATTCTGAGCGCCGGCGTCATGCTTATCACGCTGCTCACCGCTTCGATGCTCCATGTCCTCGTTCATGCGCTCGCTTGTAAAGCCCACGGCAGAAGAGTTCGTGAGATGGGGTTTTTCCTGCTTCAGGGAGTCCTGCCGACTTTTTACGCGGACGTGACCGACATTTTTATGTCGAACCGGCGCGCTCGCCTGAAGGTCGATTTAGCCGGCCCGCTGGTCGAAGTGACTCTGGGCGGTATCGCCATCCTCAGCGCGCATCTGTCGAGTTCAGGTCTCGAACAAGCCCTGCTATTTGGCATCGGTGTATTGCTGTGGGAGAGCGCGCTGATTAATCTTTATCCGTTCAGCTTTCTCGAATTGGATGGCTACAATATTCTCGCGGATACCATGGCGATGCCGATGCTGCGGAAGCAAGCACTCGCGCTGATTCCGGACCTGCCGCAACGCCTGTTCCACTTCAAGGCGATTCCGCGCCCGGAACTCATACAGATCGGCTATCTGGCGCTCTGTCTGGTTTCGGTGCTCACCTACTTAATTCTGCATCTCGATGCCGTCAGCGCTGTCATTTCGCTGCCCTGGCCGAAGTCTTCGTAACCGGCGCGGCCCCAATAACCCGGGATCGTCGCTATTTCCTGCCAAGTTCTCGAAGCCACTTCTCCCAGCGATCACCCTCGCGCTCGAGCTGCTCGATGGACATTCCTTTTTCAATATACCAGCGCTTGAAACCGTATTCTTTGACGGCGCTGCCGTATTCGTAGTTCTCTAAAATCCTTTGTCCGTCGGGGCTAAACAGGAAATCGATGAACAGCACCGCCGCGTGCGGATGCGGCGCGTACGACGACAATCCCGCGCTGCCGGCGCTTGCCGGCACAATGTCCATCGGCACCCACGCCACGGGCGCCTTCTTCTCCGCCGCAACCAGCGCGTGATTGCGAAAAATCGTCGGCGACGCTTCGACCTCGCCGGAGATGATCATGTCGTTGAGCGCCTGGCCCGAAACCGAGTGCATGGTGATGTCCTGGGCGCGCAACTTCTTGAGAAATTCCTCGCCTTTGGTCCGGAGCATCGCCCCTACCGTACGCGATCCCGTGTCCGTCGTGACAAACGACATCCGGCCCTTCAATGCCGGATTCAACAGGCCATCGTAGTTTT
>Ga0065705_10104726_pt1 | contig 11674 bp, 16 predicted proteins | sample SwibulcommuniRL2_FD_59092 | JGI IMG/M metagenome (GOLD analysis project Ga0065705, IMG submission 59092) | Bulk soil microbial communities from switchgrass field near Rose Lake, East Lansing, Michigan, USA - RL2 Bulk Soil v2 (version 2) | ecosystem: Environmental > Terrestrial > Soil >... | reverse complement strand
CTGGGCGATTGGTCAGCGGGCGCGAGCCGCCGCCGAGGCGAATCTGGTGATGAAGGAAACGGCTGGTTCTCTGGATACGATCGACGCGAAATTTGTATATTCTGCTGCTGAGAAAGGTGATCCAACAGCGACTCGCATTCTTCACGAAACCTGTCAAACACTGGGGATGGCAATGAGCAATGTGGTTGCGCTGCTGCATCCGCAACGGGTGATCCTGGGAGGAGGCGTATCCCTGATGGGTCCGATTTTCTGGAATGATCTACAAAATGAATTTAAGAGAAGAGTACTACCCGCATTTGCTTCCGCCGTGGAACTCGTGCCGGCAAAATTGAGAGAGGATGTCGTTGTGATCGGCGCCCTCTGCCTGGAATGATTCCATCCAGAGTCTCGAGTGTGCAGGGGAAACCCTTCATAGCCGATCCTTTGGGTAGGCTTCAAGGATATCCTTCAGTAAGGCAAGATTTTCCCTGTATTGCTTCTTGACCTTTTTTTCCACGTTGGAGTCATCGGGTGTCAAGAGATCGCTTGGGCTGATCCTGGTGGAAATGTTGAGCTGTGTACAGCCCTTTGCCAATTCAAATGTAAACAAAGTATGCGAGTCCATGGGTCCGGATCGAGATCTGAATCCGTATCTTATGTTGGACTCGAATTCAGTGACCTCATACACAATTTCGATTCGATGCCCCATAAAGTGTCCCACACTGCGAAACACACTTCCCAGTCCAATCTCGCCCGGTGACACCTGGGCAGAGTTTAATGTACCGTACTGCCACTGAAAATCATTCTCGGGGCTGGAGACAAAACGAAAAACTTGCTGGAGAGGTCGATGGATATGTGTATATAGATCAATACTTATCATCCGATTCTCCTTTTTGTCAGAAACCGCACTCACAAACAAGTTATCCCCCGGCGGAATGATATCGGTCAGGAAGCTGAACCATCACCGCGAGACCATGGCTGGAAGGGTAGAAAACGCCCCGGTGCGGGGCTTTTCAGATCTTGATCTCAAATTGTTTTGCCGAAACCGCGCTGTTCTCGGGGTCTGGCAAGGTGTACCTTCAATTGCTGATCACTCAAAGAATAGGAATTGAACATGCTGACCGCTTTGTCCGCTTCGCTTTGTACGCTCATGGTGACATAAGCAAAGCCTTTGGACTGGCCACTTCTTTTATCTGTGATCATCTTAACGGAGGTGACATCTCCGGCTTTCATGAACAGGGTGTTCAGTTCCTCGTGCGTAATGGATTTGGATAGATTCCCTACGTAGACCTGGACTTCCATTCTTGAAGCTGCCTTCTCCGCTGAATCGGTTAAAAAAATGAGCCGCCAGCCCATAACAGGGTCCGCGGCTGAGACACCACATAAATCCAGTTATTATTTCCAAACTGTCCATCCAGTGTACCACACTCTGAACTCACGGACTGATACCCGGAGAATCGGGAGTGGCAAAGCGATTATGAGCCTATCCTTTTGGGCACTCCCTCAGATATTACCGTCAAAAAGACAGCTCCTTGATATGATATAATTAATCCATCTTATAAAAGGTCGAATGTGCTTGTTGCCGTCAGCCCGATATTCGGGTTGGCGGTTCTTTACTTAAGCATGGCTGACCGCAAAGGAGTTCGATATGGAAGCAAAATTGTATGTGGGAAACTTGTCTTATTCGACGAACGAACAGAACCTGCGCGAGCTTTTTATGCAGGCAGGGAATGTGGCCTCCGTCGCATTGATTAAAGAGCCCGGGACTGACCGTTCCAAGGGATTTGCTTTTGTGGAAATGACTACACAGAGTGAGGCACAAAAAGCAATCAGTATGTTCAACGGTTACACCCTGAACGAGCGCCAGCTGGCAGTGAGTGTCGCCAAGCCGCGTGAAGACCGCGGTGGGTTTCGTCAGAAGCGCAGTGGTGGCTACGACAACAACAAGCGCCGCTATTAATCCTGCAGCATGAGTTTCAAGATCGGTGACCAAGTCGTTCATCCACAATATGGTGTGGGGTACGTGGCCAAATTGGAGGAGAGGGAATTTGAGACGGGCGTGATACGCCGGTATTATGAAATTTCCATTCCAGGTGGCAGCACGGTTTGGGTGCCACTGGACCGACTCGTTTCAGGACTGCGCAGGCTCGCCGCAAAGAGTGAGATTCTCCATTGTCGCAAAATCCTGCAATCTCATCCCTCGCCACTGCCTGAGGATGCGCGTTTGCGACAAGCGAACCTGTCGACGCGTCTGAAGCAGGGAACCATCGCCGCGCATTGTGAAGTGGTCCGCGATCTGTCCGCTCATGGGAATCACAAGCTCATCACTGGGAACATCGCATTTCTTCTGCAGACGACCCAGAATGTTCTTTGTCAGGAATGGGCAATCGTGGAGGGTATCCCGATGGAAGATGCAGTTGCAGAGGTGGATGCACTGCTCGCAAAAAGCCGCCAATCCAAGGATGAGGCCCAGGCTGCTTAGGAGAACGATTCACACGCAGGAATCAAAGGCTCGCTTCAAAGCGAGCTTTTTTTATCCTACTGAGAACGGACATGTTAAACCGTGTTTGTATTGATGTCGAGACACGCACAATTGATTCATCGCTCTTTAACATTGAAATAACAACCCCGGATCGCAAGTGGGGGATGATCCGAGTTCCACAATACCGCGTTCAGATCTTTTGGAACATCAGCCTGCGGAAAAGCAATACTTCTGAGAATGTTGAAATCATGACCTTCGAGGGAGGTACTCCGCCACTTTCCCACAAAAGCTAAGCGGGCTTGGCAATGGACTCTTCGAGGGCACTCCGCCTGATATTCATGTTTTGCTGAAATGGTTACAGTCCATCATAAAGTAAATCGAATGTTCGTTGCTAAAAATGAACCTCGCCATACGGCGAGGTTCCGCTTTTATCTCAGAATTCACGCGGCCTTCATTTCTGCATAACGGACATGCATATCCCGTACGTACGTTTCCACATCCCCCAGGTGCTCATAAGATTCGGTCTGTTGCACGAAAACGGACTTATCCGTTCGCAGATGTTCCAGTCCCTGGTTCGTGAATAGTGCGTAGCCCTTCCAGCCTGTGGACTCAAATACATGGTTCTTCGAAAGCCTGTGGATGAGATTGACATCTGTTCCCAACAGATCCCTGATGCCCGCTATCTGCTGGATAACGAAATCGCCGTGGTGCAGGATGAATTTCAGATCCAGGGTGGGGACGGCCTTGCATGCCCGGCAGGGGCAAGTTGCCTGCTCGTATAACGCCAATGCCTTATCTCGAAATGCCATGTACGTCTGGTCGATCAATTCCAGCAGGGACTTGCTTTCCTGCAGCTTGCTTTCCTCCACGTAGGCAAAGACGGCATCGCCCTCCAATTTGGAAATGGTCAGCTGCATGCCCAGGTTTTCCACGATCGTTTCCAGTAAATGGGAGAGGGCGAAATCGGCGTGTTCGATTTCGGTCTGCGCGACATAGGAGGTATAGCCGGAAATATCGGCGAGTACCAAATAGCCTGTCTGTGTTTTTCGTTCCATCGCTCGCTCCTGGAATACCGGTAAAGTCCAACTCCATTCTAACGTGATTTGGACAATTTTGGTCTGAATGTTATTGTACCGAAATGTGACAGGCACAAGGAGTGTTACGAAACCAGGGGAATATAATGGAAAGGTAAGGGAACGTAGAGATTGCGTATATGGTTTGTATAGGGTCCCTGTATGGCTTGTATATGGTTACCATTTCCTCCCCAGTGAAACCAGCCTGGATTCTCATCTGACTGGAACTTACGCAACATGCCGCTTGTTCCAGCAATCATCTTTGAATCGCCTCGTAAACTTGAGGTGCCAGTTTACATGCGGTACTCTATAAATCGCAAGCCCATTTTCCTTCATGCCTCATGATTTCACAAAATCGTGGAACAAAGGGAGTGTCTAATTCCGTGGGCTTGGCCACTGAGCTCGCAGAGAGCTCTGAGTTTTTTCCACCTGCCCCGAACGTGATTTGCTTAGCAAATCATGCGGGGTCAGAGAACTCAATGATCTCTGCCGTCTCGCACCGACGCGCTCGCGGCATCAGCGAAGCCATACTGTGGACGAACGGATTGGCAAAGAAAGTTTTAGCCCATTCTTTTAGACACTCCCGAACAAATTGAGAGGGGAATGACAGGCTCGAGTTTGGTCACGCATACCTGTTCCGGTAGTGGAGTGGACATGAAAAACACCCCCGTTCCGTGTGGAACGAGGGTGTAGTGCTGTACTATTTCCTGGTACTATGCGCGTTCGACGCGCGGCTTGGCGACATTGACCTTGAGCTTGTTGTCAGCCAGGGCATAATCGTTGAACATGCTGATCGCCTTATCGGCATCTGCCTGCGTGGGCATGGCAACAAATGCGAAGCCCTTCGACACGCCGGTGCCCTTCTCCGTGGCGATGTCGACCGACGTAACGGTTCCAGCCTGTGCAAACAACGTCTTGATTTCATCCTGGGTGGTCGACTTGTTCAGGTTTCCTACATAAATTCGTGTTTCCATTTTGTGACTGCTTTCTACCCTAAAGGGCACATGTCCGGCAAGGCCGGAAATAAAATGACCGCGAACCCTATAAGTGGGTCGGCGGCCAAAGGTACGACAGAGATCCAGTTATTATTACCTATTCAGTGTAACACACTTATCGCTTACAGACGGGGCAATAAATTTTCGCTTATATCTTCAGTTGGACCGCTACCACCATCGGTCGCCCTGTGACGCCCGCCTCATCCATGGACTCCTTCGTGTGCGGATCGTTCAGGAACGCTCTTGCCTTATCTGCATCGTCCCATTCCAGGACCAGCGTGACATTGTTCGGGTTATCCACATCCCGATAAAACTGATTGACACCGGTCGAACCAGCGGCCTTGCGAATGGACTCGTTGGCATCGAAGCCCATGCGCCACTTGTCATAGTCGGCAACATTGACACGGAGATTTATGTAAACCATAGATGCTTGTCCTATCCAGGATACGGCTAAAGTCTAATGAGAGGAAGCTAATTCAGTATATCATTCCGGCGCGACAAAGGATGTATAGCCGGAAATATCGGCAAGTACCAAATAACCTGTTTGTGTTTTTCGTTCCATTTCATCCCCACTCCAATTTGATTTAGGCAATGTGGGTCTGAACTCTAATATCCAAGTTGTTAATGAATCAGCCCCGCTGTGAGGCGGGGCTGACTTTCCAAACACAAGCAAATTCGAATCAGACTACAGTGCAGTGGGCAATTTGACGCCGAGTTGACCAAGGATCGCCTTCAGTCCAGCGCCTTCGGTTGGTTCGACAGCCCAGGAAGTGACCTTGTCACCCTTGACCGTTATCTTTGTATTTTCGAGCTTGGCCGCAAAGGTTTTGTTTGTGGCGGGGATCACACCCATCTCCATATTCGTCAGGTCAAAAGAGCCACGGTGGGTTCCGCTCAGTTGCGAGGTGGATTTTACGATATCATCATCCGCGCCGGTTACCTTGAAATGATAATCCAGGTCCGGGAAGGCAGTCTTCAGGCTGGCGCTCATTCCGAGCCAGGCTTCCCGGTTGATGGGTTCGGGGATCGGGCCACTGAATTGAAAATCGTCTGCGAGCAGAGTCTTGGCATTCTTGAAATCGCCCTTTTGAATGGAATCCATCAAGGATTGTACAATTTCTCTCTTGTTCATGTTTTTCCTTTACTGTTAATCGAGCTGTTTCAGAGCAAATGGGCTTGGGAATAAAAGGATGCTCCCTACGGGACATCCACCGTTTCCCCCAAAATGATAAACACGTTGTTTATTAACGCCGAGTTCAGTCTAGCACACTATCCATTCAAAATACGCGACTGCACAGACTTGTAAGGATGAAGTACCTGACTGTAAGGTGGGCACATACCCTCTCCCTGCCGTAAGTGGAGATTATCCTTTAGAACGGCTTGAACATCATCAACCACAGAATGAATAAGCCGCCGATCACTGACGTGATCGTCATTATTTCTGGTTCTCTTCTGGCCTTCAGCGCACTTCTGAATTTGTCGAGGGCTGATGCAACATCCTTATTCTTGACTGCATCGTCGGCGATGGCATCTACCGCATAGAGGTACTTGCTGCCTGCGTGTCTCATAACGATCCAGATCAGGAACATCACGCCGAGCGCTGTCCACATCCAGCCCTGCCGCCACCAGGTGGAAATAAAGCCGGCGGCAATTCCAGTAATGATGATAAACAAATACGTAATGCGCAGGTTCCTGGTGTTGTTATCCAACATGAAAGAATAGGTTGCAAAAATCCCCTCGGGTTCCTGTTGCTGGCGTAATTTGAATGTTACGAAAATATCCGCAGCATGTTGGATCAGAAAGATGAAGATTGCAGTCACGTGCAGGAAGACAACCCAGGTATACATAGCATCCTCCTTTTCACCATTTCCAAAGAATCAGCGCGTTGGGTCACACACAATATAACCCCATTTGGTACTTTGTAGTTTCCAACTCTTGATTTATTGCGGAGCGTGTCCTGGCTGAGTGAGATGGTGAAACGAGGGAAAACGTCCCGCAATCCATTACTCGCCGAGCCAGGAAATAAACAAAAGTCATCCTTTAGATAGGAAGTATTGTACTTTTTTCAAACTCCAATTGACATCCTCCTGCCTTTTGTGCTAAACTATAGTTGTCAGACAACTTTGGTCTAGTCGTTTCAGAAACACCAAACGACCCAACTATCAAATTACATGACAACCCTACTCATCAAACACGCCCACATCGTTACCATGGATGACCATCAGCGGGAGATTCCCGATGGTGGTCTTTTTATTCGTGACGACCTCATCGAGCAGGTTGGGGCGACAAGCGCGCTGCCCCAAGAAGCCGATGAAGTCCTGGACCTCACGGATCATGTCCTCCTACCGGGGCTGGTCAACACGCACCATCACTTCTACCAAACCCTCACCCGCGCAGTCCCCGCCGCACAGGATGCCAACCTCTTCAACTGGCTGAGGACGCTCTATCCCATCTGGGCGCGCATTCAACCCGAAGACATCTTCACCTCCGCTCAGACCGCCCTCGCCGAGCTTGCTCTTTCGGGATGTACCACCGCTTCCGACCATCTCTATCTTTTTCCCAACGGCTCAAAACTGGACGATGAGATCGCCGCCGCGCAGGAGATGGGGTTGCGCATCCAGGCGTCACGCGGCTCCATGTCCCTCGGCGCCTCACAGGGCGGACTTCCGCCTGATTCCGTTGTGGACAGCGAAGACTCCATCCTCAAGGACTCCCAGCGCCTCATCCAGAGATATCATGACTCGAAGCCCGGCGCGATGGTGCAGATCGTCCTTGCGCCGTGTTCGCCTTTCAGCGTGACCAGCGACCTGATGAAGCAGTCCGCCAAACTGGCGCGTGAATATGGCGTCCATCTGCACACACACCTTGCAGAGACCGAAGACGAGGAACAATTCTGCCTGCAGCGCTTTGGGCATCGGCCCGTCGGGTACATGCAGGAAGTGGACTGGGTGGGCAATGACGTCTGGTTTGCGCACGCGGTCTGGGTCAATGACGAGGAGATCAAAGTCTTTGCCAGACATAACTGGGGCGTGGCGCATTGTCCCACGTCCAATATGCGACTTGCCTCCGGCATTGCTCCGATCAAGGAATATCGCAAGGCTGGCGTGAATGTCGGTTTGGGCGTGGACGGCTCCGCGTCCAATGATGGGTCACATCTGCTCGCCGAAGTCCGCAATGCGATGCTGGTCTCCCGAGTGAAGGAGGGGATCACTGGTTATTCACTGTCCAATGATCCAGATCGGAAACTCATGACTGCAAGGGAAGCGCTGCATCTGGGAACACGCGGAGGGGCGGCAGTGCTGGGAAGAACAGATATCGGTAGTCTGGAATCTGGCAAGTGCGCCGACTTCTTCGCCATCGATTTGAATCGCATCGGTTTTAGCGGTATGCACGATCCCGTCTCAGCCGTTGTCTTTGGTCAACCCGTCAAAGCGGACTACACCGTCGTCGGCGGAAAGTTCGTCGTTAAGGAAGGACGGTTGTGCACTTTGGATGAACACAAGTTGGTCGAACGACATAACAAAGCGGCGAAGAGATTATTGAAAAGTTAATGTCACTCTGAGCGAAGCAACACTTGCACCTGGCGCAAGTGCATGTGAGAGTCTCAAGTCTTGAGAGGAGATGCTTCGTTACGCTCAGCATGACGGAATTAGACATGCTTGACTTCCTCCTCATTCTCCTCGTCGGTTGGCCCGCGATTTTGGCAACTGTAATCCTCGCCGGTCTCGGCTTGTTTCGAAATAATTTTCGGTTTCTAATTTGGGCTGCGATTCTTGCCTTTCCATTTTCGTGGTATTTGAGTGGATTTCCTCTAATTCGCTCGCCAGTTTTTCTTTTACCTGTGCTTCTATTTGGATCCGCATGGGCAATGCATTATGAACGACAAATGATTGCGTGGCTGCTCGCCATCCCATTTTTCCTGGCGATCATCCTGTTACTCTTTGCGCTTGCTTCAGGAGCCTCCTGATCTTATGTCTGGCTTTCTTGTTGTTCTGATCTTTGGTTTTCCGGCTGTCTTCCTTTCGCTGCTGGTTTCGGCCATCGGCGTGGTAAAGGAAAAATACTGGCTGGTTATTATCGGTGCCGTGCTTTTTATTCCGTTTTCGTATTACATGAACGGTGCGTTCGGAGGCAGTGGATTTCCCATGCTTCTGCCACTCTTGCAGATGGGTTCTGCAGCCGCAGTATATGAGAAGAATAAGTTATGGGCGTGGTTGTTGTTGGTACCTGCCGCCCTGGCGAGTATTTGGTTCGTTGGTGTTGCGCTGTTCTACAATGTGTTTTGAGATAAGAGCGAATGCAGAAGCTGATCGTTTTCTCCGGTCTCCCCGGTACGGGTAAGTCCACGTTAGCCAACAGGCTGGCGCGTGAGCTGCAGATGCCGCTCCTGTGTATCGATGACGTCATCGGCGATGTGCCCGAAAACCCCGGTATCGCCTTCTGGGATTCGCGGGTACGCGTCCTGCTCGATCTGATCGAAACGCAGCTTGCCCTGGGACTCAGCGTCGTCGCCGATTCGGTATTTATGAACATGGATCGTTACCACGCTCAGGAGCTGGCTCACAACTCTCAGGCGCGCTTCCTGCCGATCCATGTGTTCCTATCTGATGAGGATATTTGGAAGCAGCGGGTAACAACTCGCTACGGTGAATTGAACCACAGGGATGTGGCGACCTGGGAAAACATTCAGCACCAGCGCCAGCGCTTCCGTGAATGGGAAGCAGGTACTGCTCTTTTTATTGATTCGTTGAACTCGGTCGATGAGAATTACGAGACCGTTATGAACTTTGTGATGAATGAGAATGTGAATCTAAAACCGTTGGCGAAACTTCCACTGGTGGAAGGAAAATATCACTAATCATGGAAGTATGGTGGTCTCGATACGGGCTACGCCCCTCGACCACCGAATACGGAAAAATAATGGAGATTGAATGCCTTCCTCGCTAAAACTAACTCACGCTCTTGTTGATGTTGCCATGGGACGCGCTCCCGCCGATCTCGTAATCCTCAACGGAAAATGGGTCGCGGTCCAATCCGGAGAGATCATCCCCGGTTCGGATATCGCAATCAAGGACGGGCACATTGCCTACGTTGGGGAGGATGCCCATCACACGATCGGGAAAAAGACAAAGGTCATCGACGCCAAAGGACGTTATCTCGTCCCCGGTTTGCTCGATGGGCATATGCATGTCGAATCGGGTATGGTCACGGTCACGGAGTTCGTGCGTGCTGTTGCCGTGCGCGGCACGACTGGCATGTTCATCGATCCGCACGAGATGGCAAACATCTTTGGATTGAAAGGCGTGAAGCTGATGGTGGATGAGGCGCAGAAGCAGCCGATCCACGTGTGGGTGCAGATGCCCTCGTGCATCCCCTCCGCTCCTGGCTTCGAGACCCCCGGCGCGCAAATCGGACCGAACGAAGTCGCCCAGGCGATGAAATGGGACGGCGTCATTGGTCTCGGCGAGATGATGAACTTCCCTGGTGTGTTCATGGGCGATGACAAAATGCTCGAGGAGATGTCGATTACACATGCCAACAACAAAACCATCGGCGGACATTATGCCTCGCCCGACCTCGGGCTCCCATTTCACGGTTATGTGGCTGGCGGTGCGGAGGACGACCATGAAGGGACTCATCTCGAGGACGCGGTCGAACGCGTCCGGCAAGGGATGAAGGCGATGCTGCGCTACGGCTCCTCCTGGCACGACGTCGCTTCGCAGGTGGGAGCGATCACACACCTCGGCCTCGACCCGCGTCGCTTTATGCTGGTGACCGATGATTCGCATGCCCAAACGCTCTCTCAGGATGGGCACATGGACCGCGTCCTGCGCCACGCCATCGAGCAGGGGTTGAATCCCCTCACGGCGATCCAGATGGCGACGATCAACACCGCCGAGCATTTCGGGCTTGGCAGGGAAATGGGCATGATCGCCCCCGGTCGCTGGGCAGATGTGGTGCTGGTCAAGGATTTGAACAACTTCAAAGCCGACGTAGTGATCGCGAAGGGACAGGTGGTTGCCGAAGCCGGAAAATTGACGGTGAAACTCCCGAGGACCAAATATCCGTCATGGGCGACGAACTCAGTACATTTGAAGCGACCGTTGAAGGCAGAAGACTTTAGAATAACGGTTAAGGGTGAAGGAGCAGGGGTTAAGGCAAATGTGATCGGTGTAATCGAGAATCAAGCACCCACGAGACATTTGACTTTCGACATTCAACCAGCGAAGGGCGAGATCAAAGCCGATATTTCACGCGATATTGCAAAGATCGCGCTGGTGGAACGTCACAAAGCCACCGGCAAGATCACGCGCGGACTTGTCAGCGGATTTGGATTCACATCGAAATGTGCAATCGCCTCCACTGTAGCGCATGACTCGCATCATATGATCGTTGTCGGCACAGATGACGCATCCATGGCAGTTGCCGCCAATGGCCTGGCAAAGAGCGGTGGCGGTCAGATCGTGGTAAAGGATGGCAAGGTCATCGGTCAGGTCGAGTTGAAGATCGCCGGTTTGATGTCCGCCGAAATAGCGGATGTGGTCGCGAAAAAGCTCGCCACCATCCTGAAGGGATTTCAATCCTGCGGCTGCCAGTTGAACAACCCGAACATGCAGTTGTCACTGCTCGCCCTCGTGGTGATCCCCGAATTGCGTATTTCAGACAAAGGTCTGGTCGATGTCACAAATTTCCAATTTGTTTCACTAGTGGAGGGATAATGGCTAATTTTCCGTTTCAACGCTTGCAGGCTGACCTGGCGAAACTGATCGCCAGCACGCCGCCAGGTTCACGTTTGATGTCCGAACCGAACCTGGCAAAACAGATGGGAGTCTCCCGCGCCACCTTGCGCGAAGCGATGCGCACGTTTGAGACCCAGGGCTTGATCCGGCGCCGTCAGGGGTCGGGTACGTATGTGGTGGGCAAGTTCGATGTGATCGACGCCGGGCTTGAGGTGCTCGAGAGTCTCGAGACGATGTCACGCCGCTTGAATTTGGAAGTGTCGGTCAGTGACCTGCATACCGAGCCGGTGACTGCCGACAAAAAGACCGCTGAAGGTTTGTGTGTGGAGGAAGGAAAACGGGTCACGCGTGTCCGCCGTGTGATGCGCGCTGAGGGAAGACCGGTTGCCTACCTGATCGATTCGC